>WNEY01004649.1_pt1 | contig 16951 bp, 17 predicted proteins | sample 5400531 | NCBI WGS metagenome assembly WNEY01 (sample SAMN13153338, study PRJNA577476) | soil metagenome | isolation source: 200 cm saprolite under Douglas fir tree site 1 | place: USA:California | collected 2015-04-18
GGACCGCTCGCGCGCATCGCGCCTGCGCGCTCGAGCGTCGCGATGCCATCGGCGATCGCTGCGTGATCCCACAAGGTGCGATCCTGGTCCGGCAGCAGCACCATCTCGCCCGCTGCGTCGAATCGCGCTTCGGACCGCGCGAGATTGAGCTTCATCAAGACGAGCAGGCCGAGCACCTCGGGCTGGTCGGGCATTAGGGTTGCGACCAGGCGTGTCAGCCAGAGCGCGTCATCGGCAATATCGCGCCGCATCGCAATCTGTGCGCCGCGGCTCAAATAGCCCTCGTTGAACATCAGGTAGAGGACGGACAGAACCCCGTCCAATCGCCCCGCCAGCTCGGCGCCCTCGGGCACGCGATACGGGATGCGCGCGTCGACGATTTTCCTCTTGGCGCGCACGATGCGCTGAGCGACCGTGGCCTCGGCCACGAGGAACGCGCTTCCGATCTCGGCTGTCGTGAAACCGACGACCGCGCGCAGAGTGAGCGCGACCTGCGCCTCCTGTGAGAGCGCCGGGTGGCAGCACGTGAAGATCAGCCGCAGGCGGTCGTCCGCTTCAGACGGCTCAGGCGTCAACGCGGACCTCTCCAGCACCGCGAGCTTCTCGCGGTAGCGGGTATCGCGACGCAGGATGTCGATGGCGCGCCGGCGCGCAGTGGTCATCAACCACGCACCGGGTTTGTCGGGGATGCCCTGCTCCGGCCATTTCTCCAGTGCTGCCACCAGGCTGTCCTGGACGACTTCTTCGGCAAGGGCGAAGTCGCCCAGCACCCGCATCAGCGCCGCGGTCAGTCGCCCCGCTTCGTCCCTGAAAACTGCAGCGACAGCCGCGTCGGTGGTGGCGTGCGTCTCTTCAGCTTTCAGAGTGGTCGACCAAGGGCCGGACCTCGACGATGCCGCCGCCGGGCCATGTCTTGGCCATGCCGAGTGCTTCATCGAGATCCTTCACTTCGACGATCGCGAAGCCGCCGATGATCTCCTTCGCCTCGATGAATGGGCCGTCCGTGACGGTGGCCTTGCCGCTCTTGATGCGAACCGTCGTTGCCGTGCTCGGACCCTGGAGCTCAGCGCCACCGGTGATCCGGCCCGCCTTGCTGTGCTCCTCGAACCACTGGTTTACGCGCTCGTAGCCAGCGGCTCGTGTGGACTCGGGCATCTTCTCCCAGGCATCCTGCTCTTCGACGCTGCCGGCAAACATCAGGACGTACTTCATTCGTATCTCCAAATCTAGGCGGTCTCGAGCGCCGCTTCACCTATACGACGAACGGATACTCAGCGAATCGACGGCGTCAAGACCCGGTGAACTCGGGCTCCTGCTTCGAGAGGAAGCTCATGATGCCGATCGCCGCATCTGTGCTCATCGCGGCGCGGGCGAAGTTGGCCGCTTCGATGTCAAGCGCCTGGTCGAGCGGGAGATCGTAGCCGCGGCGCACGGCATCTTTGATCATCGCGATCGCGAATGTCGCCGCTTTCGCCAACTTCGCGGCGCGCTCATCGACAGCGGCTAGAAATTCCTCGGGCGCCACTGCCTGGTCCACCCAGCCGACCGCCTCTGCTTCGCGGGCCGAGAGCCGCGTGGATTCGATCATGTATCGGAGGGCTCGCGCCTTGCCGATCAGCCGGGGTAGCCGCTGGGTGCCGCCGGCTCCGGGGATGATGCCGAGCGACGACTCCGTCTGCCCGATCCGCGATCGGCCATCCTCGACCATGATCCTGACGTCGCAGCAGAGCGTGAGCTCGCTGCCCCCTCCAAGGGCGTGACCGTTGATGGCGGCGATGACCGGCTTCGGGCAGCTCTCGATCGTCGCGAAGTGCGCGTTCATTCTTTTCATGAAGGCGGCGATCTGGTCCGTCGCGTCAGGGGCCTGGCGATCGATGGCGCCGAGCGCGGTCAGGTCGGCGCCCACGCTGAAGTACTTCTCGTAGTCGGATGCGAGCACGATGACCCGCGCCTCAGGGTCATCGCCCAGGATCGTGAACGCGGCAGCGAGATCTTCCATCAGATCCTCCGCGATCGCGTTGTTGCCCTTGCGACGCATGACGACACGCGCGATCGGCCCTTCGCGCCTGATCTCGACCAGCTCACTCATTTAGTGTTCCGCCCCCGAGTTACTTGCATCTGCGCGGCCTAGGCGGCCGGGCGCCTTCGGCGCTGAAGCCGGCGTCGCCTCCTGTGCGCGCTCGGTCACGCATCTACGCGATGCGCTCCCTCGCGTGCTCGTCGGCTCCTTGGCTCCGGCCGCCGATGCCGCGGATATGCAGCGTACCTCGGGTGCGGAACACTAGGCTGTGAAGAGCGGGATGCCGCCCGCGACCTCGATCACGGCTCCCGTGATGTAGCCTGCCTCGTCCGAGCAGAGGAACGCGATGGTGTTCGCGATGTCCTCCGGCTGCCCGAAACGCTTGAACACCGTGCGCGCTTTGAAGCGCTCGTACAGAGGGTTGGTCGCCGCGGCCGCTTTGCCGGCTTCAGACTCGATGATCCCCGGCGCGATCGCGTTGGAGGTGATATTGTGCCGGCCGCCTTCCAGCGCTGCGGTCTTCGCGAGCCCGATGAGCGCCGCTTTGGTCGACGAGTAGCTAGCCTGCCCGAACCCGCCGAGCGTACCCGCGACCGACGACATGAAGATGATGCGGCCCCACTTGTTCTCCACCAGGTAAGGCCATGCCTCCTTCGTGCAGTTGAAGGCGCCAGTGAGGTTGACCCGCACGTCTCGATCCCACAGCTCGTACGACTGGTTCGGAATCTGGGCCGCATGATCGAGGGTCGCGGCGTTGTTGATCAGGATGTCGATCTTGCCGAACTCGTCTTTGACCTTCTTGAACACGTCGCGGATCTGCTCGCGGTTGGTGACGTCCATCTTGATCGCGAGCGACCTCCGGCCCATCTTGCGGATCTCCTCCGCCGTTGCGTTCGAGTGCACCCAGCCCGACGACACCGCAAATTGCGCGAGCGCGCTCCCCTGAGCCTCAGCCGTCTTCTGCAGGTCGGGGTCGTCTTCGACCAGAACGTCGGTGATGACAACATCAGCGCCCTGCCTTGCGAGTGTGAGCGCGTCCTGGCGACCCAGGCCGCGCGAGGCGCCCGTGACGACAGCAACCCTTCCCGTGAGATCGAACATGTTCTATCCCCTCAATTTGATGGTGGCTCGCTGGCCGGCAAGAGCGCGCGAGATGACAAGCCTCTGAATCTCCGCGGTCCCCTCCCAGATCTGATAGATCTTCGCGTCTCGGAACCACTTCTCGACCGGGTATTCCTTGATGTACCCATAACCGCCAAGGACCTGGATCGCATCGGTGGTGACCTCCATGGCCACGTCGCCCGCAAAGCATTTCGCCATCGATCCCTCCGCTCGCTCGAAGGGGCGACCCTGGGTCGCCATCCAGCCGGCGCGCCATATGAGCAGTCGCGCGGCGTCGATCTTCATCGCCATGTCCGCGAGCTTGAAGCCGATCGCCTCGTGCTGCCACAGCGGCTTGCCGAACTGCTTGCGTTCCTGCGCGTAATCGAGCGCGAACTCGAACGCCGCACGCGCGATGCCGAGCGCACCGGCGGCGACTGCCGGCCGGGTCGCTTCGAGCGTCATCAGCGCACCAAGAGCTCCGGGCCCGGCGTTCTCCACATCGGGCTCGCCACCGAGCCGGTGGTCCAGCGGCACGTGGCAGTCGTCGAGGATGACTTGCGCGGTGTGGCTCGCGCGGACGCCCAGCTTCTGCTCCTTGCGGCCCATCTTCAGGCCGGGTGTGCCCTTCGGCACGAGGAACGACGCAATGCCCGCCGGGCCTTTCGACGGATCCGTGTTCGCGTAGATGACGTGATAGTCGGCGATGCCGCCATTGGTGCAGAACTGCTTGGTGCCGTTGAGCACGTAGCCGTCGCTGACGCGCACGGCCCGTGTCTTCATCGACAGCGCGTCCGATCCGGAATCGGGTTCCGTGAGGCCGAGACCGCCGATGACGAACTTGTCCGGATTCGTGAACTGCGGCAGCCAGCGCATCTTCTGCTCTTCGGTGCCGCTCGAGCGAATGCCGGCAATCGCCAGGCCCATCGATTGGATGCAAACGGCGATGCCCGCGCAGCCCCAGTGCAGCTCCTCGTTGAGGAGGAGCTCGGTGAGAAAGTCGAGGCCCTGGCCGCCATATTCCTCGGGCAGGAACGCCGCCGGAGTCAGGCCGAGCTTTTGAGCTTTGGCGACCACCTCATAGGGAAATTCCTCCGTCTCGTCGTAGTGCGCCGCGACCGGCCTGATCTCATTGGCAGCGAACTCGTGCGCGAGCTCGCGGATGGCCTGCTGTTCAGATGTCAGTGTGAAATCGAGCGGCATGGCGGGGAGACTAAAGGTACTCGGCCGACGCTTTCGTCAGGACTTGCTCGCCCCGCTGGTTCACCGCGCTCAGTGCGAGCTTGCCGGGCCCCGCGTCCTCGGCCGCAAACGTCACCGTGTCTCCTGGCTCGACCATCCCCGCAAACCGGCAGTAGATGCGGCGCAAGCGTCCTGGATGACACCCGGCAGGCCGACAGACCGCGCGAAATCGCCGTCGAGATGGATCGGGTTGTGGTCGCGCGAGGCCTCCGCGTACTCAGCGATTTGATCAACGCTGAAAGTGACCACGCGCTTGACTCCCTTCACGAGCGGATCACGAAAAGGGTCCGGGACCGGCAGATCTTCGAGCCGCCGGCGCCGGTCGTTTGCGCCTCGAAGGTGAGGAAGCGCATGCCCCGGCGGCTGATGTCGGAGACGACGTGGCCTTGCGACGTGACGGTCTCGCCGAGTTGGGGATGCCGCTCCCACTCGAACTCCTGGTCGGCATGCAAGAGCTTCGCGAAGTCGACATGCGCCTCGGGATCGCCGAAGAGGTAGGGCGCCGTGGCGCCGAGGGAATAGACGGCCGCGAAGGTTGGGGGCACGCCGTCTGCAAGGTCGGCGCCGATCGAGCGCGCGAAAACCGCGACCCGTTGGGGCTCGATGACCGAGGAGACCGCCGGGTAGGTCTTGCCCTCGACCCCCACCTAGACTCGCGACAGGTGGAGGCGGGCGAGAGCTCGGCGGAGCAGGAGCGGGCGCAAGGCCGACCATGCCTCCATCACGGAGGCGCGCGCCGACTTGGCCACCTCTGGAGGCGCATACGCCGCGACGACGAAGCCATTGGTGAGCGAGCGCATCTGATCCGAGGCCTCCGGGAACGTCCCTGCCAGCCGGCGCCCTAGCTCCAGCGGCGTCTCCCCGAGGCGCTGATCAGCGCCCGCCAGCCGAGCGAGCGCGAGGGTGCGCCGCCAGACCCCCATGACAGTCCGCGGCCGCAAGTACCGCGCCGCGGCCGCAAACGCGAACAGCAGCACCGCAAGCACGATCCCAACGATCTTCGTCAGCGTGCTCGCGTCGGGGATCTGGAATCCTCCGCCGCCGCTTGGGGTGGAGCCAGGGTCACGGAAGCCGCGGGCTTCCCCCGATGGGCTGGGGATCGTCCCGGAGCTGCTGCTCCCAGGACCAACGGTATCGCAGCCCAGGTCGTGCAAACACGCATTGGACCCGCCGCTCAAGCCGCGGGGAATCGGCGTGTACACGTTGTCGTGCGTCGGCTCGAACTGGATCCAGCCGTATTTCGGAAAGTAGACCTCGACCCACGTGTGCGCGTCCTCGCTCCGGACGACATAGCTGTTGATGGTGTTCTCGAAAGTGCCCGGACCGAAGCCGTTGACGAGTCGGGTCGGGATGCCGAGGGACCGGAGCATGTCCCCCATTGCGGTGGCGAAGAACTCGCAGTAGCCCTGGTGGGAATGGAAAAGGAACCAGTCCAGTGGATCGGTTCCTTGCTGAGGAAGCGGTGGGGTCAGCGTATAGCTGAACGTAGGGCCGCGGAGGTAAGACTCGATGGCCGTCGCTTCGTCATATGGATTCGTCGCGCCGGCCGCCTGAACGACATCGAGCGCGAGCTTGTGAATCTTGTCCAGGACAGGTTGGGCGCGGTATCCGACCGATGGAATGCCCGTGTAGGCGGATATCCAGGTCGGGTAGTTCGTACCCGCAGACTGCAGGTCGGATTCGGTGGCGGTGGAGTACTCCACGGTTGCCACGTAGCCTCCGCGAGACGTTCGCGGTGACTCACTGTCCACGCGGTCGATGTTCATCAGGACGCCTCGCGCCGAAGGTGGGGGTACGATCGACTCGGTCACCAGTGAGTCCCGGTTGACCTTGTAGAGCCGGCCGGGATAGAACAGGATGCCGGCGTTTCCAGTTGGCGGCGCGACCATCCTGATGTTGAAGCCGGCGACGCCCAGCTTCGCGTAGTCCTCGCCGAACAGAGGCACCTCCGATTTCTGCAGCGGCTCCTTGAACGCGGTGGCATCGGGATACCGCCACGCCCCGGCGAACAGCAAGGTCTCGTCAACGCCACGGAAGTACGCGGGACCAGAGTAGGCGCCGGTCGTCGTGTAGTAAAAGGCGATGGCGCGATCCCGTTTGAGAGAGCTGTTGAGAAGCACATCGGTAGAAAAACCCGTGGTTCCCGCCCCAAACCCCACACCGCCGGTTTGCCCGGGATGGCTCAGTGTTTGGAGCAGCTGCGCCCAGTTGTTGAACGCGCTGGACTCCATGTCGGCCGTGCGGTCGACGGTCGACAGGGGTGGAAGCATGATGGCGAGGACGATCAAAGCCGCCATCGCGACGAGGCCGCTTTCCCAGAAGTCCCACCGCGCGTCGCCGGTCAGCTTCACGTGGGCACGCGTCGCGTTGGCGATCGAGCCGACGTAATTGGTCCAGAGCAAAAGTGCGAGCGTCAGCACGAGGATGGCCAGCACATAGCCGTTCTGGTCGCGCGGGAGGTTGAGCAGCGTGGTCGCAAACGCGGCAGCCCCGGGAACCAGTCCAAGAAGCGGCCGCCTCCAGCGAAGGACACACCACGCAAGCCACCCGCCTGTGACCCACATCAGCCAGCTGACCAGGAATAGACCAAAGGCTGGATCGACGATCGCGCTGCCGTCGAGCAGCCGTGCCCACCACAGGGAAAGGAGCCGCAGGCTGGTCGGGTCCGTCGCGTGCTCGGCGTGCACAGACGGCCAGGCGGCAAAGGCGGCGACGACGGGGCCGAGCACCATGCCGATCGCGAGACACGCCGCCCAGTTGATCGGTGTCAGCGCGAGCAGGCCCATGAGGATGGCGCCGCCGATCGCGACCAACGGCACCACCTCGATTCCAACTCCGACGACCCACTGCGCGGTGACGATCGACTTGGCCATGGCGAGGGTCAGGAGAAAAACGAGTATCGAAGTCCACAAGATGCCGCCCGGCAGCGCAGCCCGAGTGCGCTGGACGAGCTGGATCGGGTAGCTAGCCGATCCGGATTGCATCCCTGGTCCTCATGAGACGCGCAAAGTCGTCGCCCTTCCTGATGACGTACAGGTCGACGTCCTGACCGAGGTCGAAGGTCGGGTTCTGATCGGGACCGCCGAAGCTTGTCACGTCGAGGTAGAAAACGATCAGTGCGGAACGCCGGCCGCGTGCAGCCTGGAGCAGACGGACCCACTCCTCGTCAGCGCTCGGAGTGATGACGGCGATGGCACGGCGCGGCAGCCGGCGAATGCGATCCCAGGCGAGCGTCTTCGTCAGCGATGTGCGGCCGTCGGCGGTCGCCACCGCAAGGTAGTCGAGGATGATGCGGTCCTGCCGGGCTGCCCGGTGGGGCTCGAGAATCGTGCCCTTCGAGTCGTTGGCGATCAGTCCGACCTGCCGGCCGCGGCTGTGGACCTGCGCCGCCATCGACGCGGCCAGGCTGACTGCGTATTCGACGGTGGACTCTTCCCCTTCGCCGTAGTGCACGTTGTGGTCCAGGTCGAGCAGGATCCAGAGGTCAGTGGTGAGCGGCTGCTCGAACGTCTTCGACATCAGGCGCTGGTGGTGCATCGAAAGCGGCCAGTGGATGCGACCGAAGCTGTCGCCTGGCGTGTAATCGCGAACGCCGCCGGTCTCGGGCGGATAGTCGGCCCACGCGCCCAAGCTTTGCGACGTACCCACCTGTTGAGCGCTGGGCGTCATCAGGTCAGGTATCGGCCGCACGCGCGGATACACGAGCACCGTCGTGCGGTTGCCCATCCTCAGGTCCTGGTTGAACAGGCCGAAGGGCTCGCGCACGCTGACCGAGGTCGGCCCAAACGACATCCATCCCCTCCGCCGGTAGACTCCGCGGGTTTTCCAGCTGACCACCTCTCCGCCGACCGAGATCACGCGGCCTGGCTGGTAGTCAGGGATCTGGCCGAGGTCGCGAACCTCAACCCAGGGCGCCGGCACCCAGCCCGCTCGCCGCACCTCGATCACCTCTTCATACGGTTCGCCCACGGTCGGGGTGCCGGGGTCCAACCGCCGAACGAGGCTGATGCCTCGGATTGCGAGCCGCGGCCACACCCACGCGACCACGAAGAGCAGGCACAGGGCATAGGTGAATGCATATGCCGGCCTAGGCGACACCAGGTATGTGAAGAGGAGCAGGAGAGCGAGCGCGGCGCCGAGGGCGACCTTGTTCATCGCTGACTCGCCCTAGCGGACCCTCATGCGGTTACCCGTCGTACGCCATCTGTGGAACATGCTCGCGCTCGAGCAGCCCGGCCACCAGCTTGCCGGCGCTCTGGCCCTGCATCTCGGCGTTGGGCCGCAGGATGATGCGGTGAGCGAGGACCGGCTCCGCGAGCGTCTTGATGTCGTCGGGGATCACGTACGTGCGACCCTGCACCGCGGCCAAGGCCTGGCTGGCGTGAAACAGGTTGATCGTGCCTCGCGTGCTGGCTCCGAGCGCGACCTCGGGGTTGCCGCGCGTGCGGCCGACGAGCCGAGCGATGTAATCGCGCAGCTCGGGCTTGACGAACACGTCTCGCACGGCGCTCTGTGCCGCGTTCAGCTCATTGGGCGAGACCACCGGCTGCAGCTCGAGCATCGGCGATTCGACCTTGCGGTGACTGAGCAGGTTGGACTCCTCTTTTTCCGAGAGGTAGCCCAGCTTGACCTTCATCAGGAAGCGGTCGAGCTGTGCCTCGGGTAGCGGGAACGTGCCCGAGTATTCGACCGGGTTCTGCGTGGCCATGACCATGAACGGCTTGGGCAGCTCATGCGTCTCGCCGTCGATCGTCACCTGGCGCTCCTCCATGGCCTCGAGCAACGCGGCCTGCGTCTTGGGGCTGGCGCGGTTGATCTCGTCCGCGAGGAGGATCTGCGCAAACACCGGACCCGGCCTGAACTCGAAGTCGTTTTCCTTCTGGTTGAAGGCGCGCACGCCGGTGACATCCGAAGGTAGAAGGTCAGGAGTGAACTGGATGCGGCGGAATGTGCAGTCGAGCGAGCGGGCGAGCGATTTTGCGAGCATCGTCTTACCGACACCCGGCACGTCCTCGATGAGAAGGTGCCCCTCGCACAGAAGGGTGACGAGGCAGAGCCGGACTTCCTCTTCCTTGTTGACGATCGCGCGGCCGACGTTCGACATGAAGGCATCGGAAACTCTGGCGACGACTTCGGTTACCACGCCCTGCCCACTATGTCGGGGATTATAGATTTGACCTTCCTCCAACCATTCGAAGTGAATACGCACGGCCGGGCGATTTGGTTCCGCAATTCGTTACGTTGAGGCATCGAGAGGCGTGTTGGGTTATCAGAGGATGAAAGGCAAGCTCGCGGCAGCGATCGCGTTTCTGGCCGTCGCCTGCGGCTCGGCCGCGGGCGGCGGGGCCGTCGTGGGCAGTCCCCTGACGATTGACCAGCTCAAGTTCAAGGTCATGGACGCGGTCGGGATTCCGGTGTTCTGCGACCCGGACTTTTACCCCGTAGCGCGCCTCGGCGGCGAGCAGGCCAGCGCCGACACCTACTACCCGCAGATCCGGGCCAATGCCGAGCTCTATGCGGCCATCGTCGCCCATGAGAATCTTCCGTCCGGCGATATCGACGAGGCGCAAAAGCTCACGGTGTATCGGGCCTTCAAGCGGCTGCGCGCGCTCGTGCTCACGAAGGGCGGTGACAGCTACACGTTCGAGATTCGTGTCCAGACCAAGGGTTCAAACAACGCTGTCGAGCTCGTTGACGGTTCGGTCCGCGTCGACGGCGCGGTCACCATCGGCTCGCGAACTGCCAGCGGCATGCCGCCCTGCCCGATATGCCTTGCCGCGGCCACCTTGATCGCGACGCCGAACGGCGATGTCCGGGTCACGAATGTCAGGTCCGGGATGCTGGTGTGGACAGCGGACAGCGACGGCACGCGAGTGGCGGCGCCCGTCGTCGAGGTCGGGAGCATGGAGGTGCCGTCGGGACACTTGATGGTTCACCTGCGGCTAGCCGACGGCCGCGAGCTTCTTGCGTCGCCGGGACACCGAACCTCTGATGGCCGGCCGCTGGGCACCCTGGCCCGCGGGGACAAAGTGGACGGCTCGATCGTGACGACCTCGGAGCTCGTGCCGTACGCCGGCGAGCGAACCTATGACGTCCTGCCCGCCGGCGCGACCGGCAGTTACTGGGCGAACGGAATCCTGCTCGCAAGCACCCTTTAGCCGGAGTACGCGAAGAAGACTTCGCTGAATCCCTCGCCAGCGCCGCACTTGCTGCAGTTGCGGCTAGGAGACTTCTTCTTCCTCGACCAGGCGGAGGTGGCTGCTGACGTCAAGCCCGAGATGCCGCGCGAAGAATCCGGCTACCCGCTCGACATAAAGAGGACGGTCGGCCTCATATGCACCCGTATGCGGCGCACCCTGCACGATCCAGATCTCGCGCGGGCCGCGATACGTGTCATAGAGTCGCCGGCCGTGGTTCACGGACACGATGTCGTCGGCCCCACCGTGGATGAAGAAAAGGGGGCGCGGCTCGAGCGAGGTCATCACGGCAACCGGGCTCGATTGTGAAAGTCGCGAGCCGGTGCGCAGCCTGAACAGCAGTCCCGCCAGCCACACAAAGGGTGTACCAGGCAGCTTGATCGCGCGCCGCACGTTCTCGATCAGCACCGTGCGCAGGTCGCTAAAGGGGCTGTCGAGGACCAGCGCCTGCACGCCGGGCTCGCCCGCCGCGCCAAGCAATGTCACCACGGCGCCCATCGAATAGCCGAGCAGGCCGATCCTCGCCTTCGGGATGCGCTTGCGGGCGAAGGCGATGACCGCCTCCAGCTCCAGCACCTCTTTGATCCCGAAGGTGATGGCCGCGCGGTCGCTGCCGGGCCACCCGCGATACGAGTACAGGATGACGTTGAAGCCTTTGCGCCATAGCGCGGCCGAGATCCCGAGCGAACCCTGGCGCTGTCCCTTGTGGCCGCCGGAGACGATCACCGTCTGCGGCGAGCCCGGCTGCCGGAAGTGCCATGCGCCGAAATTGATGCCGTCGGCGGTGACCAGCTCGACCTCCTCGTAGTCGGCTTGAAACTCGAACGGCGTGAAGGTGAAGTCGTCGAGCGGGCGCGGTTTTGCAGGCACGAAGGCCCGGCGATAGAGGAAGTAGGACGCGCCGATGTACAAGACGAGCAAGACGGCCGGGACCAGCACCAGGTAGGGCATCGGGACCTACCCGAAGACTACTCGAAGACGCGGCTGAGGGCGTACAGCTCCTCGGGTACCCGGCGTGTCTCGCGAATGACCTCGGCGAGCGGCACGACCTCCACCTCGCCGTTCCGGCGGATTGGAATCACTCCACTTCTGCCGGCAGAGATCAGCTCGGACGCGTGAACGCCCAGGCGCGTGGCCCAGATGCGATCCGTCGGCGTGGGCGAGCCCCCGCGCTGGAGATGGCCGAGGACGGTCACGCGAGTCTCGAACCCGGTCTCACGCTCCACCATCCGCGCCAGCGCATCGCCGATGCCGCGCTTGGCCAGCTGCACGTGGCCGAAGGCATCCGTCTCGGCCGCAGCGCCCGCCTCGTCCTCGAGCTCGGGGATGTGGGCGCCCTCAGCGACCACGATGATGCTGAACAGCTTGCCTTCCCCGCGGCGCCGGTACAGATGGCCGACGACATCCTCGAGTGTCAACGAGAACTCCGGAATGATGATCAGGTCGGCGCCGCCCGCCAGCCCGCCGGCGAGCGCCACCCAACCGGTATCGCGACCCATCACCTCGACGACCATGACGCGGTGGTGGGCCGACGCGGTCGTGTGAAGGCGGTCCAGCGCCTCCGTAACGACTCCGACCGCGGTGTCGAAACCGATGCAGAACTCGGTGACGCTCAGGTCGTTGTCGATCGTCTTGGGCACGCCGACTGTCTGAAATCCGGCCTCATGAAGGGCGGCCGCGACGCTCAGCGTGTCGTCTCCACCGATCGGCACGATCGCGTCGACGCCATGGCGGCGCAGCACGCGAAGAACCGTCGCCACGCCGTCCTTCATCTTCAACGGGTTCGTGCGCGAGGTGCCAAGGATCGTTCCACCGAGCGGCAGGATGCCGCGCACGTCCACCGGTCGAAGCTCCTCGATGGCGCCGCCGTCGATGCAGCCGGCCCATCCGTTCTGAACGCCGCTGACCGAATGTCCGAGCTGAAACGCGCGCCGCGCCACTGCGCGGATGGCCGCGTTCAAGCCAGGCGCGTCTCCACCTCCGGTGAGGATCCCAATTCGCACCCGAATAGGGTAACGATTACTGGAGACGGTTCAGGAGCTGCCGCAGAGTCACGCCGGACAGGGAGCTCAGCTCCAGGTCGGCCTCGCTGAGATCGAGGCCCGCTGTGATCGGGTTCGGTACTGCGACACAGCGCAGCCCGGCGCGCTTCGCGGATCGGATTCCATTCGGCGAATCCTCGAGCGCGACTGCCTCATCGGCATTGACGCCGAGGCATGCGAGGACGGCGAGATAAAGGTCAGGCTCAGGCTTCACATGTTCGACGTCGTCCCGGCTGCACAGGCAGTCGAATAGATCGAGGATTCCCAGACGCTCCAGGTGGCCTCGCACCCAATCGCGCGACGAGCTCGAGGCGACGCCCACCTTCATGCCCTGTGCCTTGGCCGCGCGGGCGAGCTCGGCTACGCCCGGCAACAGCGGCTTCGCCAGCACTAGCTCAACCCGTCGCGCAATGCGCCGTTCGATCTCCTCCTGCGTTAGCGGCCGGCCAAGCCGCTCCTCGAGATGATGCTGAGGGTGGAATTCCTGGTTGTTCGAGCCGACGGTTTTGACCCACTGCTCGAACGGGAGGGGTACGCCGTTGGCCGCGTAAACCTCAGCCCAGGACTGGTAGATGGGCTCTTCGGTGTCGAGGATCAGGCCGTCGAAATCGAATATCAGGGCGTTGATCAACTGGCTCGCCAAATGTAGCCATGAGTACTGGTCCAAAGGCTTAGGATCGCGTGGCAAGCTCCATTCCAGTGGCCTCGAATACATCACCGTTCACGCCCACGGGCGACCGACAAGCCTCCCCAGGCTGGTTCGGCGCCGCGATCTCAGGATTCGCCCTGATCGCGGTCGCGTCGATGCTGATCGTCGTCTTCGGCTTCCTCGACGCGAACCGCCGCTCGCTCCGCGACCTTTTCACGCCCGATCCCGCGGCCGCCGCCGGCATCCTCGGCCTGGTCGGCGGCGCCGAAGGCGTGACGCTGAGCATCGTCATCCTGGTCGTCGTATTCGGCATCCAGATGACGTCCTCGCGCTACTCGCCGCGCATCATCGGCCTCTTCACCACCAACCCGCTGAACGCCATCGTCCTGGGCTTCGCGCTCGCATCGATTCTGTACACGTTCCTGGTCCGCGGCGAGGTCAAGCCGAATTACGTGCCCATGTGGAGCGTCGCGGCCGCCGTGGTGCTGGGGATCGTCAACTTCGCCATCGTCTTTCCGTACATCGGCTACATCTTTGCGGTCATGCGCGCGGAGACGCTCGTCAACAGCATCCGGGGCAAAGCTCGCCGGCACCTCGCGATGGCGGTGGCGGGCAAAAGCATCGAGAAATGCCGGAACGACCTGCTCACCGACATGAACCAGGTGACCGACATAGCCCTCGGGTCGGTGCAGCTCGGAGACATGCCGGTCTGCCTGCTCACGATCGGAGTGCTCGGCGAATTCCTGGCGATGGACTACTCGAAGGTGAAGAAAGGCTTCGGACCGCAGTGGTTCCAGATCGGCCACGCGGAGCTGCCCGGCGACTCAGACCAGATTGTGGCCGAGGTCAACCGCGCGCATACGTGGGTGGAGTACACGGTGCTGTCGAGCTTCGTCCATCTCGTCGGCCTCACGCCCGCGCACCGCAAAGAGGCGGTGCACGCCATCGCGGTGGCGACGCGCGACATCGGCCTCGCGGCCATCGAGCGCGGCGACCCCGAGGTCGCGGAGCTGAGCGTCCGCTTCTTCAACACCTACCTGCGCGCGGCGCTCAACCAAGCCGCTCCGACATTCGCGTCCTCGACCATGAACGAGTACCGCCGCCTCGCCATCGGCGCGCTGGAGTGGCGGCCAGACCTGTCCGTCGAGGCTGCGAATCATCTCCTCCGATATGGCCGCCATTTCGACGAGGCCGGCATGCCGGCGATCTTCGGCGCCGCCGCCGAGGACGTCGCCGACCTCGCCATCGAGGCCCGGTCTCGCGACCCGGAGGTCACGCGCCGGCTGGCGCTCCTGCTGGTCCGCAACCTGCTCGAGCTCATCCCCAACGCCAGGCCGATCGGTCTGAACGGGTTGTTCAAGGCGGTGGCCAAGCTCACGTTCTGGGCGATGGCCGCCGATTCGAAGGACGTCGCGCACATCCTGGTCGAGGGCATCGCAGCCGCCCCTCCCGACTTCGTTGACGCGGCTCTCGACCGGATGGAGGTGATGCAGAACGGTCTGTTCTGGGAGGTCAACGAGCGGGTCGACTATGCCGGTGAACCTCGTCCAGCCGGAGCCGGCTGCGGCCGCTCAATCGAATGGATCACCCGAAGCGAGTAAAGCCCCGGCTAAGGCTGAGTCGGCTGGTTGATCATGGCGGTCGAAGTCGTCTCGAAATAGTCGATCAACGCTTTGCGCACCTCCGGCTGCAGGCCGAGGGATTCAACCGCCGCCGTCATGTGCGCGAGCCACGCATCGCGCTCTGCCTGCCCGATTGCGAAAGGCTGATGCCGCAGGCGCAGCCGCGGGTGGCCGCGACGGGCGCTGTACGCGGTCGGTCCGCCCCAGTATTGAATGAGGAACAGAGTCAAGCGCTCGGTAGCCCCGGACAGGTCTTCCTCGGGATAGACACGGCGCAAGATCGGGTCTGACGCGACCCCCGCATAGAAACGTTCGACCAGGGTTTTGAAAGTTTCGGCGCCGCCCGCAGCCTCGAACACGGTCATATCGATTGACCATAGACTTTGCCCGCGGTGGCCACGACTCGGCAGCTCAGGATCAGCTTCCTGTTTGCGCTCGTGATGCTGATCGCCCAGTTCCTCCTCGGCATGGCGGTCAACCTGTTCGTGAAGATCCCCACCGATCACCCTGGCGCGAACCCGCCGGAGTATTTCAGCGGGGTCGCGCAGAGCGTCACCTGGGCCATCCTGCACGGCAACCTGCTGCTTGCGATCCATGGCGGCTTCGGCCTCGTGCTGGTGATCGCCGCGGTCGGAACACTGGTCCAGGCGATCGGCAACCGCCGCCGCGGCATCGTCGTCTCGGCGGTCTTCGGGTTCATCGGTGTGCTCGGCGCCGGCTTCAACGGCGGCAGCTTCCTGAACTACCACCAGGACTTCAGCTCGATGCTGATGGCGACCGGCTTCGCGATCGCGGTCGTGGCTTACTCGGTCGGCCTCTACCTCGCCAACGAGACGGCCACCTCGACCAACTAGGTTTCGAAGTCCCACCGGGTTGGCGAGCCGGTGAAGTCACCTTCCTTCAGGCCGAACACCCAGCGCGGACGTACGCGAAAGCATGAGTTCACCGCCGGGTCCAGCATCTCGATCTTGTAATCGGTTTCGTACTTCGCGTTCTCGAGCGCGAGGAGCAGCTCGAGGTCCTCGGTTTTCGTCAGAAGCGCCGCGACACCCTCAACGACGACGGGATTCAGCGCGTCCTCGGTGGCGACCACGCAGCGAGGGTTCTCGCCCAGGTTCTTCGCCTTGCGCGAGCGTTTGCTGCTACTGAACAAGAAGGCGTCCTCGTGCCAGAGCCCCCACACCGGCATGGCATGAGGGCCGCCGCTCGGCCACACGCTCACCAGCCAGTAGTTCCGCGACGCGACGAGGCGCTCCTCGGCCCACGACCAGGGCAGGAGCCCGGTGCCCTCGTTCGCGGGGAGCGTGCCATAACCCGGCATATGAGGACGCGAGATTCGGGTTGGCCGCTCCATCAGGCCGGCGCGGGCGGCGTGACCCCTGCGCCTTCGAGCAGCTCGTCAACCGGCCGCGCGATCGCCTGCGCCGCCTTTAGCCCGGTCGCGACCAGGTATCTCTCCACGATTCTCCGGCCCACCGCGTAGCCGCCCATGTGCGGTATGCCGACCGGCTCGGTGCCCAGCCTTCGGGCCACCTCGTCGCCGAGCACGTATGGGCTCCACTCGCGGAACGTGGTGCCTGTGCCGAAAGCCGCGATCACCTTGTCGGAGGTGTCGTCAAGAACCTTGCCGGTCACGTTCTTGTACCACGCGCCCGTCGAATCAGGACCGCAGACCTCGATGGTGAAGACTTCGGCGAGCCCTTCGTGGACGACCCACTCGGCGAGGTTGAACGGCCCCTGAACGTTGGGTGTGCGGATGTGGTGCGCGAGCTCGTGCACCGCGCAGGCGCCGATCCTCGTCTCGTTGTAGTCGGTGGGCCACGCGATCAACCAGATCGCGCCTTGCGCGGAACCCATTCCGTAATAGCCAAGCGTGTGCTCGAGGAAAACCGGATCGTCGGGGTTGCCCAGAGTTAGCGAGACCTCGATGCGGTCCGAATGATGGATGCCGGGCAGCGCCACGCTCTGGTATTCCCACGCCCGCCCGAGGTCGCGCTTGATCTGTCCCCATGCATCCGCCTTGATCAGGCGCTTGACCGCCTCGGCGTAGCGCGGATCATCGACCTCGACGCGGAAGC
>WNEY01002145.1_pt1 | contig 16950 bp, 15 predicted proteins | sample 5400531 | NCBI WGS metagenome assembly WNEY01 (sample SAMN13153338, study PRJNA577476) | soil metagenome | isolation source: 200 cm saprolite under Douglas fir tree site 1 | place: USA:California | collected 2015-04-18
GCCTGGATGCCTCTGATGATGAAGAAGAGCGCCAGACCGTGAAAGGCAACCGCGCCCCAGTCGGTGACCAAGGCCAGGAACAGGCCGTCCAGCACGAGAAGCACGGTGCCGACGATGAAGCTCCAGAGCGCACCATTTCGGGATAGCAGACCGAGGCCGACGAAGATTCCGGCAATGACGACGTTGACGCCGAGCGCCAGCACATGACCTGTCGTACCGGTGATGACTACATCGCCGAACTCATCGACGAGCCGCGTGACACCGAGGCCAAGGAAGAAGGCCCAGTTGCTGCCGGCGATAAAGAGCACGGAATTCACCAGCGATAAGCCCGCGATCCAGATGAACCAGTTGGCACCTGCCCGGACGAGCTGCGTTTGCTTGGCCATTTCGGCGACGGCCGGTGGTGGGCCGGCGGGGCTCGGCGGCGGTGTGCTCGGCGGACCCGCTGTGCTCATCGAAACCCCCTGAGGGAGATCCCTCTGGGGCGAGACGTTAGCACAAAATCGGGCTACGCCGAACAGTCAGCCGTCACCCTCAGCTGGCGAGTCGCATCGTTACTTGCCCGGCTCCCTTCCTTCAGGTAGCGTGAAGTCGATGGAGCAGCGGGGGGCGTCGGAGCCGCCAGCGCCTGCGGCGCCGGCGCGGCCCCAGCCCCGGCCCGAGTTCGAGGTCGTCCGCCAGCCGGTTGCCGCCACCGGCGGCCTGACCGTCGAAGGTCTGGTCAAGGGCTTCGACCAGGTCATGGCCGTCGACAAGCTGTCGATGGCTGTGCGTCCGGGAGAGATCCTGGCCCTACTGGGCCCCAACGGCGCGGGCAAGACGACCACCTTGCTGTGCCTGGCTGGGCTCCTCCGACCCGATGCCGGGACGATCGCCTGGGAGGGCCGGCGGCTGGGGGTCGAACGCAGCCGTCAGATGGCGCTCATCCCGGAGACCCCTGAGGTCTACGAGATGCTGACCGTCTGGGAGCACCTGGTTTTCGTCGCCCGCAGCTGCAAGGTCGATGCCTCCTGGCATGCGGACGCCGAGCGCCTGCTCGAGCGGCTCGAGTTGGCCGACAAACGCGATACACTCGGCGATGCCCTGTCCAAGGGGATGCGCCAGAAGCTCCTGATTGCCTGCGCCGTGCTGGCGCGGACGCCCGTCCTCCTCCTGGACGAGCCCATGATCGGTCTCGACCCGAGAGGCCAGCGGGAGCTGCGCGACATCCTCATCGAGATCCGCGGGCAGGGTGGCGCGATCGTGCTCTCCACACACCTGCTCGAGTACATCGACACCCTCTGTGATCGGATCGTCATCCTCAAGAAGGGGCGAGCGATCCTTAGCGGCGGCCTCGACGAGATCCGCCACAAGCGCGACGACCGCAGCCTCGAGGACATCTTCCTCGAGGTCACCAGGTGATCGCCGCAGAGCGGACGATCGCGCCCCCGTCGGCGCTGCGCACTCTTCTCTACCTCGATACGCACATCCTTCTGAACCGGATGCGGACGGCCGCGCGGAACCCGCTGCGTCTCATCCTCTGGCTCGTTTTCCTCCTGGTGATCGTGTCGTCCCTACAGGCGCGCACGATGATGAACGAGGCGATCCGGTCGCGACCGGTAGCGGTGCCGGGGCCCAGACCTTTCCCCGTGTTCTTCGACCCAACACCGTGGCTGCACGTCGCCGCCACCTTCCTTCCGGGTGCCATCCTCGTTGCCTACGGCCTGTTCACGATCGGTTCGGCCCGGCAACCGCTGCCTGCCTTCCGCTCGGCGGCGGATGCCCGATTCCTGTGCGGCTCGGCGCTGCCGCCCCGCCTGGTGGTGCTCTGGCTCGTCGTCCGCGTCATCCTGTCCCTGAGCTGGCGGATTCCGATGATGCTGTTCTTCTTCATCGTCGTCGTCCCGGCCTCTCTGGGGGTATCGGGCTCCAGCGGACTCGGCGCATTCTTCGCGCTGCTCCTGCTCACGACCACGGTGGCGCTCAACCTTCCGATCTTCATCAGCCGCCAGCGCCGTATCGGACCCAACCCCGCTCTCGTGGGGTGGTTGCTCGTGTTGACTGGGCTGGCATCGCTCGTCGTGGTCTTCCTGGCACTGTCCCCGGGGCCGCCCACCCTGCCCTCGGCGCTGCAGACGGTGGCCGTCTCTCTACCGCCCGGTAGCTGGCTGGTCGGCGCCTTCGAAGGCAACGGCATGGCGCTTATCGCACTTGCTGCACTCGCGGCTGGCTCGCTGACGCTGACCTGGCTGGTTGCCGGCGATGTCTATCCTGAATTGTGGGCGACCTCCGCCCGCGTGATCGTCCTTCGGCGAGCCCTGCGCCGCCGCGGGCCTTTCATAACGCGCAGCGACCAACGGCAGCTGCTGAGTGAGGCGGGCATTGCGGAACCCTCGCGGCACCGGCGACGGACGGCGGCGGCCTCCAGCCGCGGGCGATGGGTGCCGTCCGGCTCATGGACGATCCTCTGGAAGGAATGGCTCGCGACCCGACGCGTGGCGGGCGGCATGCGGCTACCGGCGATCGCGCTCCTCCTCGCGGTCGTGCTCGGCGCGGCGATCGGAGCGATGACCCGCAGTGGCCCCGACGTCGCTGCGGGCTCGTCTCGCCGTGATGCTGGTGGCCCGCAGCCTGCGGACTGCGATCCCGATCGCGGCTGGATTGTTGACGGCAAGCGTCGTCAGCGGCAACGTCGCCTTCTTGTTGGTGGGCGCGCCGATCGCCGCTGCCACGATCTGGGCGATCAATGCCATGGGCCTCGCCACATACGCGATCATCCCGGGGACATCCGATATGCGCGGCCCCGGTGGATGCCTGCGAGTCGTCGCGCTCTTCATCATGCTGATCCCGATCGCGATCGCGGCCGCCGTCGGCGGCATCGCGACTCAGAGCGGCGTGGGGAGTCTGGTGGCCACGGTCCTCACGGCGCTGGTCGAGGGATGGCTGCTGGTGCTGTTCGCGGCGTCCCAGCTAGACGGTAATGGCCTGGCGTTCGCCCAGGCCGAACGCCGCTAGGCTGGCTTGAGTAACGTGGCCAGTTTGCCGAGCTGACTCTCCCAGCCCATGACCGCCATCTGGGTCCACCGCTCGTCGTGCATCGCATCCAGCATCAGCACCATCCGCACGCCCTGTGGGCTCGTCTCGAAGGCCACCGTCGTCGCCAGCTCGTAGGGTTTGACGCCGGGGATGAAGTCGGCTGTTTGGGTGAAGGCGAGCCGCCTCGGCGGCTCGACCTCCGTGTAGGTGACCCGGGCCTCGGTCGTCAGTGGCATCCCCGCCTTCTTCAGGAACTCGATCTGGTCGGGAGCGGTCGCGGTCATCGCGTAGGCGAATTCGCCTCCGGGGCGGACGTCGAGCGTACGGACTCTCACCGCGAACCCCTCGGGTCCCCACCAGGACTCGATGCCCTCTTTCGTTGTCCAGAGCTCCCACACGTCCTCAGCGACGGCGTTGAACGTGCGCTCGATGCTGACTTTCCGGCGTGCCGGCTGGACCTGCGAGGCCAAGTTAGGAGCCGCTCCGGTATGCCTGCTCGAGCTTCGCGAGGTCGAGCTTTCGCATCTTCAATAGGGCTTCCATGACTTTTGCCGGGTTCCCGGATTTGGGGTCTCCCATCATCTGCCCCAACGCCGAGGGGACGACCTGCCACGAGACGCCGAATCGATCCTTGAGCCAGCCGCACGGTCCGTCCTCTCCCCCCTCCGTGAGCCGCGCCCACACCTCGTCGATCTCTTCCTGGGTCTCGCAGGTCGCGACAAACGAGAAGGCTTCCGTGAACGTAAAGGCCGGTCCGCCGTCGAAGGCCGTGTATTCCTGTCCGTCGAGCTCGAAGCTGGCGTGCAACACGCTGCCTTCCGGGAGAGGACCGGTTCCGTCACTCTTGAGCAAACTCAGGACCTTGGAATTCGGAAACAGCGACACGTAGAAATTGACCGCCTCCTCCGCACCCTCCTTGAACGTCAAACACGGCCTCACACTCTGCACCTGTACCTTGTTGGCCACCGCCGTCGTCCGCGTACCTACTTGCGTCATGTTCGTTCCTCCTTGTTCTTCGGTCGGGTACTGCCCCGCCGGTCGAGTTCTGCCGCAAACCTATCGAGTCGGGCCTCCCACATCCCGCGGTAGCCCATCATCCAATCGTCCAGCTCGCGAAAGCGCTCCGGGCGCAGGGCGTAGAGTCGCCGCCGGCCCTCAGGGCGAACCATCACAAACTGCGCGTCCTGAAGGATGGCGAGCTGCCGCGAGACGCCCGGCTGACCGATGTCCACGACATCGACCAGCTCGCTAACCGAGCGCTCGCCGGAGCGGAGCGCGTCGACGAGGCGGCGGCGGGTGGGATCGGCCAGGATCTGGAAGACGTCGGGCATGGCCATATATTACTACCGCGACATATGTCTTGTCAACAATATATAACGGCGGCCTCTCCTCCATGGCCAACAGGTTCCCACTACGATGGCCCCGTGAATGATCGCCCGCTGACGCAACAGGGGCGCGTCAGCGTCGGTTCGGTGGTCGTCGATTGCAACGACTTCCGCACGATGCGCGAGTTCTGGCAGAAGGCGCTTGGCTACGTCACCACGGGCCTGGTCGAGGACGACTTTGTGATTCTTCGGGATCCCGAGGGACGACACGTCAATGTGTCCCTGCAGCAGGTCCCAGAGCCTCGCGTGGGAAAGAACCGCCTGCACTTTGACCTCTACACGTCCGACCAAAAGGGTGAGGTGGAACGGCTACTCGGAATCGGAGCGACCCGCCATCCGCGGGTGCCGGAGCCGGATGAGGACTTCATCGCCCTCCTCGATCCCGAGGGCAACACCTTCTGCGTGGTCGACATCCTTCACTAGCGCCTGACGCGCGCGCCGAGGAACAAGCCGAGTTCGTCCAGAGCTCGCATCGTCGGGCGAATCGGTCGGCGCCGACCGTCCCAGCCCGGCTCCCATCGCTCGCCGATCACATTGAGGACCCCCTCCTTGCGGTCAACGGCGAGATCGAACCTGGCAATGACGCGGTCGCCGTGCAGCAGCGGCATCACGAAGTAACCCCAGCGCTTGCTCTTCGGCACATAGATCTCGAGCCTGAAGTCAAAACCCCAGAGCGCCAGCGTCCGCTCGCGATCACAGATGAGATTGTCGAAGGGCGACAGCAGGGTCGTCCTTGGCTCGAACTCCCCGGCCTCGATCTGCTCTAGCAACCCGACGTCTTCGGCATGCACGTACCAGTCGCCCTTGAGTCCGAGTTCCATCGGAACGATCACGCCCTCGGCCTCGAGATGCTTCCACGCGCTCGCGAGGCCCTGGTAACGGCGCCGGACGAAATGGTTCTTCACCTGCTGCTGCGTCGCGATGCCGAGCGCGCGTAATGAGCGGACGGCGGCCTCGCGAAGCGCGACGGGTTGCTCTGGAATCTGACCGAGAGGCGCTCCGAACCAGGCGTCCGCCAGCGCCCAACGTCGCCCACTCCCGCCACGGCCGGCTGGCACGATCCGACCCTGGAACCACAAGAGGGCGAGCGTGTCGGTGATCCCGCTGCGCTCTCCCCAGCCGGATTCGTACTTCTGGGCGTGTTCCTCGAAGTCCGACGCGCGTACCGCGCCGTCGGCGGCGAGACGCTCGAGAACGAGCTCGCTGAACCGGCCACGTGTTGTCATCCAGGCTTCGCTTCGCCTTGGGTCGGCCCAGGGCGGCGGCAGCGCGGCATGGAGCCCGCGGTCCTCGGTCGGGACGATGGACGCCTGGTGCGCCCAGTACTCGTAAAGGCAGCGCTGGTCCCAGAGCAGGATGTCGACGAGCTTCGGGTCGAACGGACCGAGGCGGCTGAAGAGGACCAACAGATGGTTGCGAGCGACGACGGCGGTCGGGTCGAGTTGCAGGCAGCCGATCGCCCGCACCAGTTCATGGATGTCGTCAGTCGTGATGGGTTTGCGGCGTGGCCCGCTCAATCGCTGGCGGCTGACCGCCAGCCGCCGCGCGTGCTCGATGCGGACCTTTCGTCGCATGATCGAAAACTATGAGAGTTCTGGACGTCAGGCGCTCGGTAGTGCGGTCCTTGCTGGCCTGAGCGTCGAACCAGCAGCCGAGATGACCAGCTCTTCTCCAACACGCACGGTGTGGTAGGCATCACCGAACGCTCGACCAAACGCGTCATAGGTCCATGGAGTGCTGTCGTGGCTGGAAAGCGCGACCACCCGTGGCCCACGCTCCTTGATCTCGTCAATCACCGCCGTCGCGTCGCGCTCGCTGATCGGTCGCCATGGCCAGTTCGGATTGCCCAGGGTGGCCTGCATCATGAGCGGAGTCCCGATTGGATGCACGGGCAGATGGAGGCCGCCGAAGACGCCCTTAATTGGCACGTCGAGCACGCGCGCAGCGACAGCCAGCATGCGCTCAACCCCCGGATGACCGCAGCCGCTAATGAGGACGAGGCCAAAGCCTCGAACGTTGATCACGAGCGCTTGCTCAGCGACGGGTCCGAGCCAGAACATCATCTTTGGCAATGGCGGCAAGACGGCAATGCCGGTGGCGATCACGCGCGGACCTGTGGTCAGCACAACGTCCGCACGGTCGTGACTCATCGGTGTGGGCACGTAGGCGGGTATCCCCTTGGGTTCGATCGGCTCGGCCGCAAAGGCGAAGGTCTTGCGGCGCTGACTTCGCAGACCGCCGACGTGGTCCGGGTGCAAATGGGAAATGACGACGCCGTCCAGTCGCTGGAGATCAATTTTCAATACATTCGCGTTCTGCAACAGAGTCGATCGGGCTCGGCCCTTGAGGTTGAGTCCGGAATCGAACAGGAGCGTCGTGGCGCCAGCACGCAGCAGGTAGGAAACGCCGGGCTCGCCGATCAACGGATTGGACGGAACCAATCGCTCGACCAGGGGCAGGATCGAGACCTCGTCGACCTCGCCGATCGAGGTCAGCTTCGGCTCGACCAGGCTCAACCACGAGCGCTCGACCCGATTTCGCTGGACGGTGTATCGTCCTGCAATCCCCGCGATGGCGGCAACCACGGCCGCAGCCACGAACGCACCCCAAGGCACCCTACGTTCCTCCCTTTTGTCCGCTAATTTAACAGTCGAAGAGGACGGCACTTCCTTCGGGTTGTGCCGTCCCACCTCCTTTTGCCTAACAGGTTGTGCCGGTCGCCGCGACCGTGGTCGGCAGCTGGTAGAAGCGCAGCTGAAGCAACTTCAGGCCGGTGTTGTCATAGCTCCAGAAGTAGTTCTGAAGTGAGGAATCGAAGAGAGGGGTCCGCGTCAAGTGGCCGTTGATGCACTGGCTGACAAAGAGCAGACTGCCACTCACGTTGCCGAAGACACTCTTGCCGTTGCTCCGTGTCTCGACCGTGACGTATTGCGAGGTCGAGCAAACGAGCGCACCGGTCAAGTCGGTCGCGCAGGTCGTGGTCGATGAGCTGCCGCCTGGCTTGGCCAGGGCCCGCGCCCACACGGAGTAGGTCGTCGTGACGGTCGTCGTCGTGACGGTCGTCGTCGTGGTGCTGGCGACCGGGTTCGGAAGCTGGAACGCGGCATTTCCGTCAAGGCAGTTGGGGTCGAGAACCTGGAAGCTGCCTGGCGAGAGACTGATGTTGCACTTGCCCTGAAGCGGCACGAAGATGTCGTGGCCGCTCGAGCTGGTCGATGCACTCCCGCCCTGGGTAACGCCGTGGATGTTCAGGTCGTAATGCGGGCCGCTTGGCGCGCCGTTGCCGGTTGTGGTTTGCCCACTGATAGCTTGAGTCGCCGTCGCCTTATGCGCTTGGAAGACCATCGCCATGGTCGTCGTAGCCGGCGTTAGGGCAATCAGCCGAATAAAACCACGCCGAGGATGATGACGAGCGCCGGTAGGATGCGAGATCGCGTCGGGCGATTGAACAATGTGCTCAACGGCACACCTCCCAAAAGAGATCTGCTTCCAAGCTGCATCTGCGCTGAGCTATTCGCAAGGGACGTCATGCGCTCGCTACGTGGTCTGCAGTACTTCGGGCCGTCTCCGCTACGTCGCCTTACGTAATCCGTTACGACGTGTCGCCCACCTGTCAGCGCTCGCTTCGTAATCTGTGCTTGGGCGCCCACCTGCTTGTGGGGATGGACTGTGGGACCCCGAGGTTAGAGAACGCATGAGCGAGAGCGAGGGGATCGATCCGCGCCCGTACCGCGCGGTCGTAACGGGCGCGGCCGGCTTCATCGGGTCGCACCTGGTTGAAGCACTGCTCGAGCACGGCCATGAAGTGGTCGGCATCGATGCCTTCACCTCGTCATATCCAGCGGCGCTCAAACGCTCGAACATCGCGGCGGCGAGCGCGCATCCATGCTTCGATCTCCTGCCGGCCGATCTCAATGAACTCGACCTGGAGGAGGTGCTTCGCCCGGGCGACGTCATCTTTCACCTCGGGGGCCAGCCGGGCGTCCGAGCCAGCTGGGGCAAGGATTTCGCCGACTACACGCGCGCCAATGTCGATGCCACCCAGCGGGTGCTCGAGGCGGCGAGAGCGCGCCAAGCAGCACGCATCGTTTTCGCCTCGTCATCGTCGGTCTACGGCGACGCGCCGTTGCCCATGCGCGAGGACGGACCGCTTCATCCGGTTTCGCCATACGGTGTGACGAAGTTGACGGCGGAGTTACTCGGGCTCGTCTACTGGAAGGCGTTCGGGTTGCCGGTCGTGCCGCTCCGCTTTTTCAGCGTCTACGGTCCGCGCCAGCGACCGGATATGGCATTCAACCGGTTCATCGATGCCATCGCGCAGGGAACGCCGATCGTCGTCTTCGGCGATGGAAGCCAGCGACGTGACTTCACCTACGTCGGCGACGTCGTCACCGCGCTGCTGGCCGCCGCGGCGCACGGCGAGCCGGGACAGCCTATCAACGTAGGTGGCGGTTCCACCGTGACGGTCGCGCAGTCCATCGCGATCATCGAGCGACTGGTCGGGCGTAAGGCTCTCATCGAGCGGCGTCCCGCGCCGCCGGGCGACGCCCGCGACACGCAGGCCGCCACGGATCGGCTGCACGCGCTGGGGGCGATTCCCAGGGTCCGCATCGAGGACGGCTTGGCAAAGCAGGTGGACTGGCAGCTCCGCTCGATGCCCCGGCAGGTCTCGAGCGGCATCGTCGTGGGCGGCGAGGCGACACGCCGCGCCGGACGGGGCTCGGCGCCGCGCATCCTTCTCTATTCCCACGACACCTATGGCCTCGGCCATCTCCGCCGGAACACGACCATCGCCCACGGCCTCCTGCGGCGGACGCCGGATTTGGAGGTCACGCTTCTCACCGGCTCCCCGGTGGCCGACCAGTGGCCGTTCCCGGACGGCGTGTCGATCGTCCGACTTCCGCCCGTCACAAAGGTCGGGCCGGAAGAGTATCAGCCGGTCGCGGCTCGCTCGATGTCGGCCGTGCGCGCTGAACGAGCCGGCATTATCGCCTCAACGCTACTGCGTTTGCGCCCAGACGTCTTCCTGGTTGACCACGCGCCGCTCGGCATGAAGGGTGAGCTGCGTCTCGCCCTTGAGATGGCCCGCGAGGAACTCCCCGACACCCGGGTGGTGTTGGGCTTGCGGGACATCGTGGACGAGCCCGACGTGGTGCGGGCAACCTGGAGCACGCAAGGCGTGTACCAGGTCATGGAAACGGCCTACCACCAGATCATCGTTTATGGCAGCCGCGAGCTCTTCGACGCGGCGAGCGAATATGACATTCCGGAGGCGGTCAAGCGACGCGTCCAGTTCAGCGGCTATATCGCCAAGGACCGCTGGCTCGAACAGAGCGTCAACGGCCGAGAGACCTGGACGCAGGCCCGTCGCGCCGGCGATCGACGAGTCCTGGTGATGGGCGGCGGTGGCGGCGATGCGGCACCAATGCTGCTCGCCGCCATTGAGGCCTGGGAGAGCCTTCGATACCTGCTCAACGGCGAAGCCGTGATCGTCGTTGGCCCGCTGATGGCGCCCGCTGACCGGACGGAGGTCGAGCGGCGGGCCCGCCGGGTCGCCGGTGTCCAGGTCATTCATTCGTCCACGACGATGCTCAGCCTGGTCGCTGCCGCCGACCTGGTCGTCTCGATGGGGGGCTACAACAGCGTGATCGAGGCGGTGGCGGCCCGCAAGCCGCTGGTCATCTGCCCTCGCACGGCGCCCCGTCGCGAGCAATTGATGCGAGCGGAAATCATGGCGCGCCTGGGCCTCGCCCAGGTGGCCAGACTCGATGGTGAAGGTGATGCGGCCGCGCGCATAGCCGACGCCATGGTGGCGGCGCTCAAGGCCGGCCCACCGCCGGACCGTGCCTGGCGAGCGATCGATCTTCGGGGAACCGAGCGGGTCGCCAACCTCTTGCTCGAAATGACCGAGCCCGCTTCTGTGCAGGTGGCCGCCTGATGTCGACGCGCTTCGCCTACCTCCTGAAGCGGTTTCCGCGTCTGTCCGAGACCTTCGTCCTGAATGAGATGCTCGAGTTGCAACGGCAAGGGGTTGAGCTGCGCATCTACGCACTCATGGACCCGCTCGAAAAGCAGGCCGATCCCGAGGCGGCCCGGCTTCGCACCCACGTCGTCTATCTGCATGACCCGCGCCGACGGCTTCGTTCGTGGTCGCGACTGCTCGGCGGCGCCTTTCTCCAGGGGGTGTCCCATCCCCTCGGTGCATTGCGCGTCGTGTGGGCGCTCTCCTCGGTGCATCGCTCGCTTCCGTCGCTCCGTCACGCGATCGAAGGCCTCTGGCTGGCCCGCGACCTGCGCCGGAACGGCGTCGATCACCTGCACGCCCACTTCATCCACAGTCCGGCTGCCGTGGCGTACCTCGCGTTCCTGGCCGCCGGTCCGCCCTTCAGCGTGACGGCGCACGCGAAGGACCTCTACACGACGCTACCGCGCAACTTACGGATCCGGGCGCGCGCCGCCAAGTTTGTGATCACCTGCACACGCTTTAACGCGGCGCACCTCGCAGGCGTCCTGTCGCAATCCCTCCCCGGTGCTCCCCGCAAAGGGGATGGAATCCACGTCCTCTATCACGGCACCGACCTGAAGAGGTTCGGCCCGGACCGCTCCGGCGTTGAAGCGGATCGGATTCTCTCCGTCGGCCGTCTCGTCCCGAAGAAAGGCTTCCAGGACCTGGTTGATGCACTCGCGCTCATTGATACGAAAGGCCTTCGAGTACGAGCCGATGTCTATGGAGGCGGCCCGCTTCGAGACGAGCTGGAAGCGAGGGCAGACCGCTTAGGCCTTGAGGGCCGGCTGACCTTTCATGGGGCGCGGCTGCAGGACGAGATCATCGCCGCCTACCGGCGCGCGGCGGTCTTCGTGCTGGCGCCGGTCGTCACGGGTGACGGCGACCGGGATGGCATCCCCAACGTCCTCGTCGAAGCGATGGCCTCGGGCGTTCCTGTCGTGGCGACGCGGATCTCGGGCATCCCTGAGTTGATCACGGATGGCATCGATGGTCTGCTGGTCAGCGAACATGATCCCGCGGCGCTCGCCGGCGCCATCGAACGGGTGCTGCGCGACCCAGGGCTCGCCGCTCGGTTGGGCCGGGCGGGGCGGGTTCGCGTGGAGCGGGAATTCGACCTGGTCGCGAACACCCGGCGTCTTCGTGCCCTGTTTGTGGGAATCCCGATGGAAGATCGCCTCCTGGAGACGGCGGCATGAGGATTGGCTACGTTTGCGCCGATCCCGGCATCTCGGCCCTGGGCGACAAGGGAGCGTCCGTTCACCTGCGCTCGCTCGCCGGGGCCCTGGCACGGCGCGGCCACTCCGTTCGTTTGCTGAGCAGCCGATTGGACGGCGCGAATCCGCCGCCGCCCGATGTGACACTTACCCAGCTTTCTGACGGGTCACTGACCCAGCTGTTGCGCGACTGGCGATGTGAGGTGGTCCTGGAGCGCTACGCGCTAAGCGCTGAGAAGGTCCAGGAAAGCTGCCACACGCTCGGCATCGCGCACGTCCTCGAGGTCAACGCGCCACTCGTAGATGAAGCGGCCCGATATCGCGGGCTGCAAGACGTCGCCGTCTGGCGTGCCCGAGAGCGAAGCATCCTGCGCGCCGCGGATGCCGTGGTGGCGGTCTCTCCCAGCGTTCGCGCGCATGCGATCCGCTGCGGCGTGGCGCCCGACCACGCGGTGGTCGTCCACAACGGCGTTGACCTCGAACGGTTCGAGTCACTGGATGGAGAGCCCGTGCGACAGCGGTATCAGCTTGGGAATGCCCGGGTCGTAGGCTTCGCGGGCAGCCTGAAGGCATGGCATGGCGTCGACATCCTGCTCCGCGCGGCGGTCCGACTCGATACGGACGTCCGAGTCCTGATCGTGGGCGACGGGCCCGAGCGGGGCAAGCTGGAGGCGCTGGCCAGCGAACTACGCATCGCCGATCGCGTCGTCTTCGCCGGGGCCGTTCCGCATCACGCCATCCCGGAGCACCTGGCCGCGATGACCGTGGCGGCGGCGCCCTACCGTCGCCAGACGGACTTCTATTTCTCTCCCCTCAAGATCGTCGAGTATCTCGCCGCGGGCCTCCCGGTTGTGGCCAGCGAGCAGGGCGATCTTGCTCACCTGGTCGGCAAGGCCGGCCTGATGGTGAGTCCGGATGATGCGGTCGCGCTGGCCGAAGCGCTCGACAAGGTCCTGGGAGACCCTGCGCTGCGGCGCAGCATGCACTTCTCGGCACGGCGGCACGCCGCAGGCATGACCTGGGACGCGGCCGCTGCCGGGGTCGAGGCCGCGCTGACCTCAGCCATCGCGAGGAGCAGATCCGCCGTTTTAAACCGGAGGCCGGCGTGATCGCGGCCATCCGGCTGCTCCTTCCCTTCGCCGCCCGCTACTGGCGCGGGCTCGTGCTCGCGCTCATTGCCATGGGCGGCGAGATTCTAACCGCGGTGCTGGCGCCTATCCCGATCCAGAGGGCTATCGACCAGGTCATCCGGCCCATCCTCGCCAGTCGCCGGCACGTCGGCAGCCACGAGGTGCTGATGCTGGCCGGTCTTGCGCTGCTCGTCGTCGTGATCGCGTTGCTCGACGCCAGCTTTACCTATCTGGATCTTCGCCACACGACGCGGAGCGCGCAGCAGGCGGTCACCGACCTACGCCGAGCGCTCTTCGCCCACATGCAGCGCCTTTCGCTCGCCTTCCATCATGATGCCGAGACCAGGCTTGGCGATCTGCAGGTCCGCCTCGGAACCGACGTGCAGGCCCTGCAGGACCTGGTCGCCACGACTTTCAGCAGCTTCATCACCAATACCGGCACGGCCATCGTGATGCTTGCCTTGCTGTTTCAGGTCGCGCGACCGATCGGTCTGGTCGTGCTGGTGGGCGCGCTGCCGGTGTTGATCCTGGCCGGCCACTATCGCATCCGGATCAAGCAGGTCAGCCGCGAGGCCCGCAAACGCGAAGGGAAGGTGAGCGCCATCATCAACGAGACCCTGGGCGCCGCACGACTGGTACAGGCATACGGCCGCGAGGCTGAGGCCAGTCACCGGATGCACCGGGAGAGTGAAGCGGGGCTGCAGGCCGCGCTTGACGCCGGCGAGCTGCAGGCTCGCGTCCAACCATTGGTGGAGCTAGCCTCGGCATTGCTGACCGGGCTGGTCCTCGTCCTGGCGGCCACCCTCGCGATCGAGCGTGTGATCACTGTCGGCCAGTTGACGCTCGCCATCGCGTACACGCGCGGCACGCTGGGCGCACTGCGGCAACTGGCGAAGCTCTCCACGCAGACCCAGAAGGCGGCCGTGGGGGCGGAGCGCCTCCACGAGATTCTCGACACAGCGCGAGTGATCAACGACCCGGCCCGGCCGCGGCGGTTGCCGGATGGGCCACTCTCCATCGGCTTCGAGCGCGTGACCTTTGGCTACACTCCCGACAACCCGATCCTCATCGACCTGTCATGGACGATTCCCGCGGGCGCATGCGCGGCCCTCATCGGACCGACCGGGGCGGGCAAAACAACGTTACTCTCGCTCGTCCCGCGCTTTTACGACGTTTGGGCCGGGCGCGTGCTGGTCGGCGGCATCGATGTCCGCGAGCTGGCGCTTGCCGATCTCCGTGCGCATGTCACCCTCGTATTGCAGGAAAGCCTGTTGCTCCGCGACACGATCTGGAACAACATCGCCTATGGACGCTCCAATGCGACCCGCCGCCAGATCCTGGCGGCCGCCGAGGCGGCCGGCGTGACGAGCTTCATCGATAACCTCGACGATGGCTTCGACACCATGGTGAGCGAACGCGGCACGACGCTCTCCGGCGGGCAGAAACAATGCATCGCCATTGCCCGGGCACTCCTGCGCGACACGCCCATCGTGATCATGGATGAGCCGACGAGCAACCTCGACCAGGAAACCGAAGAACTGGTGGTGCGAGGCCTGCAGCGGCTGATGCAGGGCCGCACCTCCATCACAATCGCGCACCGGCCAAGCACTATCCAGCATGCGACCATGATCGCGTCCCTGGAAGAGGTGGCCGAGGCTCAGCCCGGCGGGAACGTTCGGCCATCCCGGCTGGTGGCGGCGTAGGCCAGACCGGATCTGACAGCGGGAGAGCTTGAGCGTCACTACGGAATCAGCAGCCCAGCAGCGTTGCCAAAGGCTCATCATCGATTGCGACGTCGGCCTGGAACGCTTGACAGGCCGCCGGCGAATCTCCCACTATTCGGACGCAAGAGGGGTTCAGCTGCCGGCTAGGCAGACGACTGCTCATCATGTTCAACCGGCTCGCGTCGCTAATCAACCGTTGGCCGACGGCCATTCTGGTCGCGGCCGTGATCTTCGTGGCCATGGCCGCGCTGATTGGCACGCGGGTCTTCGGGGCCCTGAGCGGCGGTGGCTTCCAGGACCCCGCCTCCGAGAGCGTGAAAGCGGACGGCCGGCTAGAGGTAGCCTCGCATCAGAGGGCCGACGGCGGCCTGATCGCCCTGGTGCGGATGGGCCAGGACGTGAACTCGCCGGCGGTGCGCGAGGAGGTCGACCGGGTGGCGCAGGCCATGGCGCGGGATCCCGCCGTCGACCAGGTGCTGACCTACTACACAACCCATAGCCCGACCTTTGTTTCACAGGACGGCCGGAGCACGTTCGTGCTCGCCTACGTCAGTTGGATTGGGGATAGCGACGCGGCGGCAAGCCGGCTCCAGCACGCGTTCGCCTCGGATCCCGCGGTGACGCTCAGCGGGACCGGTCCGGTGGACAACGAGCTAAATTCCACCATCACGGCAGACCTGGCCCGGGCGGAAATGATCGCCTTCCCCATCCTGTTCCTCCTCTCGCTCTGGGTGTTTCGTGGGGTGGTCGCCGCCCTGATGCCCCTGCTCATCGGCGCGATCACCATCCTGGGGACGTTCCTCGGGCTGTGGCTGATTACCCGCTTGACGCCGCTTTCGATCTACGCGCTCAACCTCAGTACGGGCATGGGACTGGGCCTGAGCATCGATTACAGCTTGTTTATGGTCTCCCGATACCGAGAGGAGCTCGGCCATGGCCTGACACCGGCTGACGCCATCCGGCGAACGCTCGGCACCGCCGGCCGAACCGTCTTCTTCAGCGCGCTGACGATCGCCGCCGCCATGGCGTCCTTGCTCGTTTTTCCGCTCAAGTTTCTCTACTCCATGGGCGCGGCCGGCCTCCTGGTTGCCGCGCTGGCATCGACGGTGTCCTTGCTGGTACTGCCGTCCGTCTTGAGGCTCCTAGGGCCGCGGATTAACGCGCTGGCGCCGCGACGCTGGCAGCAGGTCCAACCCGGCGTTTCCGGCACGGGGTTCTGGTATCGGTTCTCCCATTTCGTCATGCGGCGGCCGCTCCCGATCGCGGTGGCCAGCGCGGCCCTGCTCATCGCGCTCGGCTTGCCCTTCCTCAGCATCAAGTTCTCCTCAGTCGATGTAACCGCCCTGCCCACCAGCTTCGGCGCCCGCCAGGCCTCCGACTACGTGGCGGCCAATTTCCCGCCGGGCGCGGGCAGCAGCATCTATGTCGTGGCCGAGGCGGGACCGGACCGGATGGCTGAGGTCAGTCGGTACGCGAACACGGTGGCCGGCCTGCCCCACGTGCAGGCGGTCGACCAACCCGTGCCGGTCGGCGCCGACACCATGCGGATCAACCTCCGCTCGGACGCCGGCGCCTTCAGTGCGGAGAATCTCGCCATCGTCAAACAGGTGCGGGCGACGAATCCTCCATTCCCGGTGCTGGTGGGGGGCGCCAGCGCTTCCTTCTACGACCTGCAGGCGAGTCTCCGCAGCCGTTTGCCCCTGGCGGTCGCGATCATCGTCATCTGCACGCTGGTCTTGCTCTTCCTGGCGACGGGCTCGGTCATCCTGCCGCTCAAGGCGATCCTGATGAACGTCCTCACGCTGAGCGTCGCGTTCGGTGTGCTCGTCATCGTCTTCCAGTGGGGGTTCGGCCATTCGCTGTTGGACTTCACGACGCCCGGTTCCCTCGAACAGACCCAACCAGTTCTCCTGTTTGCCATCGTCTTTGGGTTGTCGACCGACTACGGCGTCTTCCTCCTGACACGGATCACGGAGATGCACGACGCCGGCGCCTCCAACCGGGAGGCGGTGGCCGCCGGCCTCGAGCGCACCGGACGGATCGTGACCGCGGCAGCCCTCTTGTTATCGGTGGCCATCGGGGCCTTTGCGACTTCCCAGATCGTCTTCATCAAGGAGCTCGGCGTCGGGATTGTGGCTGGCGTCCTGATCGATGCCACGATCGTTCGTGGCTTCCTGGTTCCGTCGCTGATGGCCTTGCTCGGTGAGTGGAACTGGTGGACGCCGGCAATCGCTTAGACGCTTCTACAGCCGCGTCGGCGTCCACGGAGTCGAGAGCCCCTCGGCCTCCTCTTAACGGCGTCCGACCTGCGCGACCCCCCGCAAGGAGCGAGTCAGGCCCGCGCGACCGGATAAGTCGCCCGAACTGCGCCGGGCGAGTTGGGAAAGTCACGCCTGAGAACTTCATCGAGCCGCGTGACCGGGATCGATGGATTAGCGTGCGCGTATCTTCGACACACACGATGGACGGTTAATG
>WNEY01001406.1_pt1 | contig 16947 bp, 17 predicted proteins | sample 5400531 | NCBI WGS metagenome assembly WNEY01 (sample SAMN13153338, study PRJNA577476) | soil metagenome | isolation source: 200 cm saprolite under Douglas fir tree site 1 | place: USA:California | collected 2015-04-18
AGCAGTGGGCGCAGATGGTCTACGACGGCCTGTGGTTCAGCCCCCTGCGCGACGCGCTGTACGCGTTTGTCGCCGAGACCCAGCGCCACGTCACCGGCGACGTCCGGCTGAAGCTCTACCGAGGTTCGTCGCACGTCGTGGGCCGCAAGAGCCCGCAGCAGCTGTACCAGCTCGCGCTCGCGACCTACGGCAAGGGCGACCAGTTCGACCAGTCCGCCGCGGCGGGCTTCATCAAGCTGTGGGGGATGGGCGTGCGCACTTCGGCGCAGGTCCAGGGGCAGCTGCACGCGCGCGACCTGGGCAAGCTGCTGGGCGACGTGAAGAGGCTGACGCCATAGCCAGGCGCGCAAAAAAGATGTGGGGCGGCCGGTTCACGCGCGGCCTGCACCCCGAGCTGGAGCGCTTCTCCTCTTCGCTCGTCTTCGACTACGAGCTCTACCCGTATGACATCGCGGGCAGCGTCGCGCATGCGCGAGGCCTGGCCGCCGCGCGCCTCATCTCGAAGGCCCAGCTCGCCGCGATCGAGCGCGGACTGCGCAAGATCAAGCGCGAGCTCGACTCCGGCGCGTTCGACTTCAATGCCTCGGACGAGGACATCCATACCGCCGTCGAGCGGCGGCTCACGGAGCTGACGCCGGCCGGGGCGGTGCTGCACACCGGCCGGTCGCGCAACGACCAGGTCGCACTCGATCTCCGGCTTTACTGCCGCGACGCGGCGAAGGAAGCCATCGGGCTCCTCGCCGAGCTGATCGACGCGCTTGCGGTCAAAGCCGCGGCGCACGCCGCCTGGGTCATGCCCGGATACACCCACCTCCAGCGCGCCCAGCCGGTCACGCTCGGCCACCACCTGCTGGCCCACGCCGAGCCGCTGCTGCGTGACGCCCGGCGATTCCAGAGCGCGCTGGACTCCGCGGGCACCATGCCCCTCGGCTCGGGCGCGCTGGCGGGGTCGACCCTGCCGCTCGCCCGGCGGGTCGTCGCGCGCGAGCTCGGGCTCCCGAAGCTGACCGGCAACAGCATGGACGCCGTCTCCGACCGCGACTTCGCCCTCGACCTGGCCTTTGCCTGCACCGCCACGTCGATCCACCTGAGCCGGCTCGGTGAGGACGTCGTCTTGTGGGCCAGCTCCGAGTTCGGCTTCGTCTGGCTCGCGGACGAGATCGCCACCGGTTCGAGCTTGATGCCGCAGAAGAAGAACCCCGACATCGCCGAGCTCCTGCGCGGCCGGGCCGGCCGCTCGCTCGGTGGCTTCGTCGCCCTGGCCACCGTGCTGAAGGGCCTTCCACTCGCCTACGACCGTGACCTCCAGGAGGACAAGCCGGCGCTGTTCGCCGCGGTCGAGAGCACGCTCGAGTCGATGCGCGCGGCGACGCTCCTCGTCGAGCGTCTGGAGTTCGACCGCGAGCGCCTCGCGGCCGCGGCGGCCGACCCGATGCTGCTCGCGACCGATGCCGCGGAGCAGCTTGTTCGCTCGGGCACGCCGTTCCGGCGGGCGCACGAAGAGGTCGGCAACCAGGTCCGCGACGGCCGGTTCATGGCGCCATGGGACGCCGCCGCCTCCGTGGCCAGGCGCAGGCTCGGGGTCACCGCTCGAGCGCGGGCGATGCGCAGGGAAGCCGCGGCCCTCAGGCGGTAGAGTTCGCGCGTGCTTCTGGCCGTCGACGTCGGCAACACCAACGTCACCCTCGCCCTCTTCGACGGCGATCGGCTCGCCGCCGACTGGCGGGTGACCTCGCACCGCGAACGGACGGCGGACGAGATGGCCGTCGAGCTCCGCCAGCTGTTCGAGCTGCGCGGGTTCGAGCTCGACGTGGTCACCGGGGTCGTCATCTCCAGCGTGGTGCCGACGATCAACCCGGCCCTGGTCGAAGCCTCGCGCCGCTACCTGAAGTGCGAGCCGGTGATGGTGGGCCCTGGGGTGAAGACGAGCGTCCGCATCCGCTACGAGAACCCGAGGGACGTCGGCGCAGACCGGATCGCCAACGCCCTGGCCGCCTACACGAAGTACGGCGGCCCGGTCGTGGTCATCGACTTTGGCACGGCCGTGACCTACGACGCGATCAGCGCGGACGGCGACTACCTGGGTGGGGCAATCGCCCCGGGAATCGAGATCTCGCTCGACGCCCTTGTGTCCCATACGGCGATGCTGCGGCGGGTCGAGCCGGTTGCCCCCGACTCGATCATCGGCCGCAACACGATCAGCTCCATCCAGTCCGGCCTGGTCTGGGGCTTCGTCGCCCAGGTCGAGGGCATGGTCAAGCGGATGGTCGACGAGCTGGGCGGGTCGGCCCGGGTCGTCGCCACCGGCGGCCAGGCTCCGCTGGTCGCCGGCCTGACCCATGTCATCGAGGCGACCGACCCGCTGTTGACCCTCGATGGTTTACGGCTTATCTATGCGCAAAACTCCGATGGGGGTGCTAGATAAAGCTCGCTCATGAAGACGGCGCCCAGGTTCCACCTCTACGTCCTGAACGGCGACGAACCGGCCGGTCTCAAATCGACCGGCCTGGAGGTCGAGCCGCTGGCCGACCCGGCCCAGGTTCGGCAGCCGGCCCTGGTCCTGCTCGGACCAGGTCAGAACGCACCGGAGCACCTGGAGGCGAGCTCCGTCGAGATCCCCGTCGACGCCTCGCCGGCGGCCGTCCGCGAGATCGTCCGCTTCGCGATGGAGAACGTCGCCCTCAAGCAGCAGGTCACGCAGCTGGAGGACGAGGCGCATCGCCGCCACCGCCAGTTCCGCGAGCTCAACCGCATCGGCACCGCGCTGTCGGCGGAGAAGGACATCGACCGCCTGCAGTCTTTCATTCTCACGACCATGCGCCAGCTGACTCACGCCGACGGCGCGAGCCTGTGGTTGAAGATGGAGGAGGACGGCGTCCCCAAGCTCTTCCTCGCCTCGAGCCAGAACCACTCGATCGACAAGAACACCTACGAGGCGTTCACCGTGCCGGTCAACGAGAAGACGGTCGTCGGCTACGCGGTTTCCATCGGCTCGAGCCAGACCTACGACGACGCGTACACGCCGCCGCCCGGCAAGCCAATGGGCGGCAAGAGCTTCGACTCGCAGTTCGGGTACCGGACGAAGTCGATGCTCACCGTCCCGATGCGGAACTACAACAACGACGTCGTCGGCGCGGTTCAGCTTGTCAACGCCAAGCGCCGCTTCGAGACGCGGCTGACCCTCGCCAACGTCGAGACCGAGGTCATCAGCTTCCAACCGGACGACGTGGAGATGATCGAGTCGATCGCTTCGCAGGCCGCGGTCGCCATCGACAACAAAAACCTCATCGACTCGATCCAGGCCCTGTTCGACGGTTTCGTGCAGGCCAGCGTGACCGCGATCGAGCAGCGAGATCCGAGCACGGCCGGTCACTCCGGCCGCGTGGAGGGGCTGACCACCACCCTTGCCCGCGCGGTCCACGAGATCGCCACCGGCAAGTACCGCGACGTCAGGCTGACCGACGACCAGTTCAAAGAGCTGCGCTACGCGTGCCTGCTCCACGACTTTGGCAAGGTCGGCGTGCGCGAGCACATCCTGGTCAAGGCCAAGAAGCTGATCCCGGGTCAGCTGGAGGTCATCCAGGCGCGATTTGAGTTCATCGAGCGGTCGGTGCAGGTGAAGTACGCGACCCAGAAGCTGGAGGCGATGCGCGCGGGCAATGACGGCGCGGCGCTCGACGAGATCGACAAGCGGCTGCAGGAGGAGTTGGAGCTGCTCGATCAGTGGGTGCAGAGCATCGTCGCCGCCAACGAGCCTACGGTGATGCCCGAGGACAAGGCGTCGATGATCGAGTTCCTTGCGCAGCAGACCTACCAGGACATGTCAGGCCGCGCGCACCCCATGCTCGAGCCGCAGGAGTTTCGCTTCCTGAGCATCCGGAGGGGCACGCTCGACCCGCAGGAGCGTCTCGAGATGGAGTCGCACGTGACCCACAGCTTCCACTTCCTGACCAAGATCCCGTGGACGCCGCTGATGCGCGGCATCCCCGAGATCGCGTACGGCCACCACGAGAAGCTCGACGGTTCTGGCTACCCACGTGGGCTGGCGGGCGAGCAAATTCCGCTGCAGGCGCGGATGATGACGATCTCCGACATCTACGACGCGCTGACCGCGCAGGACCGCCCGTACAAGAGAGCCGTGCCACCGGTGGTCGCGCTTGACATCCTCCACGACGAGGCCAACCAGGGCAAGCTCGACAAAGACCTGCTCGACATTTTCGTCAACAAGAAGCTCTACCAGCCGGTCGGGTCGCGATGAGGGTCAAGTTCTGGGGCACGCGTGGCACACGGCCCACCCCGGGGCGGCGGACGCTGCGTTACGGCGGCAACACGACGTGCATCGAAGTCCGTGACTCGGAGAGCAACCTGCTCATCATCGACTCGGGCTCCGGTATCGCCGAGCTGGGCAACACGTGCACGCCGACCGAACCGCTGCAGGCGCACCTGCTGATCACACACACCCACCTCGACCACATCCAGGGATTTCCCTTTTTCCTGCCCGCATTCGTGCCGGGCACGCACCTGACGATCGTCGGGCCGGCGGGCTCGGCGAAGTCGCTGCAGGCCGCGTTCGCCGACCAGACCGACCCGGCGTACTTCCCTGTCCGTCTCAGCCACATGCCGGCGGAGATGGAGTTCATCGAGCGCAACCCGGGCGAGACTTTCGAGGTCGGGGCGCTGCGGATCACGCCGCACCTCTTGATGCACCCGATCCCGACGTTCGGCTACCGCATCGACGAGGGCAGCTCGCGGTTCACCTTCGCCACCGACAACGAGATCGCGCTGTTCGCGAACGGGACGAACGGCACGCTGAAGGACCTCGCCAACTGGTGCCGCGACTCCGACCTCCTCGTCCATGACGCGCAGTACAGCGAGGAGGAGTACAAGACGCACGCCGGCTTCGGCCACTCGACGTTCGAGGAGGCGCTGTCGCTGGCCGAGCAGGCGGGGGTGAAGGAGCTCGCATTCTTCCACCACGACCCGCAGCACTCGGACACCGAGGTCGACGCTTTGATCGAGCAGGCGCTTGGCAATCACCGTGCGTCCGGTGGCGCGGACGTGAACTCGTTCCCCGCCGCCGAGGAGCAGGAGCTGGCCCTCTAGGCCGACCTGCGCCCTGCGCGCGCCCGGCCTCGTTACCCTTTTCCGATCGTGTCGGAAGACTTCACCCACGAACGGCTCGCGAAAGTCGAGCGTCTTCGTGCCGCCGGAATCGATCCCTACTCGCGCGGTTTCAAGCCGACACAGTCCTCGACATCGGCGAAATCGCTTCTAGGAGACGCGGAACGGACCGAACCGGTTTCGCTGGCCGGGCGATTGATGGTCAAGCGGCTGCAGGGCGGGCTCGTCTTCGCCGACCTGCGCGACGGCAAGGGTCGGATCCAGCTGATGGCGAGCCGCAGCATCCTCGGCGACGAAGAGTTCGCGCGCTTCGCGGACCTCGACGTGGGCGACATCATCGGCGTGACTGGGCCGATCTTCCGCACGAAGCGCGGCGAGATCACCGTCGAGGTCCATTCGTGCCAGCTGCTGACGAAGTCGCTGCGGCCGCTGCCGGAGAAATGGCACGGCCTCAAAGACGTGGAGATCCGTTACCGACAGCGCTATGTCGACCTGATCGCGAACCCCGAGGTGCGCGAAGTGTTCCGCGCGCGCACCAGCATCATCACCGCGATGCGCGGCCTGCTCGACGAGCGCGGTTTCATCGACGTCGAGACGCCGGTGCTGCAGGAGATTCCGGGCGGCGGCCACGCGCGCCCTTTCATGACGCACCACAACTCGCTGGACCGCGACCTGTACCTGCGCATCGCCCTCGAGCTGCACCTGAAGCGCCTTCTGGTCGGCGGTTTCGAGCGCGTCTACGAGATCGGACGCGTCTTCCGCAACGAGGGCCTGTCGCCGCGCCACAACCCGGAGTTCACCCTGCTCGAGTCGTACCAGGCGTACGCCGACTACGAGGACGTGATGCAGCTGGTCGAGGACCTGGTGGTGGTCGCCGCGATGGCGGCGGACCGGCCGCTCGAGACCGCGTACCAGGGCGAGTCGGTCAACCTGGGGCCGCCGTTCCGGCGCGAGCGGATGGCGGACCTCGTGCTCGAGCACACGGGCCGGCACGCGGTGGGCGAGGAGCTGAACGACCTCTTCGAAGAGCACGTCGAGCCGCGGCTGCGCGAGCCGACGTTCGTGCTCGACTACCCGGTCGAGATCTCGCCGCTCGCGCGTCCGCGCGACGACGACCCACGCTTCGTCGAGCGGTTCGAGCTGATCATCCTCGGCCGCGAGTACGCCAACGCCTTCACCGAGCTGACCGACCCTATCGACCAGCGCGCGCGCTTCGAGGCGCAGGCGGAGCTGCGGGCGGCGGGCAACGTCGAGGCTCACCCCATGGACGAGGACTTCCTGCGCGCGGTGGAGTACGGGCTTCCGCCGTGCGGTGGCCTGGGCATGGGCATCGACCGGCTGGTGATGCTGCTTACCGACCAGCCCTCGATACGCGACGTCATCCTCTTTCCGGTGATGAAGGCCGAGACGTAATGCTGTCGCTCGAGTTCATCCGCAAGAACCCCGACGTGGTTCGGCGAGCGGCCCAGCTGAAGGGCGAGCCGGCGCCGGTGGACGAGATCCTGCGCCTCGACGGCGTGTGGCGTGGTCACCTGCACAAGGCGGAGACGATCAAGGCCGAGCAGAACGAGCTCTCGAAGCAATTCGCCAAGACGCGTGACGAGTCGCTGAAGGAGCGCCTGCGGCAGATGGCGGACGCCGCCAAGCGCGAGCTGTCGGTCGGCGACGCCGCCAAGCGCGAGCTGGACGACCTCCTGCTGCGCGTGCCGAACATCTTCGACGAGTCGGTGCCGATCGGCGAAACCGAGGCGGACAACGTCGTGGTCAGGGAGTGGGGGAGCAAGCCCGCGCTTGGCCATGCGCCGCGCACGCACTACGACCTGGGCGAGTCGCTCGGGATCATGGACTTCGAGCGCGGTGCCCGAGTGGCCGGATCTCGTTTTGCATTCCTGGCGGGCGAAGGCGCGCGGTTGGAGCGGGCGCTCGTGCAGTTCATGCTCGACATCCACACGCGCGAGCACGGGTACGTCGAGCTGTGGTCGCCGATGCTGGTCAACTCGGCGGCGATGACCGGGACTGCGAACCTGCCGAAGTTCGCCGACCAGCTGTTCAAGATCGAGGACCGCGACCTGTGGCTGATCCCGACCGCGGAGGTCCCGGTGACCAACTTCCATCGCGAGGAGATCCTCGACGCCGACCGGCTGCCGCTGAAGTACGTCTCGTACGCGCCGTCGTGGCGGACCGAGGCGGGCGCGGCCGGGAAAGACACGCGGGGGTTCATCCGCCTGCACCAGTTCTCGAAGGTGGAGCTGGTGAAGGTCACGACGCCGGAGTCGTCGATGGAGGAGTTCGAGAAGCTGACCCGTGACGCGGAGGTGATCCTGCAGCGCCTGGGCCTGCACTACAACGTGATGGCGATGTGCACGGGCGACATGGGGTTTGCGCAGTACAAGAAGTACGACCTGAACGCCTGGGCGCCGGGCCTGGACCGCTACCTGGAGGTCTCGTCGTGCTCGGTGTTCAACGACTTCCAGGCGATGCGGGCGAACATCCGCTACCGGCCGGGCCGCGGCGCGTCGCCCCGGTTCGCGCACACCATCAATGGCTCGGGCCTGGCGCTGCCGCGCACCATCGACGCGTTGATCGAGACGTATCAGCGCTCGGACGGGATGATCACCGTGCCCGACGCGTTGAAGCCGTACATGGGCGGGGTAGAGCTGATCGGGGCGCGATAATCGGTCGTTGCCTCCGTCGGAGGGGTGGCCGAGTCCGGCTTATGGCGGCGGTCTTGAAAACCGTTAGGGTCGCAAGGCCCTCGGGGGTTCAAATCCCTCCCCCTCCGCCACCTGCGCATGGCCAGGGGAAAAACAGCACTCTCTCCCCTCAGCGGGGAGAGAGGTGGCGGGTGTTTCTACCACGTCACGTCACCTTCAACGAATCCTGGCGCCAAATCGGTCACTCCCGACAAGCACACCCTTACCATCGCCGTTCGATGGCCGGCGCCGCGCTAGGAAAGCTCTGGAATACCAACCCGAGGCTCGCGTTTGTCCTCCAACTTCTCGCCGGTCTCCTGATGGGAGGTTTTGGCGTGGCGCTCGCAAGGCAGGGACGGGATTGGCTCGTGGTCGCCATCCTCGCCGCCGGCTTCATCATCGAGACGGGCTCGCTGGTGATCTTCACGCGCGAAGCGATGCAGAACGGTTGGACCAGGTCAGGCTGAGCTCACATTGATCGCCCGGCAAGCGCGGCAACCCGAGTGGCAGTACTACCTCAATCCCTGGTGGAGCGAGGAGCACGTATTCGCGACGCGGCTGAGCAAGGCCGAGTGCCAGGGCCGGCTTAACGACGCGACCACGCGCTGGCTCAGCCGCAGCGTCGCTCGCGCGCTGGTCAGCGTCGCCGACTTCACGCTGCACCGCGTGACCTTCTACAACAACGGGTTCAAGCCGTTCGCGTATCTGCGATTCCTTGAATCGACGCCGCCGGACACGACCGTCCGCGTGACTTTCTCGGCGTCCAACTCCGTGCGCGTTTTCTTCGTCGTCTGGTACGCGTTCCTCGCCTTGTTTACGGCGGGAATCCTGGTGTCGACGGTCGGCCGCCAACCCTCCTCGGCGGTGGCCGTGCCGCTCGCCTTCATCGCGGCCTTCATCGCCTGGCCGGTCGTGCTCACCGCTCTCGGGCGCGGGATCGCGCACGGCGACCGCCGCTACCTGACCGACTTCATCGTCACAACGCTCGAGCTCACGCCCGCGCAGACTCTCCCGACCGCGATCACCCGGTGGCCCTGAAGGTTCTCGCCCGGCTAGAGCAGATGCTCAGCTAGAAACTCCAGGATCCGCCGGTTCGAGGTCACCTGGTTGGGCAGTGACGCGATGCCGTGCCCTTCGTCCTCGAAGATCATCAGCTCGGCTCCGGTCGCGCGCGCGATCTGCTCGCTCTCTTCCACCGGCACACGAGGATCGTTGCGGCCGTGGATGACGAGGAGAGGCGCCTTGATCGACGCGGCACGATGTATTGGGCTGATCTCGCGCAGAAACTCCGATTGGGCGCCGTTCGGGTCGCCATACTCGCTCACCCTCAGGACACCGCGCCAGGGCGGCATGTTCTCGAAGAACGTGTGCCAGTCGGCGATTCCAACCACATCGACGCCCGCGTCCCACAGGTTCGGGTCGTCGATCAGCACGGCCAGGGTCATGAATCCGCCGTAGGAGCCGCCCATCGCCGCTGTCTTGCTCGCGACTCCCGTCCGCTTGAGATGACGCGCTGCCTCGGAGCCGTCCTTGACGCCGTCCCACCGCAGCTCTTTGTCGTCGAGACTCTGGAAACGCACCCCGTAACCAGTGGAGCCTCGGACGTTGGGAAGGAACACGTTCACGCCGATCGAATTCAGCAAGTGCACCATCGGCTGGAACGACGCTCGCGATTGCCCTTCAGGCCCGCCGTGGAACTCGACCACCGCCGCCCGCGGCTGCTCATCTATCCGGTAGAAGAGGCTCGGGATGCGCAGGCCGTCGAAGGTCTCGTAAACAGTTTCGACCGGAACCACGAGCTGGGCGGGGGGCTCGCCCGAAGACGTCCAGCGCTCACCTCGGGGCCATTCGTAGATCTCGGCCGGGTGAATGGGCAGCTCCCAGCTCACGAAGAACCCGGACGAGTCAGGTTTCCAGGTCAGGTGATAGTCCGGTCCGCCGCTGTGGTCGACGGTGACAACGCCTGGCGGGAGCACGGCGCGGTCGAGGACCTTGCCGGAACCCAGGTCGATGACACGCAGCCCGTCGTAGATGCCTTCGTTGACGACGATCGCGGCCTTGTCCAACGACGGTGCGACAGTCACGCCCTCGAGGTCGTGCTGCTCGTCGAGCAGCCAACGCGCGATCTGCTCGGGCTCGTCGGGATCCACAATGGCGAGGCCCAGGAAGTCGCGACCGAGGTCGGTCATCACCACGAGCCCCTGATCGAGCCACGCGACAGGACGCACACGAAGAGCGTCGGGCAGAAGGCGAGTCATCGACCCATCGCGGTCGAGCGTGGACGCCTCCGTGGGCGTTCCCAGAATCTTGACCACCGCGGCGCGATCCCCTGCCGGGTTCCAGGCCGCCCACTCCCAGAATCCACGCGGTTCGACCCACATGGTCATCGACCCCGTCGCCAGGTCGAGCTCACCCAGCACCATGTCCGCCTGGCCGTTCGGATTCCAGCTCATGCCGACCTTGCTCCGGTCCGGATGCAAGGTGATGGAGCGATGGATCGCGCGCGGGTCCGAGGTCAGCTGCCGGTAGCCCGCATCCGTGACAATGCCTAGCTGCCAGATCTCGTCGCCCCCGCGGTCCGCGCGCACGAGCAGTCCCAGAGGCGTATGCGCGTGCGGGAGTATGCGTGTCTCGCTCTCGACGACGCGGACCGCAGTCGCCACGGCGCTGTCCTGGCGGAAGACCTGCGGCCGGCCGGCGATGTTCGAGGAAAAATAGAGCCTGCCTTCGTCATCCGGAAGCGGTCGCGTCGCTCGAACGACCGAAAGCAGCTTTTCGATGCGGGCTGGATCTGCCGAAGAGATTGAGGAAGCCAATCCTCCGAGTGTAACTTCGACCTGAGCGATGGCCGAGGACCGCGTGCTCGAGAACTTCGTCGACCAGTCGGGGTGCCTCACCAGCATCCCGGTCCAGCGCAAGAAGCGCCTCGCCGTGCTGCGCTGGCTGGTCGAGGACTTCCAGCCCGGTCGCCGTTACCAGGAGTCTGAGGTGAACCGCATCATCACCCGGCGCCATCCCGACTTCGCCGCCTTGCGCCGCTTCCTCGTCGACGAGGAGCTGATGCAGCGCAAGCGCGGCGTGTACTGGCGCACCGGCAGCGTGCCGAACGTGGGCTACGATCCGCCGTCGTGGCCAGAGCCCTAGCGGTCATCGCGCTGCTCTCGATTTCTCATCGCGGTGGCGATCGTCGTCATCGCGAGCGCGACCACGCGAGGAGCTACGGGCGGATGTCGGTCGCGCTCGGGGCTGCGGAGGTTGCGATGCTGGCTGCCGCCGCCGTGCTCCTGCTGACGCCCTTCAGCGCCTGGGGCGCCTGGGAGCGGATCCTGCTGCTCCTGGCCCTGGCGTGGATGGTCGTCGTGGCCTCGAAGATCGCCTCGAGGGAAGACACGGCAAGGGCGACAAGCGCTGCGTCGAGCAGCAACGCCTCGTACACGCCGGTCAGCAGCGTGAACAGCGCGAACAGGTAGAGCAACCCGCCGGCGACCTTCGCCGACACCTGCCGCGGATCGACCAGGCGCCGAAACGCGATCACGCCCGCGATCGACGAGGCGACGTAGAGGACAGCCGTCACGACCAGCAAGGGCCTGTTCTCGATGGCGATCAGCGGGTGCAGCAGGTCGAGCCACACCGCGGCGGAGAGCATCAGGGCAATGTCCGCGACCGCGTCCAGGCGCGCGCCGCGCACCGACTGCCGTCCCGTCCGCCGGGCGACGTGGCCATCGAGGGCGTCCGTCAGCCCGGCCGCGATCAATCCAAGACCCACAAGCAGACCCGCGCCGGCCACCGCGACCGGCCAGAGCACGACCACGAGGAGCACGCGCGCGAAGGTCAGCCAGTCCGCCCCCGAAATCGCCCCGTTACGGCGGCCCGGCATCCGTCGTTTCGGTGGCAAAGGAGGTTCCCTCAATGTCCTCATCGCTCCGCATCGTCGCCATCTCCACCGGCTTCGTCCTGGTCGCCGGGCTCGCGGTCGCGGCCATCGTCGTCGCCTCGAACCGACCGCCCGCGCTGCTCGTCAGCGCGGCCACGACATCATCCACGACCGTAGAGATCGGCATCCGGACCAGCGGCGACGCCACCGTCTCCCGAAAGCCCGACCTCGCCGTCGTCAGCGCCGGCGTCCAGTCGCAGCAGGGCACGGCGGCGAGCGCGCAGAGCGACCTCGCCTCGAAGGCCTCCAAGCTGATCGCCCGCATCAAGTCGCTTGGCGTTTCTGACAACGACCTGAGCACATCGAGCTACTGGGTCGGTCCGGTCTACGACCCGTCCGGCCAGTCGATCGCCGGCTACCGCGCGAGCGAGCAGCTGAACATCAAGTGGCACAACGTCGACACGGTGGGCAAGACCCTCGACGCCATCGTGCAGGAGGGAGGGGCGACCAACATCGGAGTCAGCTTCGGTCTTGCCGATGCGAAGTCGGCGCAGGCGGAGGCGCGATCGCTGGCCATCGCCGACGCGCGCTCGCGCGCCCAGGCCATGGCCTCGGCCGCCGGAGTCCGGCTCGGCCCGGTCATCGCCATCAGCGACCTGTCGACCTCGAGCCGGCCGCCGGTGGGCTACGCCGCATCCAGCGGCGCGCCGGTGACCCAGGTCCCGGTCGGTCAGATGGATGTGCAGGTCAGCGTCGAGGTCGACTTCGCCATCGCCTAAATCGCGGTGAAAAGGGTGACGGCGCCGCCGGCGATCAGGACGAGGCTCCAGCCCAGGTCGAGGTTGAACCATCCTCGGCGCAGGACGCCGAGGCCAACCTTCTCGTAGACAAGGACGGACACGCCGCCCATCACGAACAACATCGCCGCGACGTGGAGCGACGCCGCGGCCACGGCCTGCAGCGAAATCTCGTTGAGGCTGTGGTACGCGGCGTAGACCGGCAGGCCGAGCAAAACCGGCGCGAGCATCAACCCGGCGCCGTGGGCCGACGACATGAGGAACGACCACATCGCGAGACCCGCCGGGCCGACCCGCATGCCGAACCCGCCCGGATGCGACCGCGGCCGTGCGAGCTTGTAGACGCCGAAGCTGACCAGCACCAACGCCGCCAGCAGACGGACGAAAAATGGCGGCACCAGCTGCTCGGTCAGCGACACCGCGATGACCACGACCGCGATCGAGGCTTCGTGCCCGATCGCGATCGGCAGCAGTGACCCGATGACGGCGCGGCGGCTCTTCTCCTGCAGTCCGCGCGCGACGGCGAAAAGCCATCCCATCCCGGGATTCACGCCGTGGTAGGCCCCGAGCAGCACGAGTGCTGCCCAGGGCCACAACGCGCTGCTCACGAGTAGCAGTACGAGTCGGACGAGGCGTCGCCGCCTTCGAGGTGTATCTGGTGCGCGCGTTGCTCGAAGGTCGTGAAGAAGCCCTCGTCGAGGCTCAACCCGCCCTCGGGCCTGGCGTGGATCAGCGTCGCCCAGCTCTTGATCCCGTCGGGATAGAACTGCTCGTCCCAGCTCTGGTAAAGCGAGTTGGTCAGGTAGGCGCGTTTGCCGTCGCGGCTCAGCTCGACCATCTGCGGCCCGCCGTTCAACGGCCCGCTCGTCGGATGCGCCGCGCGCCGGACGATGCCGCCGAGGTGGACGCTGCCCGTCTTCTTCGGCTTGAACGGGTCACTGACGTCGAACCGCAGGAACTCGCCGGTGCCCCATGCCGACACGTACAGCCACCGGTCGTCGAGTGAGAGGTTGATGTCGCTGACCAGTGGCGGCACGGCCTTGAAGCCCTTGAGCAGCGGCGGAAGGACCTCTGGGTCAGCGGGCTCGGCGGGGATCTCGATGACCTTCTCGATCTTGTACTCGGAGCCGTCGAGGTACCACGTCCAGATCGACGCGCTCAGGTCTTTCAGGCTGGTGACGACGCCCACGAAGCCGTACGCCTTCGCCGGGTCGTGCGCCGGGCGCAGCTCGAGCACCATCTGGTTCTCCTTGCCGAGGTCGATCTCCTGCTTGTGCCGGCGCTTCGGCAGGTCCCAGATGTGGATCTTGTGGCCGTACTCGCCGGCAAGAAGGATCTCCGGTTTGAGGCCGCCCTCGACCATGTTCGGCGTGCCCCATTCGCTCGTGATCGCGGTGTCGTAGCCGAGGTGCCACCAGAAGTCGTAGGCGAGCTTCTGCGGTCCGCGGTCCAACTCCCAGCGCCCTTTGACCGCGAAGGTGTCGTGGTCGATGACGAAGACGCCGCCGGGCGCGTCGCCTTGCGGGTTGCCCAGGGTGCTGACGTAGATGCCGTCAGGCCCACAGTGGATGGTGTGCGGCCGGCTGTAGCCCGCGCGGTCCGCGATCTCCTGGGCCTCGATCGTGTGCACGAGCTTCGGTTTCTTCGGGTCGGGCTTGACGTCGAAGACGTAGATGCGCGAGGAGCGCAGCCCGGGGACGAGCAGGTAGCGCCGCTCGAGGTGCGGGTGCGCGGCGTACGGGCACAGCGCGGAGCTGCACACGTTCCAGCCGAAGTGATGGAACTCGTCGCCGACGTGCGGGGCCTCGACCTGGCCGATCTGCTTGCCGAACGAGACCGACCTCGGATCGACGTCCAGGGTCACGAGTCCGTCCGGCTTCTCGCGCGTCGGGTCGAACGTGACCAGGTAAGCGAGGGTTTCGACGGGAGCCTCCGCCGCCAGGCGCGGCGAAGGGTAAAAGGTTTGATCCGGTCTCAGAAGGGTGGTAGCCAAGATCCTGCTGCTCCTTTCATTTGGATTGACGGGATGAAAGGGAGGTCGCCTCTTGGCCGGGCGGTTTTGACCCGGGGGCTAGCGACCTAGCAGGTACAGAAGCAGGCCTGGGCCTCGATCAGCCGGTGCGCGGGAAAGCGGAGGTCGAGTGCCATGGCGATCCGAGGAGTCTAGCAAGCGCTCGGATTTCGGCGGCGGTGGCTTATCGTGCGCGGGTCATGATGCTCAAGATCTATCCGGACCGCCGCTGGCCCGCGTTCCTGCGCGTGCTGGCGGACACGGTGGTCTTTTTCTGGGCGGTGGTCTGGGCCTACCTGGGCTGGCTCATCTACCAGACGGTGATGGGTCTCGAGGTGATCGCCGACGCCATCAAGAACACCGGGCTGACTTTCGACCAGTGGCTGGCCGCGTTTCGCAAGGCCGTGCCGGGCGGGATCCCGATCCTGACGAAGTTCCTGCAGGACCTGGCCGACCTGCTGAAGCAGTACTCGGGCGACCCGCTCGTCACCACCGGGCAGAACATCCACGACGCGATCTTTCGCACCGCGGTGACCCTGGCCTTGCTCGTGGCGCTGCCGCCGATCCTGCTCGTCCTGATCCCTTACATCGGCTGGCGCTGGCGCGACATGCGCGAGACTGGCGCGGCCCTGGCGTTCGTGCGGATCGCGGCGATGACGGGTCGGGCCGACGCGGCGCGGGCGGTGCTCGCCTACCGCGCGGTCTCCTCGCTGAGCTTCCGGCAGCTGATGAGCGCGTCGCCCGACCCCGTGGGCGACCTGGCCGAGCATCGTTACGACCGGCTGGCGACCGCGATGATGAAGCGGGCCGGGATCGACCCGAAGCGCCTGCCGCCGCCCGACCTGCCCGAGCTGCCGCCGCATCGCGAGCGCTGAGTCCTTCTTCTCTATCGTTGTGACCCTATGTGTCGAAGCATCAAGACCCTGCGCCACGCCGACGTTCTCGCCACCGACGAGGAGATCCGCGCCGCGGCCCGTCAGTTCGTGCGCAAGGTGAGCGGTTTCAGCAAACCCTCACCGCGACACGAGGCGGCGTTCGAGGAGGCGGTGGACGAGATCGCGGTCGCGTCACAGCGGCTCCTCGGGAGCATCGCTGGGAACCTGGCGGGGGCGGGGCGCATCGCGGTCCATAGTCCGGACTGACGACCATTTCCGAGCGATCCAAGGTCCGATAGTCCGGACTATCGCTCATGGAAGTAGGCCTAGAACTGGCAGCCTCGGCAGAAGTTCAACGGCTCTCGGTTGGTTCCCAGCTGGCTGATCCGGTGCCCGCACCGTGGGCAGGTCTGCCCGCCCTTCATGTGCACCGCCATGAACTTGCGGTCCTGCTTCGACTCCTCGTACTTCGGGTTGGCCAGGATCGCCTCGATCGCGCGCGACAGCACTGAAGGAATCGCCTTGAACAAGGCCTCCTCCTCCTCCGGCTTCAGCGACGCCCGCCGACGCAGCGGCAAAAGGCGCGCCTCCCAGAGGATCTCGTCCGAGTAGGCGTTGCCGATCCCCGCCAGGAACTCCTGGTTTCGCAGCAGGTCCTTCAGCTCGTCGCGAAACCGCCGCAGCCGCTTGCGAAACACCTCCAGGCCCATGGCGGCCACCGAGTCCGCCTCGGGCCCCTGCGCGTCCCACGCCGGAACCTCCTTCGAGCAGTCGGCCACCCAGTAGATCCGGCCCATGTCGCGGAAGTCGAGGTAGCGCAGCTCGACCTTGCCCTCGACCCGCAGCGTGAACACCTCGGTGGCCGGCACCGGGACGTCTGCCCCTCCGATCTGAAACCGGCCGCCCAGCATCGGGTTGATCACCAGCCACCGTGGCGCCCCGCCGCCTCCCAGCTCGGTCGCGAACACCAGGTGCTTTCCGCGCCGGGTCAGCGACGTGATCCGCCGCGCCGGCAGCTCCAGGGCGAAGTTGTCGACCGGGTAACGGAGCAGGTGGCCCTTCTTCGGGTTGACCGTGGCGGCGGTGATCAGCTTGCCCTCGACCCGCGGTCCGATGCGGATCCGCAGCGCCTCCAGCTCGGGCAGCTCCGGCATGGGTGCAAGATACGGACAAGTCGTTTGGCGTCTGCCTAACCAGTACAGACAGCTCCCTGGGCCGGAAGCGTCAGGTTGAGCAGGTAGGCGTCTTCGGCCGCGTGCGCGCATGGGCTCACGTCGTAGGACGTGTGGCCGTTGCCCTGGCGGGTCAGGAGCACCGAGCCGCTGATCTGCCGGTTGACAGACTGGGCCTCTGAGTAGGGCGTCGCCGGATCGTTGGTCCCCCCGACCAGGAGGATCGGGGGCGCGCCGGTCACTGGGATCGGCTCGTTCGAGTGCTTCGGCTTCACCGGCCAATACGCGCACTGCAGGTTCGAGTACTGGCTCCACGCGCCGAAGAACGGCGAGGCGCTGGCGAATGCGGGGCCCAGCCGGTCATAAGCCGCGACGTCCGTAGGCACCGCGAAGTCGAGGCAGTA
>WNEY01001407.1_pt1 | contig 16946 bp, 16 predicted proteins | sample 5400531 | NCBI WGS metagenome assembly WNEY01 (sample SAMN13153338, study PRJNA577476) | soil metagenome | isolation source: 200 cm saprolite under Douglas fir tree site 1 | place: USA:California | collected 2015-04-18
TAGATCGGGAAGGCGATCGTCGTGTCGTCGAGCACGCGAACGAAGCCCGGCTCGCCGCCCTTGTACGAGCACTGCGGCCGGCCCTCCTCGTCGGTCGTCGCGATGAAGAACATGTCGCGGGCCTCGATGAACGCACGGTCGCCGTCGTCGATCCGGTCGTGAACGATTCGCTCTTCGATGCGGTCGGCGAGCCGCCTCGTGTCGAACCGGTCCTGGAGCTTGCGGCTGGCAGCGTTGTAGAGACCCACGTCCGCGATTTTCTCAGGGAACCCTCACGACTACCAAACATTCCATCGTCAGGATCTGTCCAGCCGTAAGACGGAGGGCCGCTGTGGGGAGCGGCCCTCTCTTATGATCCGCCCATGGGCTACCACGTCGCCGACGGGTCGAAGCTGGAGTGGGCGGAGCGGCCACCCGCGGTCGAGGGCCAGGCGCCGCGGCGGGCTGCCGACGTGACCACGGCAGCAGAGTTGAAGCAGTCGCGCGGGCGGGTCTGGCGGTATCCGGCGGGGACACGCGGCCGGCGCCACGCCGACAAGGCCCAGGAAGAAGTGTTCGTCGTCATCTCCGGGACGCTGACGATGTTGCTCGGCGATCCGCCGGAACGCGTCGATGTCGGGCCGGAGAGCGTCGTCGCAGTCGAGCCGGGGACGCCGCTGCAGGTGCGTAACGAGGGCGGCGAGGAGCTCGTTCTCTACATTTACGGCGCTCCGCCCGAGCAGGAGGGCGCCGACTTCTTCGACGACGTCGAGCTCTAGACTAGACGCCGACGGGCTCGCGCGCGGGGGCGCGGTCGAAGACGAGCTCGCCGTCCTTGGTGTCGACTCGGACGGCGTTGCCCTCGCCGAAGTCGCCTTCGAGCAACCGCAGGGCCAGCGGGTTCTCGATCATCCGCTGGATCGCACGCTTGAGCGGCCTGGCGCCGTACGTCGGGTCCCAGCCGGCTTCGGCCAGGACGTGCTTCGCCTCGTCGGTGAGCTCGAGCTCGATGCCGCGGTCGGCGAGTCTGATGCGGAGACGCTCCAGTTGCAGCTCGACGATGTCCGCGAGCTCGTCCTTGGTCAGCGGCTTGAACTCCACGATCTCGTCGATCCTGTTCAGGAACTCCGGCCGGAAGACCTCGCGCATCTGCTCCTGCGAGCGCAGGTTCGAGGTCATGATCAAGACCGCGTTGCGGAAGTCGACCGTTCGGCCTTGGCCGTCGGTAAGGCGTCCGTCGTCGAGGATCTGGAGTAGGACGTCGAAGACCTCGTTGTTCGCCTTCTCGATCTCGTCGAGGAGGATCACGGAGTACGGGCGCCGGCGCACTGCTTCCGTCAGCTGGCCGCCTTCCTCGTAGCCGACATAGCCGGGCGGCGCGCCGATCAGCCGCGCGACAGTGTGGCGCTCCTGGTACTCCGACATGTCGAGCCGCACCATGGCGCGCTCGTCATCGAACATGAACTCGGCGAGCGCTCGTGCGAGCTCGGTCTTGCCGACGCCGGTCGGGCCGAGGAAGACGAAAGAGCCGATCGGACGGTTCGGGTCCTGCAGGCCGGTGCGGGAGCGTCTCAGTGCATTGGCGACCGCCTCGACCGCTTCGTCCTGGCCGACGACGCGCTGGTGCAACCGGTCTTCCATGTGGATCAGCTTCTCGGTCTCACCTTCGAGCAGCCGGTCGACCGGGATGCCGGTCCAGCGCGCGACGACGGCGGCGACGTCGTCCTCGTGGACCTCTTCCTTGACCATCGGGTTCTCCAGGTGCGTACCGTCACGCTCCGCGAGCTCGCGTTCGAGCTGCGGCAGCTCGCCGTGGCGAATTTCAGCTGCGCGGTTGAAGTCTCCCGCGCGTTCCGCGCGCTCATACTCCATGCGCAGCTCGTCGATCCGCTGCGTGATCTCTTTGACGCGGTCGAGTGCCTCCTTCTCGTGCGACCAGCGCGCGGCGAGCTCGGCGTGGCGTTCCTTCGCTTCCGCGAGCTCGCGCTCGACCGGCTTGCGGATGTCCTTCGACTCCTTCTGCATCGCGGCGAGCTCGATCTCGAGCTGGCGCACACGGCGATCGGCTTCGTCGAGCTCGACCGGGCTCGAGTCGATCTCCATGCGCAGGCGCGACGCCGCCTCGTCGACCAGGTCGATCGCCTTGTCGGGGAGGAAGCGGTCGGTGATGTAGCGGTCGGAGAGCACCGCAGCGGCGACGAGCGCCGCGTCGCGAATGCGCACGCCGTGGTGCGCCTCGTAGCGCTCCTTCAGTCCGCGGAGGATTGCGATCGTTTCCGTGACGGAGGGTTCGCCGACGAAGATCGGTTGGAAGCGGCGCTCGAGCGCCGCGTCTTTCTCGATGTGCTTGCGGTACTCGTCGAGCGTGGTCGCACCGACGGCGCGCAGCTCGCCGCGCGCGAGCATCGGCTTCAGCAGGTTGCCCGCCGAAACGGCGCCTTCGGCGGCGCCGGCGCCGACGATCGTGTGCAGCTCGTCGATGAAGAGGATGATCCGACCCTCTGCGGACTGGATCTCGTTCAGAACCGCCTTGAGCCGCTCCTCGAATTCGCCTCTGTATTTCGAGCCCGCGAGCAGCGCGCCGATGTCCAGCGCCCAGACTCGCTTCCCTTTGAGTCCTTCGGGCACGTCGCCCGCGACAATTCGCTGCGCGAGACCTTCGACGATCGCGGTCTTGCCGACGCCGGGGTCGCCGATCAGGACGGGGTTGTTCTTCGTGCGGCGTGAGAGGACCTGGATTACGCGACGCACTTCCTCGTCGCGGCCGATCACCGGGTCGAGCTTGCCCTCCTCCGCCGCGGCGGTGAGGTCGCGCCCGAACTTCTCCAGCGCCTGGTAGGTCTCCTCGGGATCCTGCGACGTCACGCGCTGCCCGCCGCGGACGGCCTTGATCTTCGCCTCGAGCTGGTCACGCGGAACGACGTCGAGCGCGAGCAGGAGGTGCTCGGTCGAGACGTAGTCGTCCTCCATCCGCTTCGCCTCGTCGGCGGCCTTGTCAAGCACGCGCGAGAAGGCGGCGGAGACGTTCGGTTGCTGTTGCATCCCTTGGACGGACGGCTTCGCGTGCAGCGCGGCCTCGGCCTGAGCGCGCAACTCGGCAGCGTCGGGCACGAGCTGCTGCGGCAGCTCCTGGTCGAGCAACGCCAGCAGCAGGTGCTCCGGGTAGAGCTCCGGGTTCCCCATCCGGCGCGCAAGCTCCTGCGCAGCCGCGACGGCCTCCTGGCTCTTGAGTGTCAGCTTGTTGAAGTCCATAACTCGTGCGCCTCTCGTTTCAGTTTCGTACCCGTGCCTGGCACCGGTACGTTCCGCGATGGATGCAGGCGAATCGCGGATGTCGTCGCGATCGCGTCACTGTTTCTTCGCCGTGCCTGGCACCGGTACGTTCCATTAGCGGCGCGTCGGAATCAGGTCGAGGGGCGGTTTCCACGGCACGAGGTCGCGGCGGTACTGGCGATGCACCTGGTTGATCGCCTCGCGCATCTCGCGCTCCATGCGGTCCAACGTCCGCCGCATCCGTTCGACCTCGTCCTGCAGCTGCATCACCTGCTCCACCCCCGCCAGGTTGAGGCCGAGGTCGTTCATCAGCTGCTGAATCAGCCGCAGGCGCTCGATGTCCGCCTCCGAGTACAGCCGCGTGTTGCCGGCGGTGCGCTTCGGGCGGATCAGCCCTTTGCTCTCGTAGATGCGGAGCGTCTGCGGATGCATCCCGACGAGGTCGGCTGCGACGGAGATCATGTAGCGCGGTCGATCGTCCATCACTCACCGTCCTTCAGCCGCCGCAGCTCCTCGAGCTTGCGGCGCATGATCACGAACGTCACAAGGACGCCGACAGTGCCGACGCTGACGAGGACGATCGCGGCGGTCTTCACGAGAACAACGCCTCCCGCGGATCGTCGTGCGAGAGCTTCTGCAATTCCTCGAGAGCCTCGCGCTCCTTCTTCGACAGTTTCTTCGGGACGCTCACGCGCAGGCGGGCGATCAGGTCGCCCTTCCCGCTGCCGTCGAGCTTCGGCGCGCCGTGGCCGCGGATGCGCAACTGCCGGCCATCCTGCGTTCCGGCTGGAACCTTCAGCGACACGCGGTCGCCATACGGCGTCGGCACCTCGACCGTCGCGCCGAGCGCGGCCTCCGTGTACGCGACGGGAACCTCGATGACGAGATCGGCACCCCGCCGCTCGAACTTCTTCGACGGCTCGACTCGCGTGACGACATAGAGGTCGCCGGCCGGCCCGCCGCCTTCGCCGATCTCACCCTTGCCCTTCAGCCGGATCCGCGTCCCGTCCTTGACGCCCGCCGGAATCTTGACTGTGTAGCGCCGCGTGCGCCGCTCCCGCCCCGAGCCCCTGCACTTCTTGCACGGCTTCTCGACGACCGTGCCGTTCCCTCGGCAACGCGGGCAAGGCTGCGACAGGGCAAAGAGTCCCTGGCTCTCCGAGACGACGCCACGCCCGTTGCACTCCGGACAGATCACAGGGGACGTCCCAGGCTCGGCGCCCGTGCCGCCGCACTCGCGGCAGGCGGTCGTCACCTCGACCGGAATCTTCGTCTCGAGCCCGCGGAGCGAATCTTCGAACGACAGGCTGACGGGAATCTCGATGTCCGCCCCACGCTCGGGCTGCGGGCGGCGTGCACGGCCGGCCTGACCACGGTTGAAGATCCCACCGAACAGGTCACCGAGATCGCCGAGATCGTTGATCGTGAAGTTGCCGCCGCCGCCGCCGAAGTTGAAGTCACGCGGATCACCGCCCGGTGCGCGCCGACCGTTGGCCGTGCCGAACGTGTCGTACTGCTTGCGCTTCTCCGTATTCGAGAGCGTGTCGTACGCGTTCTGCACTTCCTTGAACTTCTCTTCCGCGGCGTCGTCGCCCGGATTCTTGTCCGGGTGGTACTGGGCGGCGAGCTTGCGGTAGGCCTTCTTGATCTCGGCCGCCGACGCGCCCTTCTTCACCCCGAGCGTGTCGTACAAGGTCGCCAATTAGCCCTCCGTGGGCGCCGCGATGACGACACGGGCCGGCCGCAACACCTTGTCGCCGAGCTTGTAGCCCTTCTGGACGACTTCGATCACGGCGCCCTCCTCGGCGTCGGACGGCTGCGAGAGCAGCGCCTCGTGCAGATGGGGATCGAACTTGCCCTGGGTCTCGATCTCCGTGAGGCCCTGCTTCTTCAACAGATCGGCGAGCGAGCGATGCACGAGCCGAACACCGTCCTCGACCTTCACTTCTTCGTGCTCCGAGGCTGCCTCGAGCGCGCGGCCGAGATCGTCGAGGATCGGGATCAACTCCTTCACGAGCCGCTCGTTCGCACGCTCGGCGAACGCCGCCTGCTCGCGCGCGTTCCGCTTGCGGAAGTTGTCGAACTCCGCCGCGAGCCGCTGGAGGCGATCGAAGAGTTGGTCGCGGTCAGCCTGGAGAACGTCGACATCGACGCTCTCCTCGGGCTGCTGTGTTACCTGAGACTCGTCGGTCACGCCTTCGGAGCCTCCTGCTCCTCGTCGATGACCTCGTAGTCACCCTCTTCGACGACTTCATCATCCGACCCGCCGCCGTTGCCGCCGGCGGAAGCCGAGGACGCAGTCTGCTGCTGCGCGGATGCGTAGACCGCCTCCGCGAGCTTGTGCGACGCCTCCTGCAGCGCCTCCGTCTTCGCACGGATCTCGCCGACGTCGTCGCCCTCGAGCGCCTGACGCAGCTCCATGACCCGGCCCTCGATCGTCCCTGCGTCGGCCTCGTCCAGAGCGGATCGATGTTCCTTGAGCGAACGCTCCGTCTGGTACGCGAGCTGCTCGGCCTGGTTCTTCGTGTCCGCGACCTCGCGCAGACGGCGCGCTTCATCGGCGTGCGCCTCCGCATCGAGAATCATCTGCCGCACCTCGTCCTCCTTGAGGCCCGAGCCGCCCTCGATCCGGATCTGCTGCTGGTTACCCGTGCCGAGATCCTTGGCCGAGACGTTGATGATCCCGTTCGCGTCGATGTCGAAGGAGACCTCGACCTGCGGCAGTCCTCGCGGCGCCGGCGGAATGCCGACGAGCTGGAACTTGCCGAGCGTCTTGTTGAACGCCGCCATCTCCGACTCGCCCTGGAGCACGTGCACCTCCACGGAGGGCTGGTTGTCCTCCGCAGTCGTGAACGTCTCGGACTTCTTCGTCGGGATAGTCGTGTTGCGCTCGATCAGCGGAGTGAAGACGCCGCCCTTGGTCTCGATGCCGAGCGACAGGGGCGTGACATCGAGGAGAAGGATGTCCTTGACCTCGCCCTTGAGCACGCCACCCTGGATCGCGGCGCCGACTGCGACGACCTCGTCCGGGTTCACGCCCTTGTGCGGGTCCTTGCCGATCAGCTCCTTCACCTTCGCCTGCACCGCAGGCATGCGCGTCATCCCGCCTACGAGGACGACATGGTCGATCTTCGACTTGTCGATGCCTGCGTCCTCGAGCGCCTTCCGCGTCGGGCCGACCGTCCGCCCGAGCAGGTCGGCGGTGATCTCCTCGAGCTTCGCGCGCGTCAACTGAAGGTCGAGATGCTTGGGCCCTTCCTGCGTGGCGGTGATGAACGGGAGGTTGATCTGCGTCGTCATCGTGGACGACAGCTCGATCTTCGCCTTCTCCGCCGCTTCGTAGAGACGCTGGAGCGCCATTCGGTCGGCCGCAAGGTCGATGCCCTGATCCTTCTTGAACTCGGCGACCATCCAGTCGACGACCGCCTTGTCGAAGTTGTCCCCACCGAGGTGGTTGTCACCGTTGGTGGCCTTGACCTCAAAGACGCCCTCGCCGAGGTCGAGGATCGACACATCGAACGTGCCGCCGCCGAGGTCGAAGACGAGAATCGTCTGGTCGGAGCCTTCCTTGTCGAGGCCGTACGCGAGTGCGGCGGCCGTGGGTTCGTTGATGATGCGAACAACGTTGAGGCCGGCGATCTTGCCCGCGTCCTTCGTCGCCTCGCGCTGCGCGTTGTTGAAGTAGGCGGGGACGGTGACGACCGCGTCGCTCACCGGCTCGCCGAGGTACGCCTCGGCGTCCGCCTTCAGCTTCTGCAGGATCATCGCGCTGATCTCCGGCGGCGAGTACTCCTTGCCGCCCGCCTTCACACGCGCGTCCCCGTTCGGGCCCTTGACGACCTCGTAGGGGACGATGGTCATCTCTTCGGAGACCTCGTCCCACTTGCGGCCCATGAACCGCTTGATCGAGAAAACCGTGTTCTCGGGATTGGTTACCTGCTGGCGCCGCGCGGGCGCCCCGACGAGCCGCTGACCGTCCTTCGTGAACGCAACGACGGACGGCGTCGTGCGGCCGCCCTCGGCGTTCGGGATCACGGCCGGTTCGCCGCCCTCGAGCAGCGCCATCGCACTGTTGGTCGTCCCAAGATCGATGCCGATTGTCTTTGCCATACCTGTTTTCGCCTTTCCTTGTGGGTCTACTGAGAAAATCTAAGCCGCAGCGTATCAAGTTTTCCCGCCAGCACGGCGGCGGCCGCGGGCTCCGCGAGCACGATCCCCGCCATGATCACGGCGCAGCCTCCCCAACCGAGGGCGCCGAGCCGGTCGCCCGCGAGGGTGTAACCGAAGAACGCGGTCCACACCGGCTCCATCGTGAACGCGAGCGCGGTGCGCGTCGCCGACGTACGCCGCTGCGCCCAGGTCTGGACGAGATAGCCCAAGGCACTCGCGAAAACACCGGTGACGAGCAGCGCCCCCCACACCGTCCAGCCTCGCGGCACGCCCAGGTCGCCGAGTGCGAGCGCGACCACCAGCAGCCCGAGAAACGCCGACGCCATCTCGACGAATGTGAAAGCCAGCGGGTCGAACCGCGGCGCGTACCGCTCCATCAGCACGATCTGGAGCGAGTAGACCGCTGCCGCCGCGAGCACGAGCAGATCCCCGCTCACGGAACCGGCGTGAATCCCAGACAGCATCCCCAGGCCGCCGGTCGCGAGGACGACGCCTCCCCACGCTGCGAGCCCGATGCGCGCGCGATAGAGGAGCAGGGCGATCAGCGGGGTGAGCACGACGTACATCCCGGTGATGAAGCCCGTGCTCGAGACGGTCGTGCGTTCGAGCCCTGCCGTCTGCAGCGCATACCCCGCAGCAAGCAGCAGGCCGAGGAACGCGCCGCCCACGACGCCGCTGCGGCCTAGGGCCCGGACACGTCTGGCCGCCGGCACCGCGAGCGTCCCGGTGGCGATCGCGAAGCGAACCGCCAGGAAGGCGAAGAGAGGGTAGATCGCGACGGCGTCCTTGACCTGGACGAACGTGACGCCCCAGACCGCGGTGACGACGATCAGTGCAACGAGAGCCGGCACCACGCGATTCTCTCCAAATGCTTGGGCTAAGCTCATTCCATGGAGCCGCTACGCGATTCGTGGGGCCGGGAGATCAAGTCCGTGCGCGTGTCGGTCACCGACAAGTGCAACTTCCGTTGCACCTACTGCATGCCCGCGGAAGGCCTGGAGTGGCTCGGCCGACAGGAGATCCTCAGCTTCGAAGAGATCTCGCGACTCGTGGGCGTGCTCGCGCAGCTCGGCGTCGACGAGGTGCGGCTGACCGGCGGCGAGCCGCTCGTGCGTCGCGATCTGCCAGTACTCGTCGGGATGTTGTCGGTCATCGACGGCGTCCGTGACCTGTCCCTGACGACGAACGGCGTCCTGCTCGACCGGCTCGCCGGGCCACTCGTCGAGGCAGGCCTGAAACGGCTCAACGTCTCGCTCGACTCACTGAACCACGTGCGCTTCGCGGAGATCACTCGGCGCGATGCGCTCGACTCGGTTTTGCGCGGACTGGCGGAAGCAGAACGCTACCCGGAGTTGCGGCCGATCAAGGTCAACTGCGTCGCCGTCAAGGGCTTCACCGAGACCGAAGTTCCGGCGCTTGCAGAGCTGGCCCGGCGAAAGCCGTACGTCGTCCGCTTCATCGAGTTCATGCCGCTCGACGCCGACGAGGCCTGGCGCGAGGACGACGTGCTGACGGGCGCGGAGATCCGCGCGATCATCGAGGCCGAGCACGGCCCTCTGGTCGAGCTGCCCGCGAAAGCCTCTTCCACGTCCCGGCGTTTCCGCTTCGCGGACGGGATCGGCGAGCTCGGTTTCGTGAATCCGGTCTCCGAGCCCTTCTGCTCCAGCTGTGACCGCATCCGGGTCACGGCCGACGGGCAGCTGCGCACGTGCCTTTTCTCACGACGAGAGTGGGATCTCAAAACGCCGCTCCGCGAGGGCGCAAGCGACCAAGAACTGGTCGAACGCCTGCGTTTCGCCGTACGTCACAAAGAGCTCAAGCACAGAATCAACGACCCCGGTTTCGTCCGTGCGAGCCGATCCATGTCACAGATCGGCGGTTGATGGCCCCAAGGCGGACGTTCGTCTTTTAGACGTGGCGACGGGCCAAGCCCGCCGCCACTTTTTGAGGCACCGCAAGCGGCGCCTCAGGGTCGATGTCGCAAATAGGGGGATAGCGCCCCCAAACGGGGATTTCTGCCAGCTTGAGCGACGTTTAGAATTCGTAGGTCATGACTGCCGCCATCGCAGCCGGAAGGCGCCTGTTCCCATGTGGTTACGCCGATTTCGGCTACCAGCTGCTGATCTGGTTCGGGTTCCTCGCGGCCTACCAGCTAGCGCGCGGCGTGGCCGACCGCGATCCCACGCGCGCCTTCGCAAACGGCTGGCGCGTGATCGACGTCGAGCAGCGTCTCGCCGGCCTCGGCGAACTGACGCTGCAAGGCTGGACACAGTCCTCGCGGGTGCTCGAGACGCTGGTCTCTTGGACGTACTGGAACTCGGAGTTCACGGTGGTCGGCCTCGCGCTGCTCTGGGTCTACTTCAGGCGGAACGAGGCATTCCTCCGCTTCCGCAACACGATCCTGCTCGCGAACGTGCTCGGCCTGTTCGGCTATGTGTTCCTACCGACCGCACCACCGCGGTTGTTCACCTCGATGGGCTTCACGGACACGTTGAGCCAGTTCGGCGGACTGAATCACGGCAGCGGCCTCGTCGAGCTCGCGTCGAACCCGTACGCGGCGATGCCGAGCCTGCACGCGGCCGACGCGCTGATCGCCGGAGTCATCCTTGCGTCCGTTGTCAGGCGGCCGGTCTGGAAAGCGGTCTGGCTGCTCTGGCCGGTGTGGGTCTGGTTCGCCGTCATGGCGACCGGCAACCACTTCTGGCTCGATGTCCTCGCCGGCATCGTTCTCGCCCTGATCGCGCTTGCGATCGTGTACCGGGCGCGGTTCAAGAGCGTCATCGCAAGCCTGCTATAGTTTCTCCCATAGCAGGAATGCGATGGGCGAGGACATGAGGGAAACCGCCGTGTTGCAGCGCGTCAAGCAGGGCTACACGACCGGTGCGCGCACGCTGGCGTCCCGTTCAATCGTCGGCCTCGCACGGACGCGTGTCACTCCGAATGCGCTCACGACCGCCGGGGTCTCGCTGTGCCTCGCCGCGGCTGTGATCGTGTACTTCGAGTACCACGACAAGCTCCTTTTCTACTGGCTCGCCGCGTTCGTCTTCGTCGTCGGCTCGATCCTCGACATCCTCGACGGTGCGCTCGCACGAGCCGGCGGCAAGACCACGCCGTTCGGCTCATTCCTCGACTCGACGACTGACCGGGTCGGCGAGGGAGCGATGCTCGGCGCAATCGCGTTGATCTTCGCGCGCCACGGCAACGAGGTCGCGCTCGGCGCAACCATCGCGGCAATCGCGGGATCGTTCCTGGTCAGTTACACGCGCGCGAAGGCGGAGGCACTCGGCCTGCGCGGCGACGTCGGCTTCGGCTCGCGGGCCGAACGGGTCGTTGCGATCACGGCGGGGCTCGTGCTCGCGCCGTGGGGCCTGCTGCAGTGGGCGATCTACCTCCTGACTGCGACTGCCTGGCTGACGGTTCTGCAGCGGATTCTCTTCGTCCGCAAGCAACTAGTCGAGAGGAAGTAAGCCGTGCTGTTCTTCATCATCGGCCTGATCGTGTGGGGCTTCGTTGTCGGGGGTCTCGCCCGGCTCGCGCTTCCCGGCCCCGATCCCATGCCCTGGTACGCGACGATCGGCCTCGGCCTCGCAGGCTCCCTGATCGGCGGGATCATTGCCCGAGTTCTCCTCGGTACTGCGGGCGGGCTCTTCTTTGCCTTCCTCGGCGCCACCCTGCTTCTCTATCTGTATCGCCGTTTCGTCCAGGGCCGAGGGATCACCGGCCCGTCCGCGCGTCGGTTGCCTCCTCGCTGACGTATCGCAAACCTGCTATCTTGTGGCCCATAGCAAGAATGCGATAGGAGGCCACCCAGGATGACTGAGCAGAACGGCAAGCAGAACGGAAAAGCACGCCTGGACGATCGCGTCCGGGTCGCGCTCGTCGGCGTCGGCAACTGCGCCAACTCGCTCTTGCAGGGAGTGGAGTACTACAAGGATTCGCCCGACGACCAGTTCGTCCCGGGCCTCATGCACGTGAACCTCGGCGGGTACCACATCCGCGACATCGGGTTCACGGCCGCGTTCGACGTCACGACCGACAAGGTCGGCAAGGACCTCTCCGAGGCGATCTGGGCACACCCGAATGACACAATCAAATTTGCGGAGGTGCCGAAGACCGGCATCAAGGTCGCCCGCGGCATGACGCACGACGGGCTCGGCAAGTACATCTCCGAGGTCGTCACCAAGGCGCCCGGTGAGACCGCGGATGTCGTCGGGATCCTGCGCGACACGAAGACCGACGTCGTCGTCAACTACCTGCCCGTCGGCTCCGACGCCGCCACCAAGTGGTACGCGGAGCAGGTGCTCGAGGCAGGCTGCGCGATGGTGAACTGCATGCCGGTCTTCATCGCCCGCGAGGCCTACTGGCAGCGGCGCTTCGAGGAGAAGGGTCTGCCGATCATCGGCGACGACATCAAGTCGCAGGTCGGCGCGACGATCACGCACCGTGTGCTCACCTCGCTCTTCCGCGAGCGCGGCGTGCGGCTCGACAAGACAATGCAGCTGAACGTCGGCGGCAACTCCGACTTCCTCAACATGCTGGAGCGCGACCGCCTGGAGTCGAAGAAGATCTCGAAGACGAACGCCGTCACGTCGATGCTCGATTACGACCTCGGCGCGAAGAACGTCCACGTCGGCCCGTCCGACTACGTGCCGTGGCTCAGCGACCGCAAGTGGGCATACATCCGCATGGAGGGCTCAGCGTTCGGCGACGTGCCGCTGAACCTGGAGCTGAAGCTCGAGGTCTGGGACTCGCCGAACTCGGCCGGCATCGTCATCGACGCTGTCCGCCTCGCGAAGCTGGCGCTGAACAACGGCGTGGCCGGCGCCCTCGAGGGCCCGAGCTCGTACCTGATGAAGTCGCCGCCGAAGCAGGTGCCGGACGACGAGGCCTACGACGCCGCGGAGAAGTTCATCCGCGACAACGCGCGCACCGTCGCACGGGTCGAGGAAGGCGCGACCACTCTGTAGGGCACACGTCTCCGCCGCCGCTAAGACCGCGGCGGCGGAGACACATGCTTACGACTAGGGCCCTGCGGCTTCGTACTGCTTTGCGGCGAAGACGCTCGAGAGGTCATTGACCGCAGCGTCACGACTGCCGAGTGGTGCCAAATCGAAGCGCTTCTCGATCGTGGCGAGGATCGACGTCGTGTCGTACTGCGTGTGGTCGATCACTTCATTCCCGCGCAGTCCCGGTGCGACGATCAGAGTCGGGATGCGTGTGCCCGGGCCCCACTGGTCGTGCGGACCCGGGTTCCCGGCCTGGCCGGGCGGCGGCACGTGATCCCATTGTCCGCCGAACTCGTCGTACGTGACAATCACCATCGTGTCGTTGGCGCAGGCGCTCGAGTCGATCAGCTTGAGGAGCGCGACGAGATGCGCGTCGCTCCCGTTCTCGCTCGCGTAGCCCGGATGCTCGTTTTCGGTGCCGAAGGGCTTGACGAAGCTCACCGGCTTCAACTGGCACTCTGCCCCCGAGGCCTGGGCCTTCTGGATGAACTCCACCTCGTCCTTCAGGTGGGCTTGTCTGTTCGCAAGCCCGGTCGCCGTGCCGGGGTCGAACGCCCGGAAGTAGTTGAAGGGCTGGTGGTGATACTGGAACAGGTTGCTCGGGCAGTTCGGATACACCGCAATGCCCACCGACGGGTCGACGTTCGGGTCCGAGCAGTTCGGCCCGTTTCCGTTCGTCCAGCCCGGACCGCCGACGTTGCCGTTGGCATTCGACCAACCGCCTGCATACCACGCCCAGTCGATACCGCTCGCGCCCTTTGCGCTCAGCCGGTCACCGATCGTCGGGTTGTCCTGCGGCGGCAGCTTCGCGCCGAACGCTCCAAAGGGCCGGTAGACCGGCTGCGAAGTGTTGACGGCATAGTCGCCGCAAGCGAGCGGCAACGTCGTCGTCCCGCACTTCACCGTCCACTCCCGGTCCCTGATGATTCCCGGGTCGGGTGAGACGTACAGCGGGTAGGTGTAGAGGTTCCACGCCGTATTGAGCGTCCGCGTCTGCACCATTCCGTTGCTGTCCACGACCGAATGACGGTCAGCCGAGCTCCCATCCTGTGAAGCACCTGGGACGGTCGGCGTTGCTGCTGCGATCAGCCACTGGTGGTTCAGAAACGAGCCACCGAACGCGGCCTGGAAGAAGTTGTCCGCGATCGCGTAGTGCGGATGTGGGTCCGAGTGCAGGTATTGGTAGATCGGCAGCGCGCGCGTGTCGTACACGCCCATCGACATACCAGCCGAGTCGCTTCCCGTCGCATAGCGATCTTGTCGGCCGCCGTCCAGCTGGTATTGCTCCTGGTAGAACTTGTGCACCAGGTCGCGCGTGCAGCCGCCGGACAGGCCTGACCCGTTCGGAACACCGAACGGAAAGGCGAAGGCCCCCAGAATCGTCGGACACGTGGTCGCCGACGCCGAGATCAGCGGATCGATTAACCACCAGGTGTTCGCAAATGCGTTGCACCCGAGGCCCACGAGGTTGACGTCGTTCTGCAGCAGGCACGAATGGGCCGTACGCGTCGAGGTCTGGTCGACCTGCGTCGTGTGCGCGGCGTCGGCGTTCGCGCGACCGTTCACGCCCTCCCAGCCACCGTAGAGGTTGTCGAAGCTGTGGTTCTCTTCGTAGATCACCACGATGTGGTTGATCTTCCGCAGCGGGTCCGGCCCCGCGGATGAGGCAGTCGAGGCGCTCACCGCGACGACGAGTGTTCCCGCCAGGATCGCGAAAGCCAGCTTTCGCCACACCCTCTTGTATCTCCCCATGCTGTCTCCCCTTGGTCGTTGTCCCTGCACCCCGGAGTCTGTCGCAAGCGGGGGCCGGCCGGGAGAGTGAAGGGGCCTGCCCGGCTACGCTTAGATGCGAGCTATGAGCCTCCGAATCTGCCTCGTTACCCCGTTTGCGTGGTCTCAGCCACACGACGTCAACGAGCACGTGGCCGGCGTTGCAAAGGAGCTGCGTGAGCTCGGTCACACCGTGACCGTCTTGGCGTCGTCGAACCGGGCCCGTGACCTCGCCGCCGGCAGGCGCGCGCTGCTCGACGGTCTCGACGCGGAGGTGGTGGCGCTCGGCCCGGCCGTACCCATCTCGCGGCGCAGCCGGATCGGCGTGCCGGTCGGCGCGCGCGCGAACCTGTCGCTTGCCCTCGCGCTGGGACGGTTCGACATCGTCCACGGCTTCGAGCCGGGGCTTCCTTCACTTTCGTATCTGGCCTTGCGCGACGCGCAGGCCATGACCGTTGCGACCTTCCTGAACGCGGAACGGCTCGGCTACCCGCCGGGACGCGCGCAGCGCGACCGCCTACTCGGGCGGATCGACGCGCTCGTCGCGACGAACGAGGAGACGGCCGAGGCAGCGGCAATCCGCTTCCCCGGTCACTACCGCGTCGTCAGCGAGGGCCTCGAGCCGGAGCTCTTCCAGCCCGGGCACAAGCGCAACCTGATCGTGCTCGAGTGGCGGCCAAACGAACGCGCTCTTTTGCGGGGCGTGTTTCGCGCGCTCGAGGAGCTGCCCGAGTGGGAGCTCGTCCTACTGCGGACGAAGCCTCTCGCCGGCCGCCCGACGATCCCGCGCCTGTTGCGTGACCGCGTGCACGTGCGAACCGCGCGCGACGGTGCTGCGCGGACACCGCTGCTCGGGGAGACGAGCATCTTCGTCCCGGCGCTCGCCGGGCTCGAGCGAGTGCGGCTCGAAGCATCGGCGGCCGGGTGCGCGATCGCCTCTCCGCCGGGAACGCGCGAGCAGCCGGAGCTCGCCGGTGCCGAAGTTGCGCGGCTCGCCGAGGACCCGGAGTTTCGCGAGCGCAAGGCGAAACGCGCACATGCCGACGCGGAGGGCCAGAGCTTCGCGGACGTGGCGCGCGAGCTCGACGAGCTTTACCACTCGCTGACTGAGCGGCGTCAGGCGCCCTACCGGTCAGACGATCCGCTTGCCGACCGCCCCTGGGTGCTGTGCGACCTGCACATGCACACGAGCTGGTCGCACGACTGCGCGGTCGATCCGGCCGACCTGATCATGCACGCCGAGGCGATCGGGCTCGGCGCAATCGCCGTCACGGACCACAACGTGTTCGGCGGCGCCCTCGAGACGAGCGAGCTCGCGCGCGACCACGATCTCGTCGTCATTCCCGGCGAGGAGGTGAAGACGGACGTGCAGGGAGAGGTGATCGGCCTGTTCCTCCGCGAGGAGATTCCGCGGGGCCTGCCGTTCGCCGACACGGTGGCGGCCATCAAGGAGCAGGGCGGCCTCGTCTACCTCCCGCATCCCTTCGATCGCATGCACTCGATTCCCGACCCGGCGACTCTCCAGCGTCACGTCGAGGACATCGACATCTTCGAGGTCTACAACGCTCGTCTCCTCTTCGAGGCCTACAACGACGAAGCGCTGCGTTTCGCCCGCAAGTACAACCTCACGATGGGAGCGGGCTCGGACGCACACGTGCTCCAGGGAGTGGGCACCGGCGGAGTCCGGATGCGGGCCTTCGAGGGCCCGGAGGAGTTCCTGCTCAGCCTCCGCTCAGCCCAGATCCTGCGCCGCCCCAGGTCGCTCGTGTACCTCCAATCCCTCAAGTGGATGGCCCAGGCCAAGGAACGGGTTCGGTAGTCCCGAACCTGGTCTGAGCAGTGTCAACGACCGACGAGATCTACGAGAAGTACCTCCAGAAGGCGATCGTCGAGATCAACGACCTGGCCCACGAGGTGGCCCAGGCCGGCGGCGGCACGCGCGTGCCGGTCGTGGGATCCGGCCATCCCCTTGCGGACGTGATGCTGCTCAAATTCAAGCCACAGGCCGCAGAGGTGCAGGAGGGCGTCGCTTTCTACGGCCGCGCCGGCCAGGCGATCCTGAAGTCGCTGCAGCGGCTCCACGTCGATCCGATGTCCGTCTACGGGACGAACTGCGTCAAGTTCGCGGACGGCGACGAGGGCGAGTCGCGGCCGTTCCTCACACGCGAGCTGCACATCGTGCAGCCGAAGCTCATCGTGGCGATGGGAGAGAGCGTCGTCGAGTTCCTCAACGCGATCGACTTCCCGCTGGCCGATACGGTGGAGTTCAAGCCGGGCGAGCTCCGGCGATTCACCGCGACGGTTCAGGTATTGGTTGTCCCCGACATCGACGCGTCGCTCGACGAAGCTCCGGCGAAGACTCAGTTTTGGAACGCTTTCAAGCCACTCGGCCAATGGTGGGCCGAGCTGCCGCCCTACTAGTTCTCGGGACGGCGCTCGCCCTCTATTACGCGTTCCACGACAGGCTGTGGAATGTGTCGACGTGGTGGGACATCGCGTTCATTGCGCTCGTTGTCATCCCAGCCTGCTTCGCGCTCGTGTGGCTCGTGCTGCCCGTGCGCACTCTGCCGGGACTGCTGTTCGCGGGCCTCGCGCTCGGCGTGCTCGCATTCTTGTGTCACATCGCCGGCTGGAACACGCCGGAGAACTTCTGCAAGCTCTTCGGCGTCACCGCCGTCGGCTTCTGGTTCCTACGGTACTTCGAGACCTTGAACTGGGTTGTGCTCGTCGCCCTGATTATTCCCTGGG
>WNEY01001408.1_pt1 | contig 16944 bp, 15 predicted proteins | sample 5400531 | NCBI WGS metagenome assembly WNEY01 (sample SAMN13153338, study PRJNA577476) | soil metagenome | isolation source: 200 cm saprolite under Douglas fir tree site 1 | place: USA:California | collected 2015-04-18
GCGCCGGCCCGGCCGGGAAGCATCCGCCTCACCGCGACCGCCGCCCCGTACATCGGCCCGTTCAGGAGCAGGCGGAGCCCGCGGTCGACGTGGGCCGCGTCGACCTCGTGGGCGGCGCCCACCCAGTCGACACCCGCGTTGTTCACCCACCAGCGCAGGTCGCCCAGGCGCTCCGCCGCGTCCGCCGCCCGCTCGTGCGCGTCCCACTCCGAGATGTCGCCTACGAGGGGCTCGAACGCGGCGCCGAGCTCGCCGGCGACGGCCGCGAGGCCGGCGGCGTCGACGTCCAAGCCGACGACGCGGGCGCCCTCGGCGGCGAGCCGCCCGCCGACGGCGCGGCCGATGCCGCTCGCGGCGCCCGTGACGACGGCTGAGATCACACGCTGCTCCTTCCGTGAGAGGCAAGGGGCGGCGAACGGTCGCCGCCCCTTGCGGACGGGCTACTCGGGCGGGATCTCCCGGTAGACGAGGGTGATGTCGGTGCCCTGGCTCCGTTTGTAGGCCCAGACGACGACCCAGAAGAAGATCGCCGCGCCGATCGTCCCGAGCGTCCACTCGAGGAAGTTGCCCAAGCTCGAGCGGATGCCGAGCGCGCCGTAGTGCAGGTACAAGATCCAGATCAGGACGCCGGAGACGACGGCGGCCGCGCCGGCGATCTGGACGAGCGGGATCCCGAGTACCCGCTTCTGCGACGCCGACGCTCTGTAGAGCTCGGGCCGGGTGATCGGGGCGAGCACCCCGGCGAGCCCGACGAGCGACATGGCGACGAGCTGGATCAGGAGCGCGTAGGCCAGCGTCTTGAAGAAGCCCGTCGAGTTGAACACCGCCCAGAAGAACATCCCGGACGACATCAGGAGCGCACCGCTGAGCGCCACCCAGGGACAGCCGTAGCGGTTCACGGTCGTGACCCACTTCGGGAGGATTCCGTCGAAGGAGTACGCGAACAGCATCCGGGTCTGCTGCAGCGTCGAGATGTACGTGATCAACGGCCAGAAGACGATGTAGAGGATGAAGACGAACAGCATGTACGCGGTGCTGCCGACGCCGACGCCGCTCAGGAAGAAGAACGGCGTGCCGGGAACCGCCACGCTCGACGGCAGCCCGCCGCCGTTCGCGGCCCGCATGAAGTCGCTGCCGAACCCCTTGAAGAAGAACAGCGTGAAGAGGGCGACGAGCAGGAGCGGGATCACGCCGCCGAGGGCCATGTTGTTCGCGGTCTTGATCGTCGAGGCCTGGCGGATCTCGCCGCCGACGAAGGTCGACCAGTAGCTGAAGATCGCCGTGCCGGCGAAGACCGCGATCACCGGGATCGTGCTCGAGAACGAGAAGGCCGGGTGGACGGCGACGCCGGCCTTCGCGGCCGTGGCGATCGTCTGGTGGTACGTGTCGGAGTTGTTCGTGTACGGCCTGGCGAAGTTGTTGAAGTTGTGGATGAAGCTCCCCTTCGACTGGAAGAGCGAGACGAGCCCGCAGATGACGAGCGACGAGGTAACCATCACGAAGAAGACGTTCTGGATCCGGAGGAGCCAGCGCCAGCCGCCGAGCTGGATCAACCCCGCGAAGGCGAACATGATCAGCCCGAAGAGGATGATCCAGCCCTTGTGGTGGGTTGTGTCGGAGATCTTCTGGCCGAAGCTGACGGCGCCGGGGTAGTGGCCGATCAGGCCGACGCCGATCAGGAGCGGCCCGAGCCCCGAGAGCACGACGGCGAGCCCGAAGAACGCGTTCGAGAGCAGGCCGGCCATCGTCATCGTGAAGGACGAGACGAGCCCGATCGCCGGGTGAACGACGCGGCTGACGAGCATGTAGTCGCCGCCGGAGCGCGGGATCATCTGCGTGAGGAGGCCGAACGAGTAGGCGAACGCGAGCGTCATCGGCGCTACGAGCAGGAGACCCAGGTAGGGATTTCCACCCGGGCCGACTGCGAGCGCGAACAGGAGCACGGCCGCAAGCGTCTGGGTGGGGTGACCCGGGATGAAGTTGATGATGAGCGAGGACTTGGGGGGGACGCCGCGCACGAGCCCGGTCGCGGTCCGGGCGAAGAGCCCCGATGCGGGGACCTCTGGCGCGGCTTCGGCGTGTGTTGTCACAGCGGGTGACCTCCCTTGGGGTGGCCTATCCGACGACGAACTGGTGCCTGAGCACCTCAGGGCCCGAGAGCGTGACGACGGCCCCGTGCACGTGGCCGCTGTTGTATTCGGACCCGGGGTTGAGCGCGAGCGTCCTTCCGATCCGCACCTCCCCTCGCGATTCGTGGATGTGGCCGTGCAGGGCCAGGAGCGGCTGGTACTCCTCGATGATCTCGCGGACGGCGGTCGAGCCGACCGGGATCGGGTTCGGCTGCCCCGAGACGTAGCGCAGGGTCAGGTCGGGGTTCATCTCGTTCGCGATGTCGAGCCCCGAGTCGTACGGCGGCACGTGCAGGTTGAAGATCGCGCGCGCCGGATCGTCGAGCGTCTCGGCGAGGCCCCTGAGCCGCGTATACAGCGCGTCCTCGTCGAGCTCGCGTGGGCTCGCCCACGGAGTCGGGTTCGAGTACGCGCACGAGAGCATCTCGTACGGGCCGACGCGGACGACCCGGTCGTCGCACGCCTTGACCCAGTCGGCCGCCTCGATCACGGTGTCGCAGCTCCACGGGTCGTCGTTGCCGGGCATGACGAAGACGTCGATCTCGTACGTCGACATGCGCTCGTCGGCGAGGGCGATCCAGCGGGCGAGCTCGTCGAGCATCACGCGCTCGAACAGCTCGGCCCTCGCGGCCGGGTCGTCGCGGTGACGGGCGATCTCGTCCGCCGAGGCGACCCACGGGTACAGGCCGTTGAAGCGGATCGCGTCCATGAGCTGCGCCAGCTCCTCCTCCCTGCGCCCGGCCCGGGTCTCGCCGAGGAGCGTGGCCGAGAACGAGCCGCTGCCGTCCAGCTCGATCGGGACGATCGCCTTGCCGGTGAGGTCGCCGCCCATGATCAGGGCCTGCACGCCGTAGAAGCGGCCCGCGCCGAGGAACTTGCGCCAGCACTGGTCGGAGCCGTGCACGTCGGACGCGTAGTAGAGGGCAAACGTCTCCCTCGCGGCCGTCCCGGCGCTCTCCCTCTTGCGTCGTCCGATCAGCATCGGCATCGTCGTTCGGCAAACGTTTGCACGGCGACGGTAACCCTTCGGTCAGACAGCGTCAAGAGGAGCGGAACGGCCGCGCCACGAGCCGGTAGCCGAAGCGTGCCCCCTCGTCGAGCACCACTGCCTGGCCCTGCTCGACCGCGGCGGCGAGGCCGAGCGAATGCGGCACCGAGGCCGGCTCGACGACGAGGATCTCGGCCTGCCCGCGCCAGCTGCCGCCCGTCGTGCGCGCCTCGTGCCAGATCCACATGTGCGGCAGCGCCTCGACGTCCCACTCGACCTGGAGCCCCTGGCCGGTCGGGACGTTCGCGATCTCGACCCGCCCGGCAGGGAGGCGCTCGATCGCGAGCAGGCGCGAGCGCGGCTCGTCGAGTCGCCAACGGTCGGCCCGCTCGACCGAGCCGTCGAGAAGCGCCGCGTCGGGCCAGCCGGGCGCGCCGGCCGGTGCGTGGACCGGGCCGGTCGTCTCCGAGAGCTCGTACGCCTTCCCGCCCGGGAGCCGGATCTCGACTTCGGGCTGGAGCAGCTCGAGGCCGACCGAGACGTGCTCGACGGCGACGAGCGGCGCCGCGGCTCGGAGCGCACGCCACTCGACCTCGACGACGAGGTCGCCGTCGCCGAGCGAGAGGCTGCGCGTGATCTCGAGCCCGTGCCCGTCCCAGCGGAGGACGGCGCGCGCGGCGCTCGTCTCGAGCACTTGCCACCGGTCGTTCGAGGCGCAGCCGTGGAAGCCGTGCCGCTCGCCGGCGACCTCGCACGGATTGCCCGCGTTCGGCGTGACGAGCTGCCAGCCGCCACGGTAGCGCTCCGTCCAGACGTCCTCGGTCAGGTCGCCACCGAGCGGCTCGGCGGAGGAGAACGGCGGCCTGCCGAGGAGTTGCCGGCCCGTCGCGAGGTCGACGAGGTCGAGGATCTCGCCGCCGTGGATGGGGTCGACGCGGACGAGGAGGTCGTCCGAGCGAAGGATGAGCATCGCGGCTACGGGCTTCCGTCGAGGTCGAGGACGACGCGGCCGGGTGCGCCCGAGGCCGCGAGCTCGAGCGCCTCCGCGATCCGCTCGAGCGGGAAGCGGTGCGTGACGAGCGACGCGAGGTCGAGCCGGCCCTGCGCCGCGAGTGTGGCGAGGCGCGGCACGTGGAGCGCCGGGGTGGCCGCGCCGAGGTTCGAGCCGAGCACCGTGTGCTCGCGAACCAGCACCTCGTCCCGGCGCGGCTCCTCGAGCTCGAGCTCGTCGACCTCGTGTGGCCGGCCCGGCTCGACGAGGACTGCCGCCCGGATCCGCACGTTAGGCCGGCGCCGCCGTCGAGCTTCGCGGCACGAGCCGCGGCTCGGTCTCGACCAGGACGTCCTTGGCCGCGCCGCCCTCGATCTGGTTGACGAGCGCCTCGACGGCGAGCGCGCCGAGCTCGTAGAGCGGCATCGCGATGCCGGCGAGCGGAGGGTCGAGGAACTCGCAGACCGGGTCGTCGTCGTGGCAGACCACCGAGAGCTCCTCGGGGATACGACGGCTGCTCGCGCGCGCTCCGGCGAGCGCGCCCACCGCCTGGTTGATGTTGGCGACGAAGACGGCGGTCGGCTGCTCCGGGCTCCCGAGCAGCCTGACCATGGCCTCGTAGCCACCGTGCTCGGTGAGCGGCGCCTCCTCGATCAGCGGCGCGAGGCCGGCGGCTCCAACCGCGGCGACGAAGCCCTCGGCGCGACGCCGCACCGTGTCGAGGTCGCTCGGCCCGGCGAGGTGGGCGAGCCGGCGGTGGCCGAGCCCGAGCAGGTGCACCGCGACCAGCCGGCCGGCGTCGGCGTCCCGCATGTAGACGTTACGGCCACTCCCCGGATGGCAGCGGTCCACGAACACGCACGGCACTTCCCCGGCCGCGAAGCGGTCGAGCCAGTCGTTGCCGAGCCGGGCGCTCTGGATCAGGAGCCCGTCGATGCGCCCCTCGGCGACCAGCCGCTCGTAGGCTTCCTCGGCCGCGCCCTCGTCCGGGTCCTCAGCCAGGACGAGCACGTAGCCACGCTCCCAGGCGCGGTCGAACGCACCGCGGATGATCGGCGAGTTGACCGGATTGCGCAGCGACGGAACGAGCAGGCCGAGCGCGCCCGTCGTTGCGAGCTTGAGTCCCCGGGCGATCGCGTTCGGCCGGTAGCGGAGGCGCCTGGCCGTGTCGAGGATGCGCTGGCGCGTCTCCGGCCGGATCGGGACGTGACCGCTCCCGTTCAGCACGCGCGAGACGGTCGAGACGTGCACGCCCGCCGCGCGGGCGACGTCGTAGAGCCGAGCGGGACGGGTCGGTCGCTGGCCCATGCGGCGCCGATGATAGTGGCGTGGAGCCGTTTGAGCTAACGTTTGCACGCTCGATGGCCACGGCGATTCTGTCGGACCTCGTCCACGAGGCGCGACGCCTGCTCGAGGGTGCCCGCGCGAGCGACGTGCTCGTGCGCGCGGTCGGCGGCATCGCGATCCCGCTCCACGCGAACGGCGATGTCCACCCGGCATTCGCGCGACCCTACCGCGACATCGATCTCGTTACGAAGGCCAGGGGGACGCGAGACGTCTCACGCTTCCTCGTCGAGATGGGCTATTCGCCCAACGAGCGCTTCAACGCTATGAACGGTAGCCGGCGACTCGTCTTCTACGACGTCGAGCACGAGCGCCAGCTCGACGTCTTCGTCGGTCAGTTCGAGATGTGCCACTCGATTCCGATCGCCGACCGGCTCGCCCTCGATGAGCGGACTGTGCCGCTCGCCGAGCTGCTGCTCACGAAGCTCCAGGTCGTGCACCTCAACGAGAAGGATCTCGACGACATCTGGGCGATCCTCCACGAGCACGAGGTCGCCGAGCACGACGACGACGCCGTCAACGCCGCGTACATCGCCTCGCTCCTCGCCGGCGACTGGGGGTTCTGGCGGACGACGCGCGAGACGATCGAGACAGCGCAGACGCGGCTCGCGTCGAGCGGCGCGCCCGCAGCCGACCGAAAGGTGATCGAGGACCGGCTCGCGCGCCTCTGGGAGCGGATCGAGGCCGAGCCCAAGAACCTCCGCTGGCGAACACGCGCTCGGCTCGGCGACCGCGCGAAGTGGTACGACGAGCCTGAAGAGATCGCCCACGGCGTCGGCCGGTAGGCCCAGCTGGCCCGGACGAGCCCGATGTGCTCCGGTCGCGCCGGCTGCGCCCTTGACTGCGGCGGTTCCGGGATCGATTCTTGTGATCCGCAGCGACCGGGGCTTGAAGTTGACGACGCTTCACGACGAGATGTCCGCCGCCGCCACACGTGGCGCGCGGACGCTTGCGTCGATCCCTTCTTTCGGACCTCGCCGCCGCGTCCCCGAGCGAACGGAGGGTAGCCGCAGATGAAGAGATCATTGCTGGTGCTCGTCCCTGCGTGCGCGGTCGCCGCCGTGCTCGCGACGCAGAGCTCGGCGCGCCAGGTCGCCGCTGCGAAGTGCGTCAAGGTCGCGGGCGTCGAGTCGAGCGGCCAGAAGAACTCGCTCGACCCCGCGATCCAGCCGTCGAGCCAGAATTCGCTGAACGTGAACCTCGTCTACAACCGGCTGACCGACCGCGACAGCAACTTCATCGTGAAGCCGGAGCTCGCGACGTCGTGGAAGGCGAACGCGACCGCCACGGTCTGGACGTTCAACCTCCGCAAGGGCGTGAAGTTCGCGGACGGCAAGCCGTTCACGTCGGCCGATGTCGTCTACACCTTCAAGCGTGTCCTCAACCCGAAGACGGGCTCCGAGGGACGCACGACGATGGCGTTCCTCAACCCGGGCGGGATCAAGGCCGTCGGGCAGTACGCGGTGCAGTTCCGGGTCCAGAAGCCCGTTGCCGAGCTGCCGCTCCTGATCACGAACAAGAACGCCTTCATCGTCGAGAACGGCGCGAGCGACGCCACGATCAAGACGAAGGGCGCCGGCACGGGCCCGTTCGTCGCCGCCCAGGGCTTCGGGGCGACCAAGCAGCCGAACACGTTCGTGCGCAACCCGAACTACTGGGAGAAGGGCCTGCCCAAGGCGCAGTGCATCCAGCTCTACGTGATCCAGGAGGCGGCGTCGAAGCTGGCCGCCCTCCAGACCGGCCAGGTCGACGTCGTACAGCAGGTCGACTTTGCCTCGATCCCCGTGCTCAAGCGGAACCCGAAGGTGAAGCTCGTCGCCACGGGCGCCTCGACCTCGATGACGTTCCCGATGTGGGTCGACACGAAGCCGTTCGACGATCCGCGTGTGCGGGAGGCGATGAAGATGGTGGTCGACCGGCAGAAGATGGTCGACACCGTCCTGCTCGGCTACGGCGTCCCGGGGGACGACAACCCGATCCCGCCGACCTCGCCGTTCGCGTGGCGGAAGGCGCCGCCCAAGCAGGACATCGCGGGTGCGGTCGCGCTGCTGAAGGTGGCCGGCTACGACGCGTCGAATCCGTTGAAAGTCGACATGTACGTCGCCGAGGTGATTCCGGGCATGGTCAACCTCGCGCAGCTCTACAAGCAGATGGCGGCCGAGGCGGGCATCCAGGTGAACGTGATCGTCGGCCCGCCGAGCGAGTACTGGGACAACGTGTGGCTCAAGCACTCGTTCCAGGTCTCGGGCTGGTCGGCCCGCCCGCCGGGCGAGGGCCTCGCGATCGCCTACCGCTCGAACGCGCCCTACCCGGAGACGCACTGGAAGCGGGCGAGCTTCGACGAGCTGCTCGACAAGGCGAACACGACTGTGAACGGGCCGGCGCGCGACGCGCTCTACCGCCAGGCCGAGAAGATGCTGTCGCTCGAGGGCGGCGAGATCATCCCCGTCTTCGTCAAGACCGTCGCGGCCATGCGCTCGAACTGCAGCGGCTACCAGCCGCGGATCGAGATCGTCCGCGCCGACTTCAGGACGGTGAGCTGCAAGTAGCCCACAGCTCGTCGCCGAACCATCCGCTGCCCGGGCCGCGACGAGCGGCCCGGGCAGCCGCTTCTCCCGCGCCGTGATCCTCAAGCTCATCCTCTCGCGCCTCGCGCTCGCGCTCGTCACGCTCCTGGCGGTCAGCGCGTTCGTCTTCTTCTTCACGGAGGTGCTCCCGGGGGATATCGCCGCACGCGTGCTCGGCCGCGAGTCGAGCCCCGAGCAGCGGCAGATCTTCCGCCACGAGAAGGGGCTCGACAAGCCCGTGCTCGAGCGCTACGGGCACTGGGTCGGCCACGCGGTGCGGGGCGACTTCGGCCAGTCGCTCGTGAATGCCCAGTCCGTCGGCTCGATCATGGCGCCGAAGGTCGGCAACACGCTCCTGCTCGCGGCCTTCGCGTTCGTGCTCTACATCCCGGTCACCCTGATCGCCTCGATCGCGAGCGCGCTCTACCGCGACCGCTGGCCCGATTCCCTCACGTCGTTCTTCACGCTCGTCGGGCTCTCGCTGCCCGAGTTCGTGCTCGGCACCGTACTGATCTTCGTCTTCGCCGTCTGGCTCGGCTGGTTCCCGGCTCTGTCCTTCATCGACCCCGGGACGGGCTTCGGCGGGAAGCTGCACGCCCTCGTGCTGCCCGCGGTGACGCTGACCGTCGGGATGGCGGTGTACGCGATCCGGATGCTGCGGGACAACCTGATCGAGGTGCTCGAGTCGGAGTACGTGCGGATGGCGACTCTGAAGGGCGTCCGTCGCTGGCGGGTCGTGCTCCGGCACGCGCTCCCGAATGCGCTCGGGCCCGCGCTGAACGTCACCGCGCTCAACCTCACGTACCTGATCGGCGGCGTCGTGGTCGTCGAGAAGGTCTTCTCCTACCAGGGCCTCGGCCAGCTGCTCGTCGACTCGATCTTCAACCGCGACACGCCGGTCGTCGAGGCGGTGACGCTGGTCGCCGCCGCCGTCTACATCGGCGCGAATCTCCTCGCCGACGTCGGTTCGCTCCTGCTCAACCCTCGGCTGCGGGCCGCCTGATGGCGATCTCGCCGGCCACCCTCGACGTCGCCGCCCGGCGCCGCCTGCGCCTGCGGGCGCGCCCCCGCTCGCTGCCGCCAACCCTGCTCGTGGGCGGCTTCGTGCTCGTCCTCTTCTTCCTCATCGCCGTGACGGCGCCACTCTGGGAGCCGCACGATCCGACGCGCGCGGGAGACGCGGCGCCTTACCTGCCGGTCAGCGGCGCGCACCTCTTCGGCACCGACGTGCTCGGCCGAGACGTCTTCAGCCGCGTCGCCGAGGGAACGCGCGAGGTGCTCTTCCTCTCGCTCGTCTCGACCGCGCTCTCTGTTCTCGTCGGCGGCGTGATCGGCCTCGTCAGCGGCTATGTGCGCGGCTGGGTCGACGAGCTCCTGATGCGCATCTTCGAGACGATCATCAGCATCCCGCTGCTCGTGCTCGCGTTGCTCGCGATGGCGGCGGCCGGGCCGGAGCTGTCCGGCAGCGAGTCGCTCCTGATCGGCGTCGTCGTGCTCGTCTACGCGCCGCGGATCGCGCGCATGGCCCGCACCGTCGCGGTCGAGCTCGTCACGCGCGACTTCGTCGCCGTCGCGAGGGCACGCGGGGAGTCCGTCTGGTCGATCACGCGGCGCGAGCTGGCGCCGAACGCGACCGGCGTCCTGCTCGTCGAGTTCGGCGTCCGCGCCGGCTACGCGCCGATCCTGATCAGCTCGCTCGGGTTCCTCGGCTTCGGCGCGCGGCCGCCGTCGTCGCAGTGGGGACTGATGATCAGCGAGAATCGCGACGCGATCGTTGCCGCTCCGGTGACGGTGCTCGCACCGTCGATCGCGCTCGCCCTGCTCGTGATCAGCCTCAACCTGTTCACGGACGGGCTCGCCCGTTACCTCGGCCGCTCGGCGGTGCGGACGCCGTGAACGTCGCTGTCGCGACCGACGTCCTCGTCGCCGTCGACCGGCTGACGATCGACTTCTGGACCGGCAGCGGCTGGGCGAACGTCGTCGGCGGGGTCTCTTTCGCGATCCGCGCGGGCGAGTCGTACGGCCTCGTCGGCGAGTCGGGTTGCGGAAAGACGACGACCGCCTTCAGCCTGCTCGGCTACCGGCGCCCCGGCAGCCGCGTGCGCGCCGGGGTCGTCGGCTTCGGCGGGCGCGACCTGCTCGCGCTCTCCGCCCGCGAGCTGCGGCGGGTGCGTGGCTGCCAGATCGGGCTCGTTCCACAGGACCCGACGACAGCGCTGACGCCGGGGATGCGGGTCGGCGCCCAGCTCGAGGAGGCGATGCGGACCCACGGCGTCGGCGGCTCCCCCGCGGAGCGGCGCGAGCGCGCACGCGACCTGATCGCCCAAGTGCGCCTGCCCGATCCGGCGCGGACGGCGCGGAAGTACCCGCACCAGCTCTCCGGCGGGCAGCAGCAGCGCGTGACGATCGCCATGGCGCTCGCCTGCGGGCCGCAGCTGCTCGTCCTCGACGAGCCGACGACGGGCCTCGACGTCACGACGCAGGCGCAGATCCTCGATCTGCTCGCGCGCCTGCGCGCCGAGCTCGGGACGGCGTTCCTCTACGTCACGCACAACCTCGGCGTCGTCGCCGAGATCTGCGACCGCGTCGGGGTGATGTACGCAGGCGAGCTCGTCGAAGAGGCCCGGGCGGCCGACCTCTTCGCCCAGCCGCGGCATCCGTACACGCGCGGGCTGATCGCTTCGGTGCCGAGCGTCGTCCAGCCCGAGCGCGGGACGCGGACGGCGCTGCGGGGCCTGCTCCGCCGGGACGAGCTGCCGGAGGGCTGCCGTTTCGCGCCGCGCTGCGAGTTCGCGGACGCGCGCTCCTTCACGGAACGGCCCGTGCTCGAGGCGGCGGGGCACGAGCACCGCGTGGCCTGCCTGCACTGGCGCACGCTCCCGGCCGCTGCGGACGCCCTCGCTGTCGACGGCGAGCCCGCGTCCGTGAGCTCGAACGGCGCGCCGGCGCTCCTCGACGTCGACGAGCTCCACATCTCCTACTCGTCGGTGCGACGCCGCCCGCTGGGGCCGCGCGAGCCCGTCGCCGTGGTCCGCGACGTTAGCTTCGACATCCGCGCGGGCGAGACGTTCTCGCTCGTCGGCGAGTCGGGCAGCGGGAAGTCGACGATCGCGCGCTCCGTCGGCGGCCTGCTCCGCCCGCTCGCGGGTCGGCTGACGTTCGAGGGCAAGGACATCGCGGGGACGGTCGAGAGCCGGACGCCGGCGCTGCGCCGCGAGATCCAGCTCGTCTTCCAGAATCCCGACGCGTCGCTCAACCCGCGCCAGCGCGTCGCGCAGATCGTCGGGCGGCCGCTCGAGCTCTTCTTCGGCCTGCGCGGGGAGGCGCGGCGCCGGCGGGTCAGCGAGCTGCTCGAGGACGTACGCATCGACCCTTCGTTCGCGAGCCGCTTCGCGCACGAGCTCTCGGGCGGCGAACGGCAGCGCGTCGCGATCGCGCGCGCGCTCGCGGCGCAGCCCCGGCTGATGCTCTGTGACGAGGTGCTCTCCGCCCTCGACGTCTCAGTCCAAGCGACCGTCCTCGAGCTGCTGCGGACGCTGCAGGAGGAGCACGGGATCGCGTACCTCTTCATCTCGCACGACCTGGCCGTCGTCCGCTCCCTCTCGCACCGCGTCGGCGTCCTCTACCGCGGCGAGCTCTGCGAGGTCGGGCTCGTCGAGGAGGTCTACGCGCCGCCGTTCCATCCCTATACGGAGGAGCTGCTGCTAGCAGTCCCGGAGATCGATCCGGCCGCGCGACGAACGCCCGCGCCCCGGACGGACGCCGCGCTCGTCGCGAACGGCACGGAGCACGCGTGCCCGTTCGCTGATCGCTGCCCGCTCAAGCTCGGTCCCGTTTGCGACCGCGAGCCGCCGCCGTGGCGCGCGACGAGCGAGACGCACGCGATCCGCTGCCACATCCCGCTCGACGAGCTACTGGCGAAGGCGGTCTGGACACCTGGTGTGCCATGAGCGAGCTCTCACACTCCCCGCTGCTCGGCCGCCGGATCCGCACGGGGGAGGGGCCGCGGCTCGGCGTCCCGACCGGGCGGCTCGCGGCCGAGGCGCTCGCTGCGGGCGATCCGACCGCGGCGCGCGACAAGGTGCTGTGCGCCGGCGTGATCGACGTCAAGGGACGCACCATCGAGCCGGTCGAGGTCGTCGCGGAGCGCACTCGGATGCTCCTGCGCTCGGTCCGCCCCGACCGGCTCTGGCTCGCGTCCGACTGCGGCTTCAGCCAGACCGCCCGCCCGCTCGCTCTCGGCAAGATGCGCGCGCTCGTCGCGGCGGCCGAGCTCGTCCGCGGCGAACTCGGCTGAAGCGCCTGCTCTAGGCGAACGGCACCCAGGCGATGTCGGCGAGGGTCGCGAGGTTGGTCGCCTTGATGCCTTGATCCGAGATGGTGAAGAGGCGCGTGCCGACGACGATTGAGCGGCGTACGGGCACGCTGGCCTGATTGTCGGCGACCGGGTGGATGATCCGGCCCAGCTGTCGAATGCCATTGCGATCGACGTGGAACGCGAACGCGCCGACGAACGGGCTCGTCGCGGACGTGATCTGGACGGGCAGGACGGCGAGCTCCTTCGCCGGCCAGAACAGGAACGCGTGCGGGTCGTACTCGGCCTCCGACGACCCGGGACCAAGCGGGGCCGCATCGAGCCGCGCAGGCTTGCGCAGGTTCGAGATGTCGAACAGCGACAGCTGCGTGCCGGCGACGCGTCCAGCCTCGGTCGCGTCCTGGCCGACGCCGAGCAGCAGATCGGGCCCGACCGGGTGCAGGTAGGCGGAGTAGCCGCGAATCTCGAGCGCCCCGAGCACGCTCGGGTGCGCGGGGTCGTGGAGATCGATCGTGTACAGCGGGTCGATCTGGCGGAAGGTGACGACGAAGCCGACTTCGCCGACGAAGCGGACGGCGTAGACCCGCTCGCCGCGGCCCAGTCCGTCGACGTGCCCGATCTCGGTTAGCCTGCCGGGGCGCTCTGCCAGTACGCTGACGAGGCTTTGGCTCTCCTGCTGAGGCGGCGCGGTCCACCACAGCGGCAGCTCGGTGGTCGCCACGCGCAGATTGCCCCTGTACTCCGACATCGACCACTGGTTGAGGAGGAAGCCCGGTACGGTGCCGGTAGCCCGGTACTCGGTCTCGTCCGGTTTCGAGATGTCGAACTTGTGGATCTCGGTTGTCATCCCGGCCGGCGGCGAGCCGCTGCCGGCGAGGGGAACGGGGAACCAGCGCTGCGTGGCGACGTACAGGCTGTTCGTCGAGGCGTACGTCGTGCCGCCGCCCATCATCACCGCGTCGGAGTCGACCGGCGGCAGCCCGCGGGCGAGGTCGATCGTCAGGACCGTGACCAGGCCGAGCCCGGAGAACACAGGCGGGCGGAGCACCGCGCGACACTGGACGAGGGCCCGCCTCGAGGTCCGACCGGTGCGCCGGTCGACGAGCACCGCCGAGGGCAGCCAGTTCTGCAGGCTCGACGAGGCGACCGCCGCCCGGTTCGGCTCCACCGCCGCGCCCGGCTTCGGAACCCGGCCCTCGACCGGCGGGAACCTCGGCGTCGAGCTGATCAGCACGCGGGCGCTCGCGCCGACGAGCCGCGCGCTCAGGTAGGCGCCGTCCACTGTCAGCGTCCGGACAACCCTCATCGACGCTGCGTCCCGCACGTCGATCTCCGACAGGACCGTCCTGGTCGGTAGCGGCGGCAGGATCCCCGCTCGGCCGGCGAGCGGCTGGACAACCACGCCCGAGCTCGAGAGCACGAGCAGCCGGGTGCCGTGCAGCAGCAGCTGATGGCCCCAGCCCTGCCTGAGATCAAGCGACCCGAGGATCCTCGGCTTCGCGCCGCGCGCGTCGACTGCATAGAGCCTGCTCGCCGCCACCGCGAAGATCCGGGAGCCATCCGTCTTGACCGTGTCCGGCTCGTCAACGCCCGCCTCCTGGACGTTCGTCGTCGAGTAGTCCGTCCCGCCGGTCCGACCGCTCGCCGCCCCGGCCGGTGCTGCGACCACACCCGGGGAAGCGACTATTCCCCCACTGCCGACCACCCTCGCTGCGTTGGCCTTCGCGTAGTCGACGAGGTCGGCGCAGGAGCGAAACGCCCGCAGGGCCGGGGCCGGCGCCGGCGCCCCCACGCCGCCGCCCGCAGCCGCCGCAAGCACGGTAGCCGCGCCAAGCACCGCGAATCCGAACAGCACAGCCGCTCTTCCTCTCAACGAGCCCCCAAACGGTGTCGTAGCTGCTTGGACGCGACGATCGTCACAAAGTTGGCGAGCGCGCTCTCCGAACAGCGGTTCGATTCCGGGCCGTGAGCTTCGGCCCTCCTGCGTGGCGTGTCGCTATGCCGCCTATCCTGCGGCTAGTCCGTTTGGGATCGCCGGAGCGTCGGGCTCGGTTGCGGGGATTGGTGTCTGGACCGGTGCAAGCGGCGGCGGTGTCGCGGGTGTCGGTGGCGGGGTAGGCGCTTGTGGGACTGCGGGCGTTTGCGGGAGTGCGGGCACGGTCGGGAGGGTGGGCGGGAGTGAGATGCCTGGCGGCGGGTTTGGCGCGAGCGTGGGTGGTTGTGGTGGCTGCGATGCCGAAGGTGCGAGGGGAGGCTGGGGCGGCGGCGCGGGTACGTGGGCGGGTGGCGGCGCCGGCCGGTCTGGGGCCGGTAGGGGTGGAGTTGTCGTGACAGGGGGAGCGTTTGGCGGGTTTGGCGGGAGTTGAGCCGTCGTTCGGGCCATGTGTTTGGCGCCCGGCGCATGAATGCGGGCGCGCGTCTTTGTGTCTGGGCCAGTGCGTGAGGCGGTTGCCTGTGCGGCGGATGAGTGGGTTGGCGCGTGCGTGGCCGGCGTGCTGTCGAGGAGCACGGTGTGATCGTGCGAGGCGTGGAGGCCGGGCAGATCGATTGCGAGAGCCGGCAACCCGGCCGTGCGCCAGATCGCGTAGAGCGACGGGACGAGCATCAGGGCGAGGGCACCTCGTCCGAGCCGGCCGAGGTGCCCTCTGGCAGCTGCGCCCTTGCTCATGACCGCGAACCTCCATGTGCGGAGAGGCACGTGACGATCTCCATCCCAGGTTCGTCAGCGCGCGGCCTGCCTGCGATCCCCCGAGCAGGTGATCCAACAACCAAAGTTAACGCAGATAAATCTGATTTTCCGGACTAAATCTGCATAAACCCGTTAGGGCGGGCAAACTCATTGGGGTCTTTGCGAGTATCGTCAGGTGGCGTGGGGTGAGTCTCTAGCGCCCGCCGGGCGGCGGCCCGAGCGCTTCGATCGTGTAGCCGCCTGGGTAACTGCGCCGCCGCATCGTCGTCCGCAGGCGCGGCCGGCGCCGCGCCGGCAGCTGATGCACGGCCCGCGCGCGGAGGCGTAGCGCTGCCTCGGCCGCTCGCCGTTCGAGGCGGGTGGGACGGACGAGATCGAGCGCCTCGACGACGTTGGCCTCGAGTAGCGCGGAGATCCCGCGCGCACCGAGCCGCTTCGGCAGCCAGGGGAACCATGCGAGGAAGACGTCCCGCTGGGCGTGCGCGAGCCGCCGGCCTGCGTCGGTCGGCGCGAAGCGCTCTCGCTCGTAGGCGACGTTGAAGCGCTCCAGCTCGTCGAGCGACTGCGGGATGTCGCGGATCGCCATTCGGCGGCCGATCTCGTGCCAGAAGTGGAACTGGGCGAGCCGCTCGGCCTCGATCCAGGGGCGCCAGCCGTAGCGTTGGTTCCAGCGCAGCGGTTCGAGCACCATCGCCGAGAGGATGTAGAGGTAGTCCTCGTTCGCGATCGAGAAGCGGCCGTGAATCTGGTTCAGGCGCCGCAGCGCTCGCTTGCCGAGCTCGCCGTCCCAGCCGTCCTCGGAGAACGCGCTGATCAGGAGGTCGGTGTCGTCGTAGCGCTTCTGGCCGCGCCGGGTGAACTCGCCGGTCGAGTCGAGCAGCCCGGCGATCGTCGGCGAGGCGAACGTCTTGAAGAAGGCGAGCTCGAGCGCCCGCGTCGTGTCGAACGGGAACTCGTGGAAGGTGTCGAGGAACACGATCCGGCGGCAGTCTCGCTCCGGATCGAGCCCCCGGATCTCCCACAGCCAGGGCGACTCGCGCACGTCGTGCAGCTAAGCGCGGCGAGCAGCCGGACGCAAGCGCCGGGATGAACCACACGAGAGGTTCGCCATCGGCGGCGTTCTCCCTCGGGCCACAGGCATACGATGAAGATGATCTCGGTTGATCCTGATTCTTGCCCTCCTGCTTGCGTTGTTGTTCCTGCCCTGGCCGTGGGACTTCATCGTGATCGCGAGCGCCGCTGCCTGCGAGACGGCGATCGCGACGCTGGGTATCAGGTATACGCGGCGGCGTCGGAGCCAAGTTGGTGTGGAGACGCTCGTAGGTGGCACCGCCGAGGTGATAGCCGCTCTCGCTCCAGCGGGCCAGGTCAAGCTCGATGGTGAGATATGGCAGGCCCGCTCCGAGGAAGCGGCACAGGTTGGCGAGACAGTCCGAGTCAAGGGCGTCGAGGGTTTGACCCTTGAGGTCGAGCGAATGGTGTAGCGATTGCGGCCGATCGCCACGCCTTGTCGAATGTGGCGGTCGTAGTCGTGGACGAGCCGCCTCCAGGGCAACGGCTGCTTGGCCTCTACCAGGGCGTGCCGCTGACACGAAGGGGAAGCAACTATGGCGGCGTGCTGCCGGACAAGATCACGATCTACCGTGGCCCACTCGAACGCCTCTACGGGCACGACCGCAAACGCCTAGACGAGGAGATCAGGCGCGTTGTCTTGCATGAGGTTGCACATCACTTCGGGATCAGCGATGCGCGCCTGATCGAGATCGACCGCTACTGAGACGCGCGCTGCGTTTGCTCTTGCCGCGCCGATCGGCGTAGTTTGTCGCCAACCAAGCCGGGAGGCTGAGATGTTCCGGAGGCTGCTGCGGATCGTTCGCATGAAGCTGTACTTCCGCAAGAGGCGATAAGTCACGACGAGCCG
>WNEY01001409.1_pt1 | contig 16937 bp, 18 predicted proteins | sample 5400531 | NCBI WGS metagenome assembly WNEY01 (sample SAMN13153338, study PRJNA577476) | soil metagenome | isolation source: 200 cm saprolite under Douglas fir tree site 1 | place: USA:California | collected 2015-04-18
CGAGGCCTACCGCCAGGTGCTCGCGGGACAGCCGGGTTCCGCACCGGCGTGGAACGGCGTCGGGCTGGTGCTGGTCGAGCTGAAGCGATTCACCGACGCGCGCAACGCCTTTGTGCGGGCGGTCGAAGCCGATCCGCAAAACGCCGGCGCGCATTACAACCTGAGTTTCACGCTTTCGAATCTCGGGGACTTCGACGGTGCGCTGCGGGCGACGAAGCGGGCGCTCGAGCTCGATCCCTACTATGTGTCGCAAAAGTTCTCGCTCGCGATCGATCTCCAGTACGAGACCGTCTCGATCGGCATCGTGCCGGAAATTTCCGCCGACGTACAGGCGGAGAACCTGGGTGGCGAGTTTGCGTTCGATGAGCGGCTCCTGGACAACATTTTTCAGGAGCTGGCCCCTCCCGCCGCCACCTCGCAGGCCGTCCCGCCCGGACTCGCCAAAAAGGCGAAAGACGATCCACTGGCGCTGGCGCGCGACTATGCTGGCAAGGGGATGATGGACCTCGCGGTGGCCGAAGCGATGCGGGCTGTGCAGCGTGGCGCGGACCGCGGGCAGGCGGCCACACTGGTCGGCGACACCTATGCGCGCCGCGGGCTGCACGGCGAAGCGCTCGAGCGCTATCGCGAGGCGCGGACGCTCGACGGCGCCAACGCCGCCGCCGCGCTCGGTGAGGTAAAGAGCTTGCTCGCCGTGCAGCGACCGGCCGAAGCGCTGCCGCTCGCGGAAGAGCTGGTCGCCAAATCTCCCGAGGATGTCGAGGTGCTGGTCGCCGTGGCCCGGGCGCGTGCCGCCGCGGGCGATGCCGCCGGCGCGCTCACGGCGTTGCGCCAGGCGCAGACGCGAGCGCCGAACCGTGCCGATCTGCACAAACTGCAGGGCGACATCGCGCTCAAGGTCGGCGACCGGCAAGGGGCGCGGCATGCCTATCGCGCGGCGCTCGAGCTCGATCAGGGCTTTGTGCAGGTGTGGCTCGAGCTCGGGCGGCTGCACGAGCAGGACGAGGAATGGGAGCAAGCACGGCGCGCGTACGAAGAGGCGCTCGAGGCGCTGCCCACGTTTCACGAGGCGGCGCTGGCGCTCGCCGATCTGCTGCGCCGCTCGGGCAGCGTCCGCAGCGCTGTCGTCCGTCTCGCGGAGATGCTCGAGCAGGATCCGTACGACCTCGACGCCTTGCTGCTTCTGGGACGCGCGCTGCTCGACGATAAGCGCAACGCGGAAGCGCTGGAGGCGTTCCGACGAGCACTCAAGTTCGATATCGAGCACACCGGCGCGCTGTTCTATCTGGGCGCGACACTCGCGCGGTTGCAGCGCTACGGCGAGGCGGTGGACGCCTGGGAGCGGGTGACGCGCATCGATCCCGGCGGTCCCTTCGCGCAACGCGCGCGCATCCATGCGCGCACCGCGGTCGACTTGCAACACATCTTCTCCACCTCGGACGCGGCCTGATGGCGATCGAAGGACCGCTACGCGAGCTCGGGATTCATGACGTCTTCCAGCTCCTCGACCTGAGCCGGAAGACGGGCGCGCTGCGCGTCACGTCCGAGCTGCGCCATAACGAGGGGACGATCTACTTCGACAGCGGCGTGATCGTGTCGGCGGAGATTCGCAGCAATCCGCATCCGCTCGGCTCTCTGTTGCTGCGCACCGGCAAGATCACCGAAGCCGATCTCGAGCGCGCCCGGGACATGCAGCAGCGCCAGGGTGACAAGCGCCGCCTCGGCGAAATCCTCGTCGCGCTGGGCGTGATCACGCAGCGCGAAGTCGAGCGCCAGATCCGCTTCCAGATCGAAGAAGTCGTCTTCGAAGTCATGAGCTGGAACGAAGGCTACTTCTCGTTCAACGAGCAGCCGGAGACGAAGGTCCCGACCGAGGTTTCGGTTCGGATTCCCGTCGAGGCGTTGCTGATGGAAGGCGCACGGCGCATCGACGAGTGGTCGCGCATCGAGAATCGCATCCCTCACGTCGGTGTAGTCCCGTTGCTCGCACCGCCGCCGGAGAGCGGCGGCGGCGAGCTCGACCTGCTTCCGCCCGAGTGGGAAGTGCTCGCGCTCGTCGACGGCCATCGGTCCGTGCGCGGCCTGGCAACCGAGCTGGGTCGCTCGGACTTTGAAGTCGCGAAGACGTTGTTCGGTCTGGAGAGCGCGGGCGTCGTCGTGCTCGTGGATCCCGGCAACACCAAGCGCTCCCATGGTGGCGCGCCCAGCCCCGGGGGCGACGCCGCCGAGCTGGTCGCCAGGGCCGAGCGGGCGCTGCAAGCGAAAGATCTGGACGGAGCGCGCGCCGCCGCCGAGCAGGCGGGAAGCATCCAACCGCACGACGCGACGATTCACCTGCTGCTGGGGCGGATTCACCTGGCCCAGGGACGCGGCTCGACCGCGGCTGAGGAGCTGCGCCGCGCGTTGCGCTTGGATCCGCAGCTCGCCGCGGCCCACCGCCAGTTGGGGTACGCGCTGGTGTCGATGGGTCGGTTCGCCGAGGCTGTGGAAAGCTGGGATCAGTGGGAGCGGCTTTCCGGCCGTACGCCCGACGAGGAGGCGCAACGGTCCGACGTCGAGCGTGCGCGGCAGGCGGCGCGGGTGTTCGCCCATGGCTGATGACATTCGCGCGCTCTCCGCACAGCTGGCGCAGGATCCGCAGAGCCTCGTGTTCTTGCGGCTCGGCGAGGCGCTGCGCCGCAAAGGGCAGCTCGATGCAGCGCTGCGCGTCGCGATGAACGGCCTGGAGCGGCATCCGCATCTCGCCGACGCGCACGATCTGTACGCGCGCATCCTGACGGACAAACGTGACTACGAGCGTGCGTTCGACGAGTGGGACATGGCGGTACGAATCGCGCCCAATCACACCGGCGCGTTGAAGGGACTCGCGTTTCTGTACTTCAAGGTGGGTGACCTGGCGCAGGCCGAGTCACATCTCGAGGCCGCGCGCAAGGTCGAACCCGATGATCCGAGCATCGACCAGGCCATTGCAATGATGCGCGGTGGCGTTAGCCCACCGGCTCCTGAGCCGTCCGTCGATTCACCTACTGTCGCCTCACCTACCGTCGGTGCTCTCGACGAAGCCCGAGTCTTCGCCGGCCTCGACGGCGTCAACGAAGGCCTGCTCCTCGTCGACGGCGCTGGACGAGTACTGGGCGGCGCGTTGCGCGATCGGTCCGGTGCCGATGTCACGGATACGGTCGCCGCGTATCTCGCCGGTGTCTCACAGGAGGCGGCGCGCACCGCCAAGTTGCTGGGGCTTGGAGCCTGGAATGGATTGTCGGCGGAAGGCCAGCAGGGCAACGTGCATCTCGCCCATCCAACGGCCGAGGCGCTGTTGCTGGTCGTGCGTGAGCGCGGCATGCCGCTGGGCCGCCTCGCGATTTTCGCGCAGCGCGCGACCGCGATGGCGCGCCGCTGGTTGGAGCGCGGAACGTGAGCGCGGCGCTCGATTTGATCACGCGCGTGCGTGGGGTTCGTGGCGCAATGCTCGTCTCGGCCGACGACGGAATCGTCGTCGCCGAACAATTGATGGAAGGCATCAAGGGCGGAGCCGTGGCCGCGTTGGCGGCGAGTCTGGCGGGCCGGTTGCGACGAGCGATGGAAGCGGCGGGTACCGGGACGAGCGTGTTCTGGCACCTGCAGGCGGAGCAAGGCGCCTTACTCGTGGTGCCGGATGGCAACTCGTCGGTGGCTGGCGGGGGGGGCATTCTCGTCGTCGCCGTCGCGGAGCCCGACGTGAACATCGGTCTGGTACGTCTCGAGCTGCTACGCGTCGCGGAGACGGTCGTATGAGTCCGCAAACCCGCGCGGTCGAGAACTGGACGCTCCAGCCGCTGACGGCTTTCGTCCGCGAAGCGTCCGTGCGTCTGGTACTCGTCCTGACGCCTTCGGGACAGGTGCTCGCCCAGTCCGGCTTCTCCCGCGCCGTCGACGTGATGTCGGCCGCGGCGCTCGCCGCGGCGATTGTCGCGTCGACGGCCGAGCTCGCCCGTCAGCTGCAACAGCCGCCGTTCGCCGCGCTCAGCCACCAGGGCCCGAAGCACGGTTTCTTCCTCGCGACGTTCGCCAGCGATCGCGGCACGCTCGCCGTGCTCGCCGTCTACGATCTCGATGTTTCATCCCTTGGCTTGGTGCAGCTATTCTATGAGCAACTTGCGGCGGACTTGAAGGCGGCGAGCCCGAAAAGCACGGTCCCGAAGCAGGTACTGGCCGCGGACTTCGAGCGCGAGCTGACGGACAGCCTCAACACGCTGTTTGGGAGATAGCCCGTGTCCCTGGTCAACTTCACGAGCCGCGAGATCACGTGCAAAATCGTCTACTACGGACCGGGCCGGTCCGGAAAGACGACGAATCTGCACTACGTCTACGGTCGCGTTCCCGAGACCAGGCGCGGACGCATGGTATCGCTGGCCACCCAGACCGACCGCACGCTGTTCTTCGATTTTCTCCCCATCGACCTGGGGCAGATCTCCGGCTTCTCGACGCGATTCCAGCTGTACACCGTGCCGGGGCAGGTCTACTACAACGCCCCACGACGGCTCGTGCTGCAGGGCGCCGACGGCGTCGTGTTTGTGGGCGACAGCCAGGCCCGCCAGCTCGACGAGAACCTCGAGAGCTTGCAGAATCTGCAAAGCAATCTGCTGGAGCACGGTGTCGACGTCCGCACGATGCCGCTCGTGATGCAATACAACAAACAGGACCTGCCCCCTGAGCTGATTCTCACGCTGCCCGAGCTCGATGACGCGCTCAACTTCCGGGCGGTGCCGAGCTTTGCAGCCGACGCGTTGCATGGCAAAGGGGTGTTCGAAACGTTGAAAGGGATCTCGGAGCTGGTCTTGAAGCGGCTAGCGGCGGGGAGCCCGGCATGACGAGCACCCTCAATCCGCGCTTCACGTTCGACACGTTCGTAGTCGGGGCGGCGAACCGGCTGGCGGTGACGGCGGGCCGGACCGTCGCCGAGAATCCGGGGTCCGCCTACAACCCCCTCTTCATTTATAGTGGCTCTGGGCTGGGCAAGACCCACGTCCTGATGGCGATCGGGCATGCCGCCAAGGCGCTCGCGCCGCAACTCAACATCGAGTACTTAACCCTCGACGAATACGTCGAGGCCTTCCACGCCGCGATCGCCGCGGGGCAGGGGGACGCGTTCCGCCGCCGCTTCCAGAACGTCGACGCATTGCTGGTCGACGACGTGCAATTCCTCACGAACCGCAAGGAAATGCAGGCCGAGCTCCTGCGGCTGACGGAGGCGCTCCAGCAGGCCGGGCATCAGATCGTCCTGGCGAGCGATCGCCCGCCGGCGGAGATCGCCGATCTGGATGAGCGGCTGATCTCGCGGTTCTCCGGCGGCCTTGTCGTGGACATCGGGATTCCCGATTACGAAACGCGGGTGGCGATCTTGCGCCGCAAGTCGGAGGAGCGGGGCAGCACCTTCCAGCCGGGCGTGCTCGAAACGATCGCGAAGAGCGAATTCCCGAACGTACGGGAGTTGATGGGCGCCCTGAATCGCATTGTCGCCTATCAGGCGGTGAACGACACGCCAATCAACGCGGAAGCGGCGCGCCAACTGCTTGGCACGACTACCGTCGCTTCACCTACCGTCGGTGCACCTACCGTCGCTTCATCCACCGACGAATTCTCACAGTTCCTTACCGACGTCACCGTCACCGTCGGCAAAGCGGTCGAAGCGTGGCGCGCTCGCGTCGCCGAAGCCGTGTTGCGGTGGCAAGGGGAAGGGTATCGCACCGGGCGGCTGGAGAAGTTGCTCGATCAGGAAACGCCCGCAGCCGTCGATGAAGCAATCGCTGCATATGTGCAGGACGTTGATCGGCTCAAAGTGCTGGAGGCGGAAGTCGCTGCACTCGATCCGCAGGCGGCCGGCGAGAAGGTCTTTCACGATCCGGATCGCATGGACGAGGCTGAATCGGCGGCCGCCAAGGTTCGCGACGGCGCGGCGCCGCCGCCCGGACCTTCGGCTGCCTTTCCGTTCGATTCTTACATCGCGGGGCCCTCGAATGAAGTCGTGCTCAGCGCCGCGCGCGACGTGATCGCGAAGCCGGGAAAGAAATACAACCCGCTCGTGATTGTCGGGAAGAGCGGACTCGGCAAAACGCACCTGCTGAACGCCATCGGTCTCGAGCTGGCCAGGAAAAAGGGCGCGATTGTCGCGTGTCTGTCGACTCAAGGGTTCGTCGACGAGTTGATCGCGGCGATCGACGGGAATCGCGTGGATTGGTGGCGGGCACGCTATCGCCGCGCCACCGCGCTCCTGCTCGACGACATCCAGCTCCTGGCGGGGAAGGAACGCACGCAGGAAGAGCTCTTCAACCTGTTCAACCAGTTTCTCGATGCGGACCGCCAGCTGATCTTCACGGCGCCCGCCCATCCGAACACCCTCGAGGGACTCGAAGAACGGATCATCTCGCGCCTCGAGGGCGGACTCGTCGCGGAGGTCTCGGAGCCCGACAAGGAGCTGCGACGGAACGCGCTCGAGCGGTTCTTGAAGAGTCAGCACCTGCCGATGGACGTCGCGCTACTCGATTATCTCGCCGACCGTCCCACCGACTCCGTTCGCAGCCTGACGGGGATCGTGCAGCGCGTCGTAGAGGCGGCGGCGGCGCAGGATGCTCCTGTCAACGCGGGGCTGGCGCGCGATGTGTTGGAGGGATCGCCTTCCGCCCGGCGGACCCCCGGTCTGCGCACGAGCGGAATCGTCGTGTCCAGCGCCGGCGGTGTGCGGAGCCGTGAGAAGATGGTCTGGGACTGGCCCGCGTCTTCGGACCGCGTCATCGAGGAGCTGCGCTAATGGCCATCAAAGGCTCGCTCAAAGAAGCCTCGCTCCCGGACGTGCTCCAGCTGCTTGCCCTGGGGCAGAAGACCGGCTGTCTCTCGATCGCCGACCGTTCGAACTTCGGATACATCTACTTCGACAAAGGGCGGATCTGCTACGCGTCGATCGTCAACCGCCGCGACCGCCTCGGGGACATCCTGGTCAAGCACGACAAGATCACCCAGGAACAGCTCGACGCCGCGATCCACCGCCAAGCCAAGGAGCGCGACAAGAAACTGGGCGAGATCCTCGTCGGCCAGAGCGTGATCTCGCAGCAGGAGCTCGAGCGCTACATGCGCATGCAGATCGAGGAGTCGGTCTACTACCTGTTCACATGGACGCAGGGGACGTTCAACTTCGAAGGCGACGTCCGTCCGGAGCAGCAAGACTTCCTCGTCTCCATCAATCCCGAATCACTGCTGCTCGAAGGCGCGCGCCGCGTGGACGAGTGGAGCCTGATCGAAAAGAAGATTCCCTCCTTCGACCTGATCTTCCTGGTGGACCGCGACCGGCTCGCGATCAGCGACGCCAAGCTGACGGAGATGCAGGACCGATTGCTGCCGTTGCTCGATGGATCGCGCGACGTGAATCAGGTCATCGAAGACTCAGGGCTCGGCGAATTCGAGGTCGGTAAAGCGCTCTACGGGTTGGTCACCGCGGGCTTCCTGCATCGCGCTGGCCGGACGGCGAGCGCCGAAGACCAGAAGATGACGGATGCCCGCGTCGAAGAGCATCGCAATCTCGGCATCGCGTTCTACAAGACCGGGATGCTGGACGAAGCGGCGCGGGAATTCCGTCGCGTGGCGGAGCTGCGGGGCACCGACGCGAACGCGCATTTCTTCATCGGGCTCGTCGCGCTCAAGCAGGCGCGCTGGCGCGAGGCGATGGAGGCATTGCGACTCGCGGCCGAGAAGGGCGGCTCCCGGCCCGCGGTGCTGCACAATCTCGGACTCGCCTACGAGCAGCTCGGCCGATTGGAAGACGCCGAGGCGGCGTATTCGGAGGCGGCGACCCGCGCGCGCACCGACCCGCGCGTGTACGTGGGGTGGGGTGTGGTGGCGCTCAAGCAGGGCGATCTCGCCAGTGCCGCGGGGCGGCTCGACCGCGCCAAGGAGCTGTTTGCCGACAGGGTGCCGCCGATCTGGTACTGGGCGCGCGCGCTTGTGGCCGCGGCGGCCGGTGACTTTGAAACCGCGGAGCAGGTCAGCGCCGATGCGGTGGAGGCCTACCCGCAAAACGGCGTCCTGCGCAATAACCTCGCGGTGCTGCACGAGCTGGCGGGCGATCTGCCGAAGGCCGAGGAGCTGGCGCGCGCCGCGCTGCACGACGAACCGTCGTTGCCGCAGCTCTCCAAGAATCTCGGCGACCTCGCCTATCGCGGCTCGCGCTACGATGAGGCGTGGGCCTTGTACCAGCGCGCCATCGAGCTCGCGCCGGAGCTCGGCGATGACGTCTACTTCAAGCTCGGCAACATCGCGTACAAACGAAACGACCGCGGCCAGGCAAACGAGCTGTGGCGCCGTGCGCTCGAGCTGAATCCCAAGCACGAACTGGTGAAAGCGAATCTGGATACGTTGAGCACGCTGTCGTGACTGCCGCGCAGGACCCCAAGGACGCGTTCCTCGCGCTGACGCAAAAGATCTCGCGGGAGCGGGGAATGAGTTGTGGGTCGTACAAGGACAAATGCCTGAAGCGCCGCATCGCCGTGCGGATGCGCGCCCGCGGCGTCCACACCTACGAAGACTACGCCCGCCTGCTGGACCGCGACGCGCGTGAATACCAGGAACTGCTCGACGCGCTCACCATCAATGTCACCAAGTTCTTCCGGAATGCGGAGACGTGGAACGCGTTGCGCCCCTATCTGCGGGAGCTCGCCACGACTCGACCCCGGTTGCGCATCTGGTCGGCCGGGTGTGCCTCCGGCGAGGAGCCGTACACCATCGCGATCCTCCTCGCGGAGACCGGTGTCCAGGGCTCGATCGACGCGACCGACATCGATCGTCTGAGCCTCGAGCGCACGCAGCAGGCGAAGTATCCCGAGAGCGCGTTTACCGAAATGCCCGTCGACCTGAAGCGCCGCTACTTTCGCGACGGTGAGCCCGTGCCGATGGTGCGCGACCTCGTCCACATACGCGCCCACGACCTGACCCGCGAGCCGCCGCCGCGCCCGCCGTACGACCTGATCGTCTGCCGCAACGTCGTCATCTATTTCGAGCGGCAGGCGCAGGAGCGACTGTTTCAGGTGTTCGTGAACGCGTTGGCGCCGGGTGGTGTGCTTCTGCTTGGGAAGGTCGAGACTCTATTTGGGCCGGCGCGCGAGCACCTCACACTCGTCGATCCTCGAGAGCGTATCTACATCAAACCTCCGCCCCCCGCGTGAAGGAAGTCATCGTCAAAGTGGCGGCCTGGGCCGCCGAACGCGGCGACGGCGTGCTCGTGACTCTGGGACTCGGCTCGTGCGTCGCGATCATGTTGCACGATCCACAAGCCCGCGCCGGCGCGATGGCTCATGTGCTTCTGCCGTCCACCAGTCTGGCCCGCGACACGAGTAATGCGGCCAAGTTTCCCGACACTGCGGTACCTATGCTCGTCGCCCGCCTCAAAGAGCTGGGGGCCGACCCGCGGCGACTGGTCGCCAAGCTCGCCGGCGGCGCCAGCATGTTCAGTCAGCTGGTCACGCCGGGAACGATCCAGATGGGGGAGCGGAACGTCCTGGCGGCGCGGAGTGCGCTGCGCGCGGCGGAGATTCCCATTCTCCGCGAGGCCGTGGGGGGCGAGCGCGGCCGGACGGTGCGGTTCCACGTGAAGGACGGCCGCGTCGAGATCCAGTCCGTGGGAGCGGATGCCCACGTCATCTGAACGCAAGGCCCCCAAGGCCGCCCCCACGGTTCTCGTCGCCGACGACAGCGCGCTCATGCGCCGCGTGCTGGTCGACGTCCTCGGCGCGGAATTCACGGTCGTCGCAACCGCCCGTGACGGCGTCGACGCGATTCGGAAGGTGCACCAATACGCACCTGACGTCGTCACGATCGATCTCGAGATGCCCGAGCTCGATGGTCTTGGCGCGATCGGCTACATCATGTCGGAGTCACCACGGCCGATCGTCGTGGTCAGCGCGTATGCCGGCCCGGGCACGGCGACCGCGATCCGCGCGCTCGAGCTCGGCGCCGTCGAGATTGTCGCCAAACCGCCACCCGATGTGTTCGGACATCCGCGCGCCGCACTCGAAGCACTCGCGCCGCAGCTCATCGCCGCCCTGCGGCGCGCGCTCGCCGTCGAGGTCTCGCATGTCAAAGTGCTGGCGCGTTCGCCGGCACCCGTCGTGCACCCGCCGGAGCTGGCATTGCGCAGCCGTGCGGTGCTCGCGGTTGGCGTGGCGGCGTCAACAGGCGGGCCGCGCGCGCTTGCCGATCTCGTGCCGCGTCTTCCGACCGGCCGTCGCGCCGCCGTCCTCATCGTGCAACACATGCCCCCCAGGTTCACTCGCAGTCTCGCAGAGCGACTCGATTCGATGAGTCCGCTGCGCGTGGTGGAAGCGGAGGACGGTACGCCCGTGGTCGCCGACACGGCATACGTGGCCCCCGGCGATTATCATATGCGGGTGCAGTCCGCTCACGATGGTCCGGTGATCGCGCTCGATCAGTCGGCGCCGATTTGGGGCGTCCGGCCAGCCGCCGATCCGCTGTTCCGTTCCATTGCCGAGGTGTTCGGGATCCGAGGCGTGGGCGTCGTGCTTACCGGCATGGGTCGAGACGGCGCGGACGGCTTACGCGCGATCCACGATGCCGGCGGCACCGGTGTCGCCCAGGATCTGGAAACTGCGGTGATTCCAGGAATGCCGGTCGCTGCAGTCCAGGCGGGTGGCGTCGACGCGGTCCTGCCGCTCGACCAGATCGCCGACCGCGTGGCTGCCGAGCTGGTTAAGCGGGGCAAATGAAGGGCTATCTCCTCGTGCGCTCTGAAGGCAAGTCCTACGGCTTACCCGTCGGGCGCGTGCTCGAGGTCGGAGACGCCACGGAAGTGCTGAGCATTCCTCGCAAGCTGCCGGCGGTTCGCGGTCTCACGCCGTTGCGCGGGCGACTCGTCCCGCTCATCCACCTGGGTGCGTTTTTGAGCGGACGGCCGGCACCTGCCGTGGAAGGTGTGCTGACCGTCGTCCTCGTCGAGCTGGCTGGAAAGCAGGTCGCCTTCGAGGTCGATGACGCCGATGCGGTGGTCCGTGAGCAGCCGCTGCCCGTGCCGCGCGGTCAGACCTTGCCCTGGGCGGCGGGCGTGGCGGAGCAAGAGAGCGGCCTCGTGCCGATCCTGGACCTCGATGCGCTGGGGGATCGGATCTGATGACCAGCATCGGTGATGACATCCAACTCGTCACGTTCAAGGTGGGCGGTCAGGATTTCGCGTTCAACATCTTTCAGGTGGAGCGAATCCTCCGCTATGAGACGCCGGCGCCATTGCCCAAGGCGCCCGACTTTCTGGAAGGCGTGTTCCAGTATCAGGGGAGCGCCGTGCCGCTCGTCGACTTGCGCAAGCGGCTGGGCGTCGAGGCACCGCAGCGCGAGGAGACGCGGACCGTCATTCTCGAGTTCGACGGCGGCAAGATCGGGCTCGTGGTGGACACGGTGACCGAAGTCATGCAGGTCGCGGCCCAAGCGGTGACGGCGCCGCCGGGCATCGTGAAGGGGCTGGCCGCCGAATACATCGCCGGCCTCGTCGTCCAGAATGGCCGCACGATTATTGTGCTGAACACCAACAAACTGCTCAGCGCGACAGAGAAACTGGCGCTGCAAGGGACGAAATGACGGCGGAATCACCAGTCGGTGTGCTGCGACGCGAATACGACGCCATCGCGCGACAGCTCGAGGGCGCGCCCGGCAACGCCGAGCGCGAAGCCGCGAAGCGGGAGATCATCGCCTACTTCAAGAAAGTCGACGGGATGCTGGGTGAGCTCACGCAGTTGAAGGACGAGATTCGCCAGCTCGTCGACCGCTACAAGCAGCTCGCCGCCGACACGAAGCAGGCGGCGGCGCCGGAGTTCACAGGCCAGCGGCCGGCGATGCATGCCGATCACATCGGTGCCTCGACCTTCATCGAAAAAGGATGGAGTCTGATATCGCTCGGCGATCACGCGGGCGCCATCTCGTCCCTCCAGCGGGCGCTGCAGCTCTCTCCGGGTGAGACGCAGGCGGAGTCGCTGCTCGGTTGGGCGCAGATGCTGCATGAAGACTACGACGACGCCCTCGGCACCTTCCAGAAGGTGCTGATGAAAGAGCCCGCCAATTCGCTCGCGCGCATCAACGTCGGCTACATCTGCCTCAAGAAGAAAATCTTCGGAGAGGCGATCGAGCATTTGTCCAAAGCGATCCGGCTCGACAACGACAAGAAGGCCACGCTCTACGCGCACTTCTATCTCGGCCTCGTGTACTTGCAGCGCGAGATGTATGAAGACGCGGAGACGTTTTTCCAGAAGACGTTGAAGCTGGGACCCAACCTCATCGAAGCATACTACGAGCTGGGGCGCGCGCATTGGTTTGCGGGGGATCAGGCGAAGGCCAAGTCCACGTGGGAAGACGGCTTCAAGGCGAACAAGTTCAATCCGTGGGGCAAGAAGTGTCAGGAGATGCTGGAGCTCGTCGGTAAGGGCGAGGAGCCGCCGCGAGACTAGCACTGATCGCCCTGCTGCTGCAGGGGCCCCCCCCGCCCCCCCCTACGGCGATCGAGGTGGGCCGTATCACCGCAGTGGCTTGGCCGGGGCAGGGAACGCTCGCGACGTCGCTCGCCGAATTCGCCGATCGGTCGCGGGACTTTCCGGGGATCGGCCCGTTACCCGATCGCCCCATTCGATTGATCCTCGCGCCGTCGCGCGCGAAGTATGACTCGCTGACCCGCGGCCGCTTACCACTCTGGAGTGAGGGCGCCGCGTTCCCAGATGCGAGCACCATCGTCCTTCTAACCGACAAGCCGTCCGGCCGCCAAACCGCCGCCCTGCGCCACGAGCTCGCCCATCTCGCGTTGCGGTGGCGCGTCGGCTATCACGCGCCGCTCTGGTTCGAGGAAGGCTACGCCGCCGTCGCCGCGCAGGAATGGGATCGGCTCGACGCGCTGCGACTCAACTGGCAGCTCGCCCGCGGTGTGCGCATGAATCTCGATGATGTCGAGCGCTCGCTCCGCGGCGGCCGGGGCGATGCCGAAACGGGATACGCGCTCGCCACGACCGCGGTGCTGATGCTGGAGCGCTGGGGAGGCGACCGCGGACTTGCGCCGCTGATCGCGAATCTGCCGCAGTCGGAATCATTCGACGCGGCGCTGCGCGCCACCTATCACGTTACACAGAGCGACTTCGAGGAGCGCTGGCAGCGCGATGTCGGCTCGCGCTATGGCTGGCTGTCGCTGGCGGGTGCGCTGGGCTTTTTCTGGCTCGCGCTCGGTTCGGTGCTCGCCGCGCTCGTGCTGCTGCGGCGGCGCCGTGACCGCGAGAAGCGCGCGGCGCTGGAGACGGAAGAAAGCGAAATGCTTGACGAGCTTGAGATTAACGAATAGACTCCAGCCCCGAATGCCAGAGCAAACGTTCGCACGTTCACGCCTGCGCTTCGGTCCGAAGAATTATGTCGTTCTCGGCGCCGGCGTGGTCTCACTCGCTCTCGGCTATTGGTTGTTGTCGAAGGGATCCACAACGCTCGCGCCGGTGCTGCTCGTGTTGGGCTATTGCGTGTTGTTTCCGGTAGGCCTGGCCCTTTAGCACGTCCGCTCTCCTGTAATGGCACGGGCGAATAGCTCAGCGGTTCAGAGCGCCTGCCTTACACGCAGGATGTCGGGGGTTCGAATCCCTCTTCGCCCACTGGTGTAGCAGCCTGTAACGGAGGAACGAACACGGTGAGAGCGTTTCCAGTGATGGTCGGGCTGACGATCGCAGTCGCTGCAACGGCATCGGCACAACTCGCCGCGCCACAGCAGCCAACGGAGAGACTGCTCATCCTCCCGTTCCAGGCGTCGGCCGCCGATTCGGCCGGGAGTATCGCGCTCGCTGATGCCGTGCGCGATCGTGTCACCGCGCTCGCCAAGAGCAGAGTCCTGGTGGTCCCCAAGGCCAAGCTGTGCGAAGCGCTCAAGGCCTCCGGATTTCCGTGCGACGGCTTGCTCGATGATCAACAGGCCCGCCAGCTGGCGCGATTCCTCCAGGTTCACGCCTACGTGACCGGTGATTTTCAGAAGAGCGGTGGCAACCTCACGGCCAATGTCCGCCTGATCGACATCAGCAGCTCCGGAATGGCGGCGAGCTTCACCACGACGAACGGGAATCCAGGAACGGCCCTGGCCCTCGCCGAAGTGATCGCGCAACGCCTCGCCACTGTGATCCGCGCGAGCGAACCCATCCGCGACTGTAATGACGATCGGAAGAAGGGACAATTTGGTCGTGCCCGCGCCGACGCGCAGAAAGCGCTGGCCGCCGATCCCAACTCGGTGGGCGCCCATCTCTGTCTGGCGACGGTGTATGAGGCGCAGCGGCTGACGGACAGCGTGCTGGTCGAATCGGTGCGCGCGCTGAAGGGCGACAGTCTCAACGGGACCGCGCTGGAAAACATCGCGCGCATCTATCAGCAAAAAGGCGACACGAACAGGATGCTCGACGCGTTCATCCAGCAGCTGCGCGGCGAGCCGCGCAACGTGCAAAAGCGGCTCGGGATCGCGCAGCTCCTGCGCCAGATGAAGCGCGACTCGGCCGCGGTGACCCTGCTCGACGAGGGCCTGAAGGTGATTCCCGGCGAGTCCCAGCTGCTCGATTTGAAGCTGACGATCTGCAACGAAGCGGGAATGTATCGCTGCTCGGACGCCGTCTTCGTCGAAAAGCTCCAGCACGATACCGTGCTGGCCGCTGATTCCAATTTCCTGAAAGCGGCAATCGGCGCGGCGCAGCAGGTCTCCGATACGCAGGCGCTGGACACGTTTAGCGCCGCGGCGGTTCGTCACTTCCCGAACAATGCCAGTTTCATTGGATCGCGGGCGTCGGCGTTCGAGATGCGCAATCAACCGGATTCCGCGCTCAAATACCTTCAGATGGCGGCGCGACTCAAGCCAAATGATGTCGGGACGAGTTTGCAGATCGCGAAAACGCTCATCGATCGGGCTACCTACGACACGGCGAGGGGTCGGGTGCTGCGCGAAGCAAAGGACACCCTGGCTCTGAAAGCGCTGCAACAGGCGTTTGCCGTGCGCGTCGACTCCGCCCGCTCGTTCCTCAAGCCAGGACTTGCTTCGAGCGATTCGACACAAAGGCTGGCGGGGGCGGTGATCATGCTGACCGGCGGGTCGAAGCTCGCGCAGGCTGGGGCATACGATCACGCATACGTGTGGCTCGATACTCTATTGCAGATCGTGGCGCCGAAGAACCCGGCAGATACGCTCGGGCCCAGGCAACAGGTTCGGATCAACGCGAGCTTCTGGTATGGGTTGTCATCCGTGCTAACGCTGGCGAAGCCGTACAAGGAGATGACGGAAATAAAGGGCTCGAATGTTGTGAAGTGCGCCGCGGCACGTGGTGTCTTTGACCGTCTCGAGCGTACGAAGGCAGCGCTCCAGTTGGGCCGTCGCGTCCATCCGCCAACAGCTGATCAGATGCTAAACTTCGTCCAGCAGTACGAGAAGGCGAAGCCCCAAGTGCAGAAGGCGTTTAAGTGCTCGCCGCCGTTGAATTGACCTGACGGCGGGTCTATATTCCGGCGCTCCGTTCGGGGGCTTTGGGGCTGTAGCTCAGCTGGTTAGAGTGCCGGTCTGTCACACCGGAGGTCGCGGGTTCGAGCCCCGTCAGCCCCGTTCCTGGCTCCGTCTGCCCACGCAGACGGGGCCTTTCTTATTTTGGAGCGTGCCCACGGCGCCCTCTATTCCCTACCACGTCCCGGTCCTCGCGGAATCCGTCCGGGCCTGGGCGGCCGGTAGCCGGCGCGCGGTCGATGCGACGCTCGGCGGCGGAGGGCACGCGGCAATCTTCCGCGAGCTTGGTGCGACTGTCCTCGGCATCGATCGCGATCCCGATGCCATCGCCGCCGTCCGTCGCCGCCTCGGCACCGCCGGTATCGAGTATCTCGAAGCGTCCTTCGCAGCCCCATCGGCACTGGTCGCGATCCGCGCGTTCCGTCCTGATCGCATTCTCCTCGACCTCGGTGTGAGCTCGCATCAGATCGACGCGGCGGAGCGTGGGTTCACATTCCGGCCCGGTGCTGCGCTCGACATGCGAATGGGGGGAAGGGGGAAGGGGGAAGAGGGAAGGGGAATTACCGCAGCCGATATTCTCAACAGCTGGTCCGCCGAGCAACTCACGACCGTCTTCACCGACTACGCGGATGAGCGCCGCGGGCGCGCGCTCGCGAAGGAGATCGTGCGGCGCCGCCTCTCCGCCGCGTTTGCGATCAGCGACGACTTCGTCAATGCCATCCGTGCCGTCCTGGGACCACGCTCGGGGCCGTCGGATTTCGCGCGGCTGTTCCAGGCGCTCCGCATCGCGGTGAACGAAGAGCTGGATTCGCTGAAGACAGCTCTGCCCGAGCTTCGTGACGCGCTCGTCCCTGGCGGCTCGCTCGGTGTGATTACCTACCACTCCGGCGAAGACCGGATCGTCAAACACGCGTTTCGCGAATGGAGCCGCGAGTGTGTGTGTCCGCCGCGCCAGCCCGTCTGCACCTGTCGCGGCCATGCGTTGGGCAAGGTTCTCACGAAGAAGCCCATCGTTCCACAGCCCAACGAGATCGCCGCGAATCCGCGCGCGCGCTCGGCGCGGTTCCGTGCATTCGAGGTCGCCGATGGCGTTTAGAGGCCGGCACTGGATCGCATTTTGGCTCGTCGCGTTGCTGGCGGCGCTCTGGGCCGTGATCGCTCGGCAGACCGCCTCGCTCAACGCCGCCCGCGCGCTCGCGGACCTGCGCGAACAGCGCGCCTCCCTCGAAGGCCATCGCGCCGATCTCGACCGCCGCGTACGCACCGCGCAGAGCCGGTCAGTGCTGTTGCCGCGCGCCCAACGCCAGGGCCTGCGACTGCCGGCGGATACCGAAATTATTTTCTTGCCGACGACGCCTCCTCCCTCTCCGACTCCACCGCGTAAGCGCTGAGATGGCACCCACGCGCCCCCCCCCCCCCC
>WNEY01001411.1_pt1 | contig 16936 bp, 14 predicted proteins | sample 5400531 | NCBI WGS metagenome assembly WNEY01 (sample SAMN13153338, study PRJNA577476) | soil metagenome | isolation source: 200 cm saprolite under Douglas fir tree site 1 | place: USA:California | collected 2015-04-18
CGGCCATCACCTTCAACGACGTGGCCGGCGTGGAGGAGGCCAAGCAGGAGCTCACCGAAATCGTCGAGTTCCTCAAGTACCCGGACAAGTTCACCGCCCTCGGCGCCCGCATCCCCAAGGGCGTGCTGATGGTCGGGCCGCCCGGCACCGGCAAGACGTTGCTCTCCAAGGCCGTCGCCGGTGAGGCGGGCGTGCCGTTCTTTAGCATCTCCGGGTCGGAGTTCGTGGAGATGTTCGTGGGCGTCGGCGCGTCGCGCGTGCGCGACCTCTTCGACCAGGCGAAGAAGAATTCGCCGTGCATCGTCTTCGTGGACGAAATCGATGCCGTGGGACGGCAGCGCGGCGCCGGCCTGGGTGGCGGGCACGATGAGCGCGAGCAGACCCTCAACCAGTTGCTGGTGGAAATGGATGGCTTCGAAACCAGTACCCACGTCATTGTCATCGCCGCCACCAACCGGCCCGACGTCCTGGACCCGGCCCTGCTGCGGCCCGGTCGCTTCGACCGGCACGTCACCCTCGACCGGCCCGACATCCGAGGCCGCCGCGCCATCCTGGAAGTGCACGCCCGCAACAAGCCGTTCGACGGCCAGGTCGACCTCGAGGTTCTCGCCCGCCAGACGCCCGGGTTCAGCGGCGCCGACCTCAGCAACTTGATCAACGAGGCGGCCATCCTGGCCGCCCGCAACAACAAGAAGGCCATCGGGCAGACCGAACTCGAGGAGGCCATCGCCCGCGTCATCGCCGGACCCGAGCGCAAGTCGCGCATGATCACCGAGAAAGAAAAGAACATCATTGCCTACCACGAGATTGGCCACGCGCTGGTGGCCAAATCGCTGCCCAATGCCGACCCCGTGCACAAGGTCTCGATCATTTCCCGCGGCATGGCCCTCGGCTGGACAATGCAGCTCCCGACCGAGGACCGCTATCTGGTCTCGCGTAGTGAGTTGAACGACACCATGGCGGTGATGATGGGCGGGCGAGTGGCCGAGGAGCTGATGGCGGGGGACATCACCTCGGGCGCCTCTGACGACATCGGCAAGGCCACCAAGCTGGCGCGCCGGATGGTCACCGAGTGGGGGATGTCCGAGAAGCTCGGACCGCTCACCTTCGGCCACAAGGAGGAACTCGTCTTCCTGGGTCGCGACCTGGGTGAGCAGCGCAACTACAGCGAGGAGGTGGCCGGCGAGATCGACCAGGAGGTCCACCGGCTGGTGGACGCCGCCTACCAGCGAGCCAAGAAGATCCTGACCGAGAAGCGCGACAAGCTGATCGCCCTGGCCGAGTACCTGAAGCAGGAAGAGACCATCGAAGGCTGGCAGATGGATGCCATCCTCAACTCCCCGGACGGCAAAATCCCGGCCAGCCTCAACGAGCCGAAGCCGCAGGCGGCACCCGCCCCGCTGCCGCAGCCCAAGGGCAAGACCGAGGACCGCGGTCCCGAGCTGCCCCCCGGCCGTCTGGAGCCGACTCCCGCCTAGCCCGAATCCGGGCTAGCCCGAATCCACCGAAACGAACTCGCATCGTGGGCGCGGATGCGGCCTGAGCGTCGTCTCCTGCGCGCGCTCGGTCACGCATCGACGGATGCGCTCCCTCGCGTGCTCGTCGCCTCCTTCGGCTCGGCACGCCCCGTATCCCAATCTGCTTCGTCCGCCCGCTGGACTCGGGGTCTCGACCGCAAGACCTCTCCCGGGCGGGCCATGTACTCCTCGTGTCCTCGTGGGACTGGCTGAGCTACGTCGAGCTGATCGGCCCGCTGTGGTGCCTGATCACGGCGCTGGTGGTGCTGGCCCGGTTGGTAGGGCGCAGGGAGTCCCGGATCGCCGCGGTGGCGGCCATCTGCATGATCGCGGTGCCCGTCACGGCCGTCGCCTACCTGTTCGTGACCGGGTGGCGCCCGACCTTGCCGCACCTTTTCATCTATGTCATCTCGACCGTCGTCTCCGAAACTTTGGCCGACCGCCTGGACCAGAAGCTTGGCCAGCGGTCGGCCGACATCACCCAGTGGGGCCGCGACGTCAATCGCGCCCTGCGCTCCGAGCTCACCAAGCTCGGCCTGGTCGTCGCCATTACCGCGGTCGGCGTGTGGATCATCGACCCGGTGTTCAGCCTGGTGCTGGTGGCTGCCACGTCACTCTGGACGCTCCTCTGGCTGCTCCCGGCTATGCGCCGGGTGGAGAGTGGAGTGGCCCTCATCGTCGGCTGCCGGCCGGAGCGCGCCTTCGACTTTGTGAGCGACGCCCGCAATCAACCCCACTATGTCGCCGAGGTCGAGTCGGTGGAGCGACTCACCCTCGGCTCTCCGCACATCGGGTCGCGCGTTCGGGTCCACCACTGGGACGACAGCCATGCCGTGGAGGAGATTCTTGAGTACGAGCGCCCCTGCCGGCTGGCCATCGGCTTGCCGGACGCGTTGCAGGCCAACCGATCGGTCTGGACCTTCGAGCCGGCGCCCGGCGGGACCCGGGTTCGGTACGCCTACCGTTACCAGATGAACCTGGTCGAGGCGCTGGCTGGCGGACGCCTGACCGACTGGCTGCAGCGGCCGCGGCGCAATGCCTGGCGCCGTGCCTTTCTGGAGCGGCTGAAGGCCGCCCTGGAGGCCACAGAGACCGAGGTCCTGGACGAGTGGTTGGGTTGAGTTCGGGGTAGAATCAGCGCGGGCGCGGAGCACGAGCCCGCGACCCGTTTGACCCATTTGACGCGATCGACGTGGCGAGCCCGCTTGGATCCTGACAGACCGAGACGGTACGCATGCAGAAACCAACCATCGCCGTTATCGGCCCCGGCCGCGCCGGGTCCGCCCTCGGACGGGCGCTGCACGGCGCCGGCTACGCCGTCGCAGCCATCTTTGCCCGCCGGCCCGAGCGCGGCCAGCTGCTGGCCGCCGAGCTAGGCGCTCGGCTGACCCGGACGCCCGAAGGCGCCCTGGACCTGGCCGACCTGACCATTCTGGCCGTCCCCGACGACGTGATCGGACCGCTGGCCGGCGACCTGGCTGCCGCCCAGTGCGCCGGCGCCGGGAGGGCCGTCGTCCACCTCAGCGGCGCTCAGGATCGCACCCCGCTCCTTCCCCTGCAACAGGCCGGGCTGCGCACGGGCGTCTTCCACGCGGTCCAGACCTTCAAGACCGGTGCGGACACGGTGCGCAACCTCCCCGGCACGCTGTTCGGCATCGACGCCGACGAGCCCCTGGCCGGAGCCCTGCGCGCCATGGCCATCGCCCTCGGTGGCGAGCCATTTGACCTGCGCGGCGTCGACCGTGCCCGCTACCACGCCGCTGCGGTCTTCGTCGCTAACTATCCGATCACCCTGCTGGCCGAGGCCCGCAGGCTGATGGAGCAGTCTGGCGTTTCCGCTCCCACCGCCCAGCGCGCCCTGGTGCAACTGCTGCGCGGGACGCTCAACAACCTGAACGGCGGCGACCCCGAGGACGCGCTCACCGGCCCAGCGGTCCGGGGCGACGGGCGCACGATTCAGCGCCACCTGGCGGTCCTCAGCGATGATCCCGACCTGCAGCAACTCTATCGTCGCCTGGCCGACCGTACCCTGGCCCTCGCCGTCAAGTCCGGCCGCCTGACCCAGGACCAGGCGGACGGGCTGCGAACCACCCTTCTGGAGACCATATGAGCATCACCATCGCCGACCTGCGCAAGTGGAAGGTGGAGCGGAAGCGCTTCACCATGCTGACGGCGTACGACTACACGACCGCCCGCTGGCTGGACCGGGCCCAGATCCCCGTCTTGCTGGTAGGAGACAGCCTGGGCATGACCATGCTGGGCTACCCCGACACGCTGAGCGTGACCATGGACGACATGGTCCACCACGCCAAAACGGTGGTCCGGGGGGCGCCCAACGCCCTGATCGTGGGTGACATGCCGTTCATGGCCTATCACGCATCGCTGGAGGACACGGTTCGCAATGCCGGCCGCTTCCTCCAGGAGGCGCGCGTGCACGCCGTCAAGATGGAGGGCGGCGGCCGGGTGATCGAGTACACGCGGGCGCTGACCGGCATGGGCATCCCGGTGATGGGGCACCTGGGCCTGACCCCCCAGTTCCTGAATCAGTTCGGCGGCTGGAAGGTGCAGGGCCGCAGCGACGAGGCGGCCGAGCGAATCCTGGCCGACGCCCAGGCCCTGGAGATCGCCGGGGCCTTCAGCATCGTGCTGGAAGGTATTCCCAGCCCGCTCGGCAAGCGGGTGACGGACGCGCTGGCCATCCCCACCATCGGCATCGGGGCCGGTCCGCACACCGATGCCCAGGTGCTAGTCATCCAGGACGTTCTCGGCCTGACCCCTGACCACGTGGCCAAGTTTGTGAAGGCCTACGCGCAGCTTGGACCAGAGATCGAGCGGGCGGTGCGCCGGTTTGACGAGGAGGTCCGCAGCGGCGCCTTCCCCGACCCGGCGCACGAGTACGCGTCCAAGCCCACTGCGTGAGGATCTACGAGGAGCCGTACCTGCTGCAGCAGCAGGCGCTGGCCTGGCGGCAGGCGGGCGACGAGATCGGCCTGGTGCCCACCATGGGGGCGCTCCACGCCGGTCATGAGAGCCTGGTGACCCGGGCCCGACGGGAGAACGCCCGGGTGATCGTCAGCATCTTCGTCAACCCGTTCCAGTTCGGCCCCGACGAGGACTTCGCCCGCTACCCCCGGCCGTTCGATCAGGACGCCGGGCGCGTGGCGGCGCTGCAAGTGGACGCCCTGTTCCATCCCTCGGTCGACCAGCTTTTCCCGCCCAGCTTCAAGTCGGCGGTGGACCCTGGCTCCCTGGGCGAGCGACTGGAGGGTCAGGCTCGCCCGGGGCACTTCCGAGGGGTCCTGACCGCGGTGCTGAAGCTGTTCGAGGTGGCCCAGCCCAAACGCGCCTACTTCGGCCAGAAGGACATCCAGCAGCTGCTGCTAGTCCGCCAGCTGGCGCGGGACTTCGCCCTGCCGGTGCACGTGGTCGCCTGTCCCACCGTTCGGGAGCCTGACGGGCTGGCCCTGAGCTCCCGTAATGTCTACCTGACTGCCGAGCAGCGGAAGCACGCGCCCGTGATCTTTTCGGCCCTCCGCGCGGCCGAAGTAGCCTTCCGGACGGGCGAGCGCGACCCCGACCGCCTGGAACAGGTGGCCCGCGATCGGATGGCCGCGGCGCCCGGCCTGGCGGTGGATTACGTTGCCTGCTTCGAGGAGATCGGCCTGCAACGGCCGGCAAGGGCCACCGCGGGCAATATATTGGCGACCGCTGTTAAACTGGGATCCACAAGATTGATCGATAACGTCGTGCTGGGGGCGGGAAGCGACTGAAGTCACGTTCGTCCAAAGGGAAGCCGTCCGCCTCGGCTCAAAAATCCAAGGCCGCTAAGAAGAAGAGGCCGACTACCCGGATCGCGTCCCGGGTCAAGGTCGCCCGGAAGACGGTCCACGCCCGCAAGCCCGCCTCTCCAAGGCGCCCGGCGGCCGGCATAACCGCCTCGAGCGACGGGCGCTCGGCTGCCCGCCCGGTCCCGCCGGCCATCGCTCCCAGTCCGCACCCCGGCATCCTGGCAGCGCCGACGGTCGCCCAGATGCCGGTGAGCCCAGCCCTCCAGCCACCCCGATCGGCCGGGCCCAGTGCCTCGTTTCCACCCCGGACCGGCGCCCGCTTCGGCATCCCGCCTCGGCCCGGGTTCGGCGCCCCGCCCCCGCCCCCGCCTCCCCCGGCGGCGCCGCCCAAGCCCGCCCCGGTAGTGACCTTTCGGTTTCCGCAGGCGCAACTGGACAAGCTGATCAAGGAGGCGCTGGCCGAGGACATCGCCGAGGGCGACCCCACCAGCCAGGCGCTGTTCCCGCCCCGGCTCAAAGCCCGGGGCAAGCTGGTCGCCAACGAGGACGGGGTGCTGGCCGGCCTGCCGGTGTTCAAGCGGGTCCTGGAGCTGGTCGACAAGAACATCACCTTCGAGGCTCGCGCCACCGACGGCATGGCCCTGGCCGGGGGTCAGCTGGTGGCCCGCATCTCCGGCCCGGCGCTCAGCGTGCTGCTGGCCGAGCGGACCGCGCTGAACTTCATCCAGCACCTCTCGGGCATCGCCACCCAGACGGCGAAGTTCGCGAACGCCGTCAAGGGTACCAAGACCCGCATCCTGGACACCCGCCGGACCACTCCGGGCATGCGCTTCCTGGAGAAGTACGCGGTCGAGGTGGGCGGCGGGATGAGCCATCAGCGGACGCTGGCGGACCGCCTGGTGGGGACCGAGGCGCATCTGGCGCTGAGCGATGGGGTGGCCAGCATCGTGCGGACCCTCAAGAAAGCCCATCCCGGCAAACGCATCGAGCTGACCGTCACCAACATGAACGAGCTGGAGCAGGCCCTGCTGGCCCGGGTCAACATGGTGATGCTGGACAACTTCCCGCCCGGCCAGGTTCGCCAGGCCATCGCCCTCATCCAGGGCCGGGCCAAGGTTGAGGTCTCCGGCAAGGTCGGCCTGGACAACGCCCGCGCCTACGCGCTGGCCGGCGTCGACTACATCTCGGTCAGCCAGCTCACCCAGTCGGTGAAGGCGTTCGACCTCAGCCTGCGGATTTCGCGCTAAGCCCGGATCCACCGAGACTGAGCGCGCGCAGGAGCCAACGCACGGATCGCTCGCGTCCGCGCCCAAGATGCGAGTGTGTTTCGGTGGATTCGGGCTAAGTTTTCTTGTCAGTCGTCCGCCGCGTCGGCTGACTCGGCTGACTCGGCGCGGTTGGCGCCGGGTGCCACCGCTCATCCAGCAAGATCGCGATCACGCCCAGCATGATCACGATCCCGATGTTCTGCGGGTTGAGCACGGCGGCGAGTAGCGCGATGAGGCCGATGCCGATAGAGCGTTCTCTCACGCCGAGAGTGTAGAAGGAATCTCCGTCCCGGCGATGTCGCGTCCTCCTTGGGGGGAGGGTCAAGGCCATAATGTCCCTCACCCTGAGCTGCGAGGGTTAGAGATGCGGCCGGGGCAGCTTGCTGGCGCCCACGGCGAGCACGAAGAGCAGCGTCAGCGCCAGCAGCGGGATGGCGAGCGAAAGCGTCCGGTGCAACGGGCCACCCGGGCCGGACAGCCCGCCCAGGCCGTCGCCGGTCAATTCCCCCGCCGTCAGGCAGTAGGCTGTTCCGGGGCCGAACGCATCGTGCGCGGCGGCCAGCGATTCCGGGGAGGTTTCAAGACGCCAGTCGGCGGCCGGCCGCCCGGGGTCGATGCTGTTGAAGGCGACGACCGCCTTGATCTGCGGGAACCTGCCCGGCAGGTCGCGGCCCGCTTCCCGGAGCCACTGGGGCTTGTCACCGCCCGCCTCGACCGATCCAAACTCGCTCAGCATCAGGGGTTTGTCGTGGCTGAGGGCTAGCAGCTGCTCGTAGGCAGGCGACACCAGGTCGGCCAGCGGCGTCCACGGCCGGTTCATCGCGGAACCCCCGTTGTAAGCCTCCATTGCCAGCCAGTCGACCTGCGGGTCGCCCGCGTACAGCCGAACCAGCGGCGCACCTGGCTGGCCGGCCACATCGAACACCCAGAGCACATTGTTGGCACCGGCGTTGGTAAATCGCTCATGGAGGTACCGCCAGGCGGCCACCAGGTCCTCGGCGCGGTTGCCGGCCCCGTTCCAGGCGTAGGAATGCCGGGCGTCGTCCATGCCGGGCATCGGCGCCAGGAACACCGGGTCGCCATAGTCCGCCAGCGTGATCGCCCAGCGGTCGATGTACTCATCCCACTGGCCGCCGGTGATCTCCGCCAGGGGGACGCCCTCGGGCTGCCAGCTGATGAATGGCCAGGCGCCGTGGTCGCGGACCGCCTGCAGGTGCTGCGGGTCCAGCGTGGGATTGTCGTCCGGCTGGAAGCCCTGATGCCAGTGGACGATGGCCGCCGACTGGCCCAGCTGCCCTTCCAGCTGGGTGAGGGGATCCAGTGAGGCCAGCGTGCTATCGACGTAAACGCCCCACGCGACCGAGCACGAACTGGCGGGGTCCGCCGCCAACCCCGACACCGGCGCCAGCGCTGCCAGCGCGAACGCGCCGAACAACCCGGACGCGCGCCAGCCCTGCATGGCAGTGCAAGTCCAAAGTCTCGCCCTGCCTTGCGGCCGAGCATCGCTCGCCCTGCGCGTGGGAGCGGAAATCTGGGCGCCCAGACGCGGTACCCACCTGCCGGTTCCGCCGCCGCTCCGCCCGCTTGACTGGCGGGAAGTATAAGACTTTGTGATAGTCACTCGGGGGATTAGCGCTTATCAAGACGTCGCGATTCACACGACTTCGGTCACCAGGGCCCATTGACAATAGCCCGATCGGCCCAGCTGACCCTCGCCCGGCATCCGTTTGACAGAGTAGTGAACCCCAGAATTCGGGGTCCTGCCGCCGACCTGCGAGCCCTGCCGGGGCCGCGCGGCTCCATCCGGCACAAGATCATCGCGCCGTTCATCGTGGTGGTCCTGTTCATTGGGGTGTTCGGCACCAGCGTGGTGATGCGGCAGGCCAGTGACACGGCGGCGGCGGAGTTCGACAGCAGCCTGTTGCGGGCGAATTTGCTGGCGAACGACCACCTGGCGCTGCTGGAAACAGAGCGTCTGGCCGAGCTTCGGGCCGCGACCGACACCGTCGGCGTGGCCGATGCGGTGACCGCCCATGGCCATGCCAGGCTGGACAATCTTCTGCAGCCGATCCAGGCCAACGCGAAGCCGGCCAGGATCGTCATGCGCGTACTGGACACAGGGGGAAACGAATTGCTCGCCCTCCCGCAGCTGTGGGCGGACCGGGCCGCGGAATCGAGCCAACTGGACTACGCGGCGAACACCACGGTGAAGCGGGTCCTGGCCGGCGCCGCCGATGGCCTTGGCGACCGGTACGTCTTCCTCGCCACGGAACCCGCGGGGCCGATGGTGTACTGGGCGGGCCCCATTCGGGGGTCGGGCGGGCTGGTCGTGGGGGCGGTCCTGCTCGGCCAGTCGCTGGCCGATATCACCCAGGGGATCCTCCAGGCCGAGGCCGGGCAGGACTCGCAGTCCAGCGCGCTGGCCTTCTACGCCCCGGACGGCGAGGCGCTGATCTCTTCGTTGCCCGTCACGCCGCCGCTGCCCCAGACCGTGCAGGGACTGGTCGCCGACAGGCAGGCTGTCCGCTCCATGCAGCCCCTGTCCGGCCATCGATACGGCGTGCTCTTCACGGACTGGACCATGCGCAACACGCAGCTCGGGTACCTCGCGGTGGCGCTGCCGGCGGATCGCCTGGAGACCTCACTGAACCAGATCAAAGCCCTCCTGATCCTGGTGTTCGTCATCGCCGCTCTCCTCACCCTGCTCCTCGGCGGAGTCCTGGCGCGGCGGATCAGCCGGCCGATCGAGCGGCTGGTAGCCTCGACCAGGTCAGTGGCCGCCGGCGACCTGAGCCACCGGGCGCGGGTCACCGGACGGGACGAGATCGGATACCTGGCGAACTCGTTCAACGACATGACGGCCAGCCTGGAAGCCAAGACCCAGGCCCTGGAGGAGAGCTATTTCGCCAGCATGGAGGCTTTGGCGCGCGCCATCGACGCGCGGGACCCATCGACCTTCGGGCACTCGGCTCGGGTGGCGGCGATCAGCCTGGAGATCGCGGACGCAATGCGTCTCACCCCTTCCGAACGACAGGCGCTCCGCCGGGCGGCGCTGCTCCACGACATCGGCAAGATCGGGGTCGATGACCGGATCCTGCAGAAGGCCGGCGGGCTCAACCGGACGGAAATGGTGGAGGTACGAGAGCATCCGCTGACCGGGTATGACATGCTCAAGGGCCTGCCGTTCCTCCAGCAGAGCTTGACCGGCGTGCGCCACCATCATGAACGCTGGGACGGGACGGGCTACCCCGATCGGTTGAAGGGGGAGGCCATTCCCGAGCTGGTCCGGATCCTGAGCCTGGCCGATGTCTTCGACGCGGTGAGCTCGAAGCGTCCATACAAAGCTCGCCGGTCATTCCAGGCCGCCAGTCAGGTGATCATCGCGGGAGCCGGGACGCAGTTCGATCCGGCCGTTGTCGAGGCATTCCAGCAGCGGGCCGACGCGATCCTTGACCTGTGGCGGATGGGGGATCGGTCGGACCCAGATCCAGCTGAGGTCGTCCGGCTGGAGGAAGCGGGATGAGGCACGTCCGACGGCTATTCCGCTGGGCGGGCGTGGCCGTCGCCATCGCGCTGCTGTTCCTGGCGGCGGGGCAGGTGAGCTCCGCCGTCTCGCCGCTGATGGTCCTGCGGGTGGAGGGCATCGCGCTGGGCGATTACCACGATGCCGCGACACACCTGGCCCCACTCTCGAATCAGGTGGTCGACGACGCCAATCGCGATGCGCTCGCCTCGCCCACACCCACGGGAGGTCCGTCAGCTCCCGGGGCCGGGCCTGGGCCCCTGTCGACAACCGCTCCGACCGGATCCCCGCCGCCGTCAGCCATCCTCCCAATCGCCGCCGCCGGCTCCATCACGGGGACGGTCCAGGATAGCCAGACCGCCGTGGGAATCGCCAACGCGCTGGTGGCGCTCAGTCCCGGCGGGCTGTCGACGCTCACCAGCTCCAACGGAGCCTTCGGCTTCCCGACGTTGCCGGCGGGCTCCTACGCCGTCAGTGCCAGTGCCCCCGGATACGATCCGGGACGGGCGACGGTCACGGTCACCGCCGACCACAACGCCAACCTCAACCTGCACCTGGTCAGTACCACTGGGGGCGGATCCGTCCAGGGAGTGGTGAAGAGTAGCGCGACCGGAAAGGCGGTGGCGGGGGCGGTGGTGACCCTCACGCCGGGCTCGATGGCAACGGTCACCGACGGCACTGGCTATTACGGATTCGCGAGCGTGACGGCCGCCACATACACGCTGACGGTCACGGCGGCCGGCTACCAGCCCTACAGCCAGACGATCGGTGTCAAGTCGGGCCACACCGACCAAATCAACGTCTCGCTCACGCCCCTGTAGAAGCCCGGCGCCGGGTGGTCGGCAAATCGGTCGATCCAGGCTTATGGCTTCCTCTCGTGGGGAGGGTCAAAGCGTTTACCTGCAGATACCTCTCCACGTGCCCTGGGTGCCCGCGACAGGGTGGGGGTGTCCCGAACTAGATCGGCGCCTTCGCCGGGGCCGCCGACGGCGCCGAGCTCCAGCCGGTACGGCCCCGCCCTTGCCGGCTCAACGCCTCCCGAGCGTAGCGGTATCCCTCGTCGATGTAGGACTGGGTGTATCCGAAATCCATCGACTGCTTTAGGAAGCCCACCGACGGCCGCAGGTGCACGATCTCAGCCTTCCGCTCGAGCCGTTCCATGGTCCACCGGGTCCGGTGCTGCGCCGCGATCTGGAACGCGTGGTCGACGACCGCGTTCATCGAGCCGAGCGGTGCGGCCAGCCGCCCCGCGTAGCCGCAGTCGAGCACATACACCCGGCGCGCGCCCAGCTCCACCGCGGTCTCCAGCCCGGTCGGATCGACCATCCCGCCGTCCACGTGTTGGCGGCCGTCGATGCTGATGGGTGGGAAGATCCCGGGGATGGCGGAGGAGGCCAGCACGGCCGGCGTCAGGGGGCCGCTGGAGAAGACCGCTTTGCGACCGTTCGACAGGTCGATGGCCACCACGTGCAGAGGCACGGCCAGGTCTTCGAAGGTGTGCACCCGCAGGTACCGGGCCAGCAGCCGGGCGATACCCCGGCCGTCGTACAGGGACGGCCGCCGGCGGACCATGTTGCGCGCCGCCCGCCACCAGACCATGTCGAAACTAGCCCGGGTGATCTGCCGCCAGACCTCAGCCAGCCGGTCGAGCGAGGTCGCCGTCGGGTCGCTGGCAATCCAGGCGCCGTTCCAGGCCCCGACCGAGGTGCCGACGACCAGGTCGGGCCTGATCCCCGCCTCCAGCAGCGCCCTCAGCATGCCGACCTGGGCGGCGCCCCGGGCCCCGCCGCCAGACAGCGCAAAAGCGGCCTTCTCCTTCCTCCAACCGATCATGTGGCCCTTCGCCTCACCGGCCTCTGCGTTAAGTTTAGGTCGGCGCCAAGGAAAGGGGTAGGCCGTGAATGCAAAAGACGGGGCGCGGCGCGAACAAATGGGGCGTCCACCCACCACGATGCGGACCCCAGCTTGATACACTTCTTGTGCTCGGCGTTTCAGCCTCAACCCTGACGACCAACGAGTGCCAATACTGAAGGAAGGTGGTGTCCCCGATTTGACTGATCTCCATTCCTCTCACGATTCCGAACCCTCCGCGATGTCCATGGCGGACTACCTCAGAGAGGAGGAGATCAAGAGCAAGCCCCTCGCCCACGGTGACATCATCGACGGCGTCGTGGTCCGGGTGGATCCGGACGAGGTGCTGGTGGACGTGGGCTCCAAGTCCGAAGGCGTGATCGCCGCCCGCGAGCTGGGCACCCACGGCGACCCGGACATGGTCGAGCTCCACCCGGGCGACCTGATCAAGGTCTTCGTGCTCCAGCCTGAGAACGAAGATGGCAACGTCGTCCTCTCACTCCGCCGCGCCCGGGCCGAGTCGGTCTGGTTGAAGGCGCAGGACAAGCAGACGTCGGGCGAGCCGATGGAGGCCGACGTCCGCGAGCAAAACAAGGGCGGCCTGATCGTGAACATCATGGGCCTGCGCGGCTTTCTGCCCACCTCGCAGGTGGCCCGCGCCTATAGCTCCAACCTGGAAGAGCTGGTCAACCAGCGAATCTCGGTGAAGATCATTGAGGTCAACCGGAAGCGCAACCGGTTGATCGTCTCGCAGAAGGCGGCCTACGACGAGGACCGGGCGCGGCAGCGGTCCGAGCTGTTCGAGCGCCTCAAGGTGGGCGACGTGGTCCGCGGCAAAGTGTCCGGGTTGACCTCCTATGGCGCGTTCGTCAACCTGGGCGGGGCCGACGGTCTGATCCACATCTCCGAGCTGTCCTGGGACCGGATCGGCAGCGTGGCCGACGTCCTCCAGGTGGGCCAGGAGGTCCGGGTCAAGGTCATCAAGCTGGACCCCGAGCAGGCCCGCATCTCGCTCAGCATGCGGCAGCTCTCCGAGGATCCCTGGGAGCAGGTCACCACCCGCTTCCGGCCGGGCGCGATCGTCGAAGGCGAGGTCACCAAGATCAAGAAATATGGCGCGTTCCTCCAGCTGGGAGACGGTGTGGAGGGCCTGCTGCACATCTCCGAGCTCAGCTGGGACCACGTGGAGCGGGTCGAAGACGTGGTCCAGGTGGGCCAGCCCCTGCGGGTCAAAGTGCTGCAGGCCGACGAGACGCGTCGCCGGATCAGCCTGTCGTTGAAGCAGGTTGAGGAGCCTCGTGAGGGAGGCCAGGAACCGGAGCCGGTGGCGGCCAGTTACCCGCAGCCCGAGCCCGAGCCGGCACCGGTCGTGGAGCGGGAGCCAGCCTATGCCGAGGTGAGCGCGTCACCCCAGGGCTGACCTAGGCAGACTTAACCTTTCCTAATCCCGTGAGCACGTGGGCCCGCCGCGCATTACAATGCCGGAAACGTGGGTGTTTGGACCTGCCTCGCGAGTGGTACCAATTGCAGGAAGAATCCGGGTATCGTAGTAGTTGTAAGGTCTAGGGAGATTCTGGTTGTACCCATTTGAGCGGTTCACGGAGCGGGCCAAGAAGGTCCTGACGCTGGCCCAGGAAGAGGCCGAGCGGTCGCATCACTCATACATCGGCACCGAGCACCTCTTGCTCGGCCTGTTGCGCGAGGGTGAAGGCCTGGCCGCCAAGGTGTTGAACAACCTTGGGGTGGAGATCAGCAAGGTCCGCGCCACCATCGAGTCGGTGCTGGGTCGCAACGAGCGCATCATCATCCAGCAGATCATCCCGACCTCGCGGGTGAAGAAGGTCATCGAGATCTCCTTCGAGGAAGCGCGCCGGATGGGCAACAACTACGTGGGCACCGAGCACCTGCTCCTGGGCCTGCTCATCGAGGGCGAGGGCATCGCCGCCCATGTGCTCGAAGACCTGGGGGCGAACCTCGAGAAAGTGCGCGGCGAAATCGACCGCTTGCTGCACGAGAGCGGGCTCGAGGAAGAGGCCGCCACGGCCAAGAAGCCATCCAAGACTCCGCTGCTCGACCAGTTCTGCCGGGACCTGACGGACCTGGCCACCAAGAACGCGCTGGATCCGGTCATCGGCCGCGAGAGCGAGATCGAGCGCGTGGTCCAGATCCTGAGCCGGCGGACCAAGAACAACCCGGCCCTGATTGGTGAGCCAGGGGTCGGCAAGACGGCCATTGCCGAGGGGCTGGCCCAGCAGATCGTGCTGGGCAACATCCCAGAGTCACTGCGCGGTAAGCGCGTGCTGACCCTGGACATGGGCGCCCTGGTGGCCGGCACCAAGTACCGCGGCGAGTTCGAGGAGCGGCTGAAGAAGATCCTGGACGAGATCCGCTCCAGTCGGGAGGTCGTGCTCTTCATCGACGAGCTACACACCCTGGTCGGCGCCGGCGCCGCCGAGGGCGCCATCGACGCCGCCAACATCCTCAAGCCGGCTCTGGCCCGCGGCGAGATCCAGTGCATCGGCGCCACGACGCTCAACGAGTACCGCAAGTACATCGAGAAGGACGCCGCCCTGGAGCGCCGCTTCCAGCCGGTCTTCGTCGACGAGCCGTCGCTGGTGGAGACGATCTCGATTCTGCACGGCGTCAAGAGCCTGTACGAGAAGCACCACCGGGTGAAGGTCACCGACAAGGCGATCAAGGCCGCGGCCGAGCTGTCGGTCCGCTATGTCGCCGACCGCTCGCTGCCGGACAAGGCCATCGACCTGATGGACGAAGCCTCGGCGCGGGTGCGCATGAAGCTGACCACCACGCCCCCTGACCTGAAGACCATGCAGAAGGAGATCCGCGAGCTCCAGGTCAAGAAGGAAGAGGCCATCGCCAACCAGGACTACGAAACGGCCGCCTCCTACCGCGACAAGGAGAAGAAGCTCAAGGACCGCTACGTCAAGGAAGAGATGGAGTGGCGCGACAAACTGGGCGCCACCGTCCCCGAAGTCAGTGAGGAGCACATCGCCGAGATCGTCAGCGCCTGGACGGGCGTACCCGTGTCGCGCCTGGTGGAAGAGGAATCCAGCCGCCTGATGCGGATGGAGGAGGAGATCCACGCCCGCCTGATCGGCCAGGACGACGCGGTCAAGGTCGTCTCCCAGGCGGTGCGTCGCGCCCGCGCCGGGCTGAAGGATTCCAAGCGTCCCATCGGGTCGTTCATCTTCCTCGGTCCGACCGGGGTAGGCAAGACCGAGCTGGCTCGCCAGCTGGCGCGCTTCCTCTTCGACAACGAGGATGCCATCGTGCGCCTGGACATGTCGGAGTTCATGGAGCGGCACACCACGGCCCGCCTGGTCGGGTCACCGCCCGGCTACGTCGGCTATGACGAGGGCGGCCAGCTGACCGAGGCCATCCGGCGCCGGCCGTACTCGGTGGTCCTCTTCGATGAGATCGAGAAGGCGCACCCCGAAGTCTTCAACATGCTGCTCCAGATCCTGGAGGACGGTCGCCTGGCCGATGCCAAGGGCAAGCAGGTCAACTTCGCCAACACCATCGTGATCATGACCTCCAACATCGGTGTGTCGAACCTGCAGCAGGCCACCACCTCGCTCGGCTTCCAGCCGTCCATGCCGCTTGGCACCACGCAGGAAGAGAAAGAGCACGGCAAGATGCGCGAGAAGATCATGGAAGACCTCAAGAAGACCTTCCGGCCGGAGTTCCTCAACCGGGTGGACGCGGTCGTGGTCTTCAAGGCGCTGTCGCCCGAGGAGATGCGCCGGATCGTGGACATCCTGGTCCAGAAGGTGGCCGTGCGCCTTGAGGAGCACGAGATGAAGCTCGAGGTGTCGATGGAGGCCAAGGATTACCTGGCCAAAGAGGGTTACGACAAGCTCTACGGAGCCCGCCCGCTGCGCCGGGTCATCCAGCGCCAGATCGAGGACCCGCTCTCGGAAACGCTGCTCTCCACCAAGTTCAGTGCCGGCGATTCGATCCTGGTGGAGCTGGCCGACGGGGTGCTCAAGCTGACCCCCATCCGCAAGGAGCGGGAGCCCAAGGCCGAAAAGCCCGAGAAGCCGGAGAAACCTCCCAAAGAACCCGTCGCCGGGAAAGGCAAGGGCGAGAGCTAAACAGCTCTTCGTTCCACTCTCCCTCCCACTTTTTCCTCACCCCGTGCTGGGGGTATGCTCCCTGCTGAACTCGCTGAGGAGCAACTGGGCCTGGAGCCGAGGAGGAAAGCAGTGGCGGTCTACGGTGCGGTCTCGCAGTTGCAGCCGTCGCGGATCTGGGAGGGCGTCCTCGCCCGCGCGGTCCACGCCGATAGGGTGACCATCGGATTCGTCGACATCGACCCGGGCGTGCAGGTTCCCCTCCATCAACACGAGAACGAGCAGGTCGGCTTCGTGCTGCGGGGATCTGTGACCATGGTCATCGGCGGTCAATCGCGCGAGCTGCGCGTGGGCGAGACATACCAGATCGCCAGTCAGGTTCCCCATTCGGCGAAGGCTGGCCCGGACGGCGTGTCGGTAGTCGACGTCTTCGCGCCGGTCCGCGAGGATTGGAAGGGAGTGTCCATGCTGGAGCCATTTCCCGGACGCTGGCCCGAGCGGTCGCCTTCGGCTTGATCTAGAAAAGGCCGCCGTACTCCCCACCGTCCACGGCGAGGGTGGTTCCCGTGATGAAGCTCGCGCCGTCGCCGGCCAGGAACACGACCGCCGCCGCCAGCTCTTCGGGGCGTCCGTACCGGCCCAGCGGGATGGTGCGGATACTCCGCGCTCTGACCTCTTCGACATCAACTCCGAGCGTGGTCGCCTGGTGCCGGTTCTCTTCGACAATCCGGTCCGTCTCAAAACGGCCGGTCAGGATGGAATTCACGCGGACCTCGGGGGCCGCCTCCTTCGCCAGCGTCTTGCCCATGGCCACCACCGCCGGCCGCAGGGCGTTCGAGAGCACCAGGTAGTCCACCGGCTGATGGGCAGCGATCGAGGTGAGGTTGACGATAGC
>WNEY01002352.1_pt1 | contig 16935 bp, 15 predicted proteins | sample 5400531 | NCBI WGS metagenome assembly WNEY01 (sample SAMN13153338, study PRJNA577476) | soil metagenome | isolation source: 200 cm saprolite under Douglas fir tree site 1 | place: USA:California | collected 2015-04-18
GGTCTGGATGGGCTCCTCGTCGATGCGGGCGCGGATGCGCTCGGCCAGCACCGCCGCGGCGGGACTGCGGTCGGTGCCCGGCAGGAGGATGGCGAACTCCTCGCCGCCGTAGCGGCCGAGCACGTCGATCGATCGCAGCGCCACGCGGCAGCGATCGGCCAGGGCGCGCAGCACCTGGTCGCCGATGGCGTGCCCGTGGCGGTCGTTGATGCTCTTGAAGTGATCGACGTCGAGCATCACCGCCGAGAGCGGCTGGCCGAAGCGCCGGGCGCTGTCGAACTGGAACTGCGCCAGCTCCATGAAGTAGCGGCGGTTGTACGTGTTGGTGAGGCCGTCGAGCGTGGCGAGCCTCTGCACCTCGTCGAAGAGGCGCGCGTTCTCCACCGCCATCGCGGCGGGCTGCGTCAGCGAGAAGGCGAGCTTGGTGGTGGCCTCGTCGTAGGGCGTGTGGCTCTCGAGGCAGACCACGCCGATCACCAGCCCGCGCTGGATGAGCGGCAAGGCGAGCATCTGCCGGCCCGCGTTCAGCGAAGGCTGGAGCGTGACGATGGCCCTGTCGACGTGCGCGGAGCTGGGGATGATCCGGCGCGCCTCCTCCTTGTCGCGGGGGCCGCGGGTGACGATCACCTCCATGCTGCCCCCTGCGCGGATGAGAACGGCGGCCTCGGTGAAGCGCAGCGCGCGGGAGAGGCTGTCGAGGAGCCGCTCGAGCACCTCGTCGAGCTCCAGCGTCTCGGAGAGGGCGAGGGTCATCTTCAGGCCCTCGCGCTCGCGCAGGCCGCGGGTCATGGTGTTGAAGGCCTTGCCCAGCTGGGCCAGCTCGTCCTTGCCCGCGATGTCCACCTCGGTCTCCAGCGCGCCGCCCATCACCGCCAGCGTCGCCTCGCGCAGCTTGTTCACCGGGCGGGTGACGGTGCGCACCGAGCTGACGCCGAGCAGCACGGCGATGAGCAGGCCTACCGCCATCCAGATGGTGGACTGCCGCTGCAGATGGCGCAGCGGCCGCAGCGCCTCGTCGGCGGGCTCCTGCACCACCACTTTCCAGCCCAGCAGCGGCACGGTGGCGTTGGCGCCCAGCCAATCCTCGCTCTGGACGCCGCGCACCAGCGGGTGGTCGCTGAGCCGGGCCTGCTTGAACATCATCTCGCGATCGGTGTGGACGATGACCCGCCCCTCGCCGTCGAGGAGAAAAGCCGCGCCCTGCTCGCCGGGGCGGAAGCGCTCGAAGCTCTCCGTCAGCCGCCGCAGCGCGACTTCCACCGCCAGCACCCAGCGCGCCTCGCGCGTGCCCGGGACGGAGACCGCCAGCACCAGGCGCGGCATCGGCTTTCCTTCCGCGTCGGGGAGCATGTAGACGGGCCCGATGGCCAGGCCGGTGTTGAGGGCGCCGCTGAGCGGCACTTTGCTGGCGTAGGCGGAAAGCGCGGCGCTGTCGACCGGCTCGTGCTCGGAGGCCAGCTCGCCTTGCAGCTTGCCGAAGTGGATGTCCTGCCCGATGGCGTCGCCCTTGGCGTCGAAGAGACCCACCACGTTGGCGCCGCGGGTTTCCTTGTAGATGAGGAGCAGCGCCTGCTGCCGCGCCTCGGGATCGAGGGCGGAGAGGCGCAGCGTGCTGGCGGCGAGGGTGAGGCCGTCGAGCTTGTCGACCAGCGTGCGGTTCACCTCGGCCGCGAGCGCGCGTGCGTCCTGGGAGTAGATCTGGTCGAGCTGACTGCGCAGCGCCTCGCGGCCTTGGGGCAAGGTGAACGCCGTCGCAAGCAGGAGCGGAAACATGGTCGCGCCAGCAAGGAGCAGCGAGAGTTTGACCGCTAGACGCATCGGCCCCCGAACCTACCCCGAACCCATCCCCGAGCCGACTTTTTGCGCCGCCAGCGAGAGCGCCTCGTCCAGCTTCTCCGGCGCTCCTGCTCCCTGCGCGAAATCGGCGCTGCCTCCCCCCTTGCCGCCGATGATCGCGAGAGCTTCCTTGAGAATGGCGCCCATGGCGGGGCCGGCTCCTTTCGGGCGGGCGAAGACCAGATGGCCGCGGCCTTCCTCGACGGCGCCGATGAGCGCCGTGCCGCCTTCCGCCGCGACGGCGCCCGCGAGCGCTCGCGCGAAGGGAAGACCGCGCTCCACCCTGGCCACCACGGGCCCGGGCGATTTCGCGCGCAGCGCCGCGGCTTCCAGCTTCGCCAGGTCGGAGAGGAGGGCATCGCCCGACTTGCGCCGCGCGAGCGCCTCGGCGGCGCTTCGCGCTGCTGCCTGCGCCAGGTCGGCCGGAGCGCACTTCAGCGCTTCGGCCGCGCCGGCCAGCACCTCGTTGGCCTCGTGCAGCAGTCTCACTGCGCGCCCTCCGCAGGCGAACTCGACGCGCGCCTTTCCTTCGCCCCAGCGCTGCGCGCGCAGGACCGCGATGCACCCCACTTCTCCGGTGCGCAGCGGATGCGTCCCGCCGCAGGGGGAGGCATCGACTCCTTCCACCAGCACCACGCGGTCGCCCTTCACCGGCTCCTTGCGCAACGGCAGCCGCGCGCGCTCCTCGCCGGTGAAATCGCGCGCCACCACCGGCAGGTTGCGCCAGACCGCCTCGTTCGCCGCCGCCTCGGCCGCGCGCAGATCGAGGCGCGGGAGCGGCGCGTCGAGGTCGATGGTGCAGATGCGCTCGCCCAGGTGGAAGGAGATCGTCGGTGCACCCGCTTTATCGAACGCCGCAGAGAGCAGGTGCTGCCCGTGGTGCTGCTGCATGTGGTCGAAGCGACGCGCCCAGTCGATCTCTCCCTCGACCTCACCGCCGATTCCCTTTTCCACCACGTGCAGCACCGCGCCGGAGCGCTCCTGCGTGTCGAGCACGCGGACCCCGCCCAGGGTGCCGCGATCGCCGGGCTGGCCGCCGCCTTCGGGATAGAAGGCGCTCCGGTCGAGAACGGCGGCGGGCTTTCCTTCCAGCTCGCGCATCTCGACCACGCGCGCGCGGAAGCTGCGCAGGTAGGGATCGGAAAGGTAGAGGCGGTCGGTCATCCCGGAATTGGTAGCACGTCCGCCGCTCAGCCCGACCACTTCCGGTCCGGGAACTTTCCGGTCCGGTCCATGATCGAGTAGTACGCTTTGTACCGCCATCCGATGATCTCGAAGTCCGTCGAACCCGCAGTCATCTCGTAAGCTTCCTGCAGCAACTCGAGCGACATGTGACTGGGATGAATCAGACGGATCATCTCGGGCTCGGGCTTCGGCTTGGGAGCCTCTTTGCCCCACTTGTGCTTCCGGAGGAACTCCAGGTCCTCGAGGCTCACGAGCGCCACGATCTCCAGCCCATGCCTGGCCACGGTACACGCCTCCTCTCCCCGCGCCACCGAATTGGCTATCTCTTTGAAATGCACCCTGAAATGCGACGCACTCACCGTATTTTCAATCATGCCCCCACCCTACCCGGGGGGTCTGACATCCCTCGCGGCAAAGAAAAAAAATTTTTTTTCGGAGCACCGGGAGGGGGTGGGGGGTGGTGGGCTAGCGGGCGAGGCGGCGGGGATGGCCAAGGTGGACCAATGATTTCCGTGGGGGAGGTGCGATCGGATCGGGGCAGATGTGGCGCAGCCTGCAGGAGGCGCATTCCGCGCCGCTCCAGATTGCCTCGAAGCGCCGAGACGCGATCGAGCGTGTCGAAGTCCTCGGTGCAGAGGCCCAGCTCGAAATTGCGGCGGCCGTCGGCTTTGGTGCCCAGGCCCGCTCCGGTCAGGTTGGCGTTGCCCAGGTAGACCCAGGCTTTATCGACGATGACAGCCTCTTCCACAGCCGCCGGCGCTTCTCGAACGAGGCGCGAAATGGCCGCGAAGGCAGCGATCCAGACCGACTCGCGCGCGTGGGTCAGCTTGTCGAGCATCACCTCGCGGTAGAGCTCGCTGCCGGACTTCAGCTCTGCAGCGATGGCGCGCACCCTGCATGCTTGTCACGCCGCAGGTTCCGGCGAAAGTTTCCTCCACTCGGGCCGATGGCTTTTTTCTCCGGATGAGGCTACACGCCGGGCGCGATGCAGGCCTTCGTGCCCGACTTCCTCTTCAGCGGCGGCAGCGTCCTTCCGGGGGCGGCGCTGGTGGTGCGCGATGGCCTGGTGGAGTCGGTGGGCGCCGCGCCCGAGGCTGCCGAGCGCGTGCCGCTTCCGGGGCGCGCCATTCTGCCAGGCCTTGTCACGGCGCACAGCCACGCTTTTCAGCGCGCCATCCGCGGCCGGACCGAGCACAGAAGCCATCCGCGGGACGATTTCTGGTCGTGGCGAGAAGCGATGTACGCCGCGGCAGAGCAGCTCTCGCCCGAGGATCTCTACGCGGTCTCCAGATTCTGCTTTCTGGAAATGGCGCGTGCGGGAATCACCGCGGTGGGCGAATTCCATTATCTGCACCGCGATCGCGACGGCACGCCCTATGCGAACCCCAACGAGCTCTCCCTCGCCGTATCGCGCGCGGCGCGCGAGGTCGGATTGCGCATCGTGCTGCTGCGCGTCGCCTATGCGCGCAGCGGGTATCGCCTGCCGGAGAACCCCCGCCAGAAGCGGTTCATCGAGGGCTCCGCGGACGAATATCTGAAGAACCTGGAGGCGCTCTCCCGGCACGTGTCGGTGGGCGTCGCGCCGCACAGCGTGCGGGCTTGTCCGGAAGAGTGGATCCGCGACATCGCCGCGGAGGCTTCGCGGCGTGGCTGGCCCCTGCACATGCACGTCTGCGAGCAGCCCGCCGAGGTGGAGCAGTGCAAGGCCGAGCACGGCACGACCCCGCCCCTGTTCCTCGAGCGGCTGGGCGCGCTGCAGACCGCTGTGCACGCGGTGCATCTGACGGCGGAGGACATCGGCGCCCTGGTCCGGGCGCAGTCCACGGTCTGCGCCTGTCCCACCACCGAGCGCAATCTGGGGGACGGCGTCCTTCGCGCCGACAAGCTCCTCGCCGCGGGAGTGCGCCTCTGCGTAGGGAGCGACTCGGAAGTGCAGCTCTCGCCGCTCGAGGACGCGCGCCAGCTCGAGTACCACCTGCGGCTCGTCGAGCTGCAGCGGGCGGTCCTCGATCCGGAGCAGGGCGGGGTGGGCGGCCTGGGCGCCAAGTTGTACGGAATCGCTTCACAGGGCGGCATGCGCTCCCTGGGGTTGCCGGGGGGCGCGCTTCGGCCGGGGGAGCCGGCCGACTTCATGGTGGTGGACCTGGACGATCCCAGCGTCGCGGGCGCAAACAAGGACGACCTCATGGCCAACGTCACCTTCTCCATGGAACGGACTGCCATCCGCGAGGTGCGCGTGGCGGGAGAAACGCTGCAGCTCGATGCGGAGCCCGCGCTGCCAGCGTTCCGGGCCGCGATGCGGAGGCTGTGGGGATGATCGAAGCGGCGCAGATCCTCCGCGAGCTGGTGGCGATCGATTCCACCTCGGCGGTCTCCAACCTGCCGCTGCTCGATGTGCTCGAGCGGCACGCGGGCGCGCTCGGATTCACCACCCGCCGGCAGGAGTGGACCGACGCGGCCGGGGTGCCCAAGGGGAACCTCATCGCGCTGCGCGGCGCAGCAGCGCCCGGTGGACTTGCGCTGGTGGGGCACACCGATTGCGTGCCGTTCGATCCGGCCTGGTCCGGCGCCCTCCGGCCCGAGGAGAGAGAGGGCAAGCTCTACGGCCGCGGCGCCGCCGACACCAAGGCCTTTCTCGCGGCCGCGCTCGCCGCCGCCGCGCGGGCGAAGAACGGCGGCACGCTGCACCTGGTCTTCACCGCCGACGAGGAAGTGGGCTGCCTGGGCGCGCGCCGCCTCGGGGAGGACGCAGCGTTCCGCCCGCAGCGCGCCATCGTGGGAGAGCCGACGCGGCTCATCCCCGTGCTCGGCCACAAGGGCTACTGCCTTCTGGAGATCGCCGTCCACGGCGCGGAGGGCCACTCCGCGTATCCCGAGACGGGCAGCTCGGCCATTCTCGCGGCGGGGCGGGTGCTGCGGGAGATCGAGAGAATCGGCGCCGAGATGCAGTCCGACGCCGACCCGCTCTTCTCTCCGCCGCACACGACGCTGAACGTCGGCCTCATCCAGGGCGGCAAGGCGAAGAACGTCATCCCCGGCCTCTGCACGCTGACGCTGGAATGGCGTCCGCTGCCGCGCCAGGATCTGCGCCGCGTGCTGCGGCTCGTTGAAGAGGCGTGCGCGCGCCTCGGCGGCCGCATCGAGGTAAAGCCGCAGCGGCTCGACGCGGGCGTGCTGGTCTCGCGCCACAGCGAGGTGGTGAGCTTCCTCGAGCAGCGCTCGGGACGCCCGCCCGAGACGATTCCCTTCGGCACCGAGCTGCCCTATCTCGCCGCTCTGGGCGCCGACGCCTGCGTTTTCGGGCCGGGCGACATCCGCGTCGCTCACCGCACCGGCGAGTTCGTTCCGCTCCACGAGCTGGCGCACGCCGTCGAGGTTCTCACCATGGCCATCGAGCGCTTCGCCTAGAGCTTGCCCAGCGCGGATTTCCACGGCTCGGAGCCTCGGTGGATCCGATCCGGATCGCCGCCCGTGAGCCGCGCCAATTCGGCGGCGAGGCGCTGCACGGGGATGACGGAGACGAGCGGGCGGAGATGCTCGGCGCAGGCGGGGAAGCGCAGATCTTCGTCCGCCGTCCCGCAAGTGAGGCTCTCGACCCCCAGCGATGCGCACAGCTCGCGCAGCGCCTGGGTGCGGCCGCCGTCGTCCAGCGAAGGAGTGAAAGTCAGGGCGGCCATCCCGACGCGCATCGCCGCCGGCGGGCCGTGCAGCGCCTGCTCCACCGTCATTCCTTCCGCCCATGAGAAGCACGATTCTTTTAGTTTCAGCGCCGCTTCGGAGGCGGTGATGGCGTCGAGGCCGAACCCCGCCACCAGCACCGGCTCGCGCTTCACCAGCCGCTGCGCCGCGGCCACCGGCGCGGGCTCAGCCAGCGCCTCGCGCAAAAAGCGCGGGGCCGCTGCGAGATCGATCCGCAGCATCCGCCCCAGCATCGCCAGCGCGGTCAGATAGGACACCGTATGCGTCGACGCGCGCTCCTCCGCGCAGGTGCGCACGACTTCGTCCGCCTGCGGCTCGGGCGCGCCCTCGCCCACCACCGCGAAGGTCCGTGCGCCCGCGCTGCGCGCCTTGGCCAACACTGCCGCGGCGAATCGGCCCCTGCCGCCGTGGGTGACGACGACGACCTGGTCGAGCGGCCGGATCGGCAGCAGCAGCGCAAGCTCGTGTGCATCGACGGCGCGGCCTGAGGCCCATGCCGCCGCTACCCGGCAGGCGTGCAGCGAGGTGCCTTGGCCGGCGAAGAGGACCGGCCGCGCCGGATCGATCTCGGGCGGCCGCGCACCCTCCAGCACCGCCTGCACCGCGTCGGGCTGCGAAGCGATCTGCTCGTCGAAGGCGAAGCGGATCATCCGGAGGATGGTACTCGCGGGTGCGCTTCGAGCGGAACGATCTCCCGCGCGGAGAGTCGGAGAAAGCGCCAAAGGAGCGCGACGGCCACCGCCGTGAGCCCGGCGCACAGTCCCCACCAGAGGCCGATCACGCCCATCCCCGCGAAGAGGCCCAGCCAGACCGCGGTGGGCAGCCCCACGAAATAGTGTCCGACCAGGTTGGCGAGGAACGGGTACGCGGTGTCGCCCGCGCCGCGCAGCACGCCGGCGCCGACACCCTGGATTCCGTCGGAGAGCTGGAAGACGGCGCAGACTGCCAGCAGGGGGACGGAGGCGGAGATGACGTCGGGCTGATCGCTCAGCATGCGCGCGAGCTTCTCCGGCACCAGCCAGAAGAGCAGGGCGGCGATGCCCATCACCAGGGCGCCCCCGGCGAAGGCGACCAGCCCCGATCGCCGCGCAGCCTTCGTGTCGTGGGCGCCGATGGCCCAGCCGACGCGCACCGAGCCGGCCTGTCCCACTCCCACCGCGGCGCAGAAGGTGAAGCTCGCCAGCGAGATGGCCACTTGATGGGCGGCCAGGCTTTGTTCGCCCAGCCTTCCGGCGAGCAAGCCCACCAGCGCGAATATTCCCACTTCCGCGCCGAGCTGCAGCCCCACGGGAATGCCGACGCGCAGCGCCTTGCGCAGATCGGGAAGGGAGATGCGCCGGCGAACCTCGAGGCCGGGCTGCGCCTTGTGCGCGGCGAGCGCCATCACGGCGAACATGAGAAACGTGCAGATGCTGGTGGCGAGCGCCGAGCCTGGTGCTCCCATGGCGGGCGGCCCGAAGACGAAGAACACGTCGAGCAGGAGATTGCCCACGTTGGCGAGCACGGTCGCGACGACCAGCGGCCTCGTCACGTGCATCGCCGAGAGATACGAGCGCAGCCCCGCGAAAGCGAACATCGGCCAGAGGCCCGGCATGCGCAGCCAGATGAACCAGCGCGCGGTTCGGGCCACTTCGGGCGGGATGCCGGCCGGCTCGAGGAGCAGCGGCACGAGCGCGACGGGGATGGCCAGCACCAGCGTGACCGCGAGCGACAACCACATGCCCTGCCAGAGCAACTCGCGGGCGCGGCGTTGATCGGACGCGCCGAAAGCCTGCGCGAAGAGCGGGTCGAGTCCCATCATCGCGCCCAGCCCGATGATCGCCAGGGCGAAGAAGAGCCCGTTTCCCAACCCGGTCGCACCCAGCGGCGCCGCTCCCAGCCGCCCTACCACGGCGGTGTCGACGAGCCCCATCAGCGCGAGGCCCGCCTGGGCGACGGCGAGGGGCGCTGCGAGCTTGAGAAGCTGGCGGAGCTCGTTCAAGGCGCCTCGGGGACCACGCCCTGCGCCACCGGAAGGCTCTCGCGCCGGCGCACCGCGCCTTCCACGGCGAAGAGGAGGAACGGCAGGGTGAGAGTGAGCGCGATGGAGACCGCGCCCACCCGATCCATCCCCCGGAGCGCGCCGTTGGGCAATTCGGAGAGGAGCTGCGCGGAGAAGAACGCCCCCGCCGCGCTGGCGCCGTGCTGCACGGCGGACTGGATGGACATGAAGCGGGCGCGCTCGCCGCTCGAAGGAACGCGCGTGGTCAGGGTGTTGTAAGCCACGTTGCGGAACGCCATCGCCATCATGAAGACGATGAAGATGCCCGGCACGGGCAAGAGCGGCGGGAAGGCGATGAATCCCGCCCAGATGGCGAAGGTGAGCAGGAGGGTTCCCGCCGAGCCGACGCGGAAGGAGCCGAATCTGTCGACCAGGCGCCCGGCGATCTGCGTGGAGAAGAAGCTCACCACGCCGCCGTACAGATAGAGGAGGCCGAGCCGCGCGCGCGGGTAGACGAGGTTCATCTGCACGTAGGCGGAGATGTTGGGGATGACGATGAATCCGGCGGACATGACGAGGAAGGTCATCGCCCAGGAGAGGAGCACGTTGCGCTGTCGAAGAAGATGCTTCAGGGAGACTTCCTCATGTCGCGCGACCAGATGTCCGCGCAAGGGCGGCAGGTAGAAGACGGCGAAGCAGGCGACCAGAAGCCCCAGGCCGGCGACGCCGAGAAACGGCGCGCGCCAGCCGAGCCGCCTCGCCAGCTCGAGCCCCGCCGGCACTCCCAGCACCGCGGCGATGGAGAAAGCGCCCATCACCATGCCCATCGCCTTGCCGCGGCGCTGCGGGGGGACCACGTCGGCGATGATCGAGAAGGAGAGCGAGGTGGCCGGCCCGCCGAAAAACCCGGCGAGAAGCCGCGCCGCCATCAGCGAGGGCAGGCCGGTGGCCGCGCTGCCGAGCGCCGTGCCGAGAACCAGGCCCAGCATGGCGATGCCCAGGGCGGGCCGGCGATCGAAGCGATCGAGAAAGAACGAGCCCGCCAGCCCGGAGAAGGCGGCGGCAGCGGTGTAGCTGCCGCCGATGAGCCCCAGCCTGGAGGCGGGGATGCCCAGGGCGGCGGCGAAGTCCGGCCCCAGGGGCATGACCATGACGAAATCGAGGATGTTGACGAACTGCACGGCCGCGACGAGCAGCACGATGGCGCGTTCGCGCTGCTCGGGTGTGCGGTCCACGCGCTCCTTGGATGCCATCCCGGAGGCCGCGTTTCAAGATCAGACGGCGCCCAGCTTCGTGCAGACGCGGCTGCCCTCGGCGCAGGCGAAGAGGAGCGCTTTCTCGAGGTTTCCCTCGAGGGGATTGCTGGCGAGAAGGCCGGCGACGAAGCCGTCGCCGGCGCCGGTGGTGTCGACGACTTCCACCTCGGGCGCCGGGACCTGGACGAACTCCTTTCCGCGCCGCGCCATCGCGCCGCGCGCGCCTTGGGTGATGCAGGCGAGCTTCACGCCGCGCAGGGCCTCGAAAGCCTTTTCCGGCTCGCGGACGCCGAGGCACGGCTCCACTTCCTCCTCCGAGAGCTTGACGATATCGCAGAACGGCAGCACGTCGTCGCAGAGGGCGCGCAGATCGCGCAGGTCGCGCCAGAGATGCGCGCGCACGTTGGGGTCGAAGGAGATCAGCATGCCGCGCTCGCGGGCGCGGCGCACCGCCGCCCGCAGCGCCGCTCCGCCGCGGGGGAGCACGTGCGACGACGAGCCGCAGTGGAAGAAGCGCGCATCGGGGATGCGCTCCAGGTCCTCCAGGTCGATCAGCTTGTCCGCGCTCTCCGTCCCGGTGGGCGCGAAAAAGCTGCGCTCTCCCTGCGGGTCGATGGCCACGAACCACAGCCCGGTGCGCGCCGCCGTCGAGAAGCGCAGCCGCACCTCGACGCCTTCATCCATCAGCTTGCGCGCGAGCAGATGGCCGAACTCGTCCTCGCCCACCACGCCGACGAAGCTGACGGGCACGCCCAGCCGCGCCAGCCCCACCGCCACGTTGGCGGGCGCGCCGCCGGAGTGCACCTCGAACCGCTCGCAGTCGCGGATGCGGCCGCGCCGATCGGGCAGCAGATCGACCAGCGCTTCCCCGAAGCAGACGACGCTCACAGATCGAACCGCGCGATCAGCGGCATGTGGTCCGACTTCCCCCAGAAGGGGCTCGACTTGTCGCCGAAAGGCCGCGTGCCCTCGAGGTCGAGCCAGCGCACGGCGCCGCTCGAGAACAGGTGATCGAGATGCATGCGCAGGTTCATGAACCCCGCGGTGGGAAAGCCGCGCGGCGAGCCGTCGATCTGCCCGAGGTGCTTCTGCACTCCGAGCAGGCCCGCATCCTCGGTGAGGAAGCGATAGACCGGCGAGGCGGGCGGCGAGTTGAAATCGCCGCATACTATGAAGGGGTCGCTTCCGGCATGCCTGTGGATGAAAGCGGCAAGTGTTTTTGCTTCGTGCAACTGATTGATCCCGAATCCCATCTTTTCCTTGTTGGTCCAGAAGGAGCTGGCGAAGGGCGTGGGCAAGGAGAGGTGCGTGTTGAAGAGGTGGAAGGCGCGCCCGCCGGTCCCCTTGAGCCGCATGTGCGCGCAGATGCGGGTCTGCTTGCGGTCCTTCCAGCGCAGCACGTGGTGGTAGGTGATGTTGTGCGGGCTCTCGCAGTTGTGCGTGTCGATCTTGAGACGGTAGCGGTGCACGAGAATGGCGAGGCCCATGGTCTGCAGCGGCGTGTTGCCGATGCGGCTCACGTGCGCGCGGAAGTAGAAGGCGTCGTAGGGAAAGGGCGGCGGCTTCTTTTCGAAGGCCTGCTCCAGCTCCGCCATGAACGACTCGAGCTGGGTCTCCTCGGTGTGCGATCGGCGGAAGACGAGCCTGCTGCGCAGCGAGATGGTCTCCACCTCCTGCAGGCAGACGATGTCGGGGACGGGGTCGAGCGCCGCCAGCGACTCGGCGACTCCGCGCTTGCCGCCGCGCGTGCTCGCCAGCCCGCGCAGGGCATGGCCGAAGTAGCGGACGTTATAGGTGACGATGCGGAGGGGCACGGGAGGAGTGTATTTTCAGCGCCTATGCTCGTCATCCGGCAAGCGATAGCAAGCGACGTGCCCCAGATCGGACAGCTCGTCCGCGAGCTGGCTCACTACGAACGCGCGCCCGAAAACGCCGTGGCCCGCGACGAGGACCTGCTGCGCGACGGATTCGGCCCGCAGCCGCGCTACTTCTGCCTGATGGCGGAATGGTCCTCGCAGACGGCCGGGTTCGCGGTCTACTTCCATACTTACTCCACCTGGCTGGGCCGCTGGGGGATGCATCTCGAAGATCTCTTCGTGCGGCCTCCTTTCCGCGGGCGGGGGGTCGGCAAGGGGCTCCTGGTGGAGCTGGCGCGGATCGCGGTCGCCAAGGGATGCGGCCGCCTCAACTGGAACGTGCTCGACTGGAACACGCCCGCTCTCCAGTTCTACGAGAAGCTGGGCGCCCGCGCGCTGCGTGAATGGGAGATCATGCGGCTGGACGGCGAGGCGCTCGGGCGGCTCGCGCGCGAAGGAGTAGACTCCGCGCCATGACCGAGCAGGAATTCGAGACCCGCGCCGGCGAGGCCCTGCGCAAGCTGGAAGCGGCGCTGCGCGACGCGGCCGACGAGCTGGAAGTGGATCTCGAGGCCGGCATCCTCACCCTGGAATTCGCGGACGGCTCGAAGTTCCTGCTCAACAGCCACGGCGCCTCGCAGCAGATCTGGCTCTCGGCAAACTTGGCGGCCTGGCACTTCGCCTGGCACGAGCCGACCTCGTCGTGGCGCGACACGAAGACCGGCGCGGAGCTGTTCACCGAGCTGGGGCTGCTGGTGGGCCAGAAGCTGTCGCAGCCGTTGAAGCTACGCAGTTAGGAAAGGGGTATCCCATGGGAAAGATCGCTGTCCTCTTGATTGCCGCCGGCGCCGCATCGCCTGGAGCTCCGTCGCCTGCAACTCCGTCGCCTGCAACTCCGCAGTCCACCGAAGACGCTCTCGTGGCTGACGTCGCCACGGCGAAGTTCGCGGACGCCACCATGCCGCAGGCGCCCAAGGGCTCGCAAAGCGCGCTCATCGGGGTCGATCCCCAAACCAAGGGCCCGACCGCCTATAACAAGACGCCGGCGGGCGGCGGCCTTCCGGCGCACTGGCATTCGCACCCCGAGTACACCGTCCTGCTCGCAGGCAAAGGCACGCTGGTCGTCGACGGGAAGAAGCACGAGGTCGGGCCGGGCAGTTACTTCGTGATTCCGGCGAAGGCGGTCCACCAGTTCACTTGTGGCTCTGGCGCGGACTGCCTGCAGCTCATCCGGCGCGGCGGGCCGCCGGATTACAACTGGGTGAAGTGAAGCCTACTCGGCGGCGGTGTTGATCTGCAGCTCCGACTGCTCGCAGAAAAACCGCACCGCCGCCGCCGCCTGCTCCGCGGACTCGCACGCTCCCTGGTAACGGCGGGTGAGGACCTTTCCCGCCCACTCCTCGACAGAATCCGGCTGCGGCAAAAGACCGAGCGCGGCGAGCGGGCCCGTGACTCGCGCGTCGAGGATCTGCGGCGCCTGCGCGGGATCGCCGCGCACCTCGTACTCGCCGCGCACCGTACGCCCCTGCAGCCACACCGGCATGGGATTGAACCGTGCGCGCCCGGTGCGGCGAAGGATGCGCGCGCCGTCGGGGCCCAGCTGGTAGCGCTCTCCCAGCCGGGCGAAGACCGCGCCCAGCCAGGGATCGGCGGCGAGGCGCGGATCGGCGGGCCTCTTCGGCTTGCCGCGAAAGAACTGCAGCAGCTTGCGGAGCATGACAACCTCCAAAAGCGTAGCCCCTGAGCCGGCTCCAGCGGCCGGGGCTAGCCCGGGACCGGCTTGGTGTTCCAGATCTCGGCGGCATACTGCTTGATGGTCCGGTCCGAGGAGAATTTCCCCATCTTGGCGATGTTGAGGATGGCCATCTTCGTCCAGCGCTCCTGGTCCACGAACGCCTCGCTCACCTTGTCCTGGCAGTCGCAATAGGACTGGAAGTCCGCCAGCAGCATGTAGGGATCGGAATCGAGCAGCGACTGCACCAGCGGCCGGAACAGCTCCGGATGGTCGGGCTCGAAGAAGCCCGACCAGATAGAAGTTCTCCGCGCCCACCTCCTCGCGGATCTCGATGTTGGCGCCGTCCAGCGTGCCGATGGTGAGCGCGCCGTTGAGGGCGAACTTCATGTTGCCGGTGCCGCTCGCTTCCTTGCCGGCGGTGGAGATCTGCTCGGAGAGATCGGAAGCAGGGAAGACCCGCTCCGCCAGCGAGACGCGATAGTTGGCGAGGAAGATCACCTTCATGCGATCGTTCACTTGTGGATCGGCGTTGATCACCCCGGCCACCGAATTGATCAGCTTGATGATCAATTTCGCGGTGCCGTACGCCGGCGCCGCCTTGCCGCCGAAGATGAAGGTGCGCGGCAGCATCTTGTGCTCGGGGTCCTTCTTGACGCGCAGGTAGCGGGCGACGACGTGGAGGACGTTGAGGAGCTGCCGCTTGTACTCGTGGAGCCGCTTCACCTGGACGTCGAAGAGCGAGTTCAGGTCGACCTTGATCTTGTTCTCCGCCTCGATGAGCTTGCCGAGGTGCTCCTTGTTGCGCTGCTTGATCTCGCGCACCTCCTTGCGGAACACGGGATCCTCGGCGTGCGGCGCCAGCTGGACCAGCTCGTCGAGGTTGACGATCCACCCATCGCCGATGCGCGCGGTGATGGCGTCGGACAGCTCTGGATTGGCGGTGAGCAGCCAGCGCCGGGGCGTGACGCCGTTGGTCTTGTTGTTGAAGCGCTCGGGCCACATCTCGTGGAAGTCGCGCAGCAGATCGGCCTTCAGTAATTCGGTGTGCAATCCGGCGACGCCGTTGGTCGAGTGCGATCCCACCACCGCGAGATAGGACATCCGGATGCGGCGGTTGTGCTCGTCGCGGTCGTCGATGAGCGACATCCGCTGGATGCGGCCGTCGTCGTAGGGGAAGCGGTTCATCACCTGCCGGAGGAAGCGGCGGTTGATCTCATAGATGATCGACAGGTGCCGCGGCAGCAGCCGCTGGAAGAGCTCGACCGACCAGGTCTCCAGCGCCTCCGAGAGGAGCGTGTGGTTGGTGTACCCGAAGGTCGCCACGGCCAGGTCCCATGCCTTCTCCCAGACCATGCCGTGCTCGTCGACGAAGATGCGCATCAGCTCGGGGATGGCCACCGCGGGATGCGTGTCGTTGAGCTGGATGGCGACCTTGTCGGCGAAGCTGTCCAACGACGGATAAGCGACCAGGTGCCGGCGGATGATGTCGTGCAGGGAGCAGGCGACGAAGAAGTACTGCTGCTTCAACCGCAATTCCTTGCCGAACATTTTTAGATCACTGGGATAGAGGACTTTGGAGATCGTCTCCGAGCGGTTCTTGTCGAGGACCGCTTTTTCGTAGTCGCCTTCGTTGAAGTAGCGGAGATCGAAATCGGTGCTCGCCCGCGCCCGCCAGAGGCGCATGGTGTTGACGGTATTACAGCCAAATCCCGCGATGGGCGTGTCGTACGGCATGCCCACCACCTGCTCGCCGCCGACCCAGCGCACCCGCAGGTGGCCGTTGTCGTGCGACTCCTCGACCTGGCCGCCGAAGCGCACCGGCACGCCGTACTCGGGCCGCGGCAGCTCCCAGGGATTGCCGAGGCGCAGCCATTCGTCCGGCTTCTCCACCTGCCAGCCGTCCTTGATCTCCTGGTCGAACATCCCGAACTCGTAGCGGATGCCGTATCCGTACCCGGGGATGTCGAGCGTAGCCATCGAGTCGAGGAAGCAGGCGGCGAGGCGGCCGAGGCCGCCGTTGCCCAGGCCGGCGTCGATCTCCTGCTCGAGGAGATCGTTGATGTCGAGGTTCATCATCCGCATGGCGTCGCGCGCCACTTCCAGGAGGCCGAGGTTGATGAGGTTGTTGGCGAGCGCGCGGCCCATGAGGAACTCGGCGCTCAGGTAATAGACGCGCTTGGCGTCCTTCTTATAGTAGCGCTGCTGGGTGCTCATCCAGCGCTCGATGAGTCGGTCGCGCGCGGTGAGCGCGAGCGACATGAAGCGGTCGCGCGCGGTCGCCGTGTACTGGTCCTTGGCGAGGGAGTAGAGGAGGTGGTTGGTGAAGGAATGCAGGAGTGCCGCGGACTCGTTGGGGGCGGCGCTGCGCACGGGGCGGTTCATGGCGGCAGTGTAGCCGGTCATGGCGCCGAGGCGTAGGAGCGGAGGGCCTCGTGTGTTCAGGCGGTCCGGAGGAGCCAGAGGCGCGCATCGGCGACGAGCGGCGGGTCGTGGCCGCGCGTGCTTTCCGAGGTGAGCGGGTCCACATAGCGTTCGGGGAGCGGCGTTTGCTCCCGCGCGGCGTGCAGGGCGCGGTTGTTGAGGACGTACCCGATGGCGAGGCGCACTTCGCGCGGCCAGCGGGGAATGTGCGCGTGATAGCGGCCGGCGAAGACCTGGCCTTTGCGGCGGATGACCTTGTTCAGCGCGCGGGCCATGCGGACCTCGAGGCCTTTCATGGCGCGGCCGAGCTGGAGGTGGTCGGGCGCCTCGACGATGAGGTGCAGGTGGTTGCCCTGGACGGAGAAGTGGACGAGGCGGAAGCCGAAACGATCGCAGCCCTTGCTGAAGGCGCGCTTGAGGGCGCGGAAGCAGCGGTGGGTGCGGAGATTCCAGATTTCGCGCCGGACGCGGACGGTGACGTGCAGCGGCTTCCATCGGAAGCGCGGGCGGCGGCGGTGCGGGACGCTGCGCCGGTCGTGCACGAGTTTCCGGCCGGCGCCTCGGCGTTTGCCGCCCCAGGTGCGCAATCCGAGGTCGAGCTGTTTCATGTTTCGGATGCTACCGAAGGGGCCTGACATCCAGCTCCGGTGCGCGCCGCGGGGGGCGCACGGCGCACCGCTGATGTCCGCCCTTTCAAGTTTGAATTCGCGCTCCGGGGATTGCGCCGGGTTCGTGGCCGGGTGCACTTGATTAGGCCGACATCGCGTGGCACATAACCCTGGTGCAGCGCGACGAAGCGAATGACTTATTTGGTGGAGGAGAAGGTGGCGGGACTGAAGTTACATGACGGTCTGTGAGGGAGTTGTTGAGGTGTCGTATGCTCGGCGGTTGCCTTGGGGCATGAGCGTGTCGGTAAACGACGCTACAGTTGAACCATTAGTAGAGCTGAAGAGACTGCGCATCGAA
>WNEY01001415.1_pt1 | contig 16900 bp, 15 predicted proteins | sample 5400531 | NCBI WGS metagenome assembly WNEY01 (sample SAMN13153338, study PRJNA577476) | soil metagenome | isolation source: 200 cm saprolite under Douglas fir tree site 1 | place: USA:California | collected 2015-04-18
AGTTGGCGAGCGAAACGCCCGCCTCCGTCTGGACGCTCTTGACCACCAGCCAGCCGAGGGGAAGCAGCACGAGCACGGCGAGCGCGGCCGTGACGACGGCCCAGAGCAGCTTCGACGTCATCCTCCGAACAGCTCCGAGAACTTCTCCCTCAGCTCCGGCAGCATCCGGCCGACGTCGGCGGGATCGGCCACGAGGATCTTCAGCGCGTGCGGATGCGGATACTTGTTCGGGTACTTGATCTTCGGGTCGTTGACCGCCGACATCAGCCCGGCGTCGACGTAGACCTGCTGGCCCTCGGGCGACAGGCACCAGTCCACGAGCAGCTTCGCCGCGTTCGGGTGGGGCGCCTTCTTGAGGATGCCCATCCCACCGATCTGGGCGATCACCCCGTCCTCGGGAAAGACCGTCTCCACGGGGAGCGTCCGGGTCTGCGCGGGCACGGTGATCTGGTGGTCGCACAGGAGGATCACGCGCTCCCCGCTCGCCACGATGTTCGTTTGGTCACAGGACTGGTGAGTCATGATGTTGTTCTTCTGCAGCCCCTTGAAGTAGTCCCAGCCGTAGAGCTTCACGAGCCAGTAGTCGAGGAGGAGCGAGGTCCCGCTCGCCTTGACGTGGCCCTGCACGAGCTTGTCCTTGTACTTCGGATCGGTCAGCTCCTTCCACGATCTCGGCGGGTCCTTCACGAGCTGAGGGTTGTAGTTGATGGCGCCCAGCCCGATCTGCGAGGCGTGCCAGTAGTGCTCGGGATCGTAATAGTCGGGCTTGCCGAATTTGGCGATGCTCGCCGGCGTGAAGGGCTGCAGCATGCCCTTCTTCTTCATCGAGACGAAATGGTCGGTCACCGAGGTGTCGATGACGTCGGCCGCGTTGATACCGGCGTCGAACTCCTGCACGGCCCGGTTGAAGATGAGCGTCGAGGCCAGCCGCACGATGTTGACCTTGATGCCGAGGGCCTCGCTCGCCTTCCTGGCGATCGTGTTCGCCGTGGTCGTCGTGCGGGCCGTGTAGTAGGTGACCTGGCCTTCGCGCTTGGCCGCCGCCCTCTCCTCGGCGGTGGCGCCCGGCGCCGTTTGCGGTCGAGCCGGCAGCGGACCCAGGACGGCGCCGCCGGCCACGACGGCGAGCAGAAGCAAGCGACCCACATCGCGGCCGGCGATGCGCGTGAGCGGCATGATGTCCTCCGACGACGAAATTGGGCGCGACTATACTACAGGCGCCGCCGACGGGAGGCGCCCCGCGATCAGGCGGATCGCTTCATCTTCCGCCCGTGCGTCGCCGACAGATGCCGCCCCAGATGAACCGGACGGGCAAACTTGCGATGGCAGCGCGGGCACTTGAGGGTGCGCCGCCGCGCCGGGCCGGTCGATGTCCGCCGTCCGTTGGCCGCCGCCACGGGAAGCCTTGCCGCAATCTCCTTGAGAAAGCGCAGCTCCATCGTGGACGCGGCGTGTTTGGCTTTGAGGAGTAAGCGAAGCATCCGGCGGAGATTGGTTGGCATGAGGACAGGTCGCTCCTTCTAGACTGAAGTAAGGGTGGGAATCACCTTCGCGCCCATCAACTCGATCGAGCGCATCGTCGTCGGATGATCCATCCGCGACTCCTGCGCCTCGAGCAGCAGATGGCCGATGCCGAGCTCGCGCTGCACCAGCGCGAAGCGATCGCCGACCTCGTCGGGCGTGCCGGCGATGATGAAGTGTCCCTCGACCAGCTCTTCGTAGCTCATCGATCCGAGCGTGCGCGGGCGCGCCTTCAGCGCGAACTGCGCGCCCGCGCGCGAGCGCATGCCCACCGGCGAGAAGAACTCCACGGGCCCGCGCAGCGTCGGTCCCATGCGCCAGACGAAGTGACGCCCGGCCTCGAGCGCCTTGGCCGTCGTGTCGGCCGTGACCGCGCAGATCAGGAAGCCGAGCTTGTCGGGAGTGACGGTGCGGCCGACTTCGGCGGCGCCCTGCCGGTAGTAGTCGAAGAGCTCGCGCGCGATCTCGAAGGGCACCAGGAAGGGCACGAAGGTGTAGCCGCGCCGGCCCGCCCAGATCGCCGTCTCCGGGCTGGCCGTGCCCGGGATCCAGATCGGCGGATGCGGCTGCTGGAGCGGCAGGCACCACGGGTTCACGTGACGGAAATGGTAGTGCCGGCCTTCCCAGCGAAACGGCCCCGGCTCCGTCCAGCACTTGAGGATCAGGTCGTGGCACTCCTCGAAGCGCTCGCGGTTGTGGATCGGGTTCACGTTGGACCACCACTGCTCGACTCCGACACCGCGCACGAAGCCGGAGAGCACGCGGCCGCCCGAGATCAGGTCGGCCATCGCGATCTGCTCGGCCAGCCGTACCGGGTTCTCCTCGATGGGGAGGATGTTGCCGAGCAGCAGGATCTTCGCCCGCCGCGTCGTCCGCGCGAGGATCGCGGCCGACATGTTGACGCCGACGTTCACGCAGGAGGGCGTCGAGTGGTGCTCGTTCACCATGAGGCCGTCGAAGCCGACCTGATCCGCGAACTCGTACTCGGTGAGGTAGCGCTGGTAGTTCGCGTGAGCCTTCGTGCGGTCGAAGAACCGGTTCGGGAACTCGAGCCGGAGCGAGGGGTATTTGTCGCCCTCGGCATCGGGGTACTCGTGGTGCGGCATCTCGCTGAAGTAGTAGAGCTTCATCGCCGCGCGTCGTCTCCCAGGAAGTCGAGCACGTGGCGCGCGAACGCGTCCGGCTGCTCGATCGGCGGCAGGTGGCCGCACGTCTCGAGCACGGTGAGCATCGCGTTGGGCAGGAGCCCTCGGTACTGCTCGCCGCACTCCACGGGAACGACGCGGTCCTGGCGTCCCCAGAGGAGCAGCGTCGGGTTGGTGATCCGCGGCAGGAAGCGGGCGAGCCGCGGGTTGTGCATGTAGGGCTTCCAGGTGAGCCGCGCCGTCATCTCGCGGTTGTGCACGGCGATCTCCTGCTGTTGCGGCGTCAGCGGCGTCCCGAACAGCGCGTCCCACTCCGGCACAGTCTTCGGATCGTGGACCATCATCGGCACGAGCTGGGGAGGCGGGTAGTAGAAGACGTCCAGGATCTCACCGGTCTCGGGCTTGAGACCGGCCGGCGCGACGAGAATCAATCTGGCGATCGAGCCGGGACTCATCGTCGCCATTTCCGCCGCCGTCCAGCCACCGATCGAGTGGCCGAGCACGTGGGGCCGCTCGAGCCCGGCGGCGTCCATGAACCAGAGATAGAAGCGCGCGAGATCGTCGATGCCGTCCATCCACTCTGCGTCGCCCGAGAGTCCGAAGCCCGGATGCGTGGGCGCCCACACGGTATAGCGCTCGGCGACGCGCTCCGCCCAGCGCGTGAAGCCGCGGTTCCCGCCGGCGCCGTGCAGCACGAGCAGCGACGGGCCCTCGCCGCCGATCCACGTGTGCACGTCGATCCCGCCGACCCGAATCCTCTCCTCGCGCGGTGTCATGGGCCGCATTATGCTCCACCTGGACCCTGCCAGGGGAGGAACCGCCATGGAGAAGGAACCGCTCGCCGTCCGGCTGGGGGAGTTCGTCGCGGCGCTCTCCGACGACGCGCTGCCGCCGCCGGTCGTCGACAAGGCGAAGGCGCTCGTGAACCACGCCCTCACCGTCGGGCTGGCCGGCGGGTCCACCGAGCGCGCGGCGGCGGCCCGGCGCGCGGTGATCGAGCAGGAGAGTCTCGGCGCGCGACGGGTGGGACGCGGCCAGGGCGCCACGCTGTGGGGGGACGGCACGCGCGCCACGCGGGTCGGCGCCGCCTTCGCGAACGCGGTGGCCGTGGCGGTGAACAATCAGTGCGACTCGTATCACATGCTGACGCATCCCGGTGTCCTGATCGTTCCCGCCGGCCTCGCCACCGCCGAGGGCGAAGGGAAGACGGGAGGAGAGCTCTTGACCGCGCTTGCCGCCGGGTACGAGGTGCAGTGCCGGTGCGCGCGCGACTTCATTCCGTCGGCGCCTGCCCACGGATTCCGCGCGAGTCCCGTCTTCGGCATTCTCGGCGCCGCCGCCACCACCGCGAAGCTCCTGGGACTGGACGCGCGCGGGATCACGAACGCGATCGCGCTCGCCGCCAGCTTCGCCGGCAGCCTCATCGAAGGCCAGCGCACCGGCGCGCGCGACGCGGACTTCGCCGAGGCGCAGGCGGCGCGCAGCGGGATGTGGGCGGCCAGTCTCGCCGCCCAGGGTTTTCAGGGCGCCCCCACGGCCCTCGAAGGTGAAGGCGGCTTCTATTACGCCTTCACGGGCAGCCACACCGGGGCGCTGACCTACACCTTCACGGGGCCGCTCAAGGCCGATCTGGACGACGTCGTCGCCGACCTCGGCCGGCGCTGGGAAGTCCTCGACGTGAAGTTCAAGATCTATCCGACGCCGGGCTTCAATCAACCGGTGGTCTGGCTGGCGCACGACATGGTGGCGGAGCACCGGCTCGACGCCGACCTGATCGAGCACGTCACGCTCGAGATGAATTACCTCGAGACGCTCTATCCGTCGCCGAAGTTTCCCCGGCCGCCGGCCGCCGGCGGCAGCGGCTTCGGACGGACCGACTACATGTTGGCGTACACCGTGGTCACCGGCGATTATCCGGTGCTGGAAGGAAACGTCGAAGACCCGCGCGACGCCGGAGCCTCGACCAGCGAGGACATCACCGCGCGCGTGGCCGCGCTCCAGAAACGCGTCGAGATCGTCGGCGCCGTCGCGCGGGACTGCTTCGCGCCGCGCATGACGTTCGTGCTCCGCGATGGCCGCCGCCTCGTTGGGGAGTACCACGGCCGCGAGCTGATGTGGGACTTCGCGAAGGACGCGCATGAGCTCCGGCGCTTCGTGCCCGGCCTGCCGATCGCGCCGCGCCGGTACGACCGCCTCGTGGCGACGATCGCCGGCCTCGACAAGGCGACGGCGGTCGACGAGGTCATCCGGTTGACGCTGCCGGAGGCGTGAGCCGGACAACCTCGTCTACGTCGTCCCGATGGTGCGGGGAGCGTCAAGGCGCGGTCGCGAGCCTGTGCTGTTCGGCCGGATACTTCAGTGGCGTCAGGCCCTTGCTTGACAGCCACGAATCGCTCACCTACGATGGGCGCCCTCGCGAGTCGTTTCACCTGAATGGGCGCCCTCGATAGGGCCGAAGAGGGGGTGGGAGCGATGACGTGGGAGACGCCAACCGTGGTCGAGATCAAGATGGACGCCGAGATCAACTCGTACCAGGACGACTTCGGAAACGAGCCGGACGGTATCTGACGACGAGGTTCGACACGATCTCGGTTCGTGGCGTTTTGTGATCTCACCGATCTAGGGCTCGGGACTTCGGGTGTAACTCCTGAAAGGAGCCTCGCGATGGGGCGTAGCGTCTGCGTGGCTTGCGTCCTCGTCCTCGTTCTGATGTCCTGGGGCGCGTATGCGAACCAGGAACTGCTCCAGTTGCAGACCGACGACAAGCAGTGGGTGATGCCGAGTAAGGACTACTCGGCGACCCGCTTCAGCACTCTCAACCAGATCACCAGGGACAACGTCAAGAACCTGCGGCCAGCGTGGACGTTCTCGACCGGCACGCTGCGCGGGCACGAGGGAGCGCCCCTCGTGATCGGCGACACGATGTACGTCCACACCTCGTTCCCCAACAACGTCTTTGCGCTCGACCTCAAGGGCCCGGATGTGGGCCAGATCAAGTGGAAGTATCTCCCCAAGCAGGACCCGAGCGTTCAGGCCGTCGCGTGCTGCGACAACGTCAACCGTGGTCTCTCCTACGCGGACGGGAAGATCTTCCTGAATCAGCTCGACGGTAACCTGATCGCCCTCGACGCCAAGACCGGCAAAGAGGTCTGGAAGGCCGAGAACGCCGACCCGAAGGTCGGCGCGACCATGACCGGGGCGCCTCACGTCATGAAGGACAAGGTCATCATCGGCGTGAGCGGGGGCGAGTTCGGCGTGCGCGGTCACGTGACGGCGTACGACATCAAGACGGGCCAGCGGGTCTGGCGCGCCTACAGCATGGGCCCGGACGAAGAGATCCTCCTCGCCGACGACTTCAACCAGGCCAACCCCCACTACGGGCAGCGCAACCAGGGTGTGGCGACGTGGCAGGGCGATCAGTGGAAGACGGGCGGCGGCACGACGTGGGGCTGGTACGCCTACGATCCGTCGCTCAACCTCATGTACTACGGCACCGGGAATCCGTCGACCTGGAATCCGACCCAGCGTCCCGGTGACAACAAGTGGTCGATGACGATCTTCGCGCGGGACGTCGACACGGGGAAGGCGAAGTGGGGCTACCAGATGACCCCGTGGGACGCGTGGGACTACGACGGCGTCAACGAGATGATCCTCGCCGACCTGACCATCGGCGGCAAGCCGGTCAAGGCCCTCGTGCACTTCGATCGCAACGGGTTCGGCTACACGCTCGACCGCACCAACGGCACGCTCCTCGTCGCCGAGAAGTTCGATCCGGACGTCAACTGGGCGACGCACATCGACAAGCAGACGGGCCGGCCGGTCGAGGTCGCTGCGATGCGGACGCAGGCGGGGAAGAACTCGCAGGGTGTCTGCCCGGCGGCGCTCGGCAGCAAGGACCAGCAGCCGGCCGCCTACTCGCCGCGGACGAAGCTGTTCTATATCCCGACCAACCACGTGTGCATGGACTACGAGCCGTTCGAGGTGAAATACACCGCGGGACAGCCCTACGTCGGCGCGACGTTGAGGATGTTCCCCGGTCCCGGCGGGCACATGGGCACCTTCACCGCCTGGGACGCCGCGGCCGGCAAGATCGTGTGGAGCAATAAAGAACGGTTCTCGGCGTGGAGTGGCGCGCTCGTGACCGCCAGTGACGTCGCGTTCTATGGGACGCTCGAGGGCTACATGAAAGCGGTGGACGCCAGAACCGGTAAGGAGCTGTGGAAGTTCAAGACGCCGTCCGGCATCATCGGCAACCCCATGACGTACGTGGGGCCGGATGGCAAGCAGTACGTAGCGGTCCTGTCCGGCATCGGAGGCTGGGCGGGCATCGGACTGGCGGCGGGCCTCGAAGGAGACAGCGAAGGGCTCGGCGCGGTCGGCGCGTACAAGAAGCTCGCGGAGTTCACCAACCTCGGTGGCGTGCTGACCGTCTTCTCTCTTCCGTAACGCGTGTGCGCCCCGCGCCGGCGGTCGCTCCGCCGGCGCCGGGCGGGTTTCCTGTGCTGGCTGAGATCACCCCGCCGCGGCGGGGTGATCTCTTTCCAGGGGGTGGGACGATGGCCTCCGTCAGGATCATCATCGCCGTGGCGCTGGCCGTCGGGGCTTCCCTGCTGCTGCCGACGAGCGCGCTTGCCCAAGGATCGCGAGCGAGCTTCCGCGTCTGCGCCGACCCGAACAACCTGCCGTACTCGAACGAGCGGTTGGAAGGCTTCGAGAACAAGATCGTCGATCTCATCGCGAGGGAGCTCGGGGCGACGCCGACCTTCACGTGGTGGCCGGACCGTCGCGGGTTCATCAGGAACACGCTGCGCGCCAACCAGTGCGACGTCGTGATGGGCGTTCCCAACGGTTACGATCAGGTCCGCTGGACCCAGCCGTACTACCGCTCGACGTACGCGTTCGTCTTCGCCCGCGACCGTGGCTTCCAGGTGCGCTCGTGGGACGACCCGGCGCTTCGCAGTGCGCGGATCGGCGTCGTGGCGGCGACGCCGCCCGGCGACGCGATGATCAAGAAAGGCCTCATGGGCAACGTCGTCTCGTACCGGCTGACGATCGACTACACGACGGAGTACCCAGGTCAGATCGTGGACGACGTCGCGGCGGGAAAGACCGACGTCGCCATCGTCTGGGGTCCGGTCGCGGGCTACTTCGCGAAGAAGCAGTCGGTGCCCCTCGAGGTCGTGCCGGTGCCCCCGATCGAGGGTATCGACTCGCCGTTGACGTACGAGATCTCCATGGGAGTCCGGAAAGGGGACCGGGAGCGTCAAGCGCAGCTCGACGCGGTACTCGCCCGGAAGCAGACCGAAATCCGCAAGATCCTCGAGGAGTACGGCGTGCCGCTGGTGCCAGGCGCGCTCGTGCGCAAGCCGGACGAGGTCAAGCAGGGCGTGGTCAGCGAGCGCTATGAGTAGTTGTCGTGACGGTGAATGAGGCCGGGACGACGCGTGTGAAGGCGCTGCGGGTTGCGCTCACCGTTCTGGTCTTCATCGCCGCCGTCCCCCACGCGCCGTCCACCGCGGACCCGGGCGACGACGAGCTCGCCCAGGTTCTCCAGGCGAAAGACGAAGACACACCCGCCGTCAGGCAGTTCAAGGAAACGGGCAAGAACCCCTATAACCGCGACGCCGACGCGATCGCGGCGGGGTTCAAGCTCGCCCGCGCCTACGCCTGCACTCACTGTCATGCGGGCGACCTGTCCGGTCTGATCGGCCCCAATCTCACCAGCGGCAACTGGCGCCATCAGCGGAACGGGACGGACAAGGGGATGTTCCAGACGCTCTACTTCGGGACCAGCGCGGGGATGGCAGCCTGGGGAAAGCGGGGGGCCCTCACGGAGGAGGAGATCCTCAAGGTCATCGCCTTCGTCCGCAGCAAGTATCGCGGCAAGGACATCACCTGGGAGTGATAGCGACCTCGTTTCGTTCCTGCTGCCTCGGCCTGTGCTTGTTCTTCGCGCTCCTCGAGCTTGCCGGCGCCGCCGACGTCACCCGCGAGCAGGTCATGGAGATGCTGGCTGCGGCGAGCGAGCAACGCCCTGCCGATCTTGCCGGCAAGGACCTGTCGCGCCTCGACCTCACGGGCGTCGACTTCAAGCGCGCCAACTTGAGCGGCGCGAACCTGTCCGGAGCGATCATGCCCCGCGCGAATCTTTTCGGCGCGAACCTGACCGGCGCCAGACTCATCGGCGCCGATCTGAGCGGCGCCAACCTGGACATCGCCTTGCTCGGCGACGCCGACCTCACGAAAGCGGATCTCACCAAGGCCAGCCTCTTCGGCGTGCTTCTCACCAGGGCGACGCTCGTGGACGCCAATCTCTCCGGCGCCCGCATCATCGCCAATCTCTCGAACGCGAACCTGAGCGGAGCCAATCTCTCCGGCGCCGACATGGCGGCCGACATGCGAAACCAGCCGATGGGACTCATGCGCGTGTTTCTCACGAGCGCCAATTTGACTGGAGCGAACCTCACGGGCGCAAATCTGGCCCGGGCCGAGCTGTCCTTCGCCAACCTTTCGAGGGCCGACCTGACCGGCGCCAATCTCTTCGGAGCGGACGTCAGCGGCGCGAACCTGGATGGCGCGATCTTGAGGGGCGTGCGCGGCAAGGCTGAGATGCGAGGCCTGTCGTCCGCAAGGAACGTCGACAAGGTGATCTTCGAATAAGTGAGCCGCGCGGACTTCACGTTCGCGCCCCAGCCGTTCTTCCGGCGATCAGCGAAGTCCCCAACGGGCAGTGGACCCGGCAAGGTCTGCCGTGTCGGCACAACCAGCCGCCCGAGCCGGGGCGTGAGCTGAAGGGCATGTAGGCACCGCTTACAAAAAACCTCGCAAGGTGGCGTCGCGAGGCCGCTGTCCGCCATCAACGGCCCGATCGGGGATCGCTCTCATTCCTGGTACTGCCCTTGCACGGGGAAACGACGGCTGGTCTCCCAGCGAAAACTGCGCGCTGTACGGGAGCCAGGGAGGGAGCGCATTGAGGCGAATCGTGCCGTGTCTCGCGCTTGCGACGGCGTTGGTGGGCGGAACGTGTCTGCCGACCGCGCGCGCGGCCCGTGAAGACATACGCGCGGACGCGACTGCCGCGGTCTGGGCCTTCACGGTTCTGAACTATGCGGCCGTCGGCTCGGGGCGCGCCGTCGAGAAATTGTCGTTCCCCACACGGGAGGCTTGCGAGGCGGCGCGGCAAGGCGTCCTGGAGATCGGCCAAGAGCAGCGGCCGATCCCGGTGATCGGGCGCTGCCTGAACGAGGAACGCCCGACGACTCGTCCGGCGAGCTAAGTCCGGAGTCCGTCCCACTCCATATCGCGCATCGGCACGCCGTCGCATCGCCTGTCTGGCTCTCGTCGAGGGTCATCGTTACTCGTTCCTCGCCGACCCGTTGAAATGACATCGAGGACCTGATCGACTCGATGATCAGGACCTATCGATCGACATTGGCTCGGATGTAGGCCCAGACCGATTCGATCTGGCGCAACTGCAGTACGCCCCGCCACGGCGGCATCTGGCTCTTTCCATTCAACACCACGGAGAAGAAACGGTCACGATCGGCGGAGCGCAGCCGGCGAAGGTCGGACGTCCCTCCGGCACTGGTGTTTCGCAATTGCTCGCCGTGGCAGTTCGCGCAGTAGTCGGCGTACACCATCGCGCCGGCCGCGACCTTTTCGGCATCGGTGTCCGCCCGAGCGAAGGACACGACGGGGGCCAGCGCGAAGACCGCCCCCGTCATCGAGGCCAGCCACACGCGCTTCACCTGGCGGAATACTCCTCGAACAGCTTGAACGTCCACAGGCTGCCCCCCGCGGGAACGTTGGCCAGATTGGGATCACCCGCGCGCATCACGTAGGGGCCGGTGGCCCCGCTGGTGACGGTCACGTATTGCTTGCCATCGAGTTCCCACGTGATCGGCTGCCCCACGATGCCGGCCGACGTCTGAAACTCCCAGAGTGTCTTCCCGCTCTCGGAATCGACCGCCATGAACTCGCCGGTGAGTCGACCCGTGAACACCAGCCCGCCCGCCGTCACGAGCGTGCCAGAGATGTTCGGGCTCTTGAAGGGCACCGCCCACTTCGATTGGCCGGTCAGGGGGTCGATCGCGCGGAGATAGCCGCGGCCATTCGGGTCGTCGAAGAGATACGGCCAGGGCCGAGTCACGCCATAGTGCGGCTGGCCCGCCTTGAGATTGGATACCTGGTCGAGCGGCAGTGGTTGGTATTCCCAACCGAAGTCGAGTGTATTCACGTAAAGCAGTTTGCTCAACGGACTGTATGACATCGGCGCCCAGTTCTTGCCGCCGGTGAGCGCAGGCCAGACCTGCACCTTCTTGCCCTCGAGAGCGGCTTTCGTCTCCTCGGTCCACACCGGGCGTCCGGTCGTCATGTCGATGCGCTCGGCCCAGGTGACCTTGACGAACTTGTTCGCGGCCAGGAGCTTGCCGGTCGCGCGCTCGACGACATAGAGGAACCCGTTGCGGTTCGCCTGCATGACGACTTTGCGCGGCGTCCCGTCGATCGTGAGCTCGGCCTGGACCAATTCGTTGACGCCGTCGTAATCGAACGGGTCGTTCGGCGTCATCTGATACCACCAGACCACGTTGCCGGTCTTGGGCTGGATCGCCAGGATCGAGTTGGTGTACAGATTGTCGCCCTTGCGACCGAGCGGATTCCACGGGGCGGGATTGCCGGTTCCCCAGAAGACGAGATCGAGGTCCGGATCGTAGGACCCGGTAATCCAGGTACTGCCGCCGCCCGTCTTCATCGACTCGCCGGCCCAGGTCTCAGAGCCCGGTTCGCCCGGCGCCGGAATGGTGTACGTGCGCCACAGTGGCTTGCCGGTCTGGGCGTCGAACCCTTCGAGATAGCCGCGGTGGCCGAACTCGGCGCCGGCCACCCCCGCGATGACCACGCCGTTTGCGAGCAACGGCGCGACCGTCATCGAGTAGCCGTCCTTCGGGTCGGACGACTTCGTGCGCCAGACCTCTTTTCCGGTCTTGATGTCGAGCGCGATGACGTGCGCATCGAGCGTGGTGCGGTAGAGCCTGTCTTCGAACAGCGCGGCGCCGCGGTTGACGATGCCGCAGCAGACCACGCGTGTGGTGTCCGGTGGATATTCGATCACTGATTTCCAGATCTGCTTGCCGGTCCGCGCGTCGATGGCGACGCTCTTTTCGTGATCGGTGAGATAGACGACACCGTCCTTGACCAGCGGCTGCGCTTCTTGACCGCGGTTGTCGGCCATGCTGTACGACCAGGCCGGCACGAGTCGTTTGACGTTGTCGCGATTGACGTGCGTGAGCGGGCTGTAGCGCTGCTGGCTGTAGCCCATGCCGTAGGTCAGGACATCTCCGGGCGTTCGTTCGTCGTTCTTCAAGTCTTCCACGGTCTGCGCCAGCCCGAGGGCCGGAGCGGCCGCGCTCAGGAGCGCGACGAGGATGGCTGCTTTGATCATGGACATCTCCTCCCGGTTTCGGGGCGTCACGCTGGCCGCCATTGCGGCAGATCGCCGCCCGCCCGAGGATCTGCCGAACGAGAGTCCGCGTCAACCGGCGTTCGGCCAGCTCGTGGCCCTCGCCGATGGCCATCCATCGGCGTAAGATCCCCGGCACCGATGAGTCGCGCGAGCGCACGGCTCGGCACCATCCGAGAGATCGAGGCGGTGCGGACGCGGATCGTGTCGGCCGCGATCTGTTGGTCGAGCGTGTGGCTGTTGATGATCGTCCTCCACGACGCGTCGGTGGCATCGGCGCAGCCGGACGAACCGCTCACCCGGCTTCCTCCCGTTCTCGTGGTGGCCCCGCCATCGTCGCCGCTGGCGGTGCCACGGTCGTGGGTCCCGAACTGGGTCGATACTCTTTTCGGCGCCGAGGTCAAGGCCGCGCAGCCCTCGATCCTGCCCGAGGTGCTGGAGCGCCTGCCCGGAGCGACACTCCAGAACGAACAGGGCAATCCGTTCCAACCGAGCCTCACGCTTCGAGGCTTCACGGCGTCCTCCGTCACCGGGTTGCCACAAGGCGTGAGCGTCTTTCTCGACGGCGTGCGACTCAACGAGCCCACCGTCGAGGAAGTGAACTTCGACCTGATCCCCCTCGAGGACATCGAACGGGTGGAGATCATCCGTGGCCCTTCGGTGCTGTTCGGCCGGAACACGCTGGGAGCCGCCGTGAGCATGACGACGCGGCGAGGCGAAGAGATCCGCGAAATCGCCCCGGAGATCGCGGGCGGGAGTTTCGGGCGCCGTCAGTATCGCGTCCGACTCGGTGGCGAGGCGCGGCCGCTCGACTATTATCTCTCGCTCAACGAGATCCTCGAGGACGGCTTCCGTGACGACACCGACAGCCGACTTTCACGCGTCTTCGGCAAGCTGGGCCTTCGCGCCGGTGGCACGGACGCCACGCTCTCCTACCAGTACAGCGACAACCGCATCAAGCAAGCGGGCTCCCTGCCGGAGAGCGAGCTCAAACGGGATCGCGCCGCGAACTTCACGATCGGCGATTTCTTCGCGCCCACGCTCCACCAGGCGATCCTGAACCTCCGCCAATCGGTCGGCGAGCCGCTGACGGTCCAGGTGAACGCGTTCGCTCGCTCGCTCGGCTCGGAACAATTCAACGTGAACCTCATCACCGCGAACAGCCGTCTCCGTAACACGACCGTCTCGGCGGGGGGCGCCCTTCAGCTCACGCGCGAGGACACGGTCTTCGACCGACGCAACGTCCTGGTCGTGGGCGCCGAGTACGCCCGTCACGACGTCCACAGTCGGACGTTCCAGGAGGACATGGGCGAACGGAGGCTGGAAGCCGATCTCACCGACGTCCAGGATGCCATCGGCGTATTCGGCCAGGACTCCTTCGTCATCGTTCGCGACGTGCTCGTCCAGGGCTCGGCGATCGTCCTCACGGTCGCCGGCCGCTGGGACAGTCTTCGCCATGACATCGACGATCGGCTCGGCGGGCCGAGCGGCGGCGTCCATGCCTTCGATCGCTTCAATCCACGCGCCGGGATCAACTTCAACGTCAGCGAGCGCCTCGGTCTGTACGCGAGCTACGGCGAGGGGTTCCGGGCTCCGGCGTTCCTCGAGCTGACGTGCGCGGGCCCCGGGGCCATCTGTCCCGGGCTCCAGGCCGGCGTCGCGCCCGACCCGGCGCTGCGGCCCGTGAAGGCGAGGACGTACGAGGTGGGCGTCCGGGCGCGCCCGCTCGCGTGGCTAGAGGCCGACGTGTCGGGATTCCGGACGGACGTGGATGACGACATCTTTTCCGTCGCGCCGACGGGGACGACCGGCGTCTTCTTTCAGAACATCGGCCGGACTCGGCGCGAGGGTGTCGAGGCCGGCCTGCGCGGACGCTTCGCCTCGTTCGCTGATGCGTACGTGAACTACGCGTTCACGCGGGCGACGTTTCAGGATCGCGTCGACCTCGCGACGCCCGCCTCGCCAGGGGTGGAATCCGTCAGGCCCGGCGACTCGTTGGCCCTCGTCCCCGCCCACCGGATCAATGCGGGGGTCGCCTATCACCCCTGGGCATGGCTGACGCTGACGCTGGATGCGCGCTATGTCGCGCCCCAGTTCTTGCGCGGCGACGAGGTGAACCGCGCGCGGCCACTGCCGGCCTATTGGGTGGCCGACGCCGGGGCGACGATGCATGTGCGGAAGCTCGACGCATTCGTGCGTCTCAAGAACGTCACCAACAACTCGTATGAGACGTTCGGCACCTTTGCCATCAACGGGCGTGAGCCAGGGAATCCGGTGCAGCGATTCCTGACCCCGGCGCCGCCGATCAACGTCCACGCGGGACTCCAGTACGTCTTCTAATCCTGGTAGAATCCCCGCTCCGCGGGCGAACGCGGCGGCCGGCATCAGGTGTCGCGGAGGGGCGGCTCGTGCGTTGGATCGCTGCTGGCGTGGTCGACGGCGTGATCAGGAGACTGGGGTCGCTGACGGTGTCGGCGGCCATTCACGCGCTCATGGCCCTGACGGTCATCGCCGGTCTCCAGAGGCTGGGACCGCGAGAAGCGGTGCCACGCGTCGCGTGGATGTCGTTCGAGGCCCCGGCGACGGCTGCCTCGCCCAACCGTGAGCGACCGGAAGATCGAACATCGACGCCGAGCCTACCCGCCGCGCCGCGCGCGCCGGAACTGAGACAGCCAGATCCGGCGCCCCGAACGCCGCGACCGGATGCGACCCCAGGGGAATCGACGGTGTTGCCGGCGGGTTCGGTGCTCTCGAGCACGCCAGCAGACGTCTCAACGGCTGCTCCCGGGCTGCCCGAACCGAGTCTGGACCTGATCGTGTCCAGCCCTTCCGAGCCACCGGCGGCGGTGGCCGAATCCGAATCGACGGATGCGACCATGGCGGTGAGCCAGGACCTTTCAAGACCGCCGGGATCGAGTCAGACCGGAGCGCCCCTGGGAACTGCCACGGCGGCGCTGCAGCCGCCGGAGACTCCTGGCCGCGCGGCCACGCGGCCAGCGGCACCGCGCGGCGGATATCAGGTTCGCCCACCGTATCCGGCCGCGGCGCGCCAACGCGGCATCCAGGGCATGACCCTCCTCCGCGTCCATGTCGAGACCGATGGACGGGTCGGTGACATCGCCGTGCAACAATCCGCGGGCCATGCCGAGCTCGATCGAGCGGCAGCCGACGCCGTCCGTCAGTGGCGCTTCGAACCGGCGCGCAATGAAGCGGGGCCGGTCGCGATGTGGGTGCTGATCCCCGTAGAGTTCAGGCTGACCGATGGGCGTTGATTGAACGCATTCGTTCTCTCGCCGTCCGCGTCTCACCGATCGTAGCCGGCCGTTGACATGAGTCGCCGGACGGCACTAGCATCCCGGCACCCGGATCGGAGGGGGGTGAGCCTCCGGGCCAAGCGGACTCGAATCCATCCAAGCGGTCGTGTCCTTCATGCGTCGTTGCCTGGCGAATCACAACGGTGAACGTCACAGCGGAGAAGGGTATGAGCTTACTCGTGAGATTCGTCCTTGCCGCACTCGCCTTCCTGTCGTTCGTGCTGCCATCCGGGCCGGCGCCGGCCGCCGAGTGGCGAGACGTCACCGATGATCGGCTGCTGAATGCCGGCAGCGACGGCGCCAACTGGCTCATGTACAACCGGACCTACTCGGGCTGGCGCTTCAGCCCCCTCGACCAGGTCAATGCGGGCAACGTCAAGAAGCTCGTCCCGAAGTGGATCTTTGCCGGAGGCACGCTCGGCGATCAGCAGACGACGCCGATCGTCAACGACGGCATCATGTTCACGACCTCCACCGCCCTGGGCTTCAACCGGGTGCAAGCCGTCAACGCCGCCACCGGCGAGCTCCTGTGGAAGCACGAGCGGAAGATCCCCGAGGACGTCGGCGCGCTCGTGCGCCTCATCCCTCACAACCGCGGGGTGGCGCTCTCCAAGGACAAGGTGATCTTCGGGACGCTGGACGCCCATGTCGTCGCCCTCGAAGCGAAGACGGGCAAGCCGGTGTGGGAGACGAAGATTGCCGACTACGGCGATGGGTACTTCGTGTCTCAGGCGCCGCTCGTCGTGAAGGGCAAGGTGATCGTCGGGATCTCTGGACCGGGCGAGATGGGCCCCCGCGGGTTCGTCGAAGCGTTCGAAGCGCACACCGGCAAGAGCCTGTGGCGCTGGTACTCGGTTCCCGCCGCCGGCGAGCCGGGCAGCGAGACCTGGACCGCCGACACGTGGAAGATCGGCGGCGGCGCCGTCTGGCACGCCGGGACGTATGATCCAGCCACGAATCTCCTGTACTTCGGCACGGGTAACCCGGCGCCGTGGATCGCCGACATGCGTCGCGGCGACAACCTCTACACGATGTCGGCGGTCGCCCTCGATCTCGACACCGGAAAGCTGAGGTGGTACCACCAGTACCTGGCCAACGAGCCCTGGGACTTCGACACAGTGGCCGAGCAGCACGTCATCGACGTGGTCCGCAACGGACAGACCCACCAGGCGGTCGTCCAGGCCAACAAGCTCGGCTACGTCTACACGCTCGATCGGATCACCGGGAAGTTTCTCTCGGCGGTGCCGTTCATCAAGTCGCTCAACTGGGGCAAACCGGATCCCGTCACCGGCAAGGGCGTGGAGAATCCCGGGCTCCGTCCCACGATGGGGGGCCCGCCCGTGGAAGTCTGTCCCTCGCTGCTCGGCGGGACCGGCTGGCAGCCGAAGGTCTTCAACCCGAAGACCGGGTACATGTACATCCCGGCCAACGAGTTCTGCATGCGGTACGCCTACGTGGCC
>WNEY01003600.1_pt1 | contig 16899 bp, 23 predicted proteins | sample 5400531 | NCBI WGS metagenome assembly WNEY01 (sample SAMN13153338, study PRJNA577476) | soil metagenome | isolation source: 200 cm saprolite under Douglas fir tree site 1 | place: USA:California | collected 2015-04-18
CGACGGAGAACCCGACCTATGGTGTGCTTTGTGAACGTAGAAAGTGTGGACCGCATCATCTACTCCATCTTCCAGAGATTCAATCTGGAATGGAAAACCCGCACCCTCAACCTATTTACACAAGCTGCTTGACGTCACCGCCATAGCGGGAATGTTTGACTTTCGATGCCAAGGGGTGAAATCATTATTTTCGAGCGGATCGCAGTTTTGTCCGCAAACTTCATATTTTATTCATCCTTCATCGTAGGCAGTTGCCTCCTGCGCATTCCGAACTCCTGAGAGGGGGGCCTCATGACACCCGTCGTAGCGGCCAAGAAATTCAGCAAATTCGATCCCAAGACCTTCCTTTCGACCATCGACGGCGGTAGGAAGATCGCACCTTTTCCCAAAAAGCAGACGATCTTTGTTCAGGGCGACTCGTCCGATGCTGTTTTTTATATACAGAAAGGAAAGGTAAAACTCACCGTTGTGTCGAAGAGCGGGAAGGAAGCCACAATAGGCATTCTGAACGAGGGCGATTTCTTCGGAGAAGGTTGCCTTACAGGGCAGCCTCTCCGCCTGTGCTCCGCAACCGCAGTGACCGATTGCTCTGTGATGCGAATCGATAAGAAGGCGATGATGGAAGTGCTTCACCGGGAACACGCGTTTTCCGATGTGTTCGTGGCATATTTGCTGACACGGAACATCCGATATGAAGAGGATTTGGTTGACCAGCTTTTCAATTCCAGCGAGAAACGACTGGCCCGGATATTGCTATTGCTGGCTCATTTCGGCAAGGAAGGTAAACCCGAAGTTGCTGTTCCGAAAATCAGTCAAGAAACTCTAGCAGAGATGGTGGGTACAACTCGCTCGCGGGTTAGCTTTTTCATGAACAGGTTCAGGAAATTGGGGTTCATTGATTATCACGCTGGCGATACATTGGAAGTTCACAGTTCACTTCTCAACATCGTTCTCCACGACTAGGGCTTCCTGAGCAATATTGAACAGACGTACTCTGATCCATCCGACTAGCATCACCCTACTCCTATCAATACCGCTCCTCCCTCTGAAACCACGACCGCCGAAGAACGCCGCTCTAGCCGGGAATTCTGGTTGCTACTTAATCATTGCGATGTTCACGATGATTTCCTTTGGCGTGCTTGAATTGCTCATGAGGTCGCGCACTTTGAACTTAAACTGTGCGGCTGTCAATTCAGGCAAGAATGAAAAGCCCCCGGATGGAGGTGATGGGCACCCGGGGGCAGACGAACAGAGCTGGCGCACCTGCCTTTCCAGCCAATTGGAACTCTATAGGATTATGGGGTAACCATTCAATAAAGTTGAACTGGTATTACTGCCCTGCTTCGCACTACAGCGCCCTAAAAATAAAAATGTCAGCCGTTTGCTGCAACCTCCGTCAGCAACCATGACTCTGAGGACTTGGCGTGGACGGCTCAAGGTTCTGCTGGGCGAGACGCTAGCTTACGCTTCTGCCATTGCCCTCCCCTTTCCCGTCCCGCCTTGTCTCATGGATGCTAACTCGATCCTGAACCGACTCCGCGATCTGAGACGGGAAATCCGCGAATTGCAGGAGTTGAACACTCGCCATCGAAACCAACAAAGGCCAGCCGGGGAATTCCAGAGTAGATGAACGTTTTTTACCCGGACGGCGAATCGATGCCAGGCACACTTCCGTTGATACGGTACAGCCCTCCTGCCGCGAATTCGGTCAGTAACGCTTAGGCTTGGCCTTGGGCCTTCGCAGGAAATAACGCCTCTCGGCTCGGTTCATATTGCGGCGAAACACTTGGCGGAACATGCGCTCAATGGGTGTTTCTCTGTGAGGTTTGCGGGGAAACATGCACCACCCCCAAGCAGGTTTTTGGACACAAATTTTACTCCCGGCAGTCCAGACGCACGAAACGTGACTACAAGGGCGGCTTGCTGCCGGTTTAACCACGACGTTCTGCGAGAGTTTCCAGTTCCTTGCCTAACTGCTCAAGCCGCTCCCGCCTTCGGTCATATTGCAGGAGATCGGCGTCCTTCAAGTCTGCGATCCTGCCTAAGACCCAAAGATTGAGCTGCTGCCTGTAAAGTCGGATGATCTCCGCGCTGATTTTGTGGAGGCGATCCATAGTGCACCTGTCAGGGCCAGGGGGCGAATTGGTCGGATCGGCGGGTGTGACGCTGGAGGAGCAAAAACTTAGGATGCCTTGGGAGGCTCGGGCTGTTGCTGGGGAGACCGATTTTCTCGCCCTCAGCCGCTTCGGACCGGGTACCGCTTCAGGAACTCATCGACATTATTCTTGATTAAAGCTTGCTCCGCTTTCAGAGCGGAGTACAGCCGTGATAAGAGGTGCTGCCGCCTACGATCATCTCTCTCGGAAGCGATCAACATGCAGAGTTGACGGACCGCCTGATTTTCACCCGACACAGCCATTCCTCATTTCGCTTCTCTGGCTTAAGCAGGACGAGCAGATACTGATTTCTCGACATCGAGTGCAGCGCGGTAATGCTCAAGAGCGAGTCTTACGGCGCGGATTTCAGTTTCGATAGAATTTGCTTGATCCCGAGTATTTGTCGCCATCAGAGCAGTATTCAGGACTTGCTGGCGTTTCTCCAGCCATTCAACGTGCTGCCTTACGGTGCGATCCATAAAGTTGCGCCTCGGATACGCGGCAACGTAAGATTCAAACCAATTTTATTCCCGAACCAAGCCTGCTGCACCCTCGAAGCTGTGTTGAGTCATACCCCGAACTCGGCACCCGTGAGGAGGTTTTCCTTCGCAGGAGAACAGCAGGACTCAGACACAGCAATTAGAATTGTACGCCCGATTTTCATTGAGCCAGAAATGCCCCGAGGCTCGGGTAGCGCGCAATTTGAAATCCACAGGAGTAGCCAAGGGAACAAGACCTGTGGGAGACTATCCGCATGTCAGAAAAACGAACAAAAGCCGATAAAGCGCAGCGGCAAACAGACCGATTGGAAAATAAGGAATCTCGCCGTCCCGCGCAGAATCGCAAAAAAGAAACCGACCCGCGAGGACTTCAGCCCGGCTGCTTTGGGTCGTAGCGGTTCTTAGGCGGGATCACGCTTTTGTAGGCCGCTTCTCCAGCTCTGCAATCCATTCCAACAGTTCTCTCACTACCGGACTGTCCGGCAAGGCCCTCGCCGTCAGCATGGCTTTCGCTTCCTCCGGGGTCAGCCTGGTGAAATGCGGGGCGCTGTATTTTTTCTTGCGACCCGATTCGGAATCTGGCGTTGACGTGCTCGGATCGGATGGATCTTTTCGCATGGCCCTTTGGTCTGTTCTGAAAAATTACTCTTTGTGGACCGCCCGCGAACCTCGACTATGAGATTGTTCTGATTTCGGAACATGCCAGCGGTTTTGTAGTAGCCCACGAAGGGTGTGGGTTTTAGCAAAGACGCCCGGCATCAAGGGGATAGCTCCAAAATAAACAGAAGCTGCACACACAACGGGAAAGGAATGATCGCATCCAAGAAGTTGCGCGCTAGAACTGTGCTGGCCTCAATCCCCAGAGGGTCTGTCGATGGCGAAGGCCGTCTTGATCGTGGATGACAATGCGTTTATCCGTCAGGCGCTCTGTGAATCGACCGGGATAAACGGCTTGTCACGCCATGGCCCGGAGTAATGAATGGCTCGGGCTATCATTATCTTTCCCTGTGCCGGATTCGCCAAGAATCAGCACGGGGTGAGAGCTCTGCGAGGCCTTTGCAACAAGCCGATAGAGTTTCTCCATTTCCGCGCTTCGGCCGATAATGCCGCCAAACCCTTGATCGTTCTTGAGGTTCCCGCATCGCATCCGGTCGTCGGTTTTGAACCTGAGATCTGCGGCGATCCTCTCTAAGGTCAGCTTCAGTTCGCTGAGACTGAAAGGTTTCGTGAGATAGTCGCAAGCCCCGGCCTTCATTGCCTCAACTGCTGAGCCGACCGTCCTGCAAACGCTCACCACGATTACTTCGATCCCCGGATGGCGGGCTTTAATGCAGCGCAGCGTTTCGAGTCCGCGGACAATCGGCGGTTTCACATCCAGCAAGACCACATCAAATGTTTGAGAGTCGATCAGGTAGAGCGCTTGTTCGGCAGTACCCGCAGTGCTTGTCGCGTATCCCAAGGCAGATCCTGCTTCGCGGTACACATCGCGGAGTGAATGGTCCGGGCTAATTCGAGCAAGTTGAGAAGACTGGAATTCGGAAGGGGCTGAGGGCGCGAGATTGGAAATGCACTTGTTGCGATTGCGCCTGTCATGGCAAAGGACCTCTGTTTTGAACTTAGCTAAGAGTGGTCTTGATTCTTGCGAGGCAGGGATTACGAAATGTGTTTGGCGAGCTGGATGCGAGGCCACTCTACTGCTCCGTTTTCAGATGGAAAACGCAGATTTCGGGTTCTTAGGCCTCTTGAGAGCAGCGCCAGTAGTTGCTTGCGCGTTCCCGTGATCGCAACTCCTTCGTACCCAAACCCAGACAGAGCGTGGATGCGTTTCTGTGACCGCAGTTCGGCAAGCATCCAGGACCCCCACTCAGGTGTAGCGGGTAGTCCGTAATGGCTGACCAGCGCGGACCAGATAAACGTGTCGTCATCAGCAGGAGCTTGCCATCGGAGCTCGTGGCGGCCAACTCCTGGGAGCACGCCACGAGATGGCGCAGCGGGCGCTTGCGTCCTGCAACCGCAATCGAACCGCGGAAGAGCAGCGGTTTTTCTCCGAGCGCGACTAAGGTTTCGGCGCCGTTGGGATCTATCACCGTGAACATGTCCCCGTTGCCAAAAGCCGCTGCAATGGCCCCGATCTCATGTTTTTGATATTTCCGAAGTCCATGACTGGCTGCCGATTTCATGGATCGAGATCTTGTATTCCCGAATGATCTCGGCATCGACATATATGATGACCGGCTCGGGTACGCTCAATCCGACCATTCGGGCCAACCGCCAAGTAGTCGTTCGCCAGTACACGCGTGGTTTGCGGATTGCCCTGGAATTTAACGACGTACTCGTGTCCGTCGTCCGCGGCCATGAGCTGAGCCTGCGAGCCGCCGCGGAGGCGACGAATGTGCTTAATTGCCTTGATGTACATTGCGAAATCCCCTTTTGTGGCGGTCACGCAGAGCTAGGGACGGATCAAAGGAGAGATCACGTGCTACGAGGCGGGAAGGAAGTGGAGAGGGAAGGTGGTTTCGTTGCTACGCTAGTGTCGTGTGGGCTGGGGTGAATCGGCGAGCTGTTCGAGTCCGAAGACGACATTACGCAACGTTTTCATGTCTTCGATATCAGCGAGTGGTGGAGCTTGAAGCTTGGCAAGTAAAATCTCCAGCGTTTTCGGATCAACCCGCTTCCTCGCGGCACTTAACCGGTCGAAACCAGGTGCGGCTGATTCGAGGATCTCCAGCACCCTCCGCTTTGTTGAGACATTCCTGATGAGTTTCGGCTGTTCGACGTCACCGTGCTCGCGCAGGACACTGCGATAGAGGGTTGGCCCAACGGCTCTTTCCAGAGCGAGAATTCTGTTATCCAAATCATCCGCGCCCGAATTAGCGCTTGCACTAGCTTGTGTTCCATTCGGCTTCGAAGCGCTATTACTGCCGCCATTTGCGCCATTTGTGTGGACGCCATTGCCGTTGCAGTTTTTCCCGGGCCGAATTCCTTTTCGCCAGTTTTCCGGAATTGCCCATGCCGGAAGTGCAGGTGTTCGCTTTGGTTGCTGGTTCTGGTCGAGATCAACCCAAGAGCCCTGAAATTCGTAGAAGTACCGACCCAAACCAAAACAGGAACAGGCCCGTTTGAAGGCCTGAGCGTCCGCTGAGGTCATTCCGTTCTCATCATCGGCCCACTCTTCACCAGTACCCGAATGCGACCATAGGCCGATGATGGTCACCGTGCACGTCACAAGGATTTTTCCGCTCACGATGCTCTCGCCTTTCTTCATCCTGGTGATGTTGCTCATCGTCTCGATCTTGTATTTGCGGGTCCAACCCTGGGGAGTAAACAGAGCATTCAGTCTGTCCGCATAGGCGCGCGGATCGGCGTAAGGGACGATCTGGCCGCGTTTCTTGTCCTTAGCTGTATTCGTGACCCGCCACTGGACTTGATCGGGAGAAAATGGAACCGCCAGTTCTGCTAGAACCGATTTGACGTCAATAGTTGAGACAACCGCTGGCGCTTGCTCGTTTGCCATGAGGGGCCTCCTTGAGATTTCGGAGTTTGAGAAATGTGAGTTATCGGTAAGGTAGATCGTTGAGATAAATCGGAATGGGCCTAGAACGGAATTTCTTCGTCTGGCACTGTACTCCCCTCGTTGCTTTCATCGGGCCTGTAAGTTCCATTGCCGTTGCTTCGAGAGTTGAGGAACTCGATCCTGTCCACGTAGACAAGGTCCCTATAATTCTTTCCGCCTGTTTTCTTGTCCCCCCGAGACTCAGTGCGCTTGCAGCCTTCCAGATAAACACGGTTGCCTTTGTGGAGATACTCGCCGGCGATTTCCGCGCGCCTCCCGAGCGCCTTCACGCTGAACCACTCGGTGCGTTCCTGGAGTCGCCATTCTTGTCCTTCCAACGCTCGGTACTGGCGATAGAAAACTGCGCGATGACCGCGCCTTGCGGGCTGTACTTCAGCTCAGGATCTCGGCCGAGATAGCCGATTATCAGGATTTTTTGCATGGGGGACTCCTCAATTGAAATGAAAAGACAGAAAAGGCATGTCGCGGGCCGCGACGCGACAGGCAAACTTGTTCGCCACAATGGCCAGGATTTTCAGACGTTCTCCGGAGCGATCTGTGGTGGGAACTCGTACTCTCTTATCACCGATGTGTCGCCCTCTAAGTCTCAGTTCCATGATTGACTGAGGTTGCGGTCGGTGACGAGATAGAAGCGCGTGATGAGACTAAGTGCTGACTGCCCAGTTCTCGATGACAAGGTTCTGAACGCGTCCGAACTCGTGCGTGTTGTTCGTGACCAGCGTCAAGCCGAGGCTGCGGGCGTGCGCAGCAATAAAAAGATCGTTTGCACCGATCATCGTTCCACGCGTCTTTAGATGTGCGCGGATCTTTGCATAGTGCGACGCCGCTTCGTCGGGAAAATCCAAAACCTCAACATAGCCTAAGAATGCATCGAGCGCTAACTGATCTTGGTGTCGGCGGGGGGACAATTCAACACCAAAGAGTAGCTCCGATTTTGTGATAACGGAAATACACACATCACTTACGCGAACTTCCTGCAGTCGCTTGAGGACCGCATCGTTCGAGCGTTTCATGATGTAGGAACAAGTATCTGTATCGAGCATGTAGCGCGGCATTATGGCTCGCGCTCCTGCACGGGGAGGTCTCCCACTCCCTCCATGAACGCCTCGGAAGCGACAGGCGCGTTAACGATGTAGGACGACCAATCTATTGGTCTAGGTGAGAGGATCACGTCATTTCCTTCTTTGCGGATGAATACTTCCCGTGCGTTGAACTGAAATTCTTTGGGCAACCGGACGGCTTGATTTCGGTTGTTCATGAAGATCTTTGCGGTTCGTCGCATGTTCCGGCCTCTGGATACGGAATTCCGAGATGACATATACAGCAGTATATGCCAAGGCCGTAGCTGTTTGCCAGCTTCAATCTAAGTGACTGTGGCTCAGTTGCTTACAATTGGTTATAGCGAATTGGTTTTCCAACTGGCGGTACGTCAAACAGGTCCTACTAAGGCAACAGGTGTGCTTTGATAACCATCAGGCAGGCACTCGTAGATTTTTCAAGCGAAGCGCCGGGGATGGTGCGAAGCGATCAGACTTGCTTTACACCATCCCCTTCCCGTGGCTCTGCACGAGCAGAGAGTTCCACAGAACCTCTGAGCTCGTTAGCGTTGTTGGCTCAAAATATCCGTTCAAGTCGGGGCATTCTTTGACGCGCTCGCCTGCTTATGCGCCCGCTCGCACAGTCGTGTGAACCCGCAAATAATGACCGGAGTTCCGGTGGCAGCGCCCAAGAACGCGCCGCCTGGATTCAGGCGTAAACCTCCTCCGAGCACATGAAGAGGAAGACGAACAAGCAGCACACTAGGGCGTAGTTTTTGAGCTTTCGTAGCAAATTGTCGCTCCTTCCTGAGCGGCTCGTCTCAGTCAATTCCTACAGGTTTCGGAGTGTTTTCCGATTCCGCTAGTACATCCAGTTCTTGCTCCTTGTGCAGCACCTTCGTGTAATGACAGTGCGAACAGCCGTTACAATTAACGGCTGCCGTAACAGCGCGGACTGCAGACCGAAAGCGTCTCGGTATGCCCACTTCCCCTCCACCCCGAGAACAGAAAGCCGGCAGGACCGCACCGGCTCGTGCTTTGTCCTTTCCTGACAAATCCAATTCCAGGCACCCGTGAACTCCGCGAAACAAAATTCTCGCTTCAAGTTGTGGACGCGTACCGTTGCTGACTTGTCCAGGCCGATGTTGTGTAATCAGTAGTTCGTACGTGAACCCTTTCCGCACCATCTCGATTCGCACCAGCACAGGTGCCAATACCACTGCATGTGGACCGTTCACGCCAATCGTCTCGACCGGGCAGAAGTATTCTGCCGGCCGGCCGTCCTCTAGGGCGAAGGTCACATAATGCCCGACGTCTCCTGCGGCGCCACCGGACTCCAGTCCATGGGCCACGTAACGCTTTGCCATGTGCTGGTGTTCCAGGCTCACAGATGATTGAGCGAATATTCCGCGTTCTCTTAGGACTCGCAGGGCGCCTCGGAGCCGAAGCCCGACTGTGCTGCGCGATCTCGCTGCGAATGGCATTGCCGAACCCGCCAGGCTCGATCACGTCGTGTTTGGGGATTATCTCGATGCCTTCTCTTAGGCTCGCCCGCTTTACCGCCACTCCCAATCTCAATGCAACGTCGTGTATGTAGGTACGGCAATCCAGAGAAGCTATAACGGGAAACAGCCGGGCGATCCGGCGAAGGCAGCGACGGGGTAGGAGCTGAGAAGAGCGGTCTTGAAAAGCTTGAGTCAGACTTGAGGTGGAAGGATCTCAGCCTCTCGAGCGACTACTAGTCCGAAGAGAAACATAACGAGCCTTTGGCGGGAACACACACAAACCACTACAATTGCAGAAACGGGGCCTTTGTAATGGTTCGGGCCAAGCCGATTCGTATCCTGAGCGTGGAGGATCATCCGGTCTTCCGCGAAGGACTGGCTACGATCATTGGCTCCCAGCAGGACATGCTTCTCGTTGCCCACGCGTCGAATGCCGTGGAGGCCATAGCGGAATTTCGTCGTCATCGACCCGACATCACGCTGATGGACCTTCGGCTTCCTGGCACTGACGGCACTGACACCCTTATCGCAATTCGAGGGGAGTTTCCACAGGCTCGCGTCATCATGCTGACAACCTCAGACAGCGATGGGGACATTCAGCGTGCACTGCGAGCGGGAGCGTCGGCCTACATACTGAAGAGCATGCCGAAAAATGAATTACTGGGCGTGATCCGGTCGGTTCATGCTGGCCGCCGACATATTCCGCCCGACGTGGCGGCTCGCCTCGCCGAGCACCTGGGTGACGACGACCTTACGACGCGGGAACTGGAGGTTCTTCGACTCATTCGAGATGGCTATCGCAACAAGAGCAGATTGCGGATCAACTGTCGATTTCCGATACTACGGTCAACTTCCACATCAAGAACCTTGTAGATAAACTTCAGGCCAACGATCGGACCCATGCAGTCACCATCGCGCTCCGGCGCGGCCTGCTGCAAATCTGATCCCATTTCCGAGGCCTGTAGAAAACTGCAGGATGCTGGCTGTAGATTTCGATGTTCCGCGAGAGTCCCGAATTGGGTAGTGTCAACGGTGCGGGTAAACCGCATCCGAGCGTCCGCGGCTAGGCTTATTAGAGACCCGGCGATCTTTCAGCATCCGCGGTTCATGTATGTTCTCCGGGAGAAGGAGCTCAGGATTCGCCATGAGCCCGCTCGAAAAGCGCCGTGCAGACTCCGTCTCAGAGGCCGAGACGTCGAACATTCCACGGTCGTATTTTCTCTGCCTTTTGTTGTTTCTTTTCGCAGTGAACTCGGTCTGGGCAGTCGATCCGTCCCGCCACATCTCGCAATACGCACACACCGCCTGGAGGATTCAGGACGGAGTCTTTGGCGGTGCGCCGAATGCGATTACACAAACCGCAGACGGATATCTCTGGATCGGAACGGTAGCCGGTCTGTTGCGCTTCGATGGCGTTCGATTCGTTCCGTGGATTCCTTCAGGTGGACAACATCTGCCCTCCTCTAATATCACTTCTCTTTTGGGCGCGCGCGATGGGAGTTTATGGATCGGGATGGAAGGTGGTCTGAGCCACTGGGACCACCAGCACCTGACCAATTATCTGATCAAGCCGGAAAACATCAATTCCATTATTGAAGATCGCAATGGAACAGTCTGGTTCGTACGTTCCAGATTAAGCGATGCGTCCGAGGGAGGCCTCTGCCAGGTCATCGGAACTGGAACGCGGTGCTATGGCAAGGCAGATGGAGTGTCGGCTTCCGACGGCGCGGCATCTCTGGTCGAGGACAGCCTGGGTAACCTTTGGATTGGTAGCGATACAGCGGTTGTCCGCTGGAAACCAGGCTCATCCAGCACGTTCATGCTAACGGAATTGAAGTCGAAACAAGGGATAAACGGCGCAAAGAGCCTCGCCGCCAACCCCGATGGCTCCGTATGGGTCGGAATAGATTTGGCTGGCCGGGGTTTGGGATTACAGCAAATTGTTCAAGGTATCAGGAAGCCTTTTGTCATCTCCGAATTAGATGGCAGCACCCTGCAAGTTTATGGGTTGTTCTTGGACCACGAAAACGCTCTTTGGATTGGGACGCAAAACCAGGGTATTTACCGCATTCGTGGCCGCAAGGTGGACCACTTTCACAGTGCTGATGGTCTCTCGGGCGACTCCGTGAACCGGTTCTATGAGGATCGTGAAGGCAATCTGTGGGTTGCGACGACCAAGGGCATTGATTGTTTCCGCGACGTTCGAGTTGCTACCTTTTCAACCCGAGAGGGACTAGCCACGACAGAGGTGGATTCTGTTCTTGCCACACAGGACGGCACCATCTGGATAAGAGGGGCTGAAGCTTTGGACGCTCTTCATCAGGGCAGCGTGTCTTCTATTCAAGCGGGGAAGGGCTTGCCGGGAGATCAAGTTACGTCGCTGCTTGAAGATCGTGCGGGCCGGTTATGGGTCGGGGTAGATCGCACAATGTCGATTTACAAAAACGGAAGGTTCAGCAGGATCGACAGACGGGATGGCACTCCGATCGGACTCGTTGTCGGGATGACGGAAGATGTGGACAACAACATCTGGGTTGAGACTACTGGACCTCCCAGGACGCTCATTCGCATTCAAGATCTCAAAGTGCAAGAAGAGTTTCCGGTGCCGCGGATGCCGGCTGCCCGCAAAGTCGCGGCGGATCCCCAAGGCGGCATCTGGTTAGGCCTAATGAATGGCGATCTGGCTCGATATCGTCATGGCAAGACAGAAATCTTTCCTTTCAAGCACGGTGAGGAGTCTCGTGTGAATCAGCTCATTGTGAATTCCGATGGTTCGGTATTGGGAGCAACACCGCGAGGGGTTGTCGCATGGAAGGAAGGAAGGCAGCAGACCCTCACCGTCCGGAACGGCCTTCCTTGCGACGGCGTCTATGCACTCATGCTCGTCGAAATTGCAGGTACGATCTGCAACGATGGTGGGGACAGCCTGACATCACCGTGCAGCTTAAGACTTTTGACGCATTTGACGGTGTGCAACCGGGCTGGGCTCCCTTCGCCGGAGCCGCAAGAACTCCCGATGGACGGTTGTGGTTCGCAAATAGTGTCGTGCTGCAAATGATCGATCCAGGTCATCTGAGTGGGAATGCAATGCCTCCGCCGGTGCATGTTGAACAGGTTATTGCCGACCGAAAGAACTACTCTCCTAACGACGATCTTCGTCTTCCGCCGCTCACGCGTGATCTCGAAATTGACTACACGGCACTGAGCTTTGTGCTCCCACAGAAGGTGCGCTTTCGCTACAAACTGGAAGGCCGCGATGCAGCCTGGCAGGAACCAGGAACACGACGGCAAGCTTTCTACAGTGACCTTCGTCCAGGGAGATACCGGTTTCGCGTGATCGCATGTAATAACGATGGCGTCTGGAATGACGTTGGTGCGAGCTTGGGCTTTAGCGTCGCGCCTGCCTGGTACCAGACCAACTGGTTTCGAATTCTCTGTTTTGTCTGCGTTGTCCTCATCTTATCGGTTATCTACCGACTGCGTCTGTTGCAGATTTCGAGAGCCATCAGCGTCCAGACCATCCAAGGCAGTAAGCTGGTTGCGGATGATGCGCTGGATCCCTCTACCGATCCCATCCGAATGCGTCAAGCCATGCAACAGCTATCCGCCTGGCTTGGAACAGCCACGCAGGAAGGACGGGCAGCGCTAAATTCCCTGCGCGCGGCGGCGACGCAGACAAACGACCTCGGGGAAGCTCTCCGACGCGTGACTCGGAAGTTCCTCGAACTCGGGGACCGAGATTAAGCTGGTAGTCCCCGGAGGCATCATCTTCCGGAAGATGATGCCCGTTCAACGGTCTCTGTTTACAAGGATACGAACCCTTCTCCGCTGAAAAGACCAAACCTCCAATCTGGACTGATCGCGATTCGAAGAGTTTCCCAGACCCAGTCATCAAACCTGTAGAAAAATCCAGGATGAATTCTATGGTTTTCTGGCAGCGACGGCTGGCAGCCATGTGCAAAGAAGAAATGATTTCGATTGATCGAAAAACACAGAGTTTTGTTTAATGCACTTCTGACCCTGACCGAGAGGGAGTTAACAGCGTCTCTGTCCGCACTGAACGAAGTGTTTGTTTAAGATGAAGCTCACCAGGCTGTCTCTGACACTTTGAAATCAAGAAAGTGCCGAGTATAGGAACAGCGGGAGCGCTGACTTTCGTGGCGGATTTCCCTGGCGAACCACCTATAGAAAAATGCAGTACAAAAACTACCGCATCTGGGGTGGTGACAAACCCTAATCACGTTCACTCTGGTGTCAGCTTAGTCAGGTGAATTGATCTAACCGGGCTTCATTCACAGTACGAGGATGCCAGCGTGCGGATGGAATTTAGAAACCGAACATCAACAGTTCAGCCAAGTACGCCGCAGCGCCAACATCATTACGCATGTGACCCGGTCGCCGCTTTGCCGTGTCTTGGGCACGTTTGTCCCCACAGAGCGAGGAATGCAAATGAGCGCCGCTGAGTTTGGACTGAGACCGCAGACATCTTTGATGAGCACCCTATCGCGAATGCGATCGGAAGCGTTGACGGGATCTGAGGCGCGCGTCAGGCGCTACGAAGCTTCATGGCGGTTCCTCCAATCAGAGCTGGACCTAAAGAGTGCGCAGCTCCGGCTGCTCCTCGACCTAACGAACAACATGGTTGCCCATGTGGAGCTCAACGATCTACTGAGAGAGGTGGCGCTTGCAACTCGCCGACTAATGCAATCGGATTTTGCGATCCTGGGACTACTCGAATCAGAGAGTGGCCGATTGCGGGTCAATGCTTTCGACTTTACAGACGACATGGTGCTCGACGCGGAAGCGGTGAACTGTATCGGGGCGAGACTTGCCGCTCATGTCTTCTCTACGGGCAAGCCTTGGACGGGCAACCCTGCCGACTTTCTCGACATGGATTTGAAGGACGATCTGAAATGGGCAGCGGTGGGCTTCAAGGGGGCATGCATCCTGCCACTTGTGACCCGGGATCGAGTCATTCTGGCGTTGGGCAATCGCGAGAGAACCGGCTATACGCAGGACGAAGTCGATTTCCTGGCACAAATTTCCGGTCAGATAGCAATTGCGGTAGACAAGGCGCTTGTTCTCGCCGAACTGCGAAAGCTGAAGGACAATTTTGGCGAGGAGAGGGTATGTCTCGAGGATGAAATCCGCAGCGAGGTGAACTTTTAGGAGATCGTGGGCAGAAGCGGGGCCCTACTGCGTGTGCTTCGCCAAGTAGAGGTCGTGGCACCAACCGATTCTAGTGTGTTGATCCAAGGGGAAACGGGCACTGGAAAAGAACTCATCGCCCGGGCCATTCACAACCTGAGTGCGCGACGCGATCAGCCCTTTGTCAAGTTGAACTGTGCCGCCATCCCCTCCGGCCTCTTAGAGAGCGAACTCTTTGGGCACGAGAAGGGTGCCTTTACCGGCGCCATCATGCGAAAGGCTGGCCGCTTCGAGGTCGCGGATAAAGGAACTCTGTTTCTGGATGAAGTCGGCGACATTCCACTCGAGGTCCAGCCGAAATTATTGCGGGTTCTGCAAGAACATGAATTTGAAAGATTGGGTAGCACACGCACTCAGCAGGTAGATGTTCGCGTTATCGCGGCTACTCACCGCGATTTGAAGCAAATGGTCGAAGATGGCGAGTTCAGAAGCGATTTGTTTTACCGCTTGCATGTGTTTCCTCTACCTGTCCCTCCTTTGCGCGATCGTCGCGAAGACATACCGATGCTGGTGCGCCATTACGTGGACAAGTACGCCGGGCGAATGAACCGGCGGATTGAAACCATTCCTTCCCAAGCAATGGAGGTGTTTGCGAGCTATCCGTGGCTGGGCAACGTGCGCGAATTGCAGAACTTTGTTGGCCGAACGCGAACACGTGCTTCGGGCTATCCGAGAATCCAACTGGATCATTGGAGGGCCCAACGGCGCGGCGACACGGCTTGGGATGAAACGGACGACCTTGGCGTATCGGATACGCAAGTTGGAAAATCCCGTGTCGTCCGCAGTGATATCGCAAGGGTCATTCACGGTACTGGGGAATATGCAATCTGGACTGCCCGAAGGTTTGATCTGGCGCACAGGGTATCGCTGCTGAGTGAGGAGAATCACTGTCGATGGTGAATGTACGCCTATCAGCAATGACCTGCGTATTGGCTGCAGCGCTCTGCCAATTCCCTTGTGCCGACGCGCAAACGAGCGGTGGAACGGTACTCACGCTCGACGAAGCGCTCGTGCTGGCTCGTTCAAATAATCGAAATCTCAAGCAGTTTGGACTTGACGTAGGCAAGCAGCGAGAAGCATTCGGCGAGGCCAAGACGCACTTGTATCCTCGGTTCGACACCTCCGTGCTTGCGGCCGAGTTGCTCACCCCGATCGATTTCACAATCAACAAAGGGCAACTCGGTACCTTCCCGGCAACGGGCCGGTCCCGGGATCTAACACCGACCTTCACACGCCTGCTCGTCCAATAGCGATTGCCTCGGTAACTGCGACCCAGCCGCTTACGCAATTGATTCGCATCCATCTATTCGTCGTGGAGCAGCGACTCAAAGTCGACGCCGCAGAGTTGTCCTTTAGCGAACGCGAACAGAAACTAACCGACGATGTTCGCCAATCGTATTATCAAGTTCTCCAGTCGCAGATCGAGTGTGAATCACAACAATCGATGGTGAAGTACCTGGAGGAACTGCTGCAACTCACCGATCGGCGCTTCAACCAACATGCTGCACTCGAAGCTGACAGACTTAGCGTCAAGGCAGAAGTAGCCAAGGCGACCTATCAGCTAACCACGATCGAAGACAGGCTTGCGGATCGCAAGGAGGTCCTCAATCACCTGTTAGGACGCAGCGTGCAGACGGAGTTTTCGGTGGAACCCGTTCCCGCGACACTCCCCGAACAAGAGGACCTTCCTGCAGCCAGAGCGATTGCGCTCGAACATCGCCCAGAAATGAAACTGGCGGCAAATCGCATGCATCAGGCTGAGCTGGCGACTAAGAGCGAGAAGACGCATTACATCCCGGATGTCTCCATCCAAGCCAGCTACCTCAGTCCGGCAAATATCAATTTTCTGCCGCAAAACATAGGCTCGGTTGGCGCCTTGCTTACTTGGCAGCCATGGGATTGGGGAGAGAAGCGCCATAAGGTTCGACAAGCTGCCCTTGCAGAGCAGCAGGCGGGACTCTCCATGGAAGACACACGCGAGCAGATTCTTGTTGATGTGGATTCGAACTTTAGACATCTCCGAGAAGCGCGTTCGCACCTTGCAGTGACAGAGGCACTCCGTGATGCCGAGGCTGAGAAACTGCTGAATCAAAAGGACGCGTACTCTCAGCAATCGATCTTGCTCAGCGACTTGCTGAAGCAGCAGTCTTCCCTGGCAGATGCGGCGAGCCAATACCATCAGACGGTTCTTGCCTATTGGAGTGCCCGCGCTGATTTTCAGAAAACGCTGGGTGAGGAGTAGAGCCATGAAGGCTTTCCTGATACCGGGGCACAGATCGAACACGCCATTCCTGCTCGTCTTGCTATCGGTCGCAGGGGTGTTGGGCGGATGTCATCATGAGTCACAAATACCTTCGCAGTCGCCGAGGGCTGTCCGGCTCGCGACTGTATCAGCACCCCAGATGAGCGGAGAGACACTGCGTTACTCAGCGTCCATCCTTCCCTTCGCGCAGGTAGACCTCATGTTTCGTTCCTCCGGCTATGTCACGAATGTGACTCAGGTACGAGGAGCGGATGGGCGAACTCGCGACGTCGGAACTGGAGACTACGTGGGAGAAGGCCTCACTCTCGCGCACATTCGCCGGGAAGACCTGCAGAATCAAGTGGCACAGGCGCAAGCCCAACTCGATCAAGCTGTGGCACAACATACCAAGGCCGATCAGGACTTCCAGCGAGCGAAGGCCCTGTATTCGACGCAAAGCCTCACCAAGCCAGACTACGAGCAATCTCAGGAAGCCTTCAATGCAACCCAGGCTGCTATGGACAATGCAAAGGCGGCGCTCCTTCAAACCCAGTTGCTTCTCGGAGACGCCGACCTGAAGGCTCCTTTCTCCGGATACATTCTAAGCCGCAATATAGATTTAGGAAGCTTGGTGTCTCCGGCCACGAGTGCGTTTACGATCGCCGATATCGGTCGCG
>WNEY01002210.1_pt1 | contig 16893 bp, 3 predicted proteins | sample 5400531 | NCBI WGS metagenome assembly WNEY01 (sample SAMN13153338, study PRJNA577476) | soil metagenome | isolation source: 200 cm saprolite under Douglas fir tree site 1 | place: USA:California | collected 2015-04-18
CCGAAGAGCCGACCCAGCTCTACGTCTGGGAGGCGGAGCTGGCGCGCCGCCCCGTGCAGGGGGGGCTCGCGCTGGCCCTGGGACGCGTGCGGCCTTGGTCGGCACCCGGGTCCAGCGTCATCGACGGGGCCCAGGCGGGCTGGCGCACGCGGGGCAACGTGGAGCTCGGGGTGTTCGGCGGCGGCGTGCCGGATCCGGCCACGCTGGAGCCGTCCTTCCAGCGCAACACCGCGGGAGCGTACCTCGCGGTGCAGCACGCCGGAGAGGTGACCTCGGTGGTGCGGTACCTGCGCCAGGAGCTGCGGTTGGCCTACGGCAATAGCCCCGAGCTGGGGAGGAGGGTCGAGGCGGAGGCGCTGACACAGCTCTCGCTGGGGGGCGTGCTCGACGTGGGGGCCGAGGCGCGGGTAGCGAAGGGCGACCGCGAATCGCCTGGCTATCTCGACGGCGCCAGCGTCGACGTCGGCTTCCGCCCCCTGGAGGGACTCTCGCTGCTCGGCGGTTTCCGCTACCAGGGCCTCTCCGTGCCGGAGCGCGACGGCCCCGGCGCGATCCTTTCGGGTGGCGCGGCGAGGCATGCGGACCTCACCGCGAGCTGGGAGATCGTCCCCTGGCTCACGCTGTCCGGTGTGTCCGGCCTCGCCAAGGATCTGACTACCGGCGTGTCGCGCCGCTTCGCAGGTCCCGAGCTCGGGCTGCCGCGGCTCTTCGGCGACGTGGGCGGCGCCTCGTTCGGATACGTCGCCGAGGATGGCTGGTCGGGCGGACATACTGCCTGGGTGCAGCTGCTCACGCGGAGGCCCCGCTGGCTGCAGATGCTCCTCCGCGCCTCCTGGTTCCAGACGCGCTCGCTCGGGGCATACACCGAGGACGAGCTGGGCGCCTACGCCAGCATCAGCGCGCAGCTCGGCCCGTACGTAGCGCTGCGCGTCTCGGCGCTCGGGCGTGCAGGTGGAGTGCCGGGGACCCGACCCTTCGGCAACGCTGGGAGCCTCCTGGGCGGCACGGTCGACGCGGCGCTCGCCGGACGATTCTGACCCCCTCCGCAGCAAGTGAAAGAAAGCGAATCATGGGCCTTGGCGGCGTTCTCAGGTGTCAGCTGTGGTGCTAGACTGCATTTCCCATAATTTCCAGTCTCTCCGCGCCTCTCCCGGGAGGGGGAGATGGTCCGCAGCCTCCGGACTCTGGGTGCGATCGCGGCCCTCGCGGGCTGCTCGATCGCCACCGCGTGCCAGAAAGGGTCTGCTGGACCGCAGGCGCGTACCAACACCGCGCCCACCGCGGCCACTCATGATCGTTTTCCAATCGCCTCGGGCCCGCACGCGGTCGAGTGCAACACCTGTCACGGCGACGGCGCGTCGTTCCGCGACTTCAACTGCACGGCCTGCCACGCCCACAATCAGGGGACGACCGATCAGCTGCACAAGGGCGTCGCCACCTATTCCTATACAGCCACGAGTTGCTTCGGTTGCCACGCCGACGGGAGCCGGCGGGCCTTTGACCATGCCGGCATAGCGGCCGGTTGCGCGAGTTGCCACGCCGCTGGCGCTCCCTTCGCCGCGCTGCCGTTCACCCCGGCGGGAGGCGGAACTTTCACGCACCCGGACATGAGCGGCAACGACTGCGCTGCCTGCCACTCGCGCACCAGCTGGCAGGCAGGTGCCGCGCCTGCGGGACCCGTGTCCGATCCAGCGCGGAACCTGCTCGTCAATGTGCTCGTTCCCACGTACGCGGCGACGTCCATCGCGAGCTTCACGCCACAGGCCCAGACGCTGGCGATGCCGATGAATCACGCCAGCACCGCGCTCCCCGCCGCCGTGATGAGCGGCTGCGCCAACTGCCACGTCCTCACGGGCACGGGCTCGTACTATCCCGGCAAGCTCCACGCCTCGCTCGCAGACCTCGGGCTCCCGCAGCCCGACACGTGCCTGGACTGCCACTCGACCTCGATGCCCGTCGGATTCGTCGGGCCCACCGCGACGAGCCCCGCGCGTGTTCCCCCCTCGGGCGAGATGAAGCACGGCGCGGTGGAGTGGGCCGACGGCGCGCCCACCACCGCGCTGGCCGCTCCCGTCGAGTGCGGGCTCTGTCACGTTGCGCCGCAAGCGAGCGCCGGTCATTGGTCCACTCCGAAGTCGGCCGGCACCACGGCCGTGTTCCACGCCGCGCTCTCGGCGGCTGGCCAGCCTCAGCCAAGCTCGTGCATCGATTGCCACGCCAACACGCGCCCCTCCGGGCTGCTGACGGCGGCGCTAGCGGCGCTCCCGAGCGGGGTCAGGTTCGATCACGGCGCGAGCGTCGCGCTCGGCGACTGCGTCTCTTGCCACACGAGCAGCAGCAGCTGGACGGGCGGCAAGTTTCACCTGCAGGGCAGCGGCACTCCGTCGAGCTGCGACTCGTGCCACGAGGGCGAGCGACCCACCTCGACAGCCAACTGGAAGAGCACGACGTACTCGAGCGCGCCGTTCGACTACGGCGGCAACGCTTTCGGCAACACGCACGGCGACGGTCTGGACTGCGTCGCCTGCCACACCGGCCCGGGAACCGGCTCGTGGGGCGGCACGCAGAACTGGGTGGGCGGGAGCTTCGCGCACGCGGTGTCCTCGATCGCGGGGACGACCTGCATCGCCTGCCACGCCACGCAACGTCCGGATCTGGTCCTCGGCCAGGCCACGGCGGCGAGTCTGCTCCCGGGCAACTTCGATCACGCCGTCAAGGGCGCCGGCGACTGCTTCTCGTGCCACCAGGCCACCGTGGCCGCGAACGCGTACGCCAAGTACTTCAACCCGTCCGGCACGCTCCCCGGAGGCGACTGGGCCGGCGGTGTCGGAGCGCCGGACGGCATACGCGACCCCTCGCAGGACATCGTCGTCGTGGCGGAGGTGCCTGCATATGCGGGCACCTCGATCGTGGCGGTCGCGGCGCGGACCGAGACGCTGCCGATGCCGATGTACCACAGCAACGCGAGCGTCCCGCAATCGATGTCCTGCGACGCCTGCCACGCGGGGGCCGCTTCGGCCAACTTCTTCCCCGGCCGGCTGCATGCCTCGCTCGCGACGCAGCCGCAGACCTGCCTCGGTTGCCACGCGGCTTCCGCGCCGGTGGGGTTCGTCGGACCGATCGACGCCAGGCGCTCGCCCGCGAGCGGCGAGATGAAGCACGACGCCGTGCTCTGGAGCAACGGCGCGCGCACCCCCACGCCGGCGGTGCCGCAGGAATGCGCGCTCTGCCACCTCGCTCCGCCGACCGCCATCGGATGGGCGACGGCGCTGAAGTTCCACACCTCGGTCCCCGCGCAACCGTCCTCGTGTCTCGATTGCCACGCGAACTCGCGACCGGCGCTGCTCACGTCGGCGAACGCGGCGCTGCCGCCGGGGGTTCAGTTCAATCACTCGACCGCAACCGGAGAGTGCACGACCTGTCATGTGAGCTTCGTCTCTTGGGCGGGAGGCAAGTTCCACCTCGCCGGCAGCGCGACGCCGGCCAGCTGCGTCTCGTGCCACGAGGGCGAGCGACCTACCTCGACAGCCAACTGGAAGAGCACGACGTACTCGAGCGCGCCGTTCGATTACGCGACGCACGGCGCGGGCCTGGATTGCGTCGCCTGCCACGCCGGCCCGGGCATCGGCTCGTGGGGTGGCACGCAGAACTGGGTGGGCGGCTCGTTTGCGCACGCCGCGGGCTCGCTCGCCTCGAGCACCTGCGTCGCCTGCCACTCCTCGCAGCGACCCGACCTGAACGGCGTGCCCCCCTCGCACCTGCCGGACTCCTTCGATCACTCGGCCAACGCCACCACCGATTGCTTTGCCTGCCACCAGGCCACCGTCACTCGCGGCAGCTACGCGCTCTTCTTGCCGATCCCGGGAGGCGATTGGCGCGGCGGCGTCGGCCCCCCTGCGGGACTGACGTTCGATGTTGCGCAGAACGTGGCCGTTGCAGCGCAGGTGCCGACCTATGTGGGCATGTCGATCACTGCGGTGACGGCGCAGACCGAAAACCTGCCGATGCCGATGCTTCACAGCAGCGCTGCCGTGCCCGCGTCGATGGCGTGCGGCGCCTGCCACGCTGGCGCGGCCACGGGGACGTTCTTCCCCGGGCGGCTGCACGCATCGCTGGCGACCCAGCCTGCGGCATGCCTCGATTGCCACGCGACGTCGGCGCCGGCCGGATTCGTGGGGCCGATCGACACCAGGCGCACGCCCGCGAGCGGCGCGATGAAGCACGACGCGGTGCTGTGGAGCAACGGCGCGCGCACCACCTCGCCCGCGGTGCCGCAGGAGTGTTCGCTCTGTCATCGCTCGACGTCGAGCTGGACGACGGCGCTGAAGTTCCACGCCTCGGTCGGCGCGCAACCGCCCTCCTGCCTCGATTGCCACGCGAACTCGCGACCGGCGCTGCTGACCTCCGCAAACGCGGCGCTGCCGGCGGGCGTGCAGTTCGATCACGCGACCGCAATCGGAGAGTGCACCACCTGCCACGTGGGCGGATCCTCTACCTCGTGGACTGGAGGCAAGTTCCACCTCGCCGGCAGCGCGACACCGACGAGCTGCCTGGCTTGCCACCAGGGCGAGCGGCCGACGTCGACCGCGGGCTGGCTCAGCGCGACCTATCAAACCGCGCCGTTCGATTACGCGACGCACGGCGCGGGCCTGGACTGCGTCGCCTGCCACGCCGGCCCGGGCACCGGCTCGTGGGGCGGCACGCAGAACTGGGCGGGCGGCTCGTTTGCGCACGCCGCGGGCTCGCTCGCCTCGAGCACCTGCGTCGCCTGCCACTCCTCGCAGCGACCCGACTTGAACGGCGTGCCCCCCTCGCAGCTGCCGGGCTCCTTCGATCACTCGACCAACGCCACCACCGACTGCTTTGCCTGCCACCAGGCCACGGTCACTCGCGGCAGCTACGCGCGCTACGAGCCGATCCCAGGAGGCGACTGGCGCGGCGGCATCGGCCCCCCTGCAGGACTGACGTTCGATGTTGCGCAGAACGTGGCCGTTGCGGCGGAGATCCCGACGTACGTGGGCACTTCGATCACTGCGGTGACGGCGCAGACCGAAAAGTTGCCGATGCCGATGTTCCACAGCAGCGCTGCCGTGCCGCAGTCGATGGCGTGCGGCGCCTGCCACGCGGGGGCGGCCACGGGGACGTTCTTCCCCGGTCGGCTGCATGCGTCTCTGACCACCCAGCCGACGGCGTGCCTCGATTGCCACGCGACGTCGGCGCCGGCCGGATTCGTGGGACCGATCGACACCAGGCGCAGGCCCGCGAGCGGCGAGATGAAGCACGACGCGGTGCTGTGGAGCAACGGCGCGCCGACGGGCACACGGGCGGCGCCGCAGGAGTGCTCGCTCTGTCATCGGTCGACTTCGGGCTGGGCGACGGCGCTGAAGTTCCACGCCTCGGTTCCCGCGCAACCGTCCTCCTGCCTCGATTGCCATGCGAACTCGCGACCCGCGCTGCTCACCTCCGCGAACGCGGCGCTGCCGGCGGGCGTTCAGTTCGATCACTCGACCGCGACCGGAGAGTGCACGACCTGTCATGTCAGTCTTACCTCGTGGACCGGCGGCCGCTTCCACCTCGCCGGCAGCGCGACACCGACGAGCTGCCTTGCTTGCCACCAGGGCGAGCGGCCGACCTCGACAGCCAACTGGAAGAGCACGACGTACTCGAGCGCGCCGTTCGATTACGCGACGCACGGCGCGGGTCTGGATTGCGTCGCCTGCCACGCCGGCCCGGGAACCGGCTCGTGGGGCGGCACGCAGAACTGGGTGGGCGGCTCGTTTGCGCACGCCGCGGGCTCGCTCGCCTCGAGCACCTGCGTCGCCTGCCACTCCTCGCAGCGACCCGACTTGAACGGCGTGCCCTCATCGCAGCTGCCGGGCTCCTTCAATCACGCTGTCAACGGCACCAGCGATTGCTTTGCCTGCCACCAGGCCACGGTCACTCGCGGCAGCTACGCGCGCTACGAGCCGATCCCCGGAGGCGATTGGACCGGCGGCGTCGGAATACCCGACAACGTACGCGACCCTTCGCAGGACATCGTCGTTACGGCGGAGGTGCCTGCATATGCGGGCACCTCGATCGTCGCGGTCGCGGCGCTTACCGAGACGCTGCCGATGCCGATGTACCACACCGACGCGAGCGTCCCGCAGTCGATGTCCTGCGACGCCTGCCACGCGGGGGCCGCTTCGGGCAATTTCTTCCCCGGTCGGCTGCATGCCTCGCTCGCGACGCAGCCGCAGACCTGCCTCGGCTGCCACGCGGCTTCCGTGCCGGTGGGGTTCGTGGGACCGATCGACGCCAGGCGCTCGCCCGCGAGCGGCGAGATGAAGCACGACGCGGTGCTCTGGAGCAACGGCGCGCCGACGGGCACGCGGGCGGTGCCGCAGGAGTGCGCGCTCTGCCACCTCGCTCCGCCCACCGCTATCGGCTGGGCGACGGCGCTGAAGTTCCACACCTCGGTCGGCGCGCAGCCGTCCTCCTGTCTCGATTGCCACGCGAATTCGCGACCCGCGCTGCTGACCTCCGCAAACGCGGCGCTGCCCGCGGGCGTGCGGTTCGATCACTCGACCGCGACCGGTGAATGCACGACTTGTCATGTCAGTGGATCCTTCACCTCGTGGACCGGAGGCAAGTTCCACCTCGCCGGCAGCGCGACACCGACGAGCTGCCTGGCTTGCCACCAGGGCGAGCGGCCGACCTCGACCACGGGCTGGATCAGCGCGACCTATCAAACCTCGCCGTTCGATTACGCGGCGCACGGCGCGGGCCTGGACTGCGCATCTTGTCACGCCGGCCCGGGAACCGGCTCGTGGGGCGGCACCCAGAACTGGGTGGGCGGCTCGTTTGCGCATGGGGCGGGAACACCGGCCGCGAGCACCTGTGTCGCCTGCCACTCGACGCAGAGACCGGACCTGGTCCTCGGTCAGGCCACGGCGGCCGGCCTGCTTCCCGGCAACTTCGACCACGCCGTGAAAGGCACCGCAGATTGCTTCTCGTGTCACCAGGCCACCGTGGCGGCAAAGGCGTACGTCCGGTACTTCAACGCGTCCGGAACGCTTCCCGGCGGCGATTGGGCCGCCGGCGTCGGCACACCTGACAACGTGCGGGACCTGTCGCAGGACGTGGCCGTTGCAGCGCAGGTGCCGACCTACGTGGACACGTCGATCACGGTGGTGACGGCGAAGACTGAACGGTTGCCGATGCCGATGTTCCACAGCAGCGCAACCGTGCCGCAGTCGATGGCGTGCGGCGCCTGCCACGCGGGCGCAGCCACCGGAACGTTCTTCCCCGGGCGGCTGCATGCGTCGCTGGCGAACCAGCCGACGGCGTGCCTCGATTGCCACGCGACGTCGGCGCCGGCCGGATTCGTGGGGCCGATCGACGCCAGGCGCGCGCCCGTGAGCGGCGAGATGAAGCACGACGCGGTGCTCTGGAGCAACGGCGCGCGCACCACCTCGCCGGCGGTGCCGCAGGAGTGCTCGCTCTGTCATCGGTCGACGTCGAGCTGGACGACGGCGCTGAAGTTCCACGCCTCGGTCGGCGCGCAACCGCCCTCCTGCCTCGATTGCCACGCGAACTCGCGACCGGCGCTGCTGACCTCCGCAAACGCGGCGCTGCCCGCGGGCGTTCAATTCGATCACTCGACCGCGACCGGAGAGTGCACGACCTGTCATGTCAGTTTTACCTCGTGGACCGGCGGCCGGTTCCACCTCGCCGGCAGCGCGAGCCCGGCGAGCTGCCTGGCTTGTCACCAGGGCGAGCGGCCGACGTCGACCGCGGGCTGGCTCAGCTCGACCTATCAAACCGCGCCTTTCGATTACGCGACGCACGGCGCGGGCCTGGACTGCGTCACCTGCCATGCCGGTCCCGGCACCGGCGCGTGGGGCGGAACGCAGAACTGGGTCGACGGCAGGTTCGCGCACGGCGCGGGCTCGCGTGCCTCGAGCACTTGCATCGCCTGCCACTCCTCGCAGCGACCCGACTTGAACGGCGTGCCTCCCTCGCAGCTGCCGGGCTCCTTCGATCACGCGGCCAACGCCACCACCGATTGTGTTGTCTGCCACCAGGCAACGGTCAGTCGCGGCGGCTACGCGAGCTACCGGCCGATCCCCGGAGGCGACTGGCGCGGCGGCGTCGGCCCGCCTGCAGGACTGACGTCCGACGTCGCGCAGAACGTGATCGTGACGGCAGGGATTCCGTCCTACTCGGGAGCGTCGATCGTCAGCGTGACGCCGCGCTCGGAGACGCTGGCGATGCAGATGCTGCATGGCTCTTCGCAGGTGCCGGCCCCGCTCGGCGCGAGCTGCGTGAACTGCCATGCTGATGCGGCCTCGGGCGTCTATTATCCGGGAGTGTTCCACGCATCGCTGACGGCGCTGGGAGCGGCGCAGCCGTTGGCCTGCCTCGACTGTCACGCCGGCGCGGCGCCCACAGGATTCGTCGGGCCCGTTGCGACGAACCCTGCGCGGAACCCGCCGTCGGCGGAGATGAAACATGACGCGGTGGCCTGGTCAGGCGGCAAGCCCGGCACGACCGCGCTGGTGACGCAGGACTGCGCGCAGTGCCACCTGCCGCCGTTGCAGGCCGCAACCGGCGCATGGGGCGTGGGTCGCTCGGGAGCGGCACCCGCTCCCTACCACGCGTCGCTGGCCGCAGCTCCGTCCTCCTGCATCGATTGCCACGCCAACTCGCGCCCCTCGGCGGTGCTCACCTCGACCGGGGCCGCGCTTCCGCCGGGAGTCCAGTTCGACCACACGGCGGGTGTCGCGCTGGCCGACTGCGTCTCCTGCCACGCGAGCAGCAGCAGCTGGACGGGCGGCAAGTTCCACCTGCAGGGCAGCAGCACTCCGTCGAGCTGCATCTCGTGCCACGAGGGCGAGCGGCCCACCTCGACAGCCAACTGGAAGAGCACGACTTACTCGAGCGCGCCGTTCGACTATGGAGGCAACACCCTCGGCAACACACACGGCGATGGCCTGGACTGCGTCACCTGCCACGCCGGCCCCGGCAACGGCGAGTGGGGCGGCACGCAGAACTGGGTCGGCGGCTCGTTCGCGCACGGGGCCGGGACGCCGTCCGCGCGCACCTGCGTCGCCTGCCACTCCTCGCAGCGACCCGACTTGAACGGCGTGCCCCCCTCGCAGCTGCCAGGCTCCTTCGATCACTCCAGCAGCGGAACTGGCGACTGCATCGGCTGCCACCAGGCGACGGTCGGCCGCGCGAGCTACGTGGCCTGGCTGCCCATCCCCGGCGGCGATTGGCGCGGCGGCGTGGCGTATCCGGCCGACAAGCTGATCGGCGCGGCCGATCAGAACATCCAGGTGACCGAAATCCAGCTCGACCGCGGAACCGGCGGCCTGGTGGTCGGGACGAGCGTCTCCACCGCCACGCTCTATGACCAGATGCTCCACACCACTACCGACGGCACGCCTCCGCGCGGCATGCCTTCGCAGGTGTATCCCGGTCCAGCCGCCTCCCCCGACGCAACGTCGTGCTGGCATTGCCACACCAACTCGAACGGAATGGTGACCTCGTACCTCGAGGGCCGGTTCCACTCCTCGCTGAGCAACTACTCCGAGACGCCGGGCGGCGCGGTGACACCGCTGCCGCAGCCATCGACGTCGTGCGTGGATTGCCATGGGCAGATGCGACCGGCGGGCATCGTCGAGAGGAGCAGCTCGGACCTGCAGGCGATGGATCACAGCGCGGCGTTCACTTCCGGCACGACCGTCGCGCAGATGGACTGCGCCGCTTGCCACCAGCGACCCGGCAAGACCTGGACCGACGGGATGTTCCACGCGCTCAACGGCTCCGACACTCCCCGCGACTGCGTCGTCTGCCACTACCCGCTCATGGCTGACGCAGCGCAAGCGGACGTGACCTCTGGCACCACGTTCGCGATGAGCCACGGCTCGACGCAGCTCACCATCCAGGCGTGCAACACCTGCCACCCGACCGCGCTGTCGATGGCCAGGACGACACCCCTGGCGGCGTCACTGTGGCAGGGCGGCGCGCTGCACGCGAACGTTCCCACGCAGCCCACGCTCTGCCTCGACTGCCACTGGGTCTCTCTGCCCGAATCAGCCACGCAGAGCGTCGTGAGCTACAGGTTTGCTGCCGGCGGCACCTCGTCCAACGCTTTGCAGTGGATGAACCACATCACGCTCGAAGTGGTCGGCCAGGACTGCGCGGTCTGCCACCTCGCCGACGCGAGGGCCTCGGGTGGGGCGTGGAGCAAGACGACGTCCTTCCATGCGGCCGTGCCCGGCGTGGCGTCGTGCTTCATGTGCCACGGCCTTGGTAACGGAGTCGGTTCGATCGCTCCGGGCACCAACAACAACATGCCCAGCGGCCTGACCGATTCCAGCACCTTGACCACTGCCAGCAACGACCCGACCACTGGTGTCCCCGCCGGCACCCACGACCAGATCAGCCACGCGGACGTCAACGTGACCGGGCGCGACTGCAACGCCTGCCACACGCAGGTGGGCCCGTCCAGCACGCCGGGAATCGAGGGCGCGGAGTGGGCGCAGGCGAGCTTCCACGCCAACTTCATCGGCACGAGCCCGCTGATCATGAACGGCACGACCGGCCGCTGCAGCAACTGCCACATGAACGTGAAGCCGGGAGCCAGCTTCACCGCGGAGGATCACTCCGACTTCACCGACGCACCAGGGTCGCAGGACTGCTCGTCCTGCCACACCTGGCCAGGGACCGGCTCGGCAGAGGCCCCCAATTGGCTCGGGGCGGCCGCGGCTCCCGCGATCGTGACGCTGACCGGCTGGAGCAGCGGTACCTCGATCACCTCGAATACCGTCGCCTTCTCGCACCCGGGCCCGAGCAGCTACACCAGCTGCGCGCAGTGCCACACGGGCACGAACTTCTCGGCGATCATCGATTACAACCACGACGGGCTGACGTCGAACGTGACCATCAACGGCGCGACCCCCGCCGCGACGCCCAACCTCGGGACGAGCGCGTACAACGCCTCGACCAATCCCACCTTCTGCGTTCACTGCCACAACACGGGCAGCCCCTGGGTCAGCAAGACCGGTCTCTCCTCGACGATCATCGCCGACACGACCAGCGGCAGCAAGACCGTGACCACCGCGTCCACCGCCGCCCTGACCCAGGGCATGACCATCAGTGGAGCGGGGATTCCCAACACGACGACGACGACCACGACCTTCACCGCCAACACCGCCGCCGGCAGCACCACGGTGACGACCGCTTCGCCCGTGTCGCTCTCCGCCGGGACGGTGATCTCCGGCCCCGGCATCCCGCCGAACGACACTGTCGCGACGTCCGTCAGCAGGGCGACCAGCTTTACATTGACGACAGCAGCCACGGCCGACGGCACGGGCGTCACTTTGACCGCGACGAGGACGATCCCGCTCACGGTGACGATCACGTCCATTGCCAGCTCGACCGCTTTCGTCATCTCGAGCGCAGCCAATGATACGCTGACCGGAACGACGTTGACCGTGACCCATCGCAGGATCACGCAGGCGGCGATCGGGAAGCACCAGAACTCGACCGACGGGCAAGATTGCACCTCCTGCCACTATGTCGGCGGCAACCAACACCTGACTCCGCCAACCCCCGGTGTCTTCGCCACCGGATCGATCGGCGGCGGCTGAGAGCGCCGAGCGCAGGCCGTTCGCCGCGGAGCGCGGCCGCCATCCAGCCACACCAACAGAAGCCCTCCCACGTGTCGATAGCCGGCGCCTGCGTGGGGCTGGGAGAGCCCAGAGCCGCGCCCGCCATGCCACAGACACCGACCCTTGCGTATTCTGTCGCACTTGAGCTGCCACAGGTGTGATTCATCCCCAGGTTGGGCGGTACCGTTGCGTGGATCCCGGGTGTTTGCATCGCCGAGCAGCTTCTTCGCGGTCCGTTCGGGGGGACAGCGAGATTTGGCCCGAGATGCGCCGCTTCGTCCAGCTCCTGCTCGCCATGGCAGCGCTCCTCGGTTGCTCGCCGGCGCCCAACGGAGGCGCCCGCTGGCTGACCCAGCCGACGCGCGACGAGCACACCTCGCTCTTCTTTCCCATCGCGGCCGGACCGCACGCGGTGGACTGCAACTCGTGCCACGGCACCTCCGATACCTTCGGCGGTTTCGACTGCCTGAGCTGCCACACTCCAACGCCCACCATCCCCAACCACGTCAGCAAGAACATCGGGGGCTTCGCCTACGAAAGCGCATCCTGCTACGGCTGCCACCCGGACGGAATCGGAAAGGGCTCGATCGACCATACCCGCATGTTCCCGATCGCGCCGGGCCAGGCCCATGCGATCGGCGCGCCCGCGATCCAGGTCCCGGGCACCATCGCCTGCACGAGCTGCCACCTCAGCACCGCCGATCGGACGAAGATCGATTGCACCGTCTGCCACAACCCCGCCGACCAGAGCGCGACAGCGGCCTGATCGGCCCCAACAACGGCACGCCGCTCTGGCGCGGCACCGGCGCCGCGCCAGCGGGTCAGACGGCGAACTGCCTGCTCTGCCATGCGGTCGGAGGCTTGCAGCGGGTCTCGACGCACGGCCAGAGCCCGGCGCAGCCGGCGGGCTTCCTCATCGCGAGGGGCAATCACTTCCAGTCCTGCGAGCAGTGCCATACGAGTCGCATGACGGTCCGGCGCTGCGCTATCCGGAGATCGATTTCGGCGGCGCGAGCTGCGCGAGTTGCCATGCGCAATCGATCGATTTCATCAACACCAAGCACATCGCCTTTTCCGTCAATCTGACCACCCCGCCGGCCACCACCGCGACCTGCCTCGCTTGCCACTCGAACGGCGGGATGGACACGAATTTCGCTCATTCCTTCTTCCCCGTCGCCTCGGCCGACATCCACGCGCTGGGCGCGCCAGCGGTGCACGTGACGGGCACCATCGGCTGCGCCAGCTGCCACACGGCTGCGACAAGCGGCGATTACGCGCACGCCGACTGCACCGTCTGCCACACGCAGACCGCGATGGCGCCGCCGCACGTCGCAGTGGCCGATCTGCAGTTCACGACGCCGAAGGAGACCTCGGCGCTCTGCCTGAGGTGCCATGCCGACTCGCAGGTGCCGATCGCGGTGGCGACTACGCCGGCCAACCACGTCCCGCCGGTGGCCAATCACGCGCCGTTCGACGTGAGCAGCGGGGCCCTGCATTACCAGAAGCCCTGCCTCACCTGCCACGCGGTGGCGAGGACCGACAAGCCCTTCGCGCAGGACTTCAAGCAGCAGGCCTGCATCGGCTGCCACAGCGAGACGATCGATCAGGTCGTCTCCCGGCACGCCTCGCTCCAGATCGCCGTCGTCCCGACGGACACGTCGAGCTGCCTCGGCTGCCACCCGAACGGCGAGCCCGCGACGAACTTCAATCACATCTTCTTCCCCCTCGCCCAAGCCGATGTCCACGCGCTGGGCGCCCCGGCGGTGCACCTACCGGGCACCATCGGCTGCAAGAGCTGCCACACCACGGGCGACTCCAGGAGGGTCGATTGCACCGTCTGCCACGGCCCGACCGATCAGGGCAGCAAGCACAGCGGCCTGATCGGCCCCGAGCCGGGCGGTGGGCCGCCGCTCTGGAGCGGCACCGGTCCCGCGCCGGGCGGGGAGACAGCGAATTGCCTGCTGTGCCACGCAATCGGCGGTCTGCAGCGGGTGGCGACCCATGGCCAGAGCCCCGCGGAGCCAGCGGGCTTCCCGATCGCGACCGGCAATCACTTCCAGTCCTGCGAGCAGTGCCACACGGCGCGGAAGACGGATCCCAGGCTGAAGAACCAGGAGCTCGACTTCGCCGCCGCGAACTGCGCGAATTGCCACGCGCAAGCTCTCGATTCGATCGTCACCAAGCACGCGGCCTTTGGCGTCGATCTGACCACCCCTCCCGCCACCACTGCGACCTGCCTCGGCTGCCACTCGGACGGAGGGATGGCCAGGAACTTCGACCATCCTTTCTTCCCCATCGCCTCGACCGACATCCATGCGCTGGGCGCACCGGCGGTGCACGTGACGGGCACCATCAGCTGCGCCAGCTGCCACACGCCTGCGACGAACAGCGACTACGCGAAGGTCGACTGCACCGTCTGCCACCTCTCGACGTCGATGCAGCCGTTGCACGTGGCCGTCTCCGACCTGCCGGCGGCCTACCCATCGCCGGACTCAGCCACCTTCGCCACATCCGCGCTGTGTCTGAGGTGCCACGGCGGTGTCTCGATCGAGACCACGCCGCCGACTCACGTACCGCCGATCGCGCCGCACGCCCCGTTCCTGGTGGCGGGCGACTCCCCGCACTACCAGAAGCCCTGTCTCGCCTGCCACGTTGCCTCGCGCGCCGACAAGACCTGGGCAACCGACTTCACGCAGCCCGAGCACTGCATCGGCTGCCACACCGACCCGACCACCTCGGCGAACCATTTCGCATCGTACAGCGGGTACCCCGGGACCTACAGCTACAGCGACGCGGCCTGCATCAGCTGCCATCCGGCGGGCAACATCGGACCGTTCAATCACACCCAGGACTTCCCGATCGCTGCCAGCGACGTGCACGGCAGCTCGGTCGCGGCCTGCACCAGCTGCCACTCGGACCGGAACGCCCCGGCCGACGTGACCACGATCGACTGCATCGGGTGCCACAACAACAACACCGCGCCGCCGCTGCCGGTGGACCCGGGCGGCGTCAGCTCGCGGCACACCACCCCCGCCACGCCGGTGAACATCGCCGGCTACGCTTTCAACAACGGCGCGTGCCTCAAGTGCCACGCCGGCACGATCGCGACACCGTCGTGGACGGACCCTCTCGTGCTCCCGCTGTCCCAGCACAGCTCGTTGTGCTTCAACGTCGTCACCTCCGAGGCGCACAGGGTGAGCAGGACGAACAACGGGACGCCCATCTGCTTCGTTTGCCACAGCAGCATGAACACCACCACCAGGCCGTGGGGCGTCAACTGGGCCCTGCGCCAATGCGCGCCGTGCCACAACGACGGCAGGACCGGTCCCACCTGTCGATAGCGGAGTGGGGTGGCGCAGGCCTGAAGCCGCGCAGGCCATGCCACAGCCACCGACTCCTGCATTCGCTGTCACACCCGCGCCCCGCAAAGTGTGAGACAGACCCAGGTTGGGCGGTATCGACGCGCGCGGCACGAATGTTACACTTAGCTTTGCATCGTCGCCGGGTTTCTTCGCGTCCGTTCGGGGGGACAGCGAGGGTTTAGGCCGAGATGCCCCGCTTCGTTCAGCTCCTGCCCGCGATGGCAGCCCTGCTGGGCTGCGCGCCGGCGCCCAATGGAAACGCCAGCTGGCTGACCCAGCCCACGAGAGATCAGCACACCTCCCTCTTCTTTCCCATCTCGACGGGCAGGATCCACGCGATCGGCGCGCCCGCGGTCCACGTCGCGGGCACCATCGAGTGCAACTCGTGCCACGGCACCTCCGACAGCTTCCAGGCCTTCGACTGCCTGACCTGCCATACGCCGACACCCACCATTCCCAACCACGTCCAGAAGAACATCGGAGGCTTTTCCTACGACAGCCCGTCCTGTTACGGCTGCCATCCGGACGGAATCGGAAAAGGCGCCGTCGATCACACCCGCAAGTTCCCCATCACCCCGGGCCAGATCCACGCGACCGGCGCGCCCGCGGTCCACGTCGCGGGCACCATCCAGTGCACGAGCTGCCACGCCAGCATCGCCGATCGAGCGAAGGTCGACTGCACGATCTGTCACAACGCATCCGACCAGAGCGCAAAGCACAGCGGCCTGATCGGCGCCGAGCCCAACAATGCAGCGCCGCTGTGGAGCGGCACCGGCCCCTTGCCGGCCGGTGAGACAGCAAACTGCTTGCTGTGCCATTCGAACGGCACGCTGCAGCGGGTCGCGACCCACGGCCAGAATCCCGCGCTGCCAGGGGGCTTCCTGGTCGCGCGGGGCAATCACTTCCAGTCGTGCGAGCAGTGCCATACCTCTCGCATGACCGATCCGGCGCGGATGAACCCGGAGATCGATTTCGCCGCCGCGAGCTGCGCGAACTGCCACACGCAGGCGCTCGATCTGATCAACACCAAGCACACCACCTTCAGCGTCAATCTGACGTCGCCGCCCGCCACGACCGCGACCTGCCTCTCCTGTCACCCGGACGGCGGTACCGTCGCGAACTTCCAGCACCCCTCGTTCCCCGTCGCCTCCGGCGCCGTTCACGCGCTGGGCGCGCCGGCGGTGCACGTGACCGGGACCATCGGCTGCGCGAGCTGCCACACGCCTGCGGCGAACGCGAACGGCGACTACAAGAAGGTCGACTGCACCGTCTGCCACACCTCGGACTCGATACAGCCGCTCCACGTGGCCGTGTCAGACGTGCCTGCGAGCTACCCATCTCCCGATACGGCCACCTTCGCGACCACCGCGCTGTGCCTGAGGTGCCACGCCGACTCGACGGTGCCGGCGTCCATCTCGACCACGCACGTGCCGCCGGCCCCGGCGCATACGCCGTTCTTGGTGACGGTCGGCGCGCCGCATTACCAGAAGGCGTGCCTCGGCTGCCACGTCGCTTCGCGCACCGACAAGCCCTGGGCGACCGACTTCACGCAGCCCAGGCATTGCACCGGCTGCCACACCGATCCGACCACCACGGCGAACCACCTCGGCTCGTCGTGGTCGGGATACCCCGGGACCTACAGCTACAACGACGCAGCCTGCATCAGCTGCCACCCGGCCGGCGACATCGGCCCGTTCGTCCACACCAACTTCCCGACCGCCGCCGCCGACGTGCACAACAGCTCGGTGGCAGGCTGCACCGACTGCCACACCAACACGAGCACCCCCAACGACATCACCACCATCAGCTGCATCGGGTGCCACAACAACGGCGCGTCGTCGGTGGACCCGGGCGGCGTCAACTCGAGGCAC
>WNEY01016591.1_pt1 | contig 16892 bp, 16 predicted proteins | sample 5400531 | NCBI WGS metagenome assembly WNEY01 (sample SAMN13153338, study PRJNA577476) | soil metagenome | isolation source: 200 cm saprolite under Douglas fir tree site 1 | place: USA:California | collected 2015-04-18
GGACCAGTGGTGTGCTGATACCCCAGGGCACGACACCGGCTGCCTGCGATGGCGTCGACATGAGCTGCACAACCACAGGATGTCCGTCCACACGCACTCTGCCGTCGGCCCTGATCGCACGGCGCGCGGCGGCCAGGCCGATCGCGCGGCCGGGAGTCACATGCGCTGACTGGCTCGATCGCCAGCCGGCGAGCGCGTCCACCCGCACTGCCGCTTCCGCCAGCCGCGCCTCGCCGATTCGACCCGCTCTGACCGCGGCCACGATCGCGTCGCGAAGCTCGGAGGCGACGTTCTCGCCGGCCAGGCCGCCACCGATGCAAAGGAGGTCGCAGCCGGCGGCAAGCGCGAGCACCGCGCCCTCGACCAGTCCGACACCGTCCGCGATCGCGCGCATCTCGAGCCCATCGCTCACCGCTAGACCGTCGAAACCCAGCTCGCCTCGAAGGAGGCCAGTCATGATCTTCGCGCTGATCGTCGCCGGCACGCCGTCGATTGCCGGCACGACGATGTGGGCGCTCATCACCGCGCGCGCACCGGCCGTGATCGCGGCCCGGAAGGGCTCGAGCGCGCCTTCGTGCGGGTCTTGATCGACGACCGGAAGGTCTAGGTGCGAATCGATGGACGTGTCGCCGTGACCCGGGAAGTGCTTGGCGCAGGCCGCGACGCCGGCCTCCTGGAGGCCCGTGATCCAGGCAGCCGTGTGGGCGGCGACCCGTTGGGGTGTCGACCCAAACGCCCGCACCCCGATGACGGGATTGATGGGATTGCTGTTGACGTCGGCGTCCGGGGCCAGGTCGAGGTCGACGCCGGCAGCGGCGAGCTCCGCGCCCATCGACCGCGCGACCGAGCGGGTGAGCTCGAGGTCGTCTACGGTTCCGAGCGCGAGGTTCCCCGGGTACGAGCTGCCTGTGGCAGCCTCCAGGCGCGTGACGTCGCCGCCCTCCTCGTCGATCGCGATGACGAGTCGTGGATTCTCGGCGTGCAGGCGCGCCGTCAGCGCCGACAGTTGTGTAGGCGATTCGACATTGCGCGCATAGAGACACACGCCACCCAGCCCGGCGGCGGCGCGCCGCAAGATCCAGTCCGGTGGATTCGTGCCGATGAAGCCGGGCAGCAGGCAGCGGTCAGCCATGCGTTCGATGGTGCTCACGATCAGCCCTTGACCGCCCCGGCGGTCAGCCCTCCGGCAACGCGGCGCTGGACGAGCAGGAAGAACACCACCACCGGAATGCTCGTCAAGGTCGCGCCGGCCATGAGCCCTCCCCAATCCGTCCCGTGCTGCGTCGTGAAAGACGCCAGCCAGATGGTGAGAGTTTGCTTCGACGAGGAGCTCAACAAAACGTAGGCGATGATGTACTCGTTCCACGCCTGGATGAACCCGTAGATGGCCGTGGCGACCAGGCCGGGGGCGACGAGTGGAAACACGATGCGAAGGAAGGCGCCCACGCGGGTCGCCCCATCCACCATCGCCGCCTCCTCGAGGTCCACGGGCACGTTGGCGATGAACCCGCGAAGAGTCCACACCATGAACGGGAGGACGATCGCCAGGTAGTACACGATCACGCCGAGCAGGCTGTCTACCTGGCCGACCTGGTTGAGCAGCAGATAAACCGGGATGACCAGCGCGTTGAGCGGAACCATCTGGACAGCGATGACCATGACGATGAAGGCGGAACGGCCGCGAAATCCGAACCTCGCCACCGAGACGGCGGCGAGGAAAGCGAGCGCGACCGAGATCGCGACGACGGTGAGGACCACGATCAGGCTGTTGACCACGTCGTTCCAGAAGAAGATCGGAAACAGCATCACGACGAACACGAGAAGTCCGATGGTGTCGAAGAACGTTCGTGCCGCAAGGCGCCGAGTCACGCGGCCTCCTCGTTGGTCGCACGCACCGTCTGCCGCACGTAAACGAACGTGACGAGCACCAGGATCGCCACCATGACCACGGCGATCGCCGAACCGAGGCCGAATTGGCTGACCCGAAACGACTCCTGGAAGGAGTAAACCGCGATCAGAAAGTAGTCCTTGCTCGGGCGTTGGTTGAGCAGTATCCAGACCTGGTTGAAGACGCCGAAGTCCCAGATCGTGGACAAGCTGAAAAGGATGAGGAAGAGCGGGCGAAGTATGGGCACGGTGACCAGAGCGAACACCTGCCATTGGCGGGCCCCGTCGATCTCGGCCGCTTCCACCAGCTCTCGAGGCACCTGCGTCAGGCCCGCATAGAGCATCAGCGTGAGAAACGGGATCGCTCCCCAGACGACGATGACCGTGATCACGGTGAAGCCCTGGATGGGATTCTCGAACCAGTTGTGGTGGATGAAGTTGCCGACACCCATGCGCGTCAGCAGCCAGTTCACTACGCCGAACTCGTAGTCGAACATCCACTGCCAGAGATTGATAGCGGGAACCACGGGCGTGGCCCACACGAGGACCAGGCCGGCGCTCAGCAAAACGCGGATCGGGCGGCTGACGCGCTCCAGCAGGAGCGCGATGCCGGTCGCGAAGACCATCGAAAGCCCGACGTTGACGATCGTGAAGATGACGGAGACCTGGACGACGTAGCGGAACTGCGGATCGGAAAGGATGGTGGCGAAGTTGCTCAGCCCGACGAACGTGCCCTGGTGCTGGAAGAGCTCGCGGAGGCCGTAGCGCTGGGTCGAAAGCCACAGCAGCATGCCCAGCGGGTAACCAAGAACGCCCAGGATGACGAGTAGGGCGGGCGCGATGAGCGCATAAGGAAGGAGGCGGCGAGCGAGTATGTGCCGCCAGGGGCCGGCCTCGATTCGTGCTCCGGTGGCGACGCGAGCGCGTGCGTCCCCGGCCACTCCCATCGAAGCCGACCCCCTTTGGTCTCTCTGTTCTACTGGTTGAGAATCGTTGTGATCTTGTCGCTGGCGGCCGAGGTCGCACTCGAGATAGACGACTTCCCGGTGAATATCGACACCAGCATGTCCTGAAGCACGTTAGACGACTCGACGTTCGCCCAGTTGGGCGAGTTCGGCGTGAAGCGGCTGACCTTGGCGGCCGCGGCGAATTTCGCCGGGAGGCCGGTGCTAAGGGAGACCAGCGTGGTGGTGTTCGGGATCACCCCGCCCACGGTCACCATCTGGCTCTGAAACTTGGTGCCGCCCAGCAGGCCGACCCATTCCCGGGCGAGCGCCTGTTGCTTGCTGTGGGCGGCCACGGCGAGGTCGGAGCCGCCGAGGAAGACCGGCGCGGACTGGCCGGAGTTGTGGCTGGGGATCGGGAACGCGTCGAGCTTGTCCTTCAAGCTCGGGTCGCCGCTCTTGGGATCGGTGATCACTCCGACCTCCCAACCGTTGGCGATGATCATCGCGATGTGACCCTGTGCGAACGCCTGGTCCTGCTTCGCCTCGTCACCGGTCTTGTCGGCGCGCGACAGCTTGGAAACCAGGTTGTTCAGCGTGGTCAGTCCCTGCTGGGCTTGCGACGAGTTGAGCGAGCCTTGCCACTTGGAACCTGACTGCGTGGCGATGTCACCACCGAAGTCCCAAACGAATGGGGCGGCTGCATACCAGTACTTGCCGGGGAAATAAAGCGCTGAGAAGTTGGGGTCCGAGCCGTACTTGGTCATGAGCTTCTGGCCCACGGTCATCAGCTCGTCCATGCTCGTCGGGACCTGCACGCCTGCGGCCGCGAACATGTCGGTGCGGTAGATGATGGCGCGGCTGCCCGCGTAGTACGGGACGCAGTACAGCTTGCCCTGGTAGGTGCACGAGTCGGTGAGCGATTGCAGCCATGTTCCAGAGTTCTCGAAGCTGCTCTTCTTCGAGGTGATGTCCTGGAGCGCACTGGCCGACGCGTACTTCGCGACCAGGGTGTTGCCGAGCTCCACGACGTCGGGAGGCGTGCTGCCGGCGAACGCGGTGTCGAGCTTGGTGGTCACGTCGGACCACTGCTGGATCTCGACGTTGACGGTGACGTTCGGATGCTTGACCTTGAAGTCTGCGTTGACGCCGTCGACGACGCTTTGCGGCGCACTCCCGTTCATGAGCCAGACCGTGAGCGTCCCCGTCTCGTTGCCGGTGGTAGTTGTGGGATTCGTGCTTCCACATGCCGCGGCGAGCAACGCGAGAGCCGCCGCAACGGTGAACAAGAGCTTCCGCGGGTTCATGTTTGGTCTTCCCCCTTAAGGCGTGAATGTGGCGCTCGCGCGCCGGCTGATCGCCGTCCATCACCGTCGCCGGCGCGGATGTGCGCGCGCGAAGCGCCGGCCTGGCGCCCGTTGCGGCTCCGCTGCGGTGTCAGGTCGGCGACCAGGCGATAGCGGTCGCCGCGGTAGATGGAGCGGACGAACTCGACGATCCGCCCTGACTCGGAGACGGTCGTCCGCTCGAACAAAAAGGCCGGTGTGTGCAGGGGCACCCCAAGCACCTCCGACTCTTCTTCGTTGGTAACCGTGGGCTCGATGCTCTGGGTGCCCGACGCGATCACGATTCCATAGCGCTCCCCCAGCAGGTCGTAGAAGGACCTGTCCTCGAGATCGGCCTTGGTCAGTCCTGGGACCAGCGCTTCAGGGATATGCAGGACCTCCATCGCCATCGGCTGGCCGTCCGCCAGGCGAAGGCGTTTGACGCGGACCAGGCGCTCCGCGGGTGAGACCTGGAGGCGGTGGGCGAGCCGGGCGCCCGCCAATGTGGTGGCGAGCTCGAGGGTGCGGCTCCCTGGAACCATCCCACGCCGGCGCATGTCCTGACTGAAGGAGGTCAGCGTCAGCGGCTGGGCGATCTTGGGCTCGGTCACGTACGTGCCGCTGCCGTGACGGCGGTCAAGGTAACCGTCGCGGACGAGCTCATCGAGGGCCGCCCGGATCGTCAGCCGGGAGACATTGAGGTCCAGGCTGAGCTGTCGCTCCGACGGGATGGCCATGCCCACGTCGAGCGACTCCATCAGATCGAGCACCTGGGTGCGGGTGTCGTCCTGTTTCGTCATACGGGACCTTTGACGAAGTGGTAAAGCCCTCTAGGCCCTTGCATCGGCGGAAGTAAAGCACAAACCAGGCAGGTGGTCAATACCACTTTTCACAAACTCGCACCCGGAGTGAGTTAGGTCAGGTGATTCGTACTCAGGGACTCCAGAGTGGGCTATACCAGTCGGGCCGGGACAATGCTTTCGGCCTCAACAAGTCTTAATAAACGCTTCACCTTTCTCAACACGCGATTTCATAGATTCGGATGCACGCAGCCTGAAGAAAGGCCGCATTTGGAAAGGTGGGATTGGGATGAAGCGGATATTTCTTGGCTTTGCGCTGTCTGTCGGCATGCTCGTCATAGGGGTCACGAACGCGAGCGCCTCGAGCTACTGCTCGATCGACCCCACCGTCGGGATCGGGCTCCCGGTCCACCTCAGCCTGACGGTCTCGACGTCGCTGCTCGGAACCTCCAGCTACACATACGTCCACAACAACAGCACGTCGACCACCTTCGGCAGCGTCCTCGGCCTGCCCTAGCCCCGTTTGGAACCACGGCGATGACACCCTTGCTCCGGGTCTACCTGCTGGCGATGACGGCACCGGCCGCCCTCATGGTGGCGGCCGTCCTTCGCACGCCGTCCACTCCAGGCGACCCGGTGCTCATGTTCGTCCTGGTCGTGCTCGGGGCCGTGGCGACCAACTTCCCGGTGATGATCTCGCGACACTACAAGGCAGACGCGACGCCTGCCATCCACCTCGCGGCGGTCCTCCTCTTCGCCCCGCCGATCGCCGTGGCTGTGATCGGTTCGAGCGCACTGCTGGGACAGGGGGTTTTGTGCATCCGTCGCAACCCGGCTACCGGTGTTCCTCGCCGGCAGGCGATAGACATCGTCTTCAACACTTCGCAGCTCATCGTGGCCGGCGGCTTTTCAGCGCTCGTCTATTCAGCGGCCGGCACCCAGCTCCCCGCCGCGTTTCTTGCGGCAGCCGTCATGTACGCAGTCAACAACGGGCTCGTCGTGGTCGCAGCCGCCATCCACGACTGGCGCAACCCGATGGAGCTCTGGGCTGAGATCGCAGCCTCGGACCTGAAGCAAACCACCGCCCTTTACGTCGCCGGCTACCTGCTGGCGGTGATCTCGGTCGGCCGTCCCTGGCTCGCCCTTGTGATGATGATTCCGGTCGGCGCCATCCAGGTCGCGCTGACACGATCGGTTCAGCTCATGGAGCAGACGATCGACGCCGTCGAGGCCATGGCAGACGTCGTCGACCGCCGCGACCCGTACACCTACCAGCATTCGCAAAGCGTCGCCGACCACGCGGTTCGTACCGCGCGCCGGTTGGGCCTTCCCGACCGAGAGGTCGAGGTCATCCGGCTGGCGGCTCGGGTCCACGATCTCGGCAAGATTTCCATCCCGGACGAGATCCTGCACAAGCAAGGGCGCCTTTCCCCGGCCGAGTTTGAGCTCATGAAGAGGCACCCCGAGACGGGCGTGGAGATCCTGGCCAAGTTCCCCGCCTACCGACACGGGCGCGAGCTGGTCCTCGCCCACCACGAAAGAATCGACGGGCTCGGCTATCCGCGCGGGCTCGCCGGCGCCGCGATCGCGCTTGGCGCTCGCATCATCGCCGTCGCCGACTCGTGGGATGCCATGACCTCCGACCGTCCCTATCGCAAGGCGCTGGAGGCGGAAGTTGCTCTGGCCGAGCTACTCCGCGGACGCGGCACGCAATGGGACTCGAGGGTCGTAGACGCCTTCGCCGATTCGCTCCCGGGAGCAATCCCAGCTGCCGGGCGAACGCGGTGGACTGAGGTGCGCCCCCTGCTTCGGTCACTAGGCGCCGCGCTGGGAGTGATCGGCTAGCGCAGCGCACCCACCTTCGCCGGGACGATCCGGTTCCGCAGGACCCCGATGCCGGCCACCTCGGTCTCCATCACGTCCCCGGCCTTCAAGTATTCGGGCGGAGTGCGCGCAAAACCAACACCGTCCGGCGTGCCCGTCGCGATCAAAGCCCCGGCAAGCAGCGTCATTCCCTTCGAGGACCATTCGATGATCGCGTCCACCGGGTGGATCATGTCTTCAGTGTTGCTGTCCTGCTTGACGACGCCGTTGAGCGTGAGCCGGAGAGCAAGCTTGCCCGGGTCGGGCACCTCGTCTTTCGTCACCACCCATGGTCCGGTAGGACACGAGCGATCGAGGCTCTTGCCCTTGAAGAACTGGCCGCCCCATCCGTTCTGGATATCGCGCGCGCTGACGTCATTGAGGACGAAATAACCGAAGACGTGGTCCATGGCGTCGCGGCGCGTGATGTTGGCCCCGGGCTTGCCGATCACGACCCCCAGCTCGACCTCCCAGTCGAGCTTGTCGCTTATCGACGGGTCGATCGCGATGTCGTCGTAAGGACCGGTGATGCTTGTGATCGCCTTGGTGAAGATCGTCGGCGGCTTGACGTCGCCGTCCATTGCGGTCTCCTCGGCGTGCTTCTGGTAGTTGCGGCCCATCGCGATGATGTTTCCGCGCGGCGAGTCGATCGGGGCGAGCAGCGTCACCTCCCCAGCCGCCCCTGGCCGTCGTAATCGGCCGCGTTCGCGTGATTCCGGAACATCAGCAGCTTCATGCTTCCTCCATCTTTGTGTCTTTGTCATCAGCCAGATCAGTACCCGCGCCGAGGAACAGATCCTCGAAATCCTCTCGCCGAAGTAGTTCCTGAGGGCGCCCCTCGAGCCGCACCGAACCCGAGACGAGGACGCTTGTCCAGTCCGCCACTTGAAGCGCTGCGCGCGCTCTCTGCTCGACGATAAGCACCGCCTTGCCGAGTCCAGCGAGGCGCCGTACGTGCTCTCGCAGCAAGCTGTCGGCCAGCTTCGGGGAAAGGTTGGCGGTCGGCTCGTCCAGGATGAGGACCTTCGGGTCGAGCATCAACACGCGCGCGATGGCGAGCATCTTTCGCTCGCCGCCGCTGAGCTTGTCCGCCCGGCGTTTGAGCATGGGCGGCAGCTGCGGAAAAACCGCGCCGACCTCGGCGACTCGGGGCTTGAGCTCCGAGGGCTTCAGCAGGTAGCCGCCCATCTCCAGGTTCTCGAGCACCGTGAGGGGTTCAAAGATGTCGTTCACCTGTGGGACATATCCCACTCCCCGACGCGCAAGCTCTTCGGGAGCCTTGCCGGTGACGTCGTCGACGCCGAGCACGATGCGGCCGCCATCCAAACGGAGGATCCCGACCAGGCTCTTGAGCAGCGTGCTCTTGCCCGCGCCGTTGGGGCCGATGACGGCCACCACCTCGCCCGGGCCGACCGAGATGGACACGTCGCGGATCACAGGCGCGCCGCCGTAGCCCGACGTGATGCCCAGCGCCTGCAGGCTCGGGGCGGGTCGCGCCTCCACGTGGGGCAGCCTATCCGACGAGGTAAGCGTCAACAATCTCCCGCTGCCTTCTCAAGGTCGCCATCGTCCCGCTGCCGATCACCTTTCCTTGCGCCATCACGACCACCGAGTCGCACAGTCGCTCGACCATGTGCAGCTCGTGCTCGACCATCAGAATCGTGAGTCCTTCGCCGCGCAGGTCTTGCAGGTAGTGCTGAATCTCGAGAACGATCTTCGGGTGGACACCTGACATGGGTTCGTCGAGTAGGAGGAGGCGCGGCCGCAGCATCAGCGCCCGCATGATCTCGATCAAGCGCTTCTGGCCGCCGCTCATGTTCCCCGCATAGTCGGACTCTTTCGCGCTCATCCCGAATCGGTTGAGCAGCACGCGCGCCTCATCGACCAGGCGACGCTCGTCGCCGATCCAGTAGCGCTTGCCCATCAACGCGCCGAACAGCGAATCACCTTTGTTGTGCGGGGCGGCGACGAGCAGGTTCTCGAGCACGGTCAGCCGCGCGAACTCCGATGGCAGCTGAAAGGTGCGCACCAAGCCGTGGCGGGCGCGCTTGTATGCCGGCCATGCGGTCACGTTCTGGCCGTCGAACACGATGTCGCCGCTCGAGCCGGGCAGCGTGCCCGCGAGCACCGCGAGGAAAGTGGACTTCCCGGCGCCGTTCGGGCCGATGAGGCCGGTGATCTTGCCTGGCGGCACGTCGATCGACACGCCGTCGACCGCGTGAAGGCCTTCGAAATGGCGGTGGATGTCGCTGGCGACGAGAAGCGGCCGCTCGGCCGCCGGCGCCTCAGGTACCGCGAGCATGGTCCACGTCCTCCAGAACCGGAGCGCCTTCGAACACGTGCCGCGGCTCGGGCCGGACTCCGTCGGGCCTGAACCACAGGAAGCCGATGATCAAGAGTCCAATCGCCACCCACTGCAGGGCGGGGATCAGGCCTGGCGGCCCGATGGTCGTGGGTATGAAGCGCGTGACCTCCTCGAAGCCGACAGGGACGAGAAGCGCGCCCAGAATGGCGCCGACGTTGTTGCCGCGCCCGCCCACGATGATCGCGGCGAACAGGATGATGGTCTCCGGATAGAGCCACACGGATGGCGCCCAGAGCTGGATGAAGCCGACCAGGATCGCGCCAGACAGCCCGGCGATGACGCCGCCGACGATGAAGACGGTCAACTTGAGCTGGACAGGGTTCTTGCCGATGGCGACCGCGGCGATCTCACGTTCGCGCATCGCCCGCAGGCTTCGGCCATATGGAGAGTTGACGACGCGATTCACCAGCACGAACACGAGCACGACGCAAATGGCCGTGAGGCCGACGTAGAAATACTGGTAGGACGAGGTATTGGGGTCGATCTGGTCCGACAATGGAGGCGGCACCAGGGCGAGGCCGGCGGCGCCGTTGAGCAGCGGCCGGGCGTTGGTGATCACCTCGTTTGTGATGATCGAGAGCACCAGCAGGGCAATGGCCTGGTAGTCGCTGCGCAGCTTTCGGAGCACAACCAACCCGACGGGGATCGAAAGCAGCCCGCCGGCCACCGCGCCGCCCAGCCACGGGAGCGGAAATGGCAGCTGGTACCCGCCAAAGTAGATCTGGAAACCGCCGTTGGCCGAATCGGGCGGCAGCGACAGCACGGCCGCTGTGTACGCGCCGGCCGCCTGGAAGACGATGAAGCTGAAGTTGACGATCCCGGAGACGCCGAACTGCAGGTTGAGCGCGAGCAAGGCGATGATGTCGACGCCCGCGTAGATGAGCAGGTTCGCGGCGTAGTAGGTGTTCATCCAGCCGCCGCCAGCGCGCCGCGCTTTGCCAGCAGGCCTTGCGGCCGCAGGACCATGACCGCGACCAGAATCCCGAAGGCAACGACCTCTTTGTATTCGGGTGCCCACGCCGCGGCGCTCAGCTCGGTGACCATGCCGATGATGACCGCTCCGATCATGGCGCCGTAGGGCTGGCCCGCACCGCCCAGCACCGCCGCTGCCAAGGCGGTGATCAGAAAGCCAGCTCCGTTGGCGATCGCAAACGAGTCGGAGTTCATGGCCGCCACCACGCCGGCCAGCCCGCAAAGCGCGCCCGTGATCAACCAGACCGCATCGACGACGCGCTGTGTCGGAATGCCGCAGTTGCGAGCCAGCGTGGGGTTGGCGGCCGTCGCCCGCATCGCCTTGCCCAGGCGCGTGTACCTGAGCAGGCCGTGGATGAGAAGCATCAGAACGACGGCGATGCCGATGATCGCGATCTGGTTGGTGGTCAACACGATTCCGCCGGCGCGGATCAGGCCGCCGGTGGTGTCCTGGTAGGAGACGTTGTAGTAGCCGACGATCGGTAGGAGCAGGTTCGCGATCATCAGCGAGACCGCCAGCGACACGATCACCATCCCGATGTGAGATGTGCCCTTGCGCAGGAAAGGTGCATACACGATCCGGTTGAGCAGAAACGAGAACACCGCGCCGAACAGCGCGCCTGCAACCATCCCAATCCAGATGCTGATGCCGGCCTTGTTCAGGTAGTAGGCGACGTACGCGGACGAGATCATGACCTCGCCGTAAGCGAGGTTGATCATGTTCGTGATCCCGAACTGCATGGTGAAGCCGACGGCCGCGATGGCGATCACCGACATGCTCACCAGGCCGAAGCCGAACGCCGCTACGTAAAGGTCCACGGCGCTCGGCCCCCTGTTTCTTACTGAGTGCTATCCGCCTGCCGCGATGAGCTTCGAAGTCTGATCGGGCGTCAGCTGCCCGGCTGAGACCTCGTTTCCATCTTTGTCGTAGCCGACCAGGATGTAGCCCGACTGAGAGTTGTTGAACTGATCGAAGTTGTTCTGGCCACCGGCGCCGACGAAGCGTATCGACTTGCCGGCCCTCAGAGCGGCGACTCCGTCCTTATACGTGTTGACGACGGTGGCGCCGCTGGTGCCGTTGGCGATGTCGATGATCTTGGGGTTGTAGACGGTCCTGTCAGCGCTGTTGGTCGCGACCATGGCCAACGCGGTCATGATGATCCCGTCATAGAGGTGCAGGGTCGAGCCGCGCTGCTTGTATTTCGGCGCGTCGGCGAAGGTTGACGCAGCCGCGTTGAGGTTGGTCAGAAACTCGGAGTAGGCCGGCCCCGAGAACGTGTAGCCGAGGTCCACACCCGCGTAGTACTTGAGCAGGTCGTCGATCCCGATCGCGTCGCGAACCTGCTGGAACCACGTCGGGTCGATGGTCGCCGATGAGCCGATGAACGGGATCATCTTGCCGTTGTTCTGCGTCTTAACCTCTTTGAGGTATGTCCCGGCGGAGCCAAGGGCTTCTGTGAAGATGACATCAGGGTTTGTCTTCAGCATTGCGGCGACCTCGGTGCGGTACGAGGAAGCGCCCAGCTTGATCGGTTGGTTGATCACGATCTTTCCGCCCAGGCCGGTGAATGACTTGGTGGCCGGATCGACAAAGGCCTGCGAGCCGATGTCGTCCCCGAACACGAGCGCCGCATTCTTGTAAGGCGCATGGCCGGGACCATAAAGGGCGCTGCCTACCATCGCGAAGGCGTCATATACGTCCGCCGGAACGAGCCGGTGGAAGTACTTCAGAGTCGTCTTGTTGAACTCCGACTGCCCGGTCATGCAGAACATCGGGATGTGCGCTCGGTCGATGATCGGCGCCACCGTCGCCGCTTCGTCTGACGTGCAGCCGACCACCGCCATCAGGTTGGAGTTGGCGGCGATCATCTGGTTGGCCGCGGGCACGGCGTCCGCGGGCTCGCCACGGGTATCGAACTGCTGGCACTTCACCTGGCGTCCCCCGATGCCGCCGTTGCTGTTGATCGAGGGAGCGGCAGCCAGACATGCCGCGTAGTACGCGGGCCCAAGACCGGCATCCGCCCCCGTGAAGGGCGCGATCACGCCGACCAGGAGGTCGCCTGAACCGAGCCCGCCGCCGGTGTTGGTCGTGCCGCCGCACGCGGCGACCAGAAGAAGGGCGCCGACCGCTGAGACCAATCGTGACGCCTGAAACCTGCTCACAATCGTTACTCGCCCCCTTAAGTTATGAACCCCACCCCACGAAATCTGCGATTTCGCGTGGACCTCGCACGTCACCCCACGAAATCTTCGATTTCGCGGGGACCCCTGACGGGGATTGTCGACATTATTGAGGATAATCTGATCGATGGCAAGGAGCGAGCTAGGCGCCGAGGCCTACCGGCGCCTGAGGGAAGGGATCATCGCCGGCCGGTTCCAGCCCAACGAGCGCCTCGTCGAGGCCAACCTTTCGAAGACGCTCGGGGCCGGACGCACCGCGGTGCGGGCAGCGCTCGTGCGGCTCGACCAGGAGGGGCTGGTGACACGCGAGCACAACCGTGGCGCCCGGGTCCGCCTGGTTTCGGACCAGGAGGCGCTGCAGATCGAGGAAGTCAGGGCCGCGCTCGAAAGGCTCCTGGCTCGCCAGGCCGCGGCAAAGGCGACCGCGGGCGACATCCGCGAGCTGCGCAAGGTGCTCGTCGACATGCGGAAGCGCGTCCGGAATGGGGACGCGATCGGCTATTCGGAGCTCAATCCGAAATTCCACCAGCTCATATGGGCGGCCGCCCGCAACCCGATCGCGGGCGGGATGGTCGGCACCCTCAAGTCGCAAAGCCTCCGCTTCCAGTACCAGACGATGCTGCGGCCAGGGCGAACGGAACGGTCGCTGCGCGAGCACGAGCTCGTCTTCGGTGCCATCGCCGCGCACGATCCCGAGGCGGCGGATGGGGCCATGCAAACCCATCTCGAGGAGGTGCTAGAAACGCTGCGATGGGCGATCGGCCACAAGGGCCGCACGCCGAGCTGGCTACCCGATTGAAGTGACTTGTAGGAGCTTGACCGCGGAATAAAGCGTCCGGAGGTGCGGGACCGGGACGCCCAGCCGGTCGCCCAGCTCCACGACCGAACCGGTGATCGCGTCGATCTCCATCGGCCGGCCCGCCTCGAGATCCTGCAGCATCGACGTCTTGTGGTCGCCCACTCGCGCCGCACCCTTGATGCGCTGATCGATCGAAACCGGGATCTCGATCGCGTCAGCGCGCTCAGCGGGTTGAAAACCGCATTCCCGAGCAGCTTGAGCCAAAGCTCGGCGCGGATCCTCTGCAGGACGGGGGCTTTCAAGCCGGCGCCGACGAGCACGTGAGAGAGCTCGAGAATGCGCGCGCTCTGGCTCCCGTCGAGCTCGCCGAGTGAGAACCGCTCGCCTTCGACGTGGCGTATCACCCCCGGGCTCACAAGGCTCGTGGCCGGGTAGACGACGCAGCCGATCACTCGTCGCGGATCGATTGCGTTCGCCACCACGCCACCAGGGTCGACGGTGGCGAGGTGGATGCCTTCGAGCTCCCCACCATGGCGCTGGAAGTACCACCACGGGATTCCGTTCTGGGCGCTGACAACGACCGCATCCGGGCCGAGGCCGGCCGCCAGTCGCTCGGCCACGGGGGGCAGGCTATGGGCCTTGAGCGTCACAAAGACCGCGCCGGCGCCACGCATCGCCGCGAAGTCGTCGGTCGCGTCAACGCGAACCGTCCACTCGGCACCGCCGTCGCTGACACGGAGACCCGACTCCCTCATCGCTTTCAAATGAGGGCCACGTGCGACGAGGGTGACGTCGACGCCCGCACGCGCGAGCCGCGCACCCAAGAATCCTCCGATGGCTCCCGCGCCGACGATCCCTACTTTCAAGCTTGCGCGAGCTGCTCGGCGACGAACCGGCGCTGAACTTTTCCAGTGGGCGTACGAGGGATGGACTCGACGATGTGCAGATGTCTCGGGACCTTGAAGTCCGCCAAGCGCCCGCGGCAGTACGCCAGCAGCTCTTTCTCGGTGGCGGGGCCGTTCAGGACGACAGCCGCGGCCACCTCTTCACCCCACGTCGGGTGCGGCACGCCGAACGCGACCGCTTCTTTCACGGCTGGATGCGATTCGAGCACCTCGTCGATCTCTCGTGGTGCGATCTTCTCGCCGCCGCGATTGATCAGCTCCTTGAGCCTGCCGATCAGCCTGAGGTAGTGGACGTGGTCGAGCGTGCCCAGGTCACCGGTGCGAAACCAACCATCCACGAACGAGGCAGCGTTGGCCTGCGGGTTGTTCTCGTAGCCGTGCATCACGTTTGGGCCCCGGATGACCACCTCGCCCGGCGCGCCGTCGGGCATTGATTTGCCGGCCTCGTCGAAGATCGCGATGTCGACCCCGGTGCCTCGGCCCACGCTGCCCGCGAACCTGGCGTCGGGTGGGAGCGGGTTGGACGCCATCTGGTGGCTCGCCTCCGTCATGCCATACGCCTCGAGGACCGGGACTCCGAAACGCTGCTCCATCAGCGTCATCTGGGCCGGAGACAGCGCGGAGCTGCAAGAGCGCACGAACCGTAGCCGTTCGGCGCCGGCCGGCCGGTCGGATTGCAGCCGCGCCAGCACCAGCTGGTGTGGCGTCGGCGAAGCCGTGAACCAGGTTGGCCGGTACGCCTGCATCAAAGGCCAGAAGCCGAGCGGGCTGAAGCGTTCGGGCGCGACCACCGTGCCCCCCGATGCGAACGTGGCGAGCGCGGATGCGACCAGGCCGTGCACGTGGAAGAGAGGCATGATGCACAGCGAGACGTCCTCCGGGCTCAGCCCGTATGTGGCGACGATGTTGCCGACCGAGGCGGCCAGGTTGTCGTTTCGCAACGGGACTCGCTTGGGGCGGCTCGTGGTCCCGCTCGTGTGCAGCACCAGGCCGATGTCGGCCGCGGACGACTGCACGAGCGAATCGCGGGCGTTCCCCCGCCCATCGCCTCCCATCCGCAGCCCCCCGCTGCCGTCGATGCTCGCCTCGATGATCTTGGCCCCGGCGGGAATCGCCCGCCGCGCCGCCTCAGCCTCGCCGGGCGCAACGATCAGAAATCGCGCGCCGACGTCTTCGAGGTAGAAGCGAAACTCATCCTCTTTATATGCAGGGTTGAGGGGGCACGCGGTCGCGACCATGGAAGCGGCTAAAAAGAGAAGGATCGCCTCGGGGCCGTTGGGGTACACGATCGCGACTCGATCGCCCATGCCGACCCCGTGCGACGCCAGGGCGTGCGCGGCTTCTTCGGTCAGCTCGCGCAGGCGCGCGTACGTGAGCGAGACGCGGTCGGGGATGACGAGCGCGGGGTGATCGTTCGCGCCGCGGTCGAGCAACCCCGCAACGTTCGAAGGCGCCACCACCTCCAGTCTCGCACACGAGAGTTGGCACACTTTGCGAGTGCCCGCGTCTGAGACCGCCGCCCGCTTGAACCTCACGGGCAACGCGCTCACGCCTGGGCGGCAGCGGAGCTGGTGGCTGCGGGAAGCGCTGGCGGCAGGGCCCGTAGTCGCTTGCCCGGCCCTGGACAAAGACCTCAACGCGGATGTAGTCATCGTCGGCGGCGGGTTCACCGGCCTTTGGACTGCTTACTTCCTGACCGAGACGCATCCGAATCTGGGAATCGTGGTCCTGGAACAGGACATTTGCGGCGGCGGGCCGAGCGGGCGCAACGGCGGGTTTGCAAGCGGTTGGTGGGACGAGCTCGACAGCCTCATCGCGCTGTACGGCGCAGAGCCGGCAGCGCGCGCCTGCCGAGCCATCTCCAGAAGCATCGATTCGATTGGTGAGTTCTGCACCGCCAACCACGTGGACGCCTGGTACAGAAAGGCCGGCTACTTGTACGCCGCCACCGCGGAGCCGCACCTGGCCGGGCGCGATGACATGGTTCGTCTCGCGCAAGCGGTGGGCGCCGAGGATGAGCTGCGACCGCTCACCGGCGACGAGGTCCGAGCGAGGTGCGATTCACCGGCTTTCATCGGCGGCGCTTTCATGCCGGACGGCGCCTCGATCCAGCCCGCTCGACTGGCGCGAGGTCTTCGTCGCGTCCTTCTCGAGCGCGGCGTGACCATCCACGAAGGGACCCGGGTAAGCCGGCTGATCCCGGGGTCGCAAACGGCCGCCGTCACGCCACGCGGAATTGTTCGCGCGCCGCACGCGGTGATCGCCATCAACGCGTGGGCGATGGAGTGGCCCGAGCTTCGGCGGCGCCTCGTTGCCTGGAGCAGCTACATCGTCCTCACGGCGCCCGCGCCCGATCGCCTCGAAGCTGTTCACTGGACAGCGGGCGAGCTGGTGAGCGACCTGCGCACCTCTGTGCGGTACTTCAGAACCACGCCTGACGGACGCATCGCCTTCGGCGGCGGCGGCGGGCGCGCGGGCACGGCGACGGGCGATGTATTCACCCGCGATGCACGCGCTGTCGTGCAAGCGGCCGAAGGCTTGAGGCGGCTGTTTCCGAGCTTCGCCGGCGTTCCCATCGTCGACGCTTGGGGCGGGCCCATCGACGTCTCGGCGACGCACTTGCCCGTCTTCGGAAGCCTTCACACGAACATCCATTACGCGCTCGGTTACACGGGCAACGGGGTTGCACCCTCACACCTCGCCGGTCGAGTGCTGGCCGACCTGGTCACCGGCGCGGACAGCGATGAGGTTCGGCTGCCCATGGTCAATACGCGCGCGCGGGAGTTTCCGCCTCAGCCCTGGCGCGCCCTGGGAGCGGCCGTAATCCGCCGGGCGATCATCGCCAAGGACG
>WNEY01001827.1_pt1 | contig 16889 bp, 18 predicted proteins | sample 5400531 | NCBI WGS metagenome assembly WNEY01 (sample SAMN13153338, study PRJNA577476) | soil metagenome | isolation source: 200 cm saprolite under Douglas fir tree site 1 | place: USA:California | collected 2015-04-18
TCGCAGAGGTGGAGCTCGACGTGCGGCGGTTCGGGATCCGCCCGTACACGGCGATGCTGGGCGCGCTGCGCGTCTCCCCGATGGTCCGCGTGGTGGTCACCACCCCCTGGCCCGACGTATAGGGGCCGCATGTACCTGCGCTTCGAGCTCGAAGGCGACCTGCACCGCACCCTGGAGTTCATCCCGCTGGCGGTCCGGCGCAAGCTCGACCTCGCGGGGCTCAAGCTGTCGCTCAAGGCATGGACGGCGATGCCGCGCGCCGAGCGGCTCGCGGTCTGCCACCTGCCGGTGGACGGCCCCGGCGATCTCGAGGTGTACCGCGAGGCGCTCGCTGCCTTCGCCGAGCGCGCCGGGCATCCGGTCGCGCCGCTCGAAGGAGGGCCTGTGGACGGAAGCGCGTGGGGAGCCGCGCGCATTCCCGAGAGCGTGGCGGCGCGCGCGCCGAAGCTCTCGCCCGCGCAGTGGAGCGCGCTCCCGGAAGAGGCGCGCTACGTGCTGTTCAGGCTGGCCGAACCGCGCCGCGATCCCGACAAGCTCAATGCCGCGCTCCGCGAGCTGCGGCTTCAGCCGCCGCCGTAATCGGCGGCGCTGCGCTTTTCACCGCGCGGACGTTGTGGGATGCATTCCAGCCGCCGCCGTATTCGGCGGCGCTGCGCTTTTCATGGCGCGGCTGTTATGGGATGCATTCCGGCCGCCGCCGTATTCGGCGGCGCTGCGCTTTTCATAGCGCGGCTGTTATGGGATGCGTTCCGGCATGCCAGACGACCTGGAGCCGTCCGTCGTCACCGATTTCCAGGGCCGCATGACGTACGGCGGCTACCTGCAGCTCGACCGGCTGCTCTCGGCGCAAGTGCCGCTCTCGCAGCCGCCGCACCACGACGAGATGCTGTTCATCATCCAGCACCAGACCACGGAGCTGTGGTTCAAGCTGCTGCTGCACGAGCTGCGCGCCGCCGTGCGCTTCGTGCAGGCCGATGACCTGGAGCCGTCGTTCAAGATCCTCGCCCGCGTGAAGCACATCCAGGCGCAGCTGGTGAACCAGTGGTCGGTGCTCGCGACGCTGACGCCCTCGGAGTACGGCGAGTTCCGGCACGTGCTGGGGCCCGCGAGCGGGTTCCAGTCGCCCCAGTACCGGCTGGTGGAGTTCATCCTCGGCAACAAGGACGCGCGCATGCTGCAGGTGCACCGCCAGTCGCCGAAGGACCACGCGGAGCTGGAGGCGGCGCTGCGCGCGCCGTCCTTGTACGACGAGTTCCTCCGGCACCTGGCGCGGCGCGGGATGGCGATCCCCCGCGAGGTGCTGGAGCGCGATCTGTCGGGACCACCCCCGCGGCATCCGGGGCTCATCGCCGTGTTCAAGCGGATCTACGAAGACCCCACCCAGTCCTGGGACGCGTACGAGATGTGCGAGAAGCTGATCGACGTGGACGAGCAATTCGCCATCTGGCGCTTCCGCCACGTCAAGGTGGTCCAGCGCATCATCGGCTCCAAGCGCGGCACCGGCGGCACGGCCGGCTACGACTACCTGAAGCAACTCGTCGACCTGACCTTCTTCCCCGACCTCTGGGACGTCCGCACGGAACTCCGCGGGTAAGCCCACAAACGTTTCAAGGGAGGGCGGGAGGGACGGGAGTGCGGGAGTCTCTTTTTCACGTGCCGGTACCCACGCCCGAGGCGGCTCGCCGGATGAATTCTCCCGCGCTCCCGCCCCTCCCGCGCTCCCCTGAAACGCTTTAGTCCGCGCTCGCGTCCAGTCCGTATGGCTGGAGCAACGGGACTAGACGCTCGCGGATGAGCAAATGGGCGCGGAAATAGTCGACGTCGCGGGCGGTGCGGGCGGACTGGGTCAAGCTCGGCCTCGACCTCCTTCCAGAGGACGAACTCCGGGTCGGCCACCTTGTCGCGCATCTCGACGAAGTTCTCCACCGCCAGGTCCGCGATGGCGTCCGCGTCGGGACGGCGTGAATCCGAAAGCTCCGCGAAAGCGCGGGTCCAGTCGGCCTCGTGATCGAGGATCTCCATCAGCACCGTGCAGTCCTCGAACCCCGCGTTCATCCCCTGGCCGAAGAACGGGACGATCGCGTGCGCGGCGTCGCCGATCAGCACCCCCTGTCCGCGCGACCACCGCGCGCACTTCACCGTCGCCATGCGCCCGAGCGGCGCGTCGGCGAGCGCCTCGCCCAGCCGCGGGATCAGCGCGAGCGCATCCGGGAAGGTCTCCGCGAAGAACCGCTCCGCGTCCGCCGGCGCCTCGATGGCGGCGAAGGACGCGGCGCCCTCGAAGGGCAGGAAGAGCGTGCAGGTGAAGCTGCCGTCCAGGTTCGGCAGCGCGATCAGCATGAAGTTCTTGCGCGGCCAGATGTGCAGCGCGTTCTTTTCCAGGGAGAAAGCGCCGCCCGGAGCGGGCGGGATGGTCAGCTCCTTGTAGCCGAAGTCGAGCCAGCTCTGCTCCACCGCGACGCCGAGCGCCGCCCGCAGCGCCGACGCGCTGCCGTCCGACCCGAGCACCACGGGCGCCGCGACCTCGCGCTCCTCGCCGCTGTGCTCGTCCCGCAGACGCGCCCGGCCGCCCTCGTACCCGACCAGCCGCTGCTGGAACTCGATGCGCACGCGCCCGGTGCGCTCCGCCTCGGTCATGAGGAGCTTGTTCAGCTCGCCCCGCGACATGGAGTTGATGAGCTCGCTGTCGTCGCGCCCGTAGCGGAGGAAGCGCGGCTCGCTTCGCGCGGCGTGCACCATGCGCCCGCGCATCGGGATGGCCTGCCGCAGGACCTCCTCGTCGAGCCCCACCTGGTGCAGCGCGTACAGCCCGCGGGTCGAGACCGCCAGGTTGATCGAGCGGCCCGCGCCGATCCCGACCCGGCGCATGTCCGGCCGGCGCTCGAACACCTGGATGTGATGCCCGCGGCGGGCGAGGAACAGCGCCAGGAGCGATCCGACGGGCCCAGCGCCGATGACCGTGATCGGCTCAGCCACGCGCCAGCTCCTCGCGGAGCAGCGTCGCGAGGCGCTGCACGTCGGCGAAGCGCGTGTAGAGCGGCGGCGCGGAGACGCGCAGCACGTCGGGAGGGCGCGCATCGCAGACCGCGCCGCGGGCGCGCAGCGCGGCCAGGAGCCGCGGCGCGTCCCCGGGCACCCGCACCGTCAGCATGGCCCCGCGCCGGGCAGGGTCCCCGGGAGTGAGCACCTCGGCGACGCCGCGCAAGAGCCACTCGAGGTAGGAGGTGAGCCGCACGCTCTTCTCCCGCAGCGCGGCGATCCCGGCGGCGTCGAACAGCTCGAGGGAGGCGCGCAGCGCGGCGAGCTGCAGGATGGGCGGGTTCGAGAGCTGCCACCCTTCGGCGCCGGGAATGGGAAGGAAAATCCCCGGCATGGAGAAGCGCGACTCCTTGTCGTGTCCCCACCAGCCGGCAAACCGCGGCAGATCCGCACCGGCGTGCCGCTCGTGCACGAACGCGCCGCCGAGCCCGCCCGGACCCGCGTTCAGGTACTTGTAGTTGCACCAGACCGCGAAGTCGGCGCCCGAATCGTGCAGCGCCAATTCGAGATTGCCCATCCCGTGCGCCAGGTCGAACCCCGCCACGCATCCGCGCTCGTGCGCCGCCCGGGTGAGCGCCGAGAGGTCGAACGCCTCGCCGGTGAGGAAGTTCGGGGATCCGAAGAGCAGGAGCGCAACCGACTCGTCCAGGTAGCGCGCGGGGTCCTGACCGCGCGGGACCTCGACAACTGCGTCCGGAAAGCCGTGGAACGCTGCCTGCGAGGCGACCGCATACCGGTCCGACGGGAACGCGCCCTGCTCGATGACGATGCGGTGGCGGGGGCGGGTGGGCCGGTAGAACGAGACCATCATCAGATGGAGGTTCACCGTCAGCGAATTCATCACCACCACTTCGTGCGGCCTGGCGCCGGCGAGGCGCGCGACCGGCGCGGTGAGCAGCTCGTGGTACGGCAGCCACGGCCGCTCGCCCTCGTGGTGGCCAAGGGCGGCGCGCCGGCCCCAGGCATCCAGCTCCGCGAGGACGTAATCGCGCGCGCGCCGGGGCATCAGGCCCAGCGAGTGCCCCGCGAAGTACAGCTCGATGCCCTCCGGGAAGACGAACTCGTCGCGAAGGCGGACCAGCGGATCGGCGGCGTCCTGGGCGCGCGCCCAGGCGGCGTCGTCGCGGAGCTCCGTCATGCCAGGTCCAGCTCCCGCGCCTCGCGGCCCAGCCACTCCAGCGCGTTGCGCGACAGCAGCGCCTCGCGCGCGCCCTCGTCCAGCTCCAGCGAACGGATGAGCGCTCCCGGCCGCTCCTCGCCCAGCGGGAACGGGTAGTCGGTGCCCAGCGCCACCCGCCGCGGACCGAACGTGTCCAGCACGAAGCGCAGCGCCCGCGGGTCGTGCACCAGCGAGTCCACCCAGAAGCGGCCCAAGTACCGCGCCGGCGGATGCGGATTGTCCACCGCCACCAGGTCGGGCCGGCACTCGAAGCCGTGCTGGATGCGCCCGAACGTCCCGGGAAAGGCGCCGCCGCCGTGGGCGAAGCAGACCCGCAGGGCCGGCAGGCGCTCGAACACGCCGCCGAAGATCATCGAGCAGATCGCCTGCGACACCTCGGCGGGCATCCCGACCAGCCACGGCAGCCAGTACTTCGCCATGCGCTCCTGGCCCATCATGTCCCACGGGTGCACGAAGACCGCAGCGCCCAGCTCCTCCGCCTCGGCGAAGACGGGGAACAGCTCCGGCCGGTCCAGGTTCCAGTCGCCCGCGTGCGAGCCGATCTGCACGCCGGCGAGGCCCAGGTCGCGCACGCAGCGGATCAGCTCGCGCGCGGCGAGGTCGGGCGCCTGCAGCGGCAGCGTCCCCAGACCGACGAACCGGCGCGGGTGGGCGGCGCAGACGGAGGCGAGGTGGTCGTTGAGGAACCGGGCCACGTCCAGGGCGTGACGCGGCTCGCGAACCCAGTAGGAGAACAGTACTGGCACCGTTGAAAGCACCTGAACGCCCACCCCGGCCTGGTCGCATTCGCGCAGCCGGACCTCCGGATCCCAGACGTTGCTCGCAACCTCGCGGAACTGCGTCCCGTCGTCGCGCACCATGCGGCCCTTGCAGCCGCCGAGCTGCTCCAGCCTGACGAAGCCGCCGTAGCCGAACCGCTCGCTCCAGCGAGGCAGCTCCGGCGGCAGGAGGTGCGTGTGGACGTCAACGCTTCTCATGCTTGTGTCCGCATTTCTTGCAGGTGGTGTGCTTCGGGTCGCTCCAGTAGCGCGCGAAGATGGGCGGCAGCTGCTGCACGATGTCGGTCAGGTGGAACGACTCGCGGTACAGCTCGTTCCCGCACCGGTCGCAGACCCAGAGGAAGGTGTCCAGCTCGTCGGGAAGGCGCCGCCGCTCGAGGACCAGGCCCACCGTGTTCGGCGGCCGCTGCGGCGAGTGCGGGATCCGCGGGGGCAGGAGGAAGATCTCCCCCTCGCGGATGGGGATGTCCCGCGGCTTTTTGTGCTCGAGCACGCGGAGCGTGATGTCGCCTTCGATCTGGTAGAAGAACTCCTCGCCCTCGTCGACGTGGTAGTCGCTGCGCGAGTTGGGCCCGCCCACCACGGTGACCATGAAATCGCGGTCGCCTTCCCAGATCTGCGCATTGCCGACCGGCGGCTTGAGCAGGTGGCGGTGCTCGTCGATCCAGCGCTTGAAATTGAGCGGCTTCAGGTCCGGCATGGCTCACTCCACGGTGGCGATGCACTTCAGCTCGATGGCGATGGGCGTGGGCAGCGCCCTGACCTCCACCGTGGTGCGGCAGGGCTGCGCGTCCTTGAAGTGCTCGGCCCACAGCCGGTTGTAGGCGGCGAAGTCCCGCTTCAGGTCGGTCAAGAACACGGTCACGTCGACCAGCTTGTCCCAGCTCGAGCCGGCCTCCTCCAGCACCGCGCGCACGTTGGCGAACACCGAGCGGCACTGCGCCTCGATGTCGTGGCTCTCCACGCTGCCGTCGGCGCGCAGCTTCACCCCGGGGATCTCGCGCGATCCGCGCACGCGCGGCCCGATCCCGGAGAGGAAGAGCAGGTTCCCCGCGCGGCGCGCGTGCGGATAGGCCCCGACGGGCTCCGGCGCGCGCTGCGACTCGATCCGTCCGCTCATAGCTTCACGCAAACGTTCTTGGGCTCGGTGAAGAAGCGCAGCGCATCGAACCCTCCCTCGCGGCCCACCCCGGACTCCTTCACGCCGCCGAAAGGAGTGCGCAGGTCGCGCAGCATCCAGCAGTTCACCCACACGATGCCCGAGTCGAGCCGCGCGGCGACCCGGTGCGCCCGCGAGAGGTCCCGGGTCCAGACCGAGGCGGCCAGCCCGTACCGCGTGGCGTTCGCGAGCTGCACCGCCTGGTCGGGGTCGTCGAACGGCTGGAGGGTCGCGACGGGACCGAAGATCTCCTCCTGGTTGGTCCGGCAGGACGGGCCCAGGCCGTCGATGAGGGTGGGCTCCACGAACCAGCCCTCGCGGCAGCGTCCCTCGACGCGCGCCCGCCGGCCTCCGCAGAGGACGCGGCCGCCTTCCTGCCGGGCCACCTCGAGGCACCCCATCACCTTCTCGAAGTGCTGCCGCGAGACCAGGGACCCCTGCTCCGTCGCCGGATCGAGCGGGTCTCCGATGCGCAAGGCGCGCGCGGCCGCGACCAGGCGCTCCTCGACCTCCTCATACACCGCTCGCTCCACCAGGATGCGCGACCCGCACAGGCAGATCTGCCCCTGGTTCTGGAACGCGGCGCGCGCGGTCTGCGCCACCGCCTCGTCCAGGTCCGCATCGGCGAAGATCACGTTCGGGTTCTTCCCGCCCATCTCCAGCGACGCCTTGACGAACCTCTCGGCGGTCCGCGCGGCGATCTCGCGACCGATCCGCGTCGAGCCCGTGAAGCTGACCGCGCGCACCTCGGGATGAGAGACGAGCGCGCTGCCCGCGCGCGGGCCCAGGCCCTGCACGATGTTCAGGACACCCGGCGGCACCCCGGCCTCGCTGCACAGCTCGCCGAGCATGTGCGCGGTCATCGGCGTCACCTCGCTCGGCTTCGCCACCACGCAGTTCCCCGCCGCCAGGGCAGGCGCCACCTTCCAGGTGAGCAGGTACAGCGGCAGGTTCCACGGCGAGATGCAGGCGACCACCCCGAGCGGCTGCCGCAGGGTGTAGTTGAGCGCCACCTCGTCGGTCGGGTGCGCCTCGCTGTGCCATTGGGTGATCGCGTCGGCGAAGAAGTCGAAGTTCTGCGCGGCGCGGGGCACGTCGACCGACGAGGCCAGCGCGATGGGCTTGCCGCCGTCCACCGCCTCGGCGCGCGCGAGCCGCTCCTGGTCGCGCTCGATCAGCCGCGCCACCGCGCGCAAGAGGCGCGAGCGCCGCGCGACCGGTGTGGCCGACCAGGCGGGAAATGCGCGCCGGGCGGCCGCGACCGCTCTTTCCACGTCCGCCGCGTCGCTCGAGGCGACGCGCCCGTACGGCGCTCCCGCGGCCGGGTCGACGTTGTCCAGCCACTCCGCCGCCGCGACGTGTCTTCCGTCGATGTAGTTGAGCGCGTCCACCGCCGTCCTACCTACACTCAGGCGCCGCCCGGCGTCGAGGCTCAAGCGTGCTAACCTGACCCGACGCTCGGCTCGAGGTGTCCGGCCTCGCGCCCGTCACGCCGCGGTGCACCTGAGAATGCGCTTCCTCCTCGAGTGGCTCGATCTCGCGCTTCGCTGGGCGCACGTCTTCGCCGGCATCCTCTGGGTCGGCACCACCTACTACTTCACCTGGGTCGGCCGCCGCCTGGGCGAGGAGGTCGCGGGGGTCTCGATCGTGCACGGCGGGGCCTTCTACACGGTGCGGAAGCAGACCGCCCCGCCCGAGCGGCTGCACTGGTTCCGCTGGGAGGCGCTGACCACCTGGGTGACGGGGCTCGCGCTCCTCTGGCTGGTCTACTACCTCCGCGGGCGCGGCGTGGGCGCGGGCGGGCTCAGCGCGCCGGCCGCGTTCGCCGTGGCGGTCGCGGTTCTGGTGCTCGCCTGGATCGTGTACGACCTGCTCTGGATCTCCCCGCTGTCGCGATTCGAGACGCCGCTCGTGGCGCTCTGCTACCTGCTGCTGGTCGCCACCTCCTACGCGTTGATGCAGGTCTTCAACGGTCGCGCCGCCTACATCCACGTGGGCGCGCTCTTGGGAACCCTGATGACCGCCAACGTCTGGTTGCGCATCGTTCCCGCCTACCGCCGCATCGTGGCCAGCGTGCGCGCCGGGGAGCCGCTGGACGAAGGCCTGATCGCGCGCGCGCAACTGCGCAGCAAGCACAACGCCTTCCTCGCGATGCCGACGGTGCTGACCATGATCAGCAACCACTACCCGGCCTCGACCTACGGTTCCCAGCACGCCTGGCTCGTCCTGGCGGTGCTGATCCTCGTCGGCTGGGCCGCCGCGAAGGTCATCCGCGACCACTGAACGCACGGCTCGCTTGATTTGACCGCTCTGCCGTACACAACACCGTCTTCGATCCGGCGCCTTCGGCGCCTCTACGAGGGGGAGCTCGCTCCCCCCTCGACCCCCCAAGAGATCACGGTCAATTCAACCGCGCGCATTGGCTTCAGGCGCGGCGGCGGCGGTTCTGGAGGATCTTGAGGAAGCTCCGGCTGCGCAGCTCGTCGAGCGTGACTCCCGTGGCGAGCGCCTCCTGCTCGGTGAGCGCGCCGCAGTGGACGCCGCGGAGGAAGAAGTTGAGCAGGCCCTGTCCCGTGGCCGCGTCGTCGAAGACGTCGCCGGCGAGCGTGGCCTGGGCGGCCTTGGCGATGAAGTTCTTCAGCCGCTCGGAAGCGGCGGGCAGCCCCTCGAGGAAGAAGCCGTACACCGCGCCGTACCGGCTGGGCAGCTGCGCGGGGTGCAGATCCCATCCCTGGTAGTAGCCGTTCACCAGCGAATGCCGGACGTCGGCGGCGTGCAACCGCCACGCGCCGTGCACCGCGCGCTGGTTCTCGCGGGCCTGCTCCGCGGTGAGCTGCGCGCCCTTGGCCGCCTTGTGCGGCGCCACCGGCATCAGGGTGGTCGCTCCGTCCGACAGCCAGATGCCGGTCCCGGCGTAGGCCACCTTCATCATGTGCTTGGCGAAGTCGCACGCCGGGTGGCGCATCGACTGGTGCATCGCGGTGATGTCGCAGGACGCCGTGTAGTCGTAGGTGCCGAAGTGCGCCGCCACGCAGCGGCCGCGCGCCGCAGCCAGCAGCTTGGGCAGCATCGACTCGCCGCGCTCGTCGAGGATCGACTGGGTGGTCTCGATCATCGGCTCCATCTTCAGCGCGCCGCGCGAGAGACCCAGCTTCGGCTCCAGCTCCTCGAAGGCGTCGATGAGGACCGAGATCTGCTCGGGGCTGACGACCTTCGGCAACGTCACCACGAATCCCGCCGGCAGCTTGCCGGCGCGCTTCACCAGCGCGGTGAGGAACAGGTCCAGCGTGCGCAGGGCACGCCCGCCCAGCTCGGCCGAGAAGGTCTTGATGCGGATCCCGATGAACGGCGGCAAGGTGCCTGCGGCGAGCCCGTTGGCGCATTCCTCGCCCGCGGTCACCGCATGGCCGTCCTCCTCCGCGTCGGGCCGGATGCCGTACCCGTCCTCGAAATCGATGCGGAAGTCCTCGACCGCCTCCCGCTCGAGCTTCTTGCGCACGCGGCCGTGCACCGTCTCGGCGAGGGCCTCGGCGAGCCCGATCGCCCCGGCGAAGATGCGCGGCTCGGGCGCGTACTGGTCGAGCGCCTTCACCGCGAGGTCGCCCAGCTTGCGGGTGGTGTCCGACTTGAACAGGTGCGCGCCGCCGTAGACGGTGTGCACCGGCTGCCGGGTGCCCTGCTCGCCCGGATAGTGCTTGGCGAAGCCTTCCTGGATCTGCTCGAGGCGCCTGACGTAGTCGCGCAGCTTCGGCTCGGAAAGCGAGGTCATGCGGGGGCGCTCCTTCAAGCTTCCTGCACCCTGCATAGCGCAACGGGCTGCGCGGCGCTCCGGTGCGGCCCGGCTGGTGTCGGGGGGCTCACTTCGATGCGCCCGAGGACTTGCCGGGCTCCGGGGCGAGCACGACGGTCACGTCGACCGTCTGGCAGCCGCCCGGCACCGGCGCGGTGCAGATCTGTTGGAGGGCCGCCTTGTAGGGCTGGTACCCCGCCATCGAGACGGTGAGGGCGCACGCGAGCGAGACCGCACCGATGTGCTGGGCGCGCAGATCGCCGTCCTCGTCCGACCTGCCGAGGTCCTGGGGGAGCAGCTGGGCGGGGCAGTCCAGCGTTCCACTCGCACCCTCGAGGGGCTCCTGGGCGGCCGCCTGCCCGGTCGAGACGCGGGCGGCGACCAGCGCGGCACGCTCGTGCCCGCACCCGGCGGCGAGCGCGAGGAGGATCGCGGCGAGACGACGCATGGCCTCACGTTGCCGCGCGGGCAGGCCGTCCGCAAGCTCCGCAGGGGGGCACCGGTCCGGCTACGACCTCGCGGTGGTGCGCGCGCCGCAACCGGCGGCCGCACCAGGCGTTTTGAATCACTTCGCCGATCCGATCAGCCGCTCGCCCGCGCGGCGCCGGAGATCGAGCGCGAGGAGAGTGCCGACGACTCCGCGCCGGAAGAAGAGCACGGTCAGGGCGAACACGGCGCCGGTGACCACTCCGCTGGCCGAGGTGCTGAAGGCGAGCGCGTCCTGCAGGAGCAGCACGAGGGTCGCGCCCACCAGGGGCCCGAGCAGGGTGCCGGTTCCCCCGAGGAGCGTCATCATCACCACGATGCCGGAGGTGCTCCAGTTGACCGCGTCGAGCGACACCACGCCGTGGCCGACGGTGTGCAGCCCGCCCGCGAGACCGGAGAGCCCTGCCGAGAGCAGGAATGCGACCAGCATCTGCACGCGCGGGTCGTAGCCGACGCTCTGCGCGCGGACCCGGTTGTCGCGGATGGCGCGCAGCGCCTGGCCGAACGGCGACTCGATGGCGCGCGCGGCGACCAGGTACCCGAACGCCGCCAGCGCGAGCGTGAAGTAATAGAGGTGCAGCGGGTTGTCGAAGTGGATCGGCCCCAGCGCCGGCCGCGGGATCCCGGGCAGCCCGTTGTCTCCGCCCGTGTAGTGGTCCGCCTGGCGCGCGATGAAGTCGACCATCTGCGCGAAGGCGAGCGTGATCATCGAGAAGTAGATGCCCGCGCTGCGAATGGAGAGATACCCGGTGGGCAGCGCCAGCACGAGCGCCGCGACCGTCCCGGCCAGGATGGCGACCGGGACCGGCAGCCCGGTGCGCAGCAGCACGTTGGCGGTCACGTACCCGCTCGTGCCCCAGAACATCGCGTGGCCGAAGGAGAGGAGGCCGGCGTATCCGAACACCAGATCGAAGGCGAGCGCGAACAGCCCCCAGGAGAGGATGTCGACCGCGAGGATGGGATAGATCATCCGGGGCAGGATGAGCAGGACGAGCAGCACGCCGATGCGGACGATCCACCGCCTCGCGTTCATCGAGCCTCCTGCAGGCCGAACAGCCCGCTCGGCCGCAAGAGGAGCACCAGCGCCATCAGGATGAAGATCAGCGTGTTGGCGATCGGGGGATACAAGGCCGAGCCGATCGCCACCAGCACGCCCACCGCGTAGCCGGTGACCACCGACCCGAGGATGGAGCCGAGCCCGCCGATGACCACCACCGCGAAGGTGGTGATGATCAGCTCGGAGCCCATCAGCGGATCGACGCTGTAGATGGGCGCCGCCAAAACGCCCGCCAGCCCCGCCAGCGCCGAGCCGAAGCCGAACACCGCGGTCACCCAGAGCGACACGTCGATGCCGAAGGCGCGCGTGATGGTCGGGTTCTCGGTGCAGGCGCGGATGACCGCGCCCACGCGGGTGCGCTCGATGACGAACCAGGTCAGCGAGCAGACCACCACCGAGACGACGATGGCGAAGAGCCGGAAGGTGGGGAAGAAGATGAACCCCAGGTTGGTGGCTCCGGAGAGCTGCGGCGGCGGCGCGTAGGGCTGCCCCGAGATCCCGTAGATGAGGCGCACGCCGTCCTGGATCACCAGCGTCAGGCCAAAAGTAAGCAGCAGGTTGTAGGACGCCGGCAGTTCGTACAGCCGCCGGATCATGGTGCGCTCGAGGAGCATCCCGAACAGGCCGACGCCCAGCGGCGCGATGGCCAGCGAGGCCCAGAAGCCCAGCCCGAACTTCTCCCCGAGCGCGTAGGCGGTGAAGGCGCCCAGCATGTACAGCGCACCGTGAGCGAAGTTCACGATGCGCAGCATGCCGAAGATGACCGCGAGCCCCAGCGAGAGCAGCGCGTAGAAGGCGCCGTTCACCAGCCCGTTGAAGACCTGGATGAGGATCTGGAGGAGGACCGGGTTCACTGGCTCATCTTGCACTTCGATTCCGACAGGGGCGTGAACGCCTGGTCGGCCGGCGTCTTGTTGATCTCCTTGTAGTAATCGCCGTCCTCCTTCGCCTCGCTCTTCGGCTTCACCTGCACCTGGTACACGTCGAGGATGTTGCGGTGGTCCTCTTTCCGGATCTGCGCGTCGCGGGCGAAGAAGTCGCTGAACTTGTGCCCCTCGAGCTGCGCGACGACCTTCTCACCCTCGTCGGTCTTGGCGCGCTTCACGGCCTGGAGGTATTGGGTGACCGCCGAGTACACCGCCGCCTGGTCGAAGGTGGGCTTCTTGCCGAAGGCCTTCTCGAACTTGCGCGACCAGTCCGTCGCGTCCTTGTCGCGGTTCCAGAACCACGGCACGGTCGCGATGGCGCCCTGGTAGGCGTCCTGGCCCAGCGCGGCCACGTCGCTCTCGAACAAGAGGCCGATGGCGAGGCCGATGCTCTGCTTCTTGAGGCCGAACTCGTTGTACTGCTTGACCACGTTCACCAGGTCCGCGCCGGCCTGCATGGTGCCGAAGACTTGCGGCTTGAGGCCCTGCGCCTTGAGCAGGTACGTGGAGAAGTCGGTGTTCGGAAAGGGCGTCGCGTCGCTCGGCGCGACCAGCTTGCCGCCGTTCTTCTCGACGGCGGCGCGGAACTGGCGCTCGAGGTTCTGCCCGAACGCGTAGTTCGGATAGATCATGTGCCAGGTCTTGCCGCCCTGCTTGGCGATGGTGGTGCCGGTGCCGTTCGCCAGCATGTAGTTGTCGTACGCATAGTGGAAGGTGAACTTGTTGCACTTCTCGTTGGTCAGCTCGCTCGTACCGGCGCCGGTGTCGATGAACACCTTCTTCTTCTGCGCGGCGATCGCCGAGGTGGCGAGCGCGCAGGCCGAGTTCACCGTGTCGAAGATCGCGTCGACGTCGAGCCGGTCGTACATCTCCGAGGCCTTGTTGCTGGCGATGTCCGCCTTGTTCTGGTGATCGACCGCGATCACCGTCACCTTGCCGGCAAAGTCCTTGTTGGCCTTCATGAAGTCGTCGGCCGCCATCTCGGCGGCCTTCTGCGAGCCCGGCCCGGAGATGGCCGAGTACACGCCGTTCATGTCGGTGAGGATGCCCACCTTGATCCCGCCAGCGCTGTACTGCGCGCTGGCGGCTCCGGCAGCGAGCAGCACACACAGGGCCCCTGCGCTTCGCATCGTCGTCATTTGCAAGTCCTCCAGTCAGTCGCCGTCGATAGGGCGGCGGTGCGTTCTTCATCAAACGGACAGGTGATCGAGCAGCTCCCGGTTGCGCGCGCGCACCTCGGCGGTGGTCAGCGTCTCCTTCACCTCGCCGTCGACCAGGAGCGTGTGCCGGTCGGCGAGCGAGAGGGCGAAGTGCAGGTTCTGCTCGACCAGCAGCATCGCCATGCCCTCCGCCTTGAGCCCGCGCAGGATCTTCTGGATCTGCTGGACCACCACCGGCGCCAGCCCCTCGGAAGGCTCGTCGAGCAGGAGGAGCGTGGGCCCTGCGCGCAGCACGCGCGCGATGGCCAGCATCTGCTGCTCGCCGCCGGACAGCTTGGCGCCGCTGTGCTCGGCGCGCGCTTCCAGCGCGGGGAAGGCCTCCGTGCACTTGCGCGACGACCAGCCCTTGGCGTTCCACACCGGTGGCAGCTCGAGGTTCTCCTTGACGGTCAGGGTCGCGAAGATCGCCCGCTCTTCCGGCACGTACGCCAGGCCCTTGCGCGCGATCTGGTGGCTGTCCAGCCGCGTGATGTCCTGCCCGCGCAGCTTGATGCTTCCCGTCTTCTTGCGCAAAACGCCCATGATGGAGCGCAGGGTCGTCGTCTTGCCGGCGCCGTTGCGCCCGATCAGCGCCACGCACTCGCCTTCGTTTACCCGGAGGCAGACGCCGTGCAGCGCCTGCGCCTGGCCGTACCAGGCGTTGAGGTCCGAGACCTCCAGGAGCGGAGCGCTCAAGCGCGCACCTCTTCGCCGAGGTACGCCTCGATGACCCGCGGGTCGTTCCTGATCTGGTCGTAGTTTCCCGCGGCCAGCACCTGCCCGCGCGCCAGCACCGTGATCCGGTTCGCGAGCTTCGCCACCACGCCCATGTTGTGCTCCACGAACACGACCGTACGGCTCCTGGCCACCTCGCGCGCCAGCTCGACGGTGCGCTCCACGTCCTCGCGTCCCATGCCGCTGGTGGGCTCGTCGAGCAGCAGCACGCGCGGGTCCTGGGTGAGCGAGATCCCGATCTCGAGGTTCCGCTTCTGGCCGTGGGAGAGGTCGGCGGCGCGCACCTGCTCCTTGCCGTTCAGCCGGACCTGCTCGGCGATCTTGCGCGCGCGGGGCTCGAACTCGCGCAGCGCCTCGCGCGGCTCCCAGAACCGGACGGGGTGACCGGTGCGCGCCTGCAGGGCGACGACCAGGTTCTCCAGGACGGTGAGCGTCTCGAACACGCTGCTGATCTGGAAGGAGCGCGACAACCCGCGGTCCACGATCTTGTGCGGCGGCAGTCCGGCGATGGTCTCGCCGAACAGCTCGACCGTGCCCTCGGTCGGCTGCAGGAATCCCGACAGGCAATTGAACAGCGTAGTCTTTCCTGCCCCGTTGGGGCCGAGGATGGCGTGGATCTCGCCTTCCTCCACCGAGAGATCCACGTGGTCGAGCGCGCGAAAACCCCGGAACGATCGCGAGACTGCCCGGGCTTGCAACGCGACCGGCATGGGACGCACTCCCTACAACCGTTAGAGCATCCCGGCAAGGTATGGTTGCGCCGGCCAAGGAGGATTCCATGCGTCTTTCGGGCAAGGTGGCGCTGGTGACCGGGGCGGCGAGCGGCATCGGCCTCGCCATCGCGCAGGCGTTCGCGCGCGAGGGCGCCCGGGTCTGCGTGGCGGACGTGAACGCGGCGGGCGCCGAGGCGGCCGGACGCGAGCTGCGCGGTCTCGGCATCGCGATGGACGTGACGCGCGAGGACCAGGTCGACGCGGGCGTCCTGCGCTGCGCGCGCGAGCTGGGTGGAGTCGACGTGATGGTCTCCAACGCGGGCGTGCAGCACATCGCGCCGCTGACCGAGTTCGCCTACGCCGACTGGCGCCGCGTGGTCGCCATCCACCTCGACGGCGGCTTCCTGCTCACCCGCGCCTGCCTGCGCGAGATGGTCAAGCAGAAGCGCGGCGGCTCGCTCATCTACATGGGCTCGGTGCACTCGAAGGAGGCGAGCCCGCTGAAGGCCGCCTACGTCGCCGCCAAGCACGGCCTCTTGGGCCTGTGCCGCTCGGCCGCCAAGGAAGGCGCGCAGTACGGCGTGCGCTCCAACATCATCTGCCCCGGCTTCGTACGCACGCCGCTGGTCGAGCGTCAAATCCCGGAGCAAGCCCGCGAGCTGGGCATCTCGGAAGAGCGCGTCATCAAGGAAGTCATGCTGAAGAACACGGTCGACGGCGAGTTCACCACCACCGCGGACGTCGCCGAGGTCGCCGTCTTCCTCGCGTCCTTCCCCACCAACGCGCTTACCGGCCAGTCCCTCAACATCACCCACGGCTGGCACATGGACTGAGAAACAACGTCCCGCATGTACTCGTCAATGCAAGCCGACAAGCGCGCAGCGGCCGCGTGCAACTCGGTCCTGCATGACCGCGACTGGCAGATCAAGTATCAAGAGCACACTCTACGGTACGTTCCCGCGCGAACATGTCCAGCACCCAGAGCTTGCGCCTCCCGGGACCTACTGAGAGATCTCAGGAACCACGTAGACGCGCCCTGTTGCGCCAATGACGCCTTCCGACGATCGCTCTGTGAGTATCGACGCCTGGGGAATGTCGCTCATGTCGATCTCGGCCGTTTCCTCCTCATCGAAACCTATGAGAACCGCTTCATTCGCCTGGAGGTAGGACCGAGCTGCGGCCCGGGCAGCCTCCAGATTGGCAGCCTCGACAAACAGCACTTGGTAAAACACATGCCGAGCTTTGCCCTCCACCATTAACCGTATGCACAGACGCTCGTTCATAGGTCGTAGTCAGCAGTTCGCGGACGCGGAAGATCGGGAACCGGGAGCGGGTTCAGCAACTGGTTCGCGAGATTACCCCCGTTGTAAAGCGCATCAAGCAAGGTTCTCCCCTTGTCGTCGGACCCACCATCAGCCGGGAGCATCAATGGAAGGGATTTGAACAGGCCGTCATCGTAGAAGACATGGCCAGGTAGCCGCTCGCCGTTCGGGCCAAGAGGATGAAAGTGAGGGAGGTGATTTGGATTCTTCGGAATCTCTTTACAAGCCTTTCCTGCTCCGCCCGCCGACCGTGAAGCGTCCTTCGCAAGTGCCCTCGCCGCCTTAGCGCTGTCAGTGGCAACTCCCTCACCATTTTCATAAACAGACGCAGCGCCTCTCCACGAGTAATGTATCGAATGACGCGAACACCGCCGCCCCACACGCGCTCGATCAGCGCCCATGGAGCCAGGCCAGCCGGATCATTCGCATTAATCGGGTCGCCACCCACGTAGGCGTACAGGTTCAGCAACTCGCCCTCAAATCTTATAGGGTCCTTCGAGGTCC
>WNEY01001418.1_pt1 | contig 16881 bp, 15 predicted proteins | sample 5400531 | NCBI WGS metagenome assembly WNEY01 (sample SAMN13153338, study PRJNA577476) | soil metagenome | isolation source: 200 cm saprolite under Douglas fir tree site 1 | place: USA:California | collected 2015-04-18
TGATGAGTGATGGAGCCACCGTCTACGCCTGCACCTCGCGGGATGAAGTCGTCGACCTGCTGCAAGGCGGGCAGGGCGTATTCGGGATTGCGCTCGGCCGGATCTGGCAAGAGGTCGAAGGCTCGCTGGCCGAACTCCCAGTCGAATCTGGCGAGGGCCAGCCGCAGGCACCATCCGATGAGCTCGCTAATCGCCGGGCCGCCAGGAAGACGGGCTGACAGTTTGGCCGCGCAATCGGGTCGGGGCTTGGCCGCAGTGCCTAGCATCTGTTAGCTGAGCGATCGACCGTCTGCGTCATCCGTTCGGCTAGTTCTCGTCCTCACCATCCGACACTTGCGTCATATCCTGTTAATGTGCGGCTGTGCCTGAGTCAGCCGCCATCTCTGTCCACGATCTGCGCAAGCGCTACGGCGACGTCGAAGCCGTAGCCGGGGTTACCTTCGACGTCCAGCCGGGGGAGTTCTTCGGGATCCTCGGCCCTAACGGGGCGGGCAAGACCACCACGCTCGAGATCGTCGAGGGCCTGCGTAAGCCGGATTCCGGTGAGGTCACCGTGCTCGGGATGGCGGCCTGGCCGCGCAACCCCGCGCTGCTGCCCAGGATCGGCGTCCAGCTGCAGGCGTCGTCGTTCTTCGAGCGGCTCACCGCCCGCGAGCAGCTCCGCACGTTCGCTTCGCTGTACTCGGTGCCAGTCAAGCGCGCCGACGAGATGCTGGACACCGTCGGCCTCACCGAGTCGGCCGGGACGCCGACCGAGAAGCTGTCCGGCGGCCAGGCCCAGCGGCTGTCGATCGCCTGCGCGCTCGTGCACGACCCCGAGTTGCTGTTCCTCGACGAACCCACCGGGTCGCTCGACCCGCAGGCCCGGCGGAACCTGTGGGACCTGCTGCGGCAGATCTCCGGCGAGGGCCGGACCGTCGTGCTGACCACCCATCACATGGACGAGGCCGAGTCGCTGTGCGACCGGGTCGCGATCATGGACCACGGCAAGATTCTCAAGGCGGGCCCGCCGGCCGCGCTGGTGCGCGAACTTGATCAGCCGCTGCGGATCAGCGTCCAGTCGGGACTGGTACCTGCCAGCGAGTTCGGCGGTGAGGACGACGGCGTCTCGCTGACGATCGCCACCACCGATCCGGCCGATGTGCTGGCCGGACTGGCCAGGCAGGACGCGCTCGCCGGCCTCCGGGTGCAGGGCGCGACCCTGGAGGACGTCTTCCTCAGCCTGACCGGACGGGAGTACAGGCCATGAAGCTGGTCAGCTTGTCCAGAGCGATGTTTCTTGGTTTCGTCAGGGACCGGGCCGCGCTGATCTTCTCGATCCTGCTGCCGGTGCTGTTCCTGCTGTTCTTCGGCTCGATTTACAAGAACGCGAACACCCCGAAGATCGACCTGATCGCGGTCGGCCAGGTCAGCCTGATCCAGCAGGCCCAAGCTCACGGTGGCCCGCAGCTCAGCAAGATCTTGTCGGTCAACCACGACCGTTCGCTGCCGGCCGCGCTCGCCTCGGTGCGCAAGGGCAACGCCGACGGCGTGGTGCAGCAGGAGGGCAATCAGCTAGTGCTGCGCTACTCGGTCGCGGACCCGACCAAGGCGAGCATCGTGCAGCAGGTGGTCAGCTCGATCGTGCAGTTGGCGAACGAGGCCGGGCACCCGGCGACGTACACGCTCACATCGAGCCAGGTGGAAGACAAGACGCTGAAGCCGATCCAGTACGTCACCCCGGGACTGCTGGGCTGGGCGCTGGCTTCGGGTGCCGCGTTCGGCGCGGGGATCACGCTGGTTAGCTGGCGGGAAAACAAGCTCCTCCGGCGGCTGCGGCTCGCCCCGGTCGGCACCGCCCAGGTGGTGACGGCGAGGATCGGGATTAGCGTGGTAGTCGGCCTGATCCAGTTGGCGGTGTTCCTGGCCATCGCGGTCACGCCGTACTTCGGCCTGAAGCTGACCTCCGCGTGGTGGATGGCGATCCCGCTGGTCGTCTGCGGCATCCTGGCGTTCATGTCGATCGGCCTGTTCGTCGGCGCGGTAGCCAAGACCCAGCAGGCCGCCTCGTCGATCGTGAACCTGATCATCTTGCCGATGGCGTTCCTCGGCGGCGCGTTCCTGCCGCTGGACTTCGCGCCTAACTGGGTCAGGGACGCGTCCTACGCGATGCCGCTGCGCTACCTGGTGGTCGGCATGCAGGACGTGATGGCGCGCGGCGAGGGGCCGTCGGCCGCGCTGCCGGCGATCGGCATCCTGCTCGGGTTCGCCGCGATCGTCACGCTGATCTCGGTGCGGGTTTTCCGCTGGGACGACGCATAGGTAGTAGTAATCTCGAACTAGCTAGTGACACCGTCCGGGAGAGTTCGCGCGCAGCCAGCGCCCGGCGCCGAAGGGGCAACCTCCCCGGAACCTCTCAGGCACCAAGGACCGGACGGGACAAGCGGCTCTGGAGTCCAGTCTTTGCTGGCTGACGACAGAGGGGGAGCGGTATTGCAGCGACCCCCGACTCTAGGAGCTACTAGTGAACTTCTCCCGCCGGCACATCGGTCCTGATCAGTCCGACCAGCAGCGGATGCTGGATGCGATCGGCTACGCCAGCCTGGACGAGCTGACCTCGGCGACCTTGCCGGCCGGGCTCGGCGGCGGCGACCTGAGCCTTCCGGCCGCGCTCGATGAGGACCAGGTGCTGGCCGAACTTCGTCGGCTGGCGGCCAGGAACCAGGTCCTGACCTCGATGATCGGCCTCGGTTACTACGACACGATCACGCCGCCGGTGATCCGCAGGAACGTGCTGGAGAGCCCGGCCTGGTACACGGCCTACACGCCGTACCAGCCCGAGATCAGCCAGGGCCGTTTGGAGGCGCTGCTGAATTTCCAGACCATGGTCGAGGATCTGACCGGGTTGCCGGTGGCCGGGGCGTCCATGCTGGACGAGGCCACGGCCGCAGCGGAAGCGATGACGCTGGCGCACCGAGTGAGCAAGCGCGGCTCGGTTTTCCTCGCCGACGCCGATTGCCTGCCGCAGACGCTGGCGGTGCTCGCGACCAGGGCCGAGCCGCTCGGATTGACCCTGGTGACCGGCGAGGTCACGGCCGAGCTGATCGGCGCGCAGGCCGATGGTGAGCTGTTCGGCGTGCTGTTGCAGTACCCGGGGGCCAGCGGCGAGGTGCGGGACTTGCGGCCGCTGATCGCGGCGGCGCACGAGCGCGGCGCGCTGGTCGCGGTCGCCGCCGACCCGCTCGCGCTGACCCTGCTGACGCCTCCGGGCGAACTCGGCGCCGACATCGCAGTGGGCAGCACCCAGCGGTTTGGCGTCCCAATGGGCTACGGCGGCCCGCAGGCGGGCTACATCTGCGTGCGGGATGAGTTCAAGCGCCAGCTGCCCGGCCGGCTGGTCGGGGTGTCGCTGGACGCCGACGGGCATCCGGCGTACCGGCTGGCCTTGCAGGCGCGGGAGCAGCACATCCGGCGGGAGAAGGCGACCAGCAACATCTGCACGGCTCAGGTGCTGCTCGCGGTGATCGCCGCGATGTACGCGGCCTATCACGGGCCTGACGGGCTGACCGCGATCGCCAGAAGAGTCGCGGATAAGGCAGCCAGCCTGGCGGCGACGCTGCAGGCCGGCGCAAATCTTTCTCCCATAAAAGGCGAGTACTTCGACACGGTGGCCTTGTCCGTGCCCGGCGGAGCGGCGGCGGCGGTGGAGCGGGCCCGCGCGGCCGGGTACAACCTGCGTCTGGCCAGCGCCGATGTGGTCCAGGTGGCCTGCGATGAAACCACGACGGACCAGCAGCTGGCTGAGGTGGCCGCCGCGATCGCCGGACATCCGGTGGGGCTGGTGACGGCGCAGGCCGCTATTCCGGGCGGGCTGGCGCGTACTAGCGCGTTCCTCACCCATCCGGTGTTCTCCGCCCATCGCAGCGAGACCGCGATGCTGCGGTACCTGCGCAAGCTATCCGACTTCGACATCGCGCTTGACCGGTCGATGATCCCGCTCGGCTCGTGCACGATGAAGCTGAACGCGACCGCGGAGATGGAGCCGATCAGCTGGCCGGAGTTCGCCGGGCTGCACCCGTTCGCCCCCGCCGACCAGGCGGCCGGCTACTACGAGCTGATCAAGGGCCTGCAGGACGCGCTGATCGAGATCACCGGCTACGACGCGGTCAGCCTGCAGCCGAACGCGGGGTCCCAGGGTGAGCTGGCCGGGCTGCTGGCGATCCGGCGCTACCACCAGTCGGAGGGCTCGCCCGACCGGGTGGTGTGCCTGATTCCGGAGTCCGCGCACGGCACTAATGCCGCCTCGGCGGTGCTGGCGGGCCTGCGGGTGGTCGTGGTCAAGTGCGGCTCGGACGGCGCGATCGATCTCGGTGACCTAAAGGCGAAGCTGGATACCCACGTCAGCACGGTGGCGGGGATCATGGCGACCTACCCGTCGACTAACGGGGTGTTCGAGTCGACAATCGAGACCGTCAGCGAGCTGGTGCACGACGCGGGCGGGCAGGTGTACGTGGACGGGGCGAACCTCAACGCGCTGGTCGGGCTGGCCAAGCCGGGCCGGTTCGGAGCCGACGTGTCGCACCTGAACCTGCACAAGACGTTCTGCATCCCGCACGGCGGTGGCGGTCCCGGTGTCGGGCCGGTCGCGGTGCGGGCCCACCTGACGCCGTTCCTGCCCCGGCATCCGGTGCTTTCCGATGTCGCGGTCGTCGGGGCTTCGACTGGTTCGGTTGAGGCCTCGTTGCGGACCGGGCCTGTCGCGGCGGCGCCGTTCGGGTCGGCGGGGATCTTGCCGATCTCGTGGGCGTATGTGCGGATGATGGGCGCCGAGGGGCTGCGGCGGGCGACGCAGGTCGCGATCCTCAACGCCAACTACGTCGCCAAGCGGCTCGGCCCGCACTTCCCTGTCCTGTACACCGGCCAGGCCGGGCTGGTGGCGCACGAAGCCATCCTGGACCTGCGGCAGATCACCGCGCAGACCGACGTGACCGCCGAGGACGTGGCCAAGCGGCTGATCGACTACGGCTTCCACGCGCCGACCATGTCGTTCCCGGTGGCCGGGACGCTGATGGTCGAGCCGACCGAGAGCGAGAACCTGGCCGAGCTCGACCGGTTCTGCGACGCGATGATCGCGATCTCCGGGGAGATCGCGAAGGTCGGCTCAGGTGAGTTCGATGCGAAGGACAATCCGCTGAAGAACGCGCCGCACACGGCGTCGATGCTGCTCGTCGATGACTGGAAGCACGGGTACTCGCGGGAGGACGCGGCGTATCCGGGTGGAGGCGACCGGCGGGCTAAGTACTGGCCGCCGGTGCGGCGGATTGAGGCGGCCTACGGTGACCGTAACCTCGTGTGCGCTTGCCCGCCTCCCGAGGCGTTCGAGTAGCGGCCCTTCCACTCGCCGCCCTGGCCCCGGCGGTGACGCTGAGCCGAATTGATCGTCATGCCTACGTACAGGGCGGCGATCAGCGGGAGCGTTGCGGCCCGCGTCGGGTTCAGGCGGTACAGGCGGAGCATGGGCAGGTAGCTGACCGACATCAGCGTCCAGGCGGTGGCGCCGAGCGCGGCGAGGGTTATGGCTGGCGCGGCCGGAAGCAGGCCCAGGCCGATGACCGTGGCGGCGGGCGGGAGCAGGTAGAGCCAGGCAAGGCCGACGACCGTGCCGGCCAGCAGCGCCCGGGAGTACCTGAGCTGGGTGTAGGCGCTCCTGGCGACCATGTCCCAGACCTGGTTGAAGTCGTAGGGGCGCCGGCTGGTCACCTCGGTGGTGAAACCGAGCCAGCAGTCGTGGCCGGCTCGCTTGAGCATGGTGCCGAGCGCGACGTCGTCGATGCGCGCGCTGCTGATGCCCGCTAGCCCATCGGCCTTGGCGATGGCGTCGCGCCGGACCAGCATGCAGCCGCCGGCTGCGGCGGCGGTCTTGTCCCGGCTGTTGCTCACCCGGCGGAACGGGTAGAGCTGGGCGAAGAAGTAGACGAACGCCGGGATCAGCAGGCGCTCGGCCCGGTCCGCGCAGCGCAACAGCGCCATCTGGGAGACCAGCGCGTACCGGTCACCGGCGGCGTCGACCAGGTCGGTGAGAGTACCGGGGGCGTAGGCGATGTCGGCGTCGGTGAACAGGATGAAGTCCGCGTTGGCCGCGTTGTCCAGGCCTTGCTGCATCGCCCAGACCTTGCCGGCCCAGCCGGGCGGTGTCGGGTCGCCGCTGATGACCTTGAGGCGGCCTTGCTGGTCGAGCGCGGCTGCGGTCTCGGCGGTCCCGTCGGTGCTTTCGTCGTCGACCAGGATCACGGTGAGCCGGCCCGGGTATTCCTGGGCCAACAGGGTCGGCAGCGTCTGGGGGAGTATCTCGGCTTCGTCCCGGGCCGGGATGACGGCGGTGATGCTGGGCCAGGCCCGGTCTTCGCGGGGCAGCGCCGGCGGCAGCCGGTGGCCGGTACGCCAGAAGCCGCCGTGCCCGGCGAGCAGATAGACCCAGGCGGCCGCGGCGAGGGCCGTGAGCGTGAGGAGCGGGATCGCGAGGGCGAGCGGCACCAAGACAGCGTGGCACATCGCGCTGCCGGGGCTCGCCCTGGCTAGGCTGGCCGGCATGCAGGTTATTGACGGTGCGGGGAAGTTCACCAGCCCGGTTACTCCGTTCGACACCCACTGGGTCGAGCAGTTCCGGGTGCCCGACTTGTCGGTCGGGACCTACTCGATCCCGGCGGGCGGCACCGATGATCAGGTACCGCACACCGAGGCCGAGATCTACGTGGTGACCGCCGGGCGGGCTTCGTTCGAGGCGGAAGGCAAGCGGGTCCCGGTGGAGCCAGGATCGGTGATCTTCGTGCCGGCCGGGGAGGAGCACAGGTTCGTCGACGTGGCCGAAGACCTGGCCGTTTTGGTGGTGTTCGGGCCGGCTGAGGGATCTCGAGCTGCAATTGAGTGAATTCCCGCTGTCCTCGGCAGTCCTCGCAGTCGGCAGGACTGATTAGAGTTGCTGCGTGGCAGATCCGGCAACCTACCGCCCGGCGCCCGGCTCCATTCCCGAATCGCCCGGTGTCTACCGATTTCGCGATTCCCGAGGCCGGGTGGTCTACGTTGGCAAGGCCAAAAGCCTGCGATCTCGGCTGAACTCTTACTTCGCCGATTTCGCCAGCTTGCACCCGCGGACCCAGATGATGCTGACCGACGCCGCCAGCGTGGACTGGACGATCGTCGGCACCGAGGTCGAAGCACTGCAGCTCGAGTACTCCTGGATCAAGGAGTTCGACCCGCGCTGGAACATCAGGTACCGAGACGACAAGAGCTACCCCTACCTCGCGGTCACTCTGAACGAGGAGTACCCGCGCGTCACCGTCATGCGAGGAGCGCGGCGGCGCGGGGTGCGGTACTTCGGGCCTTACTCACACGCCTGGGCGATCAGGGACACGGTCGATACGCTGCTCCGGGTCTTCCCGGTGCGTACCTGCTCGGCCGGCGTATTCAAGCGAGCCGGGCAGATCGGGCGGCCGTGCCTGCTCGGGTACATCGGCAAGTGCTCGGCCCCGTGCGTCGGCCGGATCAGTGCCGACGAGCACCTGGAGCTGGCCGAGGAGTTCTGCGATTTCATGGCCGGGCAGACCGGGAAGTTCACCAAGCGGCTCGAGGCGCAGATGCGCGAGGCGGCTGCGGCCGAGGAGTTCGAGCTGGCCGCGCGACTGCGCGATGACCTGCAGGCACTCCAGCGGGCTCTGGAGAAGCAGGCGGTGGTGCTGCCCGACGGTACCGACTGCGACGTGATCGGCCTGGTCGAAGATCAGCTTGAGGCGGCGGTCCAGGTGTTCTACGTACGTGGCGGCCGCGTCCGCGGGCAACGCGGCTGGGTTGTCGACAAGGTCGAGGACGTGAGCACCGGGGAGCTGGTCGAGCACTTCCTGGGTCAGGTATATCGAGACGACCCCGTATCGCAACAGCGGGCCGTGGGTGAGGATGACGCAGGTCAGGACGCTTCGATCGAGTCTGATCGGTCCGCCGTGCCGCGCGAGGTGCTGGTTCCAGAACTGCCTCCCGACCCCGAGTCCGTGCAGGACTGGCTGGCCGCCCGCCGAGGCGGGCGGGTGACGCTCCGGGTGCCGCAGCGCGGCGACAAGCGCGCGCTGCTCGACACCGTGACCCGGAACGCGTCCGAGTCGCTCGCGCTGCACAAGACCAGGCGGGCCAGTGACCTGACCACCCGCAGCCAGGCGCTGGCTGAGATCCAGGACGCGCTCGGCCTCGACGCGGCGCCGCTGCGGATCGAGTCCATCGACGTGTCCAACCTGATGGGCACGAACGTGGTCGCGTCGATGGTGGTGTTCGAGGACGGGCTGGCGCGCAAGTCCGAGTACCGCAAGTTCTCGATCAAGGGCGCCGCGACCGACGACCTCGCCGCGATCTACGAGGTCGTGACGCGGCGGTTCCGGCGGTACCTGGCCGAGCGGGACAAGACGCCTCTGCCTTCGGCTGAGGCCGACCCTGACGACGAACTGATCGACGGGTCCAAGCGCAAGTTCGCCTATCCGCCCGGTCTGCTCGTCATCGACGGCGGCGCGGGCCAGGTCGAGGCGGCCGTTCGGGCGCTGAGCGACCTGGGCATCACCGACGTGGCCGTGTGCGGCCTGGCCAAGCGGCTCGAGGAGGTCTGGCTGCCCGGCGAGGACAGCCCGGTGATCCTGCCGCGCAGCAGCGAGGGCCTGTACCTGCTGCAGCGGGTGCGGGACGAGGCGCACCGGTTCGCGATCGCCTACCACCGGGCCAAGCGCGGCGCGGCCCAGACGGTCAGCGAACTGGACGGCTTGCCCGGACTCGGCCCGGCGCGCCGCACCGCGCTGCTCAAGCACTTCGGCTCGGTGCGCAAGCTCCGAGCCGCCTCCGCCGAACAGATCGCCGAAGTCGACGGCTTCGGCCCGCGGCTGGCCGAGACGGTCGCGGCAGCACTACAACAACGGCAGGATGGGGCCTGACGCAGAACGGGGGCATTGAAGAAATGGATCACTACGGCGGCGCGCCGGAGATCGTCATCATCACCGGCATGTCCGGGGCCGGGCGATCGACTGCGGCCAAGTCGCTTGAGGACCTTGACTGGTTCGTGGCTGACAACCTGCCGCCTGCCATGCTCGTCACGATGCTCGACCTGGCCCGTCGGGCGAGGGCAGCGGTGCCGCGGGTAGCGGCTGTGGTCGACGTCCGCAGCCGGGCCTTCTCCACCGACCTGAAATCCGCGCTCGCCGAGCTCGAGTCGATCGGGGCACATCCGTACGTGGTGTTCCTCGAGGCGAGCGATGAGGCGCTGGTTCGCCGGTTCGACAACGTCAGGCGACCCCATCCGCTGCAGGACAACGGCCGGGTGGTCGACGGCATCATGGCCGAGCGGGAGCAGTTGCACGGCATCCGGGCCGAAGCGGACCTGGTGATCGATACCACGGCGCTGAACATCCACGAGCTGCGGGCCCGGATGCGCGACATGTTCGGCGATGAGCGGGCGGCCGCGATCAGGGTCACCGTGGTGTCGTTCGGCTTTAAGTACGGCCTGCCGGTCGATGCCGACCTGGTGGTGGACTGCCGGTTCCTGCCCAACCCGCACTGGGTGCCTGAGCTGGCCCCGCTGACCGGGCAGGACCAGGCGGTGCGCGATTACGTGCTCGGCCAGCCAGGGGCGGATGACTTCCTGCGCGCCTACCTCGAGGCATTGGAAATCACGCTGTCCGGCTACGAACGAAGCGGCAAGCACTTCATCACGGTCGCCGTCGGCTGTACCGGCGGCAAGCACCGTAGCGTAGCGATATCGGAGGAGATCGGAGCCAGGCTGGCGACGAACTGGCAGGAAGTGCAGGTCAGTCATCGCGATCTCGGACGTGAGTAACCAGCCGCCCACGGTGCTAACTGGGTCCGCGCCTTCAGCGGGACGGGGCCGGCCAGCCAGGCGCCAGGTGGTGGCTCTGGGCGGCGGACACGGCCTGTTCGCGTCGTTGTCCGCGTTGCGGCGGGTGACCCGCGACCTGACCGCGATCGTGACCGTGGCCGACGACGGCGGCTCAAGCGGTCGGCTCCGGCGCGAATACGGCGTGCTGCCGCCAGGTGACCTGCGCATGGCGCTGGCCGCCCTGTGCGGCGATGACTCATGGGGCGAGACCTGGAGCCGGGTGGTGCAGCACCGGTTTACCGGTAACGGCGAACTCGGCGGTCACGCCGTCGGCAACCTGCTGATCATCGCGCTGTGGGAATTGCTCGGCGACACCGTACAGGGACTGGACTGGGTCGGCCGCCTGCTAGGCGCACACGGCCGGGTGCTGCCGATGGCGTCGGTGCCGCTCGAACTTGAGGCCGAGGTTGAGGGGGTTGACCCGAAGTTTCCCCACCACATCAGCACCGTTCGAGGCCAGGTAGCCTGCGCGAAGACGACGGGGCGGGTACGGTCGATGTCGTTGGTCCCCGCCGACCCGCCCGCATGTGCGCAGGCAGTGCAGGCGGTCGTGGAGGCGGACTGGGTGATACTCGGGCCAGGTTCGTGGTTCACCAGCGTGCTGCCGCACCTGCTGGTACCCGAACTGGCCAGTGCCCTGGTCGCCACCCCGGCGGGCAGGCTGGTCACGCTGAATTTGGCGCCCCAGCCAGGGGAGACCGAGGGGTTCTCCCCGCACGCGCATCTGGAGGTGCTCGCCAGCCATGCCCCGGATCTCGCAATTGATGTCGTGCTAGCCGACCGCACCGCGGCCAGGGACACGACACGCGAGCTTGAGGAGGCGGCCACCAAGCTCGGCGGCAGGCTGGTGCTGGCCGACCTCGCGATGGCTGACCGGCCCGACCGTCATGATCCGCGACGGCTGGCTGGCGCTTTCGCGCGGATTTTCGAGGGGGAGTGAGATTGGTGGCCCTGACCAGCCTGGTCAAGGACGAGCTAAGCCGGGTCAGCGTGCTTAAGCCATGCTGCAGAAAGGCGGAAGTTTCCACGCTGCTGCGATTCGCGGGCGGATTGCACCTGAACAACGGCCACATAATGGTCGAGGCCGAGCTCGACACCGGCGCGGTCGCGCGCCGGCTGCGCAAGGACATCAGCGAGGTCTTCGGGCACTCATCGGAGCTCATCGTCCTGGCCCCGAGCGGCCTGCGTAAAGGCAACCGCTACGTGGTGCGGGTGGTCAAGGACGGCGACAGCCTGGCCAGGCAGACCGGGCTGGTGGATGCCAGGGGGCGTCCGGTGCGCGGGCTGCCCAGGCAGGTCGTGGCCGGGAGCACCTGTGACTGCGAGGCGGCCTGGCGCGGGGCGTTCCTGGCCCACGGCTCGCTAACCGAGCCCGGCCGGTCGATGTCGCTCGAGCTGACCTGTCCTGGACCGGAAGTGGCCCTGGCCATGGTCGGTGCGGCCAGGCGGCTGAAGATCGGCGCCAAGGCCCGCGACGTCCGGGGCATCGACCGGGTCGTGATCAGGGACGGCGACGCGATCAGTGCGATGTTGACCAGGCTAGGCGCCCACGACAGCGTGCTGGCCTGGGAGGAGCGCCGGATCCGGCGTGCCGTGCGCGGCACCGCCAACCGGCTGGCCAACTTCGACGACGCGAACCTGCGCCGCAGCGCCCGCGCCGCCGTCGCGGCCGGCGCGCGGGTGGAGCGCGCACTTGAGATACTGGGTTCCGAAGCGCCAGACCATCTCATCGTGGCCGGCCAGCTCCGGATCAAGCACCGGCAGGCCAGCCTCGAAGAACTCGGGCAGCTAGCCGTGCCGCCGCTGACCAAAGACGCGATCGCGGGCCGGATCAGGCGGCTGCTGGCGCTGGCCGACAAACGGGCAACGGAGCTCGGCATCCCGAGCACCGAGGCGCACCTGACTCCTGACATGCTGGTGCCCTGAAAGCGCCGTGCACCTACCTACATGCTATACATACGTGTTAGCTAAAGAATACGAACTGAAAGAGAGTGTCGCGTGACTGTCCGAGTAGGAATTAATGGGTTTGGTCGGATTGGCAGGAACTTCTGGCGTGCCGTGCACGCCATGCCCGCTCCGGGGATCGAGATCGTCGCCGCCAACGACCTGGGCGATATCGACACCTTCGCCCACCTGCTCAAATTCGACACCGTGCTCGGCCCGCTCGATGTCGACGTGGCGGTGACCGACGGCAGCATTACGGCGGGTGACTCCAAGATCAAGTGGCTGGCGGAGCGCGACCCCGCCGCGCTGCCCTGGAGCGACCTAGGCGTGGATGTCGTGATCGAGTCCACTGGTCATTTCACCGACGCCGCCGGCGCCGGAAAGCACCTCACCGCGGGCGCGAAGAAGGTCATCATCTCGGCCCCGGCCAAGGGCGAGGACATCACGATCGTGATGGGCGTCAACGACGACAAGTACGACCCGGCGACGCACAACATCATTTCGAACGCGTCCTGCACGACTAACTGCGTCGCGCCGATGGCAAAGGTCCTGCTCGACAACTTCGGCATTGTCCGCGGCCTGATGACGACCATTCACGCGTACACCAACGACCAGGTGATCCTCGACTTCGCGCACAAGGACCTGCGCCGGGCCCGCGCGGCCGCGCAGAACATCATCCCTACGACGACCGGTGCGGCCAAGGCCACCTCGCTCGTGCTGCCGGAGCTCAAGGGCAAGATGGACGGCATCTCGATGCGGGTACCGGTGATGGACGGCTCGGTCACCGACCTGGTGGTCCAGCTCGAGCGCAACGTGACCGTCGAAGAGGTTAACGCGGCCTTCCTCGGCGCCGCGATCGATGGCTCGCTCAAGCCCTACCTGCACTACACCGTCGACCCGATCGTGTCCTCCGACATCGTCGGCACGCCGTACTCGTGCACGTTCGACTCGCTGCTCACGATGGCCGAGGCTGACCAGGTCAAGGTCATCGGCTGGTACGACAACGAGTGGGGTTACTCCAACCGGCTGGCCGACCTGACCGAGATGGTGGCCGCGCGCCTGCCAGGCGAGGGCTGATGCGGGCGATCGCCGACCTCGACGTCAGCGGGAAGACCGTTCTGCTGCGCGCCGACCTGAACGTGCCGCTGGCCGGTACTGGTGCCGCAAACACCGTGATCACCGACGACGGGCGGATCAGGGCCAGCCTGCCGACGATCAAGGAGCTGACCGGGCGGGGCGCGCGGGTGCTGATCTGCGCGCATCTCGGCCGGCCCAAGGGCGCCGATTTCGCCGAGCGGGCGGCCGCCGGGCCGTCCCTCCGCCCGGTCGCCGAGCGACTGGGAGAGCTGCTCGGTCAGCCGGTTCCGCTCGCCTTCGATGTCGCCGGGACCTCGGCCCGGCAGGTCTGTGGTGAGCTGGCCGACGGCGGCGTGGCGCTGCTGGAGAACGTCAGGTTCGAGCCTGCGGAGACCGCCAAGGATGACGCGCAGCGGGCTGAGTTCGCCGCCAGGCTCGCCGCCCTGGCCACGTCCTATGTGGGCGACGGGTTCGGTGCGCTGCATCGCAAGCACGCCAGCGTCTACGACGTGCCCGGGCTGCTGCCGCACGCGGCCGGAGAGCTGGTCGTGAAGGAACTCGAGGTGCTGCGCAGCCTGACCGAGAACCCGGAGCGCCCCTACGTGGTCGTGCTCGGCGGGGCCAAGCCGTCGGACAAGCTCGCCGTGATCGCGAACCTGCTCGACAAGGCCGACCGGCTGATCATCGGCGGCGGCATGTCCTACACCTTCCTAGCCGCTCAGGGCTACGAGGTCGGCAAGTCCCTGCTGGAGTCCGACCAGCTCGACAGCGTGCGTCAGATCCTGGCTGAGGCCGGGCGGCGGGACGTCGAGATCGTGCTGCCGGTCGACCTGGTCGGTGCGACCGGCTTTGCCGCCGACGCTGACCACGACGTCTTCCCGATCGCGAGCTTCCCGGCCGACCGGGAGAGCCTGGACATGGGACCGCAGACCAGGGTGCTGTTCGCCGACAAGCTGGCCGACGCCAAGACGGTCTTCTGGAACGGCCCGGTGGGCGTGTTCGAGTTCCCCGCGTTCGCGGCGGGAACCAGGGCCGTGGCGCAGGCGATTAGCCAGGTACGCGGGCTGACCGTGGTTGGCGGCGGAGACTCGGCTGCTGCGGTTCGGCAGCTGGGCTTTCCTGACCGCGCGTTCGGCCATATCTCCACTGGCGGCGGCGCCAGCCTGGAGTACCTCGAAGGCAAGACCTTGCCTGGAGTCGCGGCGCTTGAGGCTGACGCGTGAGCAAGAAGGCGCGCATGCCGCTTGTGGCGGGCAACTGGAAGATGCACAACAACCACTTCGAGGCGCTGACGCTGACGCAGCAGCTGGCGTTCCGGCTGCAGGGCAAGGACTTCGACGCGGCCGACATCGCGGTGCTGCCGCCGTTCACGGCGCTGCGCAGCGTGCAGACGCTGGTGCAGGGCGACAAGCTGAGGCTGCAGTACGGCGCCCAGGACATCTCACCGCATCCAGATGGTGCCTATACGGGTGACGTCAGCGGCCGCATGCTGGCCAAGCTCGGCTGCACCTACGTGCTGGCCGGGCACTCCGAGCGGCGCCAGTTCCACCACGAGGACGACGCCCTGGTGAACGCCAAGGTCAAGGCGATCCTGGCGAACGAGATGACGCCGGTGCTGTGCCTGGGCGAGTCGCTCGCGGTCAGGACCGACAACGAGCATGTCGGACACTGCACCAGCCAGCTCGACGCCGGGCTGGCCGGCCTGAGTTCCGAGCAGGTTTCTGGCGTCGTGGTGGCCTATGAGCCAATCTGGGCGATCGGTACCGGCGAGGTCGCTAGCCCCGATGACGCGCAGGAAGTCTGCTCGGCGCTGCGGAGCCGGGTTTCCGGTGTCCATGGTCCCGAAGTGGCCGCAGGAGTGCGTATCCTGTACGGGGGATCAGTGAAACCCGACAACATGCCTGCCATCATGGCGCAGCCGGATATCGACGGCGCGCTGGTCGGCGGCGCCAGTCTCGATTACGAAGGATTCGTGAGGATCTGCCGGTATCGTGAGGCGTACACCTGATCGGTGCGGCCCGGAAGGACGACGACAGCATTGGTAATCGCATTTTCGATCGTGCTGATCATCACGAGCTTGCTCATGGTGGTCCTCGTGCTGCTGCACAAGGGCAAGGGTGGCGGTCTGTCTGACTTGTTCGGCGGCGGCATGTCCTCTTCACTCGGGTCGTCATCGGTCGTCGAACGGAATCTCGACCGGATTACGATTTTCACTGGTATTTTGTGGTTTATCTGCATTGTCGTGCTTGGCCTCCTGCTTAATCGCTAGCAGGGGCGCGCGCTCAACAGCGCGCGGAGCCGAGGTTAGGCCGACAAAGGCAGAGTAGGACTAACAGCAGCGCAGAACGAACAGCAGCGGCCGACAGGCGGCAGCGGGGCCAGCGGCCAGCGCGGGAGGGGCGCTAGGGGGCGGCAGCGGTAGGCGGCAGCCTTGGCGCAAACGTTTAGGCGGAAAGAGGCTTGTAGTGAGTAGTGGTAACGCCATTCGCGGGAGCCGGGTTGGCGCCGGTCCGATGGGTGAGGCAGAGCGCGGCGAGGCGGCACCGAGGGTCCGGGTGTCGTTCTTCTGCTGCAACGGTCACGAGACGGTGCCGAGCTTTGCCAACGACGCCACGGTCCCGGACACCTGGGATTGCCCGCGCTGCGGCGTTCCGGCCGGACGCGACGCAACCAGCCCGCCCTCGCCGCCGCAGACCGAGCCGTACAAGACGCACCTGGCGTACGTGAAGGAGCGCCGCTCGGCCAACGACGGCGCCGCCATCCTGGCCGAGGCCCTAGAGCGCCTGCGCCAGGGCGCCGGCAGCCGAGCCTACTGAGTCCGACTCAACCGGGCCGAGCCGAGCCGAGCACAACATCGGTGCCTCCCCGAGGTCGTAGCTTCCCGGGAAGCAACGACATCAGGTGGGCACCGAGGCTGCTATTACGACACCAGACGGGCACCGATGCTGTTGCTTCCTGGGAAGGTACAGCATCGGAGGGGCACCGATGTTCCTGCGGTTCGGGCTAGCGGCGGACGTAGCTGGCGAGCAGGAAGCCATCGTCTTCTAGAAGCACCCGCAGAGAGAAATTGCGCGGCGCGGGCTGGTCTGACGATTTCGGCACCATCATCCTGGCCGCACCGCCGCCTTCGACCAGCGGGCTGACGGTCCAGCAGAGTTCGTCGAGCAACCCGGCGGCGGACAGTTGAGCCAGCAACGTTGGCCCGCCCTCGACCAGGATCTTGCGGTGCCCAAGCTCGGCGAGACGGTCGACGATCGCAGTCGCCGGCACCTCGTCTTCGCCCGCGATGATCACGTCGGCGGTGCTCGCGGCCTGCTCGACGCGGTCGGCGGGAGCCGCCGCGGTGGTCAGCAGGATCGTCTTCGACTCGCCGTCACCCTTGACCAGCGGGCTGTCCAGATCGAGGGTGAGTCGCTTGGTGACGACCGCGATCGAAGGCACCGCCGGACGGCCCTTCCTGAGCTGCGGCCAGATCGCGGACGGCTTAGCCTTGCCGTAGCGTTCGGCCCTGGCTGTACCCGCTCCGACGACAACCACGTCGGCCAGGCTGCGCAGCAGGCCGAAGATGAGCTTGTCGGCCAGCCCGGACAGCCCTCCGGACCGGCCCTGTACCGAGATCGCCCCGTCGACGCTGGTAATCATGTTCGCCTTGACCCACGGCCCGGGCTGGTCGGGGTAGTCATAGATCTCGGCCAGGTCCGCGATCAGCCCGGTCACGCTCGGATCATCGGAGCCGGCAGCAGGCGGCCCGCTCCAGGCCAGCCGCAACGGCTCAGCCGGACCAAGGACGCCATCTTTCGAATCCACCGGAAAGATCTGCCGCACGGTTCTCCTCGCTTTCAGCCAAGTCCTCAGCAGCGCTGAGCCGTATCCGCTGTAGCCGACCGTCACCCAGGCAGCCGGCTGATCTACGAGACTGCTACGGATTCATTGAGCGGAGCACCATGATGGCCCTGGAC
>WNEY01001420.1_pt1 | contig 16878 bp, 13 predicted proteins | sample 5400531 | NCBI WGS metagenome assembly WNEY01 (sample SAMN13153338, study PRJNA577476) | soil metagenome | isolation source: 200 cm saprolite under Douglas fir tree site 1 | place: USA:California | collected 2015-04-18
CGATTGCAGAAGCGAACGACGCACCCTGGCCAGGTTTGTTCGCTGAAAGCTCGCTCTCCTCCAGGACAAACAACCTTGGGCATGGTGAATCCAAGTGACGATAATGTCTATCAGGAACAGCGCGAAAAAGAGCTTGAGCGCGTACGGCTGTATGGCCGCGCTGTAGTGAAGCCCGGCGTTGTAGAATTGACTGGTTATAGTGTCGAGACTGGGGTTTGGGGAGCAGTGGAACCGAAAGTACGGTTAAGGACTCGATTTTAGGTCCGCTGGAGTAACCGCGACACCGTTGCCGGGTGGACGCCGAACAGGCGTGCCGCGTCGGCTGCGGTCTTCTTCCCCCTCTTAACGAGCTTCACGATTTCCTGTCGCTGTTGGGGCTTTAGCTTGGGTGGCCGGCCGCCGATCCGGCCTTCTTTGCGCGCGGCATCGAGGCCAGCTTTGGTACGTTCCTTGAGCATTGCGCGCTCGAACTCCGCGAACGCGCCGACCATCTGCATCATCATCCGACCCGCTGGCGTCGTAGTGTCCACCGCTTCGGTGAGACTGCGAAAGCCCGCTTTCCTCTCCTGAACCCGCTCCATAATTGTGAGCACATCGCGCAGCGAGCGTGACAGACGATCGAGTTTCCAGACCACCAGCACGTCGCCTTTACGGAGCTGACTCAGCAGCCTGTGGAGCTCGGGCCGATCCCAGCGGCCGCCGGAGGCCTTCTCGCGGAAGATGAGTTCACAGCCGGCGGCTTTGAGCGCTGCGACCTGGGCAGCGGTGTCTTGCTCGCCGGTGGAGACGCGGGCGTAGCCGATGAGCATGATTGCCTAAAGGTATTGCGAAGGTGTCTAATAATGCAATAGCGTTCTGCAACGTAAAAGCGTGGGTTTTCCTGCCTATCGCTCATCCGTGCAAAAACCTTCGTTTTTGCAAGCATCAGACCTGTCCGGGTAGTATCCAATTTGGGTCAGAGCCGTCAGGAAACCCGATCAAGTGTCCGGCGGCCTCTTGAGTGGAGTTTGCTCGTTCGCCAGACGAACGGAGACATCGAGCGAACCCGGGTTGCACGATTCGATGCGGTTGCGGGTGCGTATGATTCCTCCGACGACGATCCTGCAGTTGAGACCCGAACGGTTGAGCAGCAGCTTGAACACCTTTTTGCCGACCAGGTTTTCGAGGTAAAGGCAAGGCACGTTCAGCCGCCCGCCGTAAAGCACACAGTCGCCGATACGAAAGTATTGCCCCACGAGATGGTTGAGCGGCACGCCGCGCGTAGTCAGGTTGCGCCTGTGCTCGTGAGGCAGAAGCTCGATGTTGTGGTCGCGAGCGAGCGCCTCCAGCGACTCGACTTCGATCAATGTCACCTGACGATCGATGTGGTGTCTCTTCGAGTATGTGCCGAGCCGCGTCGCGTAACGGTCGCCTTCAATGCCGATGCCGGCCAGCAGTCGTGCCTCGGGGAGCGTTTGCATGGATGCCGACGCCCGTGGTGCAACGTGGATGTGTAGCAACTCGCCTCGCCAAGGCATATGGTCATCATTGCACTTGCGGACAACCCGCACCAAGAGTGTCGGAACGGAGTTAAAAATCAGGACACTATGCTTGTCCGATCGCGACCCCCTGCCGTGCCACCCCCACCACCGTTTTGCTCACTTCCTCGAGGATGTTGATTACAAGCACACTGCCACGCGAGAGGGGACTATGGCAGCCGAAACAGCGAATCCGTCGCAAATAATCGAAGTCGCCGAGATTGCATGGGAATCCCTAACCCCCACGATCAAAGCTAAGATGCTCTGGTCCGATCCCGCGACCAAGCGGCGCGCACAGCTGACCCGCTTCGAGCCGGGAGCCTCCCTGTCGATGCATCGCCATGTCGGTGACGAGCTGCTTTATGTGATCGAGGGATCGATCAGCGACGAATCCGGCACGGTCTCAGCAGGCAGCGTTGGTTACCGTCCGAACGGGTGTGTCCACACTGTCACAAGCAAGAATGGCGCGACAGTCTTCGCGATTATCACTGGTGGAGTCGAGCCGGCCAAAGACATCGGCACCGCGCCGCCCTCGCAGACGATTGTGCTGAGCGACATTCCGTGGACCGAGTGGATGCCTGGCGTGCGGCAGAAGGCCTTCTGGAGCGATCCCGCCACGAAGCGGCGGGCGGCAATGGGGCGCTTCGAGCCAGGTGCGAAGCTGCCGCGCCACAAGCATATTGGTGACGAACTGCTCTTCATGATCGAAGGGTCGAATTTCGATGAATCAGGCGAGTTGCGGACCGGAAACGTGGCCTATTTTCCAAGTGGATGCATTCATACGGTAGTCAGCACGATCGGCCACACTGCGATCGCGTTCGTCACCGGCGAGGTGGAAACGATGCAGTAGGACTGCGGTTCGTCTGGACTCGCGTCCTCTTTATAGCCTTTTGGGGGTATCGAGAATTGGGACTCCAAGCTTCGGGGAAAATCCGCTGTAAGCCCAAGCTGGGCCACGTGAGGATTTAACTAAATTGAGTGCGGCGAACAGAAGGATCGTTGAGTGTAGTTCGAATGAGATGAATCCAGGTTCGGGCTCGAATAAAAGCAGGAGGAATCGATGTCTCGTGGTCACTCGAATTGATACCGATGTGCTTATTGTTGGGGCAGGGCCTGTTGGACTGACACTCGCGATTGATCTTGCGCAGCGTGGCATCGAGGTGACGGCCGTTGAAGCTCGCACAGCTGGTGAAACAGCCACCGTCAGGTGTAATCACGTGGCTGCGCGGACGATGGAGATCTTCCGCAGGCTCGGGTTTGTCAGCGCGGTGCGCAACGCTGGTCTGCCGCCAGATTATCCACACGACGGCGCCTTCCGAACCGCGGCGACGGGGATCGAGCTCGCACGGATCCCGATTCCGTGCAGGGCGGAGCGCTACACAGCAACCGGCGGACCTGATACCTGGTGGCCGACACCAGAACCACCGCATCGGATCAATCAAATATATCTCGAACCTATAATGTTAGCGCAAGCCTCCGCGATCGCCAGGTTGCATATCCTGAACCATATGCGGGCTGTACATTTCGTGCAGAACGAAACCGGGGTAACAGTAGTTGTTGAGGATCTTGCCAGCGGTGAGCCAAGGGAGATTCACGCTTCGTACCTGATCGGGTGCGATGGAGCACACTCGGACGTCCGTCACACGCTAGGCGTCGCGATGACTGGCGACCCGGTGGTAATCAATACGCAATCAACCTACATTCGTGCGCCGAAGTTGCTCGGTATGATGCCGGGGCCGGCCTGGTGCATCGTGGTTCTGAGTCCACGCTGCGGCGCATTCATCTTTGCCATCGACGGCCGCGAGCGATGGCTGATTCATAATTTTCTGCGGCCCGGCGAGCAGTCCACGGACATCGACCGCGATAGCCGTGTCCGTGAGATTCTGGGAGTGGGACCTTCATTCGACTTTGAGATTCTGGGCAAGGAAGACTGGACCGGTCGCCGCATGATTGCCCAACGTTTTCGAGATCGACGCGTTTTTCTATGTGGCGACGCGGCTCATATTTGGGTGCCATTTGCCGGCTTTGGCATGAACGCCGGGATAGCCGACGCAATGAACCTATCATGGATGCTCGCCGCTGTTATTAAGGGCTGGGCCGATCCGCGAATCCTCGACGCCTACGAGATCGAACGGCAACCGATCACGGAGCAGGTATCGCGGTATGCGATGGGCATCTCCAGAGCCGTTTCGGCATTCCATTTCTCTGTGCCAGAGGGTCTGGAGAGCCCAGGTAAGGAGGGCGACGCTCTTCGGGCCCGTATAGGTCGGGAGGCTTACGAATTAAACGTCGGCCAGTTTTGTTGCGGCGGCCTCAACTTCGGTTATTTCTACGAAAACTCGCCGATCATAGCTTACGACGGCGAAGCGCCACCCGCATATACGTTATATGACTTTACCCAGTCCACCGTCCCGGGATGCCGCACACCACATTTATGGTTGCGCGACGGCAGATCACTTTACGACGCCCTCGGTCCAGACTTCACGCTGCTGCGTTTAGACCCTGCGGTCGACGTTAGCGGCTTAAGGGCAGCAGCCGAGGTTCGAGGCGTGCCGCTGGCCGTCCTCGACGTGGAAGCGGACGAGGCTGCATCACTTTATCGCAATAGATTAGTGCTTTCTCGACCCGATCAGCACGTCGCTTGGCGTGGCGACAAACAACCGGACGACCCGGCAGCAGTGATCGATCTCATCCGCGGGGCATCGGCCATGGCATGAAGGTGAGTAAATCGATGAAGCACGATGAACGGCGGGGGTGGCTTGATAACACTTTAAACCGGACAGGATTTGTACCTTAAGATCCGCCGATCGCTGTCGCTATAATTGGGTCCACGTCCAGTGAGTGCACTATCCACCCTAGCCTGCTGTCTGCCTTCGAGTATCGCCGCGGCAGCTGGATCGGCCGAATGCCGTCGATCGTGGTCAGCAACTGGCCCACCTGGTGTTGGGCCAGGCGCTGCTCGATGTGGCTCTCGAGCGCGCGCAAACGCCGGCGCAGCAGATCGATGTCCTCGCACGCGTAACGCACCTGCAGCCGGTAGGGCTCGCCATGATGAGCTCCCACCGACTGTGTGGCCGCTTCAATCAGAGCGCGGGCCAGCTCCTCACCAACCTGATGACGACCGTCGTAAACCAGGCGGGCCAGCTTTTTCACAGGCACGCTGCGGAAGGCGGCGGCGGTCGGATAGTGCGAAAGAATCGTTGTCGCCAGCTCGCTCCCCAAGGTGCGCACGTGGCGGGTGAACTCAGGAAATCCCAGATCGACCGTCCGGTGCAGCTGGCGCACACGATCGCCGAGCTGTTGGACCACTTGCTGCTTCAACCGCACCAGTTCGCGCAACTCCAGCAGCGCGGGCTCCGGCAACTGAGTAACCGCCGGCCGCTTCTGCGCTGCAAAGCGGGCAATACCGACAGCGTCAATGGCGTCGGTCTTGGTGCGCTGCAGTTCCTCTTCGGCAAAACGGCGGGTGCGCAAGGGATTGAGCAGTGCCACTTCAAATCCAGCCGTCACCAACGCGGCGTAGAGATTACGCCAGTAATGCCCGGTCGCTTCCATCGCCTTCAGGCAATCCTGCGCGCTGCCCAACAGTTGCAGCAGTTGTTGATAACCGGGTGCATCTTCCGTGACCGGCGTCGCCCTGAGCAGGATCGTGCCGGTTTCATCGACTACTGCCACCACGTGCCGTTCCGCCGCAACATCGATACCGACAAATCTCAACGAACTCAGACCTCCTCTGATGCGCGTATTCCGAGGTCCTCGACTCCGAGGCTCACGCTCCAGCTTGTGCATGCGAGAACGACGAGACCGTCTCTGGATACCGTTCGAGCTCCCAAGCTCCGGGCGAGGGCGCCAATCTAGGTTACGAGAACTTCCTCTCTTCGAAGGACCCGGCGACTCCTCCGGAACCGCGATACTTTCTATCTTCGTTCCACCCTTTCTTCTGGACAACATACAAGCGAAGGCCGAAATTTCGGCCAAGTAGAGCATCAAATGCGTGGCCGGCGGCTACTGTCCCGGATGTAGTTGTCCCCGAGGGCCCGCAGGCTCGTCTCCGCATAGATTTGCGTGGTCGAAAGATTCAGGTGTCCCAAGAACTTCTGCACCTGGTCGATGGGTACGAACCCGGAATCAAGCAGGATCGTCGCGATGGAATGACGAAGGAGGTGGGGATAGACGCGTTTCTCTATGCCAGCCGCACGGGCGCAGTTGGTTACGATCGATTGCACGGTTCGGGTTGAATAGCGCGTGTGCCGGTTGCTCTCAAACAGGAACCCCGTTTGGCGCCCCTGAAGATGAGTGCGCAGTTCATCTGCCAGCGCCGACAAGATCGGCACGTAGCGATCGGCCCCCGCCGATTAGATGACCGCGGGTTAGGCAAACGTGGCCCAAGCGCTGTTGTGCATTGGCCGCAAAATTTTTTGGTGGTGTCTGTCAATTGGTAGAAAATTGTAACGCCTCATACCGGCGAGTCTGTCAGTTAAAGAGTTCCTATCCCCCTAATCACCTCTTACGCCGCTTTCACTTGAGTTATTGGCTTCCGCTTACTGCGTCCATCGATGCGGCGCAGCACGACTTCCTCCATTGGGCAATCACTTTCTGATGTCAATCAAAATAGGCCAGGGGACCGTCCAGCGTGATGATCCTTATGACCAAATCGCAATTCGGCGCATCATGCGCCCGTGGTTCAAGCAATGTGTTATAAATTCCGATGCATTGTGCTCGGTAACTCCCCATGGCGCGGGCTATTCGCCGAGTATGCGATCGGTGAACTGACGCACGCGACTCTATTAATCAGGACCCGCGTCCGTACCTCCCCTGTCCGCCGAGGTTCACAGAGTTGAGTATTTAAGCCGGATCAGTTAGATGGCGTGCCGACCCGCGCGCGCATATAATGATTCAAAACAAACGCCCGAAGGCCGTCGGTGCGGCCGGTAAAATAGCGCGCCTGTGCCTCATCAGGACCGAAATCCGAAACCTCGGCGAACCCGAGCTTCCGCACCTGTTCCGCCAACTGGGCTGGTTCGAAAAAGCTCCGGAGTGGTTCGCCGCGAGCTGCCGACGCGGCCATCACCACGGCGACAATCTTTTGGGTCTCCTCGTCAACTAATTCTTTAGGGACGTTATACTCAAAAATGATCTCGGTCTCGGGTGGGAGTGCGGCGACCGTCCGCAATGTACTGAATATCGCATCAGTCGTGAGATACATCGTGACGCCAAGCCATGAGAAAACGCTTCCCTCGTCGGTGCGGTAACCGCTCATCCGCAAACCATCGATCAGGGACTGTTTCTCAAAATCGACCGGTATGAGGCTCAAGTTATGGGGCAGCTCTATACCCACCTCCTGGAGGCGAGTCCGTTTCCAGGCTTGTGTGGCGGGATGATCCACTTCAAAGACGCGCAGAACATTCGCCAGGTCCAGTCGGCGGTAGGCGAAGGAGTCCAGCCCCGCACCAAGGATTACGTATTGAGAAACCCCGCGTCGAATCGCTTGGTCAAGTTCGTCCTCGATGTAGCGGCTGCGCGTAAGTACCGGAGCTGTGGCATAGCGACGCAAGGTCAAAGTGAAGTTGGGACCAGCGCTCTGCGCGAATTCCGCATCTAGCCGATCAAACTGCGCGCGAAGGGCAGCCTCGCTGTCGCAACCGGAGAGTCGCAGGGCCAAGGTATCCTCGAAGATTTTAGGCGGGTCGCCCCAGAGCAAATGCGCAGCGCGCAGCATCGCGCTACCAATGGCCGTTATGCTCGGTCGTCCTTCTTCCATGCGATCCTCCTAGCGACCTTATTGATTTAGCCGCTTCCTCATTCCGTTCCTTACAGTTCCAGAGGCCGGTGGTGTCGATCAAGTGGAAGAAAATGATCAGACCTTGTATCGGCGAGTTCTCCCCTTTATTAGTTAATCTCTAATTGCCTCTTACGCAGCCTCGGATTGAGTTTTTGGCTTGGGCATTTGATGCCGCCCATCGATGCGGCGCAGTACGATCTGGCCGCTGCGTAACAGTCCGTATAACAGCAGCAGCACGGCGTCCTCTCCCGGCAATGAAGCCTGGGTCTTGGTGCGCCGGCGGAATTCGCCGTTGATGCGCTCCGGGGCGTTGGTGGTGCGCAGCGCCTTCCACTGCGAATTGGGGAACTGCAAAAAGGTGAACAGCTCATCGCCGGCTTCTTCGAACGAGCTGACCACCGCCTTACAGCGCAGTCGCCACTTGCGCAGGAAGCTGGCACGCGCATGTGCGACCGCCTCGCGGCTGTCGGCGTACACCATGCGCCGGTAATCCTCGGCCAATTCCTCGCGCAGGTGGGCCGGGGCCTTGGCCAGCAGGTTGCGCAGCTTGTGATTGGTGCAGCGTTGAATGGCGATCTGCGGCCATTGCGCGCGCAGCGCCGCTTGCAAGCCGGGGTTACCGTCGATCACCGCCAAGGCCGGGGTGCCCAGGTGGCGTACCACCAGTGACTGCAGCAGCTCGCGCCGCGCGGCCTCACTTTCCTGACCGGCAATCCGCATATCCAGCACCACCCGGCGACCGTCGGCACACACGCCCAAGGTCACCAAGACCGGCACGCGAGCGCGCTTCTTGCCGATGCGTACCCGCGGATACCAACCATCCAAAAACAGATAGCAGACCTCTTCCGCCGCCAGATCGCGCGCCGACCACGCGGTGAACTCATCCCGCAGCCGCCCCACTAGCCGCGATACCGCATCCTTCGATAAGGGCGCATTACGCAACAGCGGCGATAACGCTCCCCGCAGCCGTCGGGTGTTGATGCCACTTAGGTAAGTACCGAGCAGCGCGCCGTCCACCCGCTGGGTGCGCCGTTGATAGCGCCGGATAATCCGGCTCTGCCATTCGCTTGCCTCACCTTCGACGCCTTTCAGGCGCGCGCGTGGCAGCCATAATCGTGGTCTTGCCCAGACTGGTGCTGAGCTGACGTTCGCGCGCGCCGTGGCGGTAGCCAGTGCGCGCCGCGCCGACCCGCTGCGACTTGCCCGCACCCAGCGTCGACTCCAGCTCTTCTTCTACGATCGCCTCGATCATGCCCCGGACCCGCCCCCGAATCTCCGCCTCGATGGTGTCCGGCCCCCACTCGAACCCTTCTTCCCCAACTCCCTTCCTGCTATCCCTTTCCATAGGCGTCATCTTCCTTTACTCGCCTGCCAGCGAGTGCGAGTCTTCTTTGTGCAAACTCGCTAGATGATGACGCCTTTTCCTTTTTCCACCAACTTCCAGACACTACCTGAACCCGGACGGATTGTCGAAATGACAGTTGGGACACACTAGCGCGAGCGGAGTCGTGCACTGGCCGCAGAACTTCATTCCTTCAGGATTGTCGAAGCCGCACTTGGAACAGCGCATACCCCCCGACTCCGGTCAGCAGCTCAGCTCATAGAGCAGCGCCTTCGCCTCTTTCAGATCCGGCAGGTCGAATCCTTCTGTGAACCAGTTGTAGATTTCAGCGAGCATAGTGTGCGCTTCATGCCAGCGATTAGTATCGCGCAGCAATCGCGCCAGGCTAACAGACGCGCGCAACTCCCACCATTTGGCTTCCTGCGCACGAGCAATTTCGAGCCCGGTGCGAAAACAAGTCTCAGCTTGTTCAGTGGTTTGCGCGTTACTCATCAGCAACAGTTCGCCCTGAAGCCGGTGCAGTTCGGCCCTATCGCGGTTTTCTCCGGTGCGCTCGCAGTGAGCATGGGCCTCTTCCAGCATTGCAAGAGCTTTCAGCGGATTGCCCATTTGGCCGTGTGCGTTAGCGAGCTGCGCAATTAAGACTGACTGCATGGGCATTCCACCGATCTGGACAACGCGTTTGAGTGCCGCCTCGATATCCGCAACCCCCTGTTCGATTTGTCCCAATTCGGCCATTGCGCACCCACGGAGGTATCTTGCCATCACAAGCCAGAGGACGAATCCATTTTCCTCGGACAGTGCAATCCCCTCTCGTGCGTAACCCAATGTGAGCTCCGGCTGTCGCCGATAATGAGTGACCAACGCTCCGATCGCGAGCGCATGAGCGAGGCTGACCGGAAGCCTGGCCTCGCGCGCCCGCCTCAGCCCTTCTTCGATTGATCGCGCAGCATCGCCGACGCGGCCGAAGAGTTGCAGGGTTCCAGCCTGTATGCATCGAATCGAGCTGGCGTACAGCAATCCCATGTTTGAAACGCGACGATTTGCGCGACTGCTCTGAAGCGCGGCCTCTTCGAGATGTGACGAAGATTCTCGAAAATTCCCGAGGAAGAAAGCGATAAGACCAGCCATATAACCCAAATCCGCGAGCAACGCGGCGTCTTGCACTGTTCGAGCAAGCTGGAAGCATCGCTTAGCTACCTCACGCCCCTGAACAGACTCAGAACGCGAAAAATGAACGCCCGTGAGACCGATGAGGCCGCGCAGCAACAGTTCCGGGTCTTCCAGCTTTTCGCCCAGCTCGCACATACGCCTGATGGAGCGGTGGGTCTCGGGCGAGCCGGGTCCATGCAGCGCAAACGCCACCGCAGCTTCGGAGCCACGCAGCGCCAACTCGGTACGGAGACGCTCGTTGCCCTCGGGAATCCGGTCGAGCAGGTCCAAAGCAGCGTTGATGAGGTTAATCGCCTCAAGATAGGCGCCTCGGTTGGCGGCCTGTTCGGCCGCCAATTGGGCATATCGCACTGCCTTGGCCGGATCGTTGCCGCGCAAATGATGGCGCGCCAGCTCGCTGTAGTGGTCTTCAAGGTGGCCGGCGTAGACCGCCTCAATCGCCCGGCCAGCTTGTGCGTGAAGCATTCGGCGGCGCTCGGTCAGCAGCGTGTTGTAAGACACTTCCTGTGTCAGCGCGTGCTTGAAGAGGTATTCCGTACCTCCAACGGTCGGCTGCTCGTTGATGAACTCGCTTGATTGGAGATTCGATAGAAGCGCCTCGAGCTGCTCCTCGCTCCTGCCGGTGACGTGCCTGATCGCCTCCATTGCGATTTCCTGCCCGATGACCGCCAGTATCTGCAACAGCTCTTTCTCAGCAGCAGGCAAGCGGTCGATGCGCGCGGCGAGCGTCACTTGCACGGTCGGCGGAATCTTGAGTTCAGCGAACGGCCGGGTCAGTTTCACCTCACCATTACGGACAAGTGCTCCGTCATCGAAGAGCGCCAGAACGATTTCCTCTATGAAGAACGGATTGCCCTGGGTGCGCTCGATGATGACTCGCTTGAGCGGTGCAAGTTCTGGCCGATCTCCGACTAGCGAGTCCAGCATCTCTTCAGCGCTTTGGGTCCCCAACGGGTCGAGCCGGAGCTGGGTGTAATGGATGCGGCTGCCCCACTGATGCTGGTACTCGGGCCGGTAGTTCACCAGCAGAAGAATGCGTGCCGTGCCAAGCGAATCCACGAGGAGGTTGAGCAAATCCTGGGTCTCACTATCGATCCAGTGCAAGTCTTCGAAAATCAGCATCATCGGCTGATTGAGCGATTCTCTAAGCAGGATCCGCTTGATCGCGTCATGCATGCGCCGGCGGCGAATCTGCGGTTCCATCCGAGCCAGCTGCTCGTCTCCCTCGCCCAATCCTAGAAGTGCGAACAGGTAGGGCAGTGTGTCTTCCAGGCTGCGGTCCAGCATCAGCACCTTGCCGCCGACCTTCTCGCGGCGTCTGCGTGTGTCGTCGCTGGATTCAACTGCAAAATATCCATGTAGAAGATCGATCACCGGCAGATAGGCAGTCGCCTTGCCGTGCGAAACGGAGTAGGCCTCGAGCACCATCCAGCCGGCTTGCGAGGTGGCCTTGAACTCGAAAAACAGCCGCGACTTGCCGACACCGGGCTCGGCGATCGCGGCAACGATCTGGCCGTGGCCCGTTTTGGCGTGTTCGAGCGCATGCCTGAGCGTGTCCATCTCGCGCTCGCGCCCGACAAACTTCGTCAGCCCTCGCACCGCCGCACGCTGCAACCGCGTCCGCAATGGTCCGAGCCCGGTCACTTCATACACCTCGACCGGCTCGCTGACTCCTTTGACTCTGGTCGGTCCCAAGCTCTTGAGTTGGAAATAGCCCTCAACGAATCCTCGGGTATACCCGCTGATTACAGTTGAGCCCGGTATGGCCAGCGTCTGAAGGCGCGCGGCGAGGCTAGTAGAATGGCCTATCGGGGTGTACTCGGTGTGGTGGGCGCTGGTCTGAAGCGAACGCACCACCACTTCGCCTGTATTCACGCCCACCCTCACTTGTAGTGGAGTTTGCCCCTGAGTCCGCATGCGGTCTCCGTAGCGCCGCATCTCTTCTTGCATCCGCAGCGCCGCATAGACTGCTCTTTGCGGATGGTCCTCGTGGGCGACCGGTGCCCCGAACAGCGCGAAGATCCCGTCGCCGGTGGATTGCACGACGAAACCGCCGTAGCGATGGATGGCGTCAATCATCAACTTGAGTGCTGGATCGACAATCGCGCGTGCTTCTTCGGGATCAAGATCCTCCATCAACTCCATCGAGCCCTTGATATCGGCGAAGAGAGCGGTGACCATCTTGCGCTCGCCATCGAGCGATTCCGGTGGAGCCTCTGGTGCTATTTTGATTGCCGGGTCGACGGCCTTTGTCTGTTCGGCGCGAGCTGCCGACGATAACGCCAGCGATGTGCCGCATTCACCGCAGAAGTCGTCCCCGGTTTCGTTCGCAGTGCCGCACTGCGGACAGGAACGGGCTAGTGCGCCGCCGCACTTCGAACAAAATTTGCGGCCCTCGCGGTTGTCAGCACCGCACTTTGCGCACTTCACTTTAATTCCTCGAGCAGCACTTGCGCGTCCTTCAGGTCGGCGGTATCGAACCCTTCGGTGAACCAGTTGTATATCTCGGCGAGTATCGTGCGCGCCTCATCGCGGCGATTGGTGTCGCGCAGGAGGCGGGCAAGGCTGACCGTCGCGCGCAACTCGAAGAGCCGGGCTGCCTGGCGTCGCGCAACGTCTATAGCTTGACGAAGATGCCGCTCCGCTTCTGCCTCGCCGCGCGGGTCCTCAAGAAGCGTCAACTCGCCCTTAAGCCGGTAGAATTCCGCTTGGCGGAATGGAGTCTTCTCACTCCTTGTAAGCGCCTCATTTATGGTAGCGAGCCCTTCGTCAGGCAGTCCGTTCCTGGCACAGACTTCGGCCAGCGCAACGACTAACCAGTCAGCCATCGGGTAAGCGCCCAGCTGCGTTATGCTCCGCCTCATCTCGCCGAGGCCTTCCTTGACTCGCCCGGCATCCACTATCAAGCAAGCGCCGTAGAATGTGGCAATGGCGTGATTAAGGGGCATCTCGTGTTCGGCGGTGATGGCGGCAAGTTCCTCAACCTGCTCCGCTACGGCGCGAATGTTGCGAAGCGCAAGATGGGCCAGGACGTGTACGGCGAGCGCGGTTGCATTAATAAAAGGCTCCGAGCGCTGGCGCGCAGTGTCGAGCGCGCTGGTGCTGCTTTTCAGCGCGGTTGTCGGGTAGCCGAGGACAAGCAGTGTTTGAGCAAGTACAAACGGTGCCGACTGGACCAACGTTGAAACCTGGCCGAATTTGCGAATCGCACGACCGCCGGACAACTCGATAGCGCCCTCTAAGTGCTCGCGAGCCTTCTCGAACTGGCCCAGAATCATTAGCTGAAGGCCGATCCCCGCATGAGCCGCGGCAAGCATGTCGGCATCCTTCGCCTGCTCGGCCAAGACAATGGCCTTCTCAAATAGTTGCAGCGCGAGAAGAGGTTCCAGGCGTGCTCCTCGCAGGATACCCAGAGACAGCATCACCTCCATCATCCGGCTGTCGCCGAGCTGCTCGCACAATTCGAGTGCACGCACCAAAGCCTGTTCACGTTCGGCCGATCCCGGACCCACAGCGACGAGTAGCGAGAAGCTCAAAGTCATCTGTAGTTCCAACTCATGGCGGGCGCGGTCGGCGCCGCCGGGGAGCCGCATTATAAGCTCAAGTGCCCGCGTCACGTATCCCACCACTTCCGAGTGCGCCGCCTGCTCCACCGCCCTTCGTCCGGCTCGCCCGAGATATTCGACCGCTTTGCGCAAATTGCTGCCGCGATCGTAGTGATGCGCCAGGTCAGTCACGTAATCGTCGAGCCGATCAGCGAACAATCGCTCGATCGCTGTGCCCGTCCGCTCGTGCAGCGCTTTTCGCCGCTCGATAAGGACCGAGTTATAGGCGACCTCCTGGATAAGCGCATGCTTAAATGTGTATTCAACACCACCTGGTGCGGGCTGCTCGTAAATGAATTCGGCGAGTTGTAAAGCTGTCAGCAGCCGTTCGAGTTCCTCGTCCGACGTTGCGACTAGCTCTCGCACCAGCCTCAACGAAAACTCCCGGCCTGTGACTGCGAGTGTTTGTAGCAACTCCTTCTCCGCCGACGGCAATCGATCGATGCGCGACGTGAGCACCGCCTGGACCGTTGAGGGAACGCGAATCTCTTTAAGCTCCTCGGTGAGCTTCAGCGCTCCATTGCGCACCAGCACGCCCTGCTCGAAGAGCGCCTGAACCGTCTCCTCCATGAAGAATGGGTTACCCTCGGTCTTGTCGATGATCAGCCGTCTAAGGGTAACGAGTTCCTCACCGTCGCCGAGCAGCGCTGTCAGCATCTCTCTGGCGCTCTCGTGGCGCAGCGGGTCGAGCCTCAGCTGGAGGTAGTAGGTCTTGCCGCTCCACGGATGCTGATACTCAGGGCGGTAGTTGACCAGCAGCAGAACCCGCACGGTCGCGATCGCCTCGACCAGCAGGCTGAGCAGCGCCTGCGTCTCAGCATCAATCCAGTGCAGGTCCTCAAAAATGACGATCAGCGGCTGATTTAGACTTTCACGCACGAACACCCGCTTGATCGCTTCCAGTGTGCGTCGCCGCCGGAGCTGTGGCTCCAACTGCGAGATCGAATCGTCTCCATGAACGTCGAGCAACACGAACAGGTATGGCAGGGTGTCTTCCAGACCGCGATCGAGCGTGAGCACCTTGCCGGTGATCTTTTCGCGCCGCTTGCGTTCCTCGTCCTCAGAGGTGATTTCGAAGTAATTCTTGAGCAGCTCGATCACTGGAAAGTAGGCGGATGCCTTGCCGTGCGAGACCGAATAGGCCTCCAGAACCATGCACCCGGACTGTGAAGTTGCCTTGAACTCGTAAAATAACCGCGACTTGCCGACTCCAGGCTCGGCGACCGCCGCCACGATCTGGCCATGCCCCGTTTTGGCGTGTTCGAGCGCGTGCCTGAGCGTGTCCATCTCGCGCTCGCGGCCGACAAACTTCGTGAGCCGCCGCGCGGCAGCGCGCTGGAATCGCGTGCGCAATGGTCCGAGCCCTGTTACCTCATATACATTGATCGGTTCGCTGACGCCCTTGACCGTGGTCGGGCCCAACGACTTGAAGGCGAAATACCCTTCGCACAGTCCTTGCGTGAGTTGCGTCGCGGCAATCGATCCGATCGGCGCCAGGGCCTGCATCCGCGCCGCGAGGCCGGTGGAATGGCCGATCGGCGTGTATTCAGCGTGAGCCTCGCCAGTTGTAATGGAGCGTACGATTACCTCGCCGGTGTTGACGCCAACCCGGACCTGAAGCGGCAGTTTGCCCTCGACCCGCCGCCGATCCGAGTAGCGCTTCAGATCCTCCTGCATTCGCAGGGCAGCGTAGAGCGCGCGCTGCGGATGATCTTCATAAGCGAGCGGCGCCCCGAACAGCGCGAAGATGCCGTCGCCGGTCGACTGCACGATATAGCCATCGTAGCGGCGCACCGCCTCAATCATGAGTTTGAGCGCCGGGTCTATAATCGCTCTCGCCTCCTCCGGGTCGAGGTCCTCCATCAGCTCCATCGAGCCCTTGATGTCGGCGAACAAAGCGGTGACCGTCTTGCGCTCGCCGTCGGCGATAGTGGAAGTGTCCGTCTGCTCGGCTGTGACCGGAATGTCAGGCGCGTTCCAGGAGAACGCTGGTGATTGTGCGTTGGCGTTCTTGGCCGAGAGCGCGGCCCCGCAATCGCCGCAGAATCGCTTCACAGGCGGATTGTCCGCGCCGCATTTGGGACAACGGTTCGCCAACTGTGCGCCGCAATCGCCGCAGAATTTCTTACCGGCCAGGTTTTCGCTCCCGCACTTCGAACAGCGCATCGGCTCACCAGCCCGTCAAAGCGATTCGCACCTCCTTTATCACCAGACGCCGATGGGAACTACCGCGCCGCACAGGCGTGCGTAATTAGCGCCGTCGTGGAACGCCACGGTCACGGACAACCGCCCTACCCTGCCAGTTTCTCCTGATCCAGACGTTATCGGCCGTTCTTAAACTGATGCTTGAGATGGAGAATGTCGACGCCGCACATAACCATGGGTTATGATGACGGAGAGGCGCTAGCGACTACCGCATGTCCCGGCGAACTTGTCCACGGTCGATTCACCACGCAACGGCCACCCCGCTGCGCCTCGCCAAAGAAACGCCGTACCGTTTCAGCGGGGCTCGCACCCGAGACAAATGGTGAGACTAAGAGTCGTGGCCGGGACAGAGACGATTTTCTCCAAGAAAAATGTCGCTTCAGGTGAACAGGCTCACCACCAACGGCGCAGATGTCCGCGCGGCCGAAGGGTCCTGCGCGGGGGGGGCGTCAAATTCCGGGTGAAACCAAGCTCGTTATCGACTCGATCAGGAGCTCGCGTTACAAGCTGGCGTTGTTCGCCAACCTTGGCACGCGTGCCCCACAAACCCTACTTCGATTTTTTCGATTTCTTCGCGATAACGGCGGTCTCGGCCACGCTTTCGTTCTGCACCAGCGCTTCGAGCTCAGGGAGGGAGAGTTGCAGAATTTCAATTGCCTGCTGCAACTGCGGCGTCATCACGAGCTGCTGCAGCAGTCTGAGCATGTCCCAGTTTTACTTCGAGAGCCATCCGTACTGTCCGTGCTTTACTTCACATGATTGGTCAACAGTTCATTATCGCGAGTTTTGGACGCATGAGGGAAGATCATCGCCTTGGTTCGACGATCCCGAATTCCATCTCGGGCGGCAAGATTCGCAGTCCGCCGGAGGAGCAATATCTTCGACAGGTATTGCGTGGCTTCGAGGTCCTCGGCCAGAGTGGCGGCACGTTTTGAACTGACGGTAGGAGACCATTGCCGGTGACGCTACGGCCATAAACTATAATTTATGGCCATGGGCCGGACGAGCATCAAAACCCCGCAAAATCAGGGTTTTCGACAGACCATTTCAGAAGGGGTTTTTGGCCAGGAGGGATCGTGAGGGTCGGACTGTCACTAAAAGAGACTCAACAAGAGCGCGATTGCACACCACGCACTATCGGACTGATTTCACGCTGATCACCTTCTTGGCCTTCCTGACGGCCGCCGCCGCAGTAGCGCCGCCAGGCGTGGCCGGAATCTAGACGGGAACCCTACAGGCCGGATGTCCCCGCGC
>WNEY01006363.1_pt1 | contig 16870 bp, 14 predicted proteins | sample 5400531 | NCBI WGS metagenome assembly WNEY01 (sample SAMN13153338, study PRJNA577476) | soil metagenome | isolation source: 200 cm saprolite under Douglas fir tree site 1 | place: USA:California | collected 2015-04-18
ACATCGCGATGTCCGCGGCGACGCTGATGTCCGACAAGGCGACCGTCAAGGTTTGCGCCAACCCTGACTGCAGCTGGATGTTCACAGACGAGAGCAAACCGAAAACGCGGCGGTGGTGCAACGTGTCGGTCTGCGGCAGTCTGGTGAATGTGCGGCACCACCGCGCGGCCCGCCATGATTGAGCCCACGGTGGAGGTTCGGTTCGACGGTCACTGTTTCGGATGTGGTCCGCTCAATGAGGACGGCCTGCGATTGAAGTTCGTGCCTGGCCCGGACGGATCGGTGGCGGAGTTCGTCGTCCCGGATCGGTTTCAAAGCTGGTCTGGAATGGCGCACGGCGGCATCACTTCCCTGCTTCTCGACGAGGCGGTGGGCTGGGCAGCGTGGCACGCCGGCCATCCGGGCGTGACGGGCCGCCTGCAGGTGAGCTTTAGGCGGCCACTGAAGCTGGGGGAGCGAGTGCGAGTGGTTGGCAAGGTCGAGAATGTACGGCGATCGCTCGTCTACGCGTCGGCGTACGTGGACAGCCTCGACGATGGATCGCGCATTGCGGACGCTACCGCCACGCTGATGATGGCCGACACTAAGATGGAGACGGGTGCTTCGTAGAACGTCGGTTCGCTGGTGACACCCTGAGGGCTGCGACCAGCCCAATCAACTCGGGAGGCTACGAATGAATTCGATTCGCAAGCTGGTTCCGTTGGGTATCGCTTCGACGGTTGTGGTTGTCGTTGCGGCGTTTGTTGTGGCGCCGGCGACGGCGTTGGCACATTGGACGCCTCAACCGGAACCCACCCAGGTAGGCACTGCCAGTTTCGTATTGGCTCTTCCGGCGCCATCGGCGGCATGCGTCGCCGCGCGGCAAGCGATCGGGTCAGCGCGGGCCGCTGACCGAATCGAGGATCTGAACGAGAACGCAGCTAATGATGCGACCGAAGATCAGACCGAGAAGGCGGACCTCAAGGTGCTCTGGACCAATCTCGCGAGTGCGTGCTGGGGCGCGGCCGTGACCAAGCCAGCGGCAGTTTCGCCGCCCTCATCGGGATGCATTGCGGCGAGGACCGCACTGCAGAACGCGCTGATCGCGGAAAAGGCACATGAGGCAGCGGAAGCGAACTCAGGCACCGAGCACACTGCCGCCGACTGGCAAGAGGACCAGGCCGATTTCGCGGCCTTCAAACCGCTCTGGCAAGCAGCCGCGTCAGCCTGCGGGTTCTCGTTCACTCACTGGTAGGCGATTCCTGAGGGAGGTCCGGCCGTCGAGGACCTCCCCTCCCCACCTAGAATCGCGATGGATCAATCGCGGGGTTTGGCGCACCTGCTGTCAGCGTCTGAAGTAGGGCCCCGATAGAATCACTCTCGCGTCGGGGGCTGGCGCAGTTTGGCAGCGCGCACGGTTCGGGACCGTGAGGCCGAGGGTTCAAATCCCTCGCCCCCGACCACCCTCTCCCCCCGTGGAGACGATCACTGATGCTCTCCGGGGCATCGTCGCGGGAATCGCCTGCACCCAGTTGTGCACCCAATACGTACGCCACCGCACCGCCCCGTCTGGCCCGGGCATGGACAGCGGCTCGCTGGACCTTGCCAAAAGGCAGCCAACTGGCTCGGTCCGGCGTATGATGCATTTGGGCAACATTGGCCCCCCTAATGAGTAATGCCAAGAACATTCAATCCGGGCGGGGCAGGCCATCGGGCAGCAAGAACCGGAACTACCCGCCGTTGAAACTGGCGGACGCCCTGAAGGTGGCCCAGACGGTCGAGGACGAATCGTCCGGCCTGGCGACCAGCCGCCTGACTCTCGCCAAGCTGCTCGACATATCGCCCGCCTCAAGCAATTTCAGCAACCTGGTTGCCTCGTCTCGCATGTACGGGCTCACGACCGGCGGCATCAACGCCTCGGAGTTCAGCCTTACCACGCTGGGTAAGGAGGCGACTGGGGCAGATGAGGTAGCGCGCCTCGCCGCCTACAGGAAAGCGGTCGTGAATATCGCGCCCTATCGGGCATTCTTCCACGCCTTCAACAACAAGAAGGTGCCGAGTGCGATGCCCTTCACGGACTTCCTGGTGAAGAGCGCCGATGTACAGCAGGATCGCGCGGAGGAGGCTATGGGGCTCATCCTTGCCGATGCTGAAAAAGCGGGGTTGGTGCGCCTAATGAAAGGCGGCGCGCCGTGGATAGACCTCGCGGGGACGCCGACCACCCCTGACGAGAAGGACGCCGAGCCGGATGCTCGGGTGAATGGGGCCGGTGAGAACGGTAGCCGCGCCGAGCCGGAGCCTGTCATCGTCGTAACGCCGATACCGACACCGCCAACGGCGCAGACCGGCAAGCCTAAGAAGGTGTTCATCGCGCACGGTAAGAATCGCGTCCCCCTCGAGCAACTCAAGAAAGCGCTCGACACCTTTAAGGTCAGCTACGCGGTTGCCGTGGATGAGGCCAACCAGGGACGACCGATCAGCAAGAAGGTGGCGAGCCTGATGCGTGACGAGTGCTCATCGGGGATCTTCATCTTCACGGCAGATGAACAGTTCTCCCGAGAAGCGAAGAGCGGAGACCCCGAAGAGGTGTGGCGTCCGAGCGAGAACGTTGTCTACGAACTAGGCGCGGCGTCGATGCTCTACGAGAACCGAATCGTCATCTTCAAAGAAAAGGGCCTGACATTCCCGACTGACTTTTCGGACCTGGGATTCATCGAGTTTGAGAAGGACCAGCTCGTAGCCGAACTCGGTGCACTGTTCAAGGAGCTGGTAGAGCTGGACATTCTGGAGGTGCGGGCCAAGGGCTGAGGCTGGCTATGTCAACGCAAGAGCAACGGTTCGGGCTGGCGTCGGTGCTTGTTGGTATTGGACTTGCGGTCGTCTTCGCCGCTGGTCCCGCGCTCCGCATCGCCTTGCCGCGACCCGCGATCGTAGTCGCATTCGCTCTCGCGACATTGCTTGTGGTGATCGGCGTCGGCTTGCTTATGTACCCGGCGTGGAGGCGCGGGCGCAGGTGGTTGGCCGGTCGTGGAGAACCGAGGCTCGACGTCGAACCACCGGTGGGCCAAGCCAAGACCTGCGGCTGTTTGTTACAAACCGCGGACCCAAGACAGAGTTTCACGCACGAGCAACGGTGGTCGCCTCGCGCAACTACCCGAATCAGCTCCGTAAGGGTTCATACGTGCTTCTGTGGCTTGGACCGGGCACCAGCACCGTCACTCTCGATACCGGCCAAAGCGACTCCCTGTTGATGGCTCGCTTCCAGGAGCATGACCTCCGCGACGCGAGAATGGGGCAAGCTCAGGTCATCGAATGCAACGGTGCGCAAGAAGGGCTGTGGGACGGCTTCCGCTGGATCTTCCAGCGGGATGACGCGTTGCCTGAATTCGACATCGATGTGACGATCGTTGGCAGCGGTCTATCGCGGCTCTTCAGCCGTCGTTACACATTGCGACCAGCCGCTTGGATCGGACCCCTCGAATTGATCGAACGGCCATGCGCCGCTGTCGCATAGTGGACCGCGTTGCTGTAGGCTCCGAGGCACGGAAGACACGCTAGCTGGGAGTTGGCTTCGTAAAATTTCCACAGCGTTAAGGCCGCCCGTAGGCTTGGAACTCCAGTGCGGATGTATTGGCCGGCACGCGCGGTGGTGACATAAGGCTCCGTTTCGGTGATCAAGGCCAGCGCAGGGTGTGACGGCCGACGCTCCGCGCGGTAGCTGCCTCTCCACGACCAGGATCGGTTCGCGGCCGCGTAGACTTGGCTGGCATTGCCAGTCCAGCCCCGCAGCTTCATGACACCCCTATCGCGGCGGCAAAAGCGTTCGTGCATGCCGGCCGCCGCGGCGCGAGGGGTCTAAGAGCGCTTGGCTGGAGCGGCGCGGCGTTGCTCATTACCGCCGCCGCGCTATTGGTCCTGGCTGTAAGCAGAAATCGTGAGCAGGACCTCGTGGCCGTCGGTCTCGATACTGCACCTATTGACGATGAGAAACCAGACTCCGCCGAGGATGCAGCGGTTGCCAAAGCGCGCACTGAGCAAAGCATCCAATGGGAGCGAGAGCGCCAGGACCTTAGTCGAGAAGGCGGGCGCCGCTGACAGATCGTCCGGCCTGGCGCGTCGATATCAAACCGTCAGCGTTGAAGGCCCTTCAACGAGCGCCGGACTCTGATCGAGATCACTTGATAGCCGCGATAGACCGCATGCCCGTTGGTTGGCTTCAAGACGCGCGCAAGCTTGCAGGTACCGAGAACGAGTACCGCTTGAGGGTGGGTCGTTGGCGCATTCGATTCACGGCAAGCAAGGCAATCAGAACGCTTACTATCGAGGCCATTCTGTAGCGCAAAGAGGCGTACCGGCAGTAGGGGAATTGCAGTTTTCCTAGCCGATGCTGTCGATAAGAGATAGCTATCTGTATCTCTCGATAACTACCTTGACTGGCAGTTTCTACCCACGCCAAAGGAAGCCCAGCAGATAGATCAAAGCGACGAAACTGAGTACGACGCTCACAGCAATTACGACCCATCGCCGGGCCTAGCCGGCCCCGATGCCGTCCTCGAGGAGGGGTGAATCGGTTTGCCCGCGCTAACAGGTAGTCGTTTATGTAGTAATCCACGGCACCGAATACGTGCCCAAAGGGGTCGAAGTCACCTTGCGGGAAAGGAACTCAAAACCCTCGAAACCGGCCTCGATGGACGAGACAGATTAGATTTCGGGACCGTGAGGCCCCGGGGTCAAATCCCGGGCCCCCGACCAAAATCTGAATTCAAAGTCATCCTACTGGCTAACGTAACAAGCCCGCTGTACTACCGCAGTAGTTCTGCCGTAGTTTGGGGACGCATTCATGCCTACTCCAACGCTGGCGTTGTTGGTGGGAAGGGACGGATTCCATCCCGACCTCAATCCGAGGGAGGCCGGAAGGCTTATCGGCTGATCCTCAACTAGCCGCACTAGCCGACAATATTGATGTCCCCCGATGGCGCCTATCGTTTCCCGTTACCCCGGGGTCCCTATTCATCGATCGCGTCATGGTAGGCAGCCAGCTTCCGCTGCTCTCCACTGACGGCAATTTGCGCGTCGGGGGGCATTCCCCCGATACAGACGATGTCCAGGTGAGTGATGGCAGGGGCGTTATGGCCATCTTTCAACTGCTGTGCCCCGCGACCGATAGGAGCTCAATCTGTCTGAACCCACCAAGAAACATGGGAACGAGCACGTCCTACTAGTGGAGCTGTCAGCCCAGACCTGGCGCATTGATTTTGCCTTTCACGTTTGCGAGCGTGCCGGCCTTGGCGGCCAGGATTGCTTGAACGTATGAGGAACGGTGCGCAGCGGCTGCCTGCGCCAGGAGGCGCGGGGCGTCGGGGAGAGGTGACGTGGCAAGGGAGATGACGAGCTCGACGACCTTCTCTGGAGCGGGCGTGTCTATAGGCACCCAGGGTGGAATGAATCTGTTCGCCTGTTTGTAAGTATCCGAGATCGTGGCAAAGAATCTTTCTGCCGCTGCTGTGCACTGGTTCACATAGTCGTAGTAGTCGGCCTCGTACTCAATAGCACTGCCTTCGAAAGCGACATAGATAGTTGCCTCCTCAACCACGTTGAGCGGGTCGGTCGCTTTGCACTTGAGTGAGAACGAGTAGTTACCATCGGCGGGGTGGTTCTTGATGGTGATCGTCCCGTTCCCTACCGCAAAGTCGATATGCACGTCTTGTGTCAGATTGCTTCCCCCCAAGTCGATCGGCATGGGGTAGTACGTCGACGTTGTAAACGTAACCGTTCCGCTGCTCCCCATGAGCGGCACACTCTGGGCGACAACAATTGACCAGTCGAGTTTTAGGGGTTCGCCTAGTAGCTTGGGTATTGCCTTGTATGTTCCGGACTGCTGCTGCGCGAGCTCGGTGTAGTCGAAGTCCTTCGGTGCGCAAAACGGAGGCAGGCCCCAGCTGACGACGCCACTCGACACAGGCGTTGCTGATGTCGTTGCAACAGATCCATCGAGTGTGAGGTCGGGCGATCCGCCAGCCGGCACGAACATAGGGATGACGCCCTCGAGCGTGAGCCCCTCTGGTGTCACGACCACCGTGTCGAAGCTGACGACTCCAAAACCACCGAGCTGGGTTGGGGAAACAACCCCAACCATTCCATCCAAAGCATCCTGCGCGTAACCGTCCGCAACCGACTGCACGATCGCATTAGCGATTCCAAGATCGACCAAGGCCTCGACGCCGATCGCGATCCCACCGATCGGGCCGCAGTACCAGTCAATGTCGGGTTCGACCTGTGGCTCGTCCATCTGGAGGTTGGGTGTAAGAGTCGTTCCGCTGACAGCGAAGGTGATCTCGCCGTGGAACGATCCCGAGAACTCTACGCAGAAGCGAGATCCACTGAAAATGCCGTCCATATTTACGTGACCGAAGTCGAACGTGTCGATGAGGAAGTTCAGGGTTACGTCGTTCTTGTCGACGCCGAGCGAGGTGCCGCATGTGAAGGGGAGGCTCCCGACGTCAGTTCCGACAGAGCCGGCGACTGCGGGGCAGAACTGCAGCGTATGAAAGGCGCCTGGCGAGATGCTGACGGCGACATCGTGTGGCGGCGCGATCGCCGTGACGCTCTTTTGCGTGTGATCACCATTACCTGTGTTGGCAAGCAGAAGGATGCCGAAGAAGCCGAGCGCCTGCTTCGCCGGGTCGGTGTTTCCAATACAGTGCGCTTCCAGCTGTACGAACTGGAGCGGGTTGATGGATCCGTTCACACCCGGGATCACGCGGAAGGCGACAGGGCTGAACCGATAAAAGCCGATGCTGGTCAAGAAGGAGGCGACTGCTTGCTGAGAGAGAGTCTTGAACTGGCTGACCGTAATTCCGCTCCCAAACAGGCCCGCGGCGATCTTGCTGTTCGGTGTTGTGTAGTTGAGAGTGACGCTTGCAGAGCCGAAGTTGAGCGCGAATTCCCACTTCGTGGCGTCTGACGGAGCAGCGACCAGCCCCACCTGTGGTTTCACGACGACACTACCAGCCAAGCCGGATACGGCGATTAGCGGTGATTCACCGATCACCGAACTGTCGTGGAATCCAAGCGTGATGGCCATCCGGTCGTCACTCGTGAGTGCTATGTCGATGGCGTTGACGATGATGTGTGCGGAGGCGCTCGCGCTCGGGATCGGTAAGGTGAACTCGAACGGTGGGTTCGCCGGCTTGCCCTGAATCACGAAAGCAGTCTTGGTCAGATTGAGGAGAGCGTTCCTCGAGATCTCACTCACGAAGTCGAAATCGGCCATCAGACTCATGGCGCACGCCTATCGGTCGGTTGCAGACTCCGAATCCGGAATCGCAGCGATTGCCGCTGCTTGGTGCGGGTTAACGCTTCGTACGACGTTGCCGATACCGAGCGAAGCCCTGGATTGTGCGTCACTATCTCCTCGCGGGCCGTAGGTGTCACCGTGACGCCAACGTCCGCGAGGAGTCGAAATGGCTCGAGGAGAAAGCGGTGCGGTCCGTTGACGGCATGGTTGATGCGCCCGACGATGTCCTCTTCCAGTTGAAGCAGGTCGTCGTATGAGTCGACGACGATCAGCTTCGTCGAAATCCCGTCGGCCGGAACGTCCACGGCAATCCTCAGGAACGTCGTCTCTGTGTCAAGTTTCCAGCGGGCGCCACCCTCTGGGTTCGTCAGGAGGTCACTCTCGCGCAAGACCCGAATCTCGAGTGATGCACCTGTCCTATCACGGCCGAACACCTCATCGACGCGTTCACCGGACAGTTCAAAGCGAAATGTGCCTCTGACGTCGAGTGCGGTTGCCACCACAGGCGTCCGGACCCTTCGGCGGTAAAGCTCTACCCGGCCATCACGAAGAATCCGGCCAGTCTTACGGTCGACCACCTGGCCGATAAGGAGGAACGACTTCATTGCTGCGCCCTCGTGCTGTGGATTGTTGGTTGCGCCCTCTACGCCGGATGGTCGGCGATCCGGTACGCCGCGATGCCGTCGTTTGCCAACCGGCGTCCCTCCCACACCGACAGCTCGACGCTGCCGGAGCTCGTGCGGGTCGTCAGCATCAGCCCCGAATGACCGAGCGATGCGACGCGTACATCGGCCACAGAAGTGACTCCGGTCGGTAAGAAGCCCTCTGGCACGGGGTTGCCCTGCTGATCGATTCGGTAGAACCGCATGTAAGCGACGTCGCCGGCGCGATACGCGGTGGCGTAGTAGATCGGCGCTGAACCTTCGCCGGCCGCTGCGTCGACGGCCACTGGTGCGATCGAAAGGCTGGTGTGGTTTCCTGGCTCTACAAGCGATCCGAGCTGAGTGATTCTGCCCGTCTGTTGGTCGACAGCCCACGTCTGATGCACGGTGTTGCCTGCCGAGTCCTGGGCAGCAGTGATTGCGCTATGGCCGTTGAGCGGGTCCGTGTGGTCGGGGCCCGCGACTGCGGCTTCGCTATAGACGCGGGACGAGTCCTGGTGCGTGTCGAGGAGGGTGAGCCCAGGCCCGCCGTTCTCGGCCGCCCAGGATTTCAAGACGAGGGCGCCGTCTGGGTTGACGACGACGGAGACGAATTTGTCATTGGCGACTGGCTGGAATGCCATCGTGGCGGCTGGCCCCAGCTTGATGCCCGTTGAGAGCATCGTCAGGCTGCCGTCGGGCGCCAGCGACCAACGTGAGAGCTCGACCTGCGCGCCATGACGGAAAGCGAGGATCACAGAGTCTCCGAGGTGCGTGAGTTCGACAGCTCTCGGTGGCCCCTGGCCGTCGCCGTTACCGGGGGGGATTGTGGAGTCAGGCAACGAGGCCTCACTGAGCTTGGCGATCGCCGAGCCATCGACGTCGGGCGCCCAGGCGATTAGCTTCGCTGGTCCTCCCGACTCGAGGACGGCGCTGACCGCGCGGTTGGAGGAAACGCAGTCGAAACTGTCTTGGGTTTGCGCCGCCGCGAGGGGGACGCTCGTGCCGCGCAGGTTGGGGTGGAAGATGGTCGCAAATGCGTAGTTGAAGAGCCCGGTCTCCTCCGCCCATGGTTGTCCTTGCATGAACGCGACGACGACCCGGCGGCCAAGTCGCTTCCCGCTCATAACCATGCAACCCTTTGTTGGGCCCCCGCTGCAGTTCGTAGTGCCGCCGCCCTTGGCGCCTTCGTAGCCCGGGAAGGGATTGAAGAACGGGAACGAGAACGAGTAGGTCTTGGTCCCGCCACCCGGCGCCTGCGTGGTTGCATTCCAGGTGCCGATAAAGCCGACCACCTCGCGGAAAAACGGGTCGTCGATAGCGTGGTTCATGAGCTTCGCGAGCTCTCGTGCGGTCGTGAAGTGATTTGGGTCGTCAAAGCCGTTTGGGGAGATGAAATGGGTGTTGACGAGTCCCTCCGCGGCGGCTTCCTGGTTCATGAGATTCACAAAGTCAGGCACCCCGGCTGACGGGCCAAAATAGGCACGCGCGACGTACTCAGCGATTTCCCACGCCGCGTTGTTGCCGGACTGGTACATCATTCCGCGGATCAGGTCGGCGAGGCGAACGACCTCTCCCTCCTGGAGCGGAACGCCGTTGACGTCTTGCATTCTGCTTTGGAGCAGCAGCATGGGAATGGCCACAAGCGCGTCGATCGTGACCTGGTCGTCAAGGTGCACGACGCCCTGATTGACGGCTTGCGCAGTCAGAAACAGGGTCATGATCTTGGTGGTGCTGGCCTGGGCGGTCCGCTCGTCGGGTGCGACTGCGAGTACAGTGCCGTGCACGGTGTCGAGGCCCCAGAGCGGGTCGCCCACGAATGCGTGAAGCGCAGTCAGCGTTGGCAGCTCGATATGTGCCGCAGCCGGACGGACAGGGGTTAAGGCTGTGAGCACTGCGAGAAGAACGGCGAAAGGAACGGCGATGTTCAAGCGGCGGTTGCTCATGGTTCCTCCTTGGATCGATTGCCGCACCGCCGTGATCGCGGCAGTTGTACCCATCTCAGCTCCTCGTTCCACTCGCATCCAAGACATCCAGCACGCGGTCGAAGCGGATGCCGGAAGCTGCCAAAAGCTCGCGTACGAACTCGGTCGACGGGGCCGCGCACCAGGTAAACAGCGTCTCATCGTCGGGGATCAGGGTCGCCCCGAGAACTCGCGTCCGTCCATCTCTGGCCCCGCTCGAGACAGCGCCAGCGATGCGCTCGGCCTGGGCAGACGCCAACTTCACATTGACCCCCGGCCAGAGTTGTTCGATGACGCACGTCGGGCCTGTGCCGCGAAAGCCCACAGCCAGACGATGGCGCAGAGGGTCCGCGGACGATAGCGGTGTCTACTGGCTTTTGAAGGCGCTCATCCGCGAGCCGAGCTCTGCGCGTGACCGAATTCCGAGCTTTCCGTAAATCCGCAGGATCACCCCGTCCACACTTTTCGGGCTGAGGAAGAGCGTGGACGCGATCTCGCGGTTGGTCCGACCCTGGGCTGCGAGGCGTGCGACAGCTGACTCGGTGCCGGTAAGGTCATGACTCGCCGGCGGCCGCAGGCCGATCCGTTCGAGCTCACTGCGGGCGCGGGCTGCCCACAATTGCGCTCCCAGCTGCTCGAAGACGTCAAGTGCCGCGTGCAGCGCGTCCTTGGCGGCGCGCTTCTCTCGGCGGCGTCGATGAATGCGACCCTGCTGCAGCAGCGTCCGACCCAGTTCGAGCGGCATGCCTAGGTTCCTGTGATGTTCGAGCGCCTCGTCCACTGCACGTACGGCTGCGTCGAGGTCGTTGTTCGCAGCGAAGACAAGGGCTCGGCAACGGGCGGCGGCCGCGAGAGCCCAGGTGCGATTGAGGTCGCGTGCGCGCGCCTCGAATGCTTCGAGGAGTGCAGTGGCCTGTTCCAGGTCGCCGATGCCGAGCAGCGCTTCGATCTCGTCGGGGACGAAGCGCACGGAGCCGGGCTCGCCGACGCCCATAGCGGCGACGGCGCCCGCTAGCGGGGCCATCCAGCTGTGCGCCGCTGCGGCGTCCCCGCGCGACAGCTCGAGGAAGCCGAGCGCATGCCGGCTCCAGACCAGCGCCGGTTGCATATCCGACGCTTCAGCGGCGCGGAGCGCGGCTCGGGCGTCGGCGTACGCCACTTCGACAGCGCCTGTGCATGCCGCGATCAGCGCCCGGGCGCAAAGCGTGAGCGCGTGGTCATGCGGGCTCCCAGTGAGCGTCGCTGCCTCAACGCCCCTCCCGGCATACTCGGCCGCCAGCGTCCAGTTGCCCGTCCAGCACTCGAGCTCGCTCAAACTCCAGAGAAGCGCGGGCAGGTCGGCCTCGGCTCCACGCTCGACTGCAGCGCGGTACTCGGCCACGAGCCGTACTCTGGCCAACTCGAACTGATCGCTCCACTTCTGTGCGATCGCAACCAGGACATTCGTGCGCAAAGCAACCGGCAGGTGATCGGAGGAGATGTCGTCGCGCACCTGTGCGACGAGATCCTGCCGCAACCCGCGACCGGCGAGGAACTCAATCAAAACCAGCGGCCCGATCGCATCGTTCATCAAGCGGCGGTCGCCGGCCTCGGTTGCACACCTTATCGCGGCGGTGGCGTGTGGACGGGCCTCCTGCACCCTTCCGGTGTTGACTAGGGTCAACGCGAGATCCAGCTCGATTGTTGCGTGAAGCTGGAGGTCGATCTGTGCGTCGGCTTCGGCGTCCTTGAGCGCCTCGCTGAATGTGGCGACCGCGGCGGCGAGACTCGCACCGTGCCTCAACACCCAGCCGAGCCACCAACGTGCGCGCGCGCGTTCGTTTCCGGGTGGAGCCTCGGCCACAACCATCTCGAGCAGCACCCTTGCGCGCTGATCTTCGCCCGCGCGAAAGTGGTATTCGGCGGCCTGGATGCGCCGCCGCCGCAGGTCAGCTCCGTCAGCGCTGCCCGCGAGGGCGAGGCCGCAATCGGCTAGCTCGCTGGCGACCTCCGAAGCGCCACGGAGCCAGGCACTTCGAGCGCCGGCGTCGATGTCGGGTAGATCGGCAAGGGTCGCCCCGCCACGAGTGAGGTGGATCGCACGATCCTCGTCGCCGGTCGCGAGCTCGGCGAGGCGCCGGTGCAAATGGCCGCGTTCCAGCGGCCAGTCCATGGCCCCGATCAGCGAGCCCAGCATGGGATGGGTGAAACGGAGCCGGCCGCCGCCTTCGACCTGCGCGATCCCTGCGTGCAAAGCGGCGTCGAGGCCTTTCTTGGCAGCCGCAACGCCTGCCGCCTTCCGGACTAGGTCGCGCGTCGGCCGCCCGCTGGCGGCAACAACCGCAAGGGCACGACGTGCTGTCATCGGAAGCGCCGCCAGTCTTTCCGTCAGGGCCTGGGCCAGGTCGTCGGGAACCGGCAATTGGTCCCCAAGGTTGGGGGTCTTTCCCGAGCGGACGATTGCCCGTGTGATCTCAAGGGCGAAAAAGGGGTTACCGCGGGAGGCTTGATGGAGCCGAACAAGGAGTGGCCGCGGTAGTGCAAGTTCGAAGCGCTCGAGGACAATGCGGTGGAGTGTCGCAAGGCTTACTGGTCCAACCACGACTTGGTGGTAGTGATCGTCAGGCCAGCCGAGGTCGGCACCGGGAACTTCGACGCTTGTGCCCCGGCGCACAGTTAGGAGGATGCCTACCTTCTCAACCCGCAGCCGTCGGATCGCGAAGATCAGGACGCGTGCCGAAGGCGGGTCCACCCACTGCCAGTCGTCGATCGCGAGCAACAGCGGCGTCGTCGCAAGCGATCGGAGGAGTAGAAAAGTTCCCATCGACACCGCGCGCGGGTCGGCGGGCCGCCCAAGCGGATCGGCGCGCAGGAGCGCGACCTCGAGCGCTTGACGCTGGGGTCCGGGAAGGCTCCGGAACTCACCGTCGCCGATCTCAGCAAGGAGATCGCCGAGGGCCGAATGCGCGAACTTTGCCTCGGGCTCTGCCGGGCGTGAGACGAGCACAGTCTTGACGCGCGACTCCGCCAGCGTCGTGGCTCCCTGCCACAGCGCAGTCTTGCCGATCCCCGGCTCGCCCTCAAAGACCAGCAGAGCCGGTCCGTGATCCAACGACCCCAGGAACGATTCAATAAGAGCGAGCTCGCGCTCGCGCCCCCACAATGGCGCCATCCTGCGCCCCGAGCGATCATAGTCCTCGCGACGGGGATCGGCCAAGACGTTACGTCTTTACTGAACTGAGGCTAGTGGTCAAAGGTCATCGCGCCTGGAAGCGGAGCAAGACGAGCGCGATGAGGCTAGCCTATTACCGCCCTCAATGGTGCTTGTGGTCGCGATTCATGATGCACCGGCCAGCGGAGAAGGGTAGCCGATGGCCGGCTCGGCCCCTCTCGTGCATCGATTGTTATGTAGTAGTTCATGTAGTAATCCGGGCGAGCTTGGTGGCTGAAATCGAGTGGACTTCGCCCGGTGAGTGCTCGAATTGAACGCAAAACCGGCGAAATCGGTCTCGGTGGACGAGACCGCCTAGATTTCGGGACCTTGAGGCCCCGGGTTCAAATCCCGGGCCCCCGACCAAAATCCGAATACGATTCCGGGTCACAACTGGTGCACAAGCGGGGGACCCGAATCACAGCCGGATCAGACTTCGGCGCTAAGGTGAAGTCGCACGACCACGAACCCCCGCAGCCGTTCACGCTCGAGAGACTTTGCAAGCGGCCGGCCGTCGGATCCAGGGCGGATGCCGGTAAAGACCGCGATGGCTGGGTTTATGGCAAGCATTCGACCCAGCACTGCCGACAGGGCCACCGGTTCTCGTATCACTTCGGGAGTTACCACGTGCCACGTCCCTTGCAAGCGCACCCTTGCGGTGCCGCTCGTCAGGTTTTTCCACCAAGCACCCCCTGCTGGCACGAGTAGGTTTGTGCCCTCGCGCACGTAGCTGACGGGAGTTGTATATGAGCGCCCGGTCCGCCGGCCGGTGAACGACAGAAGCAGCAATCGACCGCTCATCATCCGGTGCGCTCTGCTGCCGAGAACCAACCGCATAATGGGATTGAAGTAACGCACTACGCTTTGCAGGACACGGCTCACGACTTCGGACATGTTGTTCATCACAGGCTTCATGCTTCGATTGAGTTATGAGCGTCCTATGAAGGAGCGGCGGAGAAGGCGCGGAGATTGAGCGCGCTCGACGAGGTTCTTCCGTCCTATCGCTTTCGCGAGCGCCACGAAAGGACCATCGCCGCGTCACCGGATGTGGTCTGGAGCGCGCTGCTCGCCATCACGACTCAAGACCTACCGCTGAGCAGTCTGTTGATGGGGATTCGCGGCCTTCCCCTCTCGGATATCAGGTCGGAGCAGGCTGAGCGCTATCGCCAGGCGGCCATCGCCACCTTCCGCCTACGAAGAGAACGAGGCGGCAGCACCTAGCTCTTCAGCCTCCGTCCGGCATTGACAAGTGCAACTGGACGGTGGGCCACAAGCGGCTCGTTGGGTGATCAGGTACGGGGCAGGTGCCACGAGGTGACTCTTCGATTACTCAACCGGAATGGTCCTCTCTGCCCCGCTTTTGGCGGAGCCGTTGACATCAGGCAGTAACAGAGGCCTGGGAACCTGAGCGGTGCCGCGATACCTCGCGGTAATGGAAAAACAGAGAGGAGTCATGACTATGAAGCTCGTCCGCCTCGCGACCATAACGGCGTCCATCGTCAGTGTATTGGCGTTCGTACAACCAGCCTCTGCGAACGCAGTGACCGCAAACTCAGGCTTCTACGACCACCAGATCATCCAGTACCAGGCCACTGCAGAAGTCACCTCGTCGCCTCACGCGGCCCAGTTGATCAGCAAGGGCAACATCGTCTTTCACATCGTCGACGCCAGTGGCAACATTCCGGCCGTGCAGGTTGCACGCCTTCACACCGCCTTGCCCAACGACCCCACAGGCGGCAACGTGCTCAACTTCATTCCAACCGAGATCGGCTATTCAGGCGGTGCCTGGAACCTGCAGATCTTCCACTGGAACGCCGGAGTGACTCCAGTGGAGCTGAGTAAAGACGACGACATCTTCGCTGCCGTCACGGCGGGGCAGGGGAACCTCGAGGTAACGTCGACCCTGGTGCGCTGCCCGGTGATCGACTTCGCGGCCCTGCGCTAATAGTCTGAGAAAATTGAGAAGACGCCCTTCTTCTGGTTCAGCAAAATGTCGTTTGGGCGGAGGCCACTGCCTCCGCCACGTTTTTCTTGACGATGAGGTCCGCATGATCGCGCCAGGAGGCTGACTCGATGCGACTCTCACGGTTGCTCCGCAGCGTTAGAGGGCGGATTGCGCTCGCCTCGCTGGCGGCGTCAGGGCTCGCGCTCGGTGTCGAGGCGGTCGGCGTCCAAGTCGTGGGCGCCGCTACGTTTCAACGCTTGATGGTCGAGCACGGCGCCACTGCCGAGCTGGCTCACGCCATGTTCGACGAATCTGTGACGAGAGTCGTGATCGTCACGACACTGCTGGCCTTGCTGGTTTCCTTGGGTATGGCGATCGTGCTGGCCCAGGCTGTGACGCGGCCCCTGGACGGGGTCGCCCGTGCCGCCCGCCGCTTGGCCGAAGGGAACTATGGAGTCAGGGTGGAGCGACCCGCCGCCCCCGAGTTGGCGTCCCTCGCCGACTCGTTCAACCAGATGGCGGCGGGACTGGAGGATCAGGAGCGGCTGCGACGCGACCTCATCAGCAACTTCGCGCACGAGCTGCGGACTCCGCTGACAAATCTGAAGGGATACCTGCGGGCGCTTCGAGACGGGGTCATGCCGACCAGCACGGAGGTCTTCGCCTCACTCGACCAGGAGGTGGATCGCCTCTACAGGCTTTCGCTGTCACTGGACGAGCTCGGGACCGGCGGGTCACCCACGGCGCCCTCCGGACTCGGCACCATCGACCTCGGACAGGTCGTCGAAGCCGCATTGAAGCTCTCGTATCCGAGCTTTGACCGTCGCAGCATCGAAGTCGAGCTGACTTTGCCCCATGGGCTGCGCGTCTTGGCCAACCCGGACCACATCGCCCAGGTGTTGCTCAATCTGTTCCAGAACGCCGCCCGTTACACACCTGAAGGTGGCTCAGTGTCGATTCGCGCCGAGGTCGACGACAGGTCAGTCGTGGTCAGCGTCAGCAACAGCGGTGAGGGCATCCCGGCGGTCGACCTGCCCCACGTTTTCGAGCGCTTCTACCGTGTCGAGAAATCGCGCGACCGGTCTCGAGGCGGGGCGGGGATCGGCCTAGCGCTGGTCAAGCAGCTTGTCGAGGCGACGGGCGGTCGGGTTGGAGTCGAGTCGGGCCATGGTCTGACCAGGTTCTGGTTCAGCCTGCCAACCTGACCTGAGCGGGTCGAGCAGGGATCGGCTCATCGTGTCTGGGGTTTGGGGAGCGCTGCGGCTCGATAACCGACTCCACGTACCGTGCTGATGTAACGCGGCGCTTCGACATCGTCACCGAGCTTGGCCCTGATCCGTTTGATGGCGACATCAATCGCCCGACCCGTCACCTCTCCGCCCAGCCCGTAGACAGACTCCACAAGATGCTCGCGCGACAGCACCCTGCCGTTGGCCCGGATCAGAATGACGATCAGACGGAACTCGAGGTCACTCAAGGCGACGATGTGCCCAGCGCATAGGACTTCTCGTCTCTCGAGGTCGATCTGTAGGTCGCCGTGATGCAAGGCCTCGGTGGGCAGGTCACCCGGTGAGCTTCGACGCATGAGTGCGTTAACCCTGGCCACCAGCTCGGCGGGGCTGAAGGGCTTGGCCAAATAGTCATCCGCGCCTTCGACCAGCCCAGTGATGCGGTCGCTGACAGTTCCCCGCGCGGACATCATGAGAACGGGCAAATTGTTGCGCTCGTCCCTGAGGTGGCGGGCCAGAACCAAACCGTCCACGTGCGGCAGCATTACATCCAGCACTACCAGGTTCGGACGGTGCGCCTCGATCTTTCGCAGCGCGTCCTCTCCATCCACCGCTGTGACCACCG
>WNEY01002469.1_pt1 | contig 16868 bp, 13 predicted proteins | sample 5400531 | NCBI WGS metagenome assembly WNEY01 (sample SAMN13153338, study PRJNA577476) | soil metagenome | isolation source: 200 cm saprolite under Douglas fir tree site 1 | place: USA:California | collected 2015-04-18
CGCCGTGGCGTGGGCAGGCGAACGCCAGTTGATGACCGTCAGCGGGCCGCGCTCATTCTGACCAAGTGAGTGACTGGCGCCGGCGCTGCAGGAAGGCGTGTTGGCGGTGCGGGCGATGGCTGCGTCGTAGGCGATCGCCGCGTCGGCGTTTCGGCTGAGCCGCCGCAGCAGGTCGGCCCGGCTGGCCCTCGGCCGCGACCGGGTGGTCTCGCTGTCCGCCCTCGATCTGGCCGCCTTGGGCGACTCGTCGCTGGCCACCGCCCGGGCACACCATCGCCACCCATGTACTCAGGCTCTGCGTCTCAGGTCATCATGGACCTCGCCCTTGACGCGGTGTGGCGCAAATTGCCACCTATGGGTAGTCCATATCGTTGATCTGCCGGAGTTCTAGTCGGCCGAGTAGACGACGGAGGTAGCCCTAGCCGGGGCTGCCTTCCGATGAGGCCCAGGGGTCTATTTGCGGGCCTTGGCCCGCCGGGCGGCGGCGTCGGCCAATGCCGGAAGCTCCGATGTGGCCTGTAGGCCCGCGATGTCGGCGACGGGTACCCATTGCACGCTGCTGACTTCCGCCAGTTGCGCGGTAAGGTCGCCGCCCGATGCGCGGCACACGTACACCAGATCGATGTGGCGGTGGACGCCGACCGTGGAGTCGGTGACGTCCATCTCGATGATGGCCCACGGTGCCGGGTGGCTGCGGACTGCCGGATGGGCGAAGGCCGGCTCGCCGACGATGACGGCGCGGATTCCAGTCTCCTCGCGTACCTCGCGCAGCGCGGCCTGGGCGGGATCTTCGTCCGGGTCGATATGGCCGCCGGGGTAGGGCCACTGGCCGATCTTGTTGTGGTGCACGAGGAGCATGCGGTCGGCGTTGTCGAAGACGACGGCGGATGCGGTGTAGTGCCGGATGCCAGGCATGGACGGTGCCCTTCGGGGAAGGCCCGGATTCGGGCCGCGGCCCACTCTAGTGCCGCCTCCGGCAGACCCGGGTGAACCGGGAGCTGGAGCGTCGCCGCGCATATCGCCTCGGCGTTCGAGAAATGCTAGGAAATAGGCAGGCAAGTTATTTAGACCTGTAGCTCTGCCCACACCACCTTGCCGCCCCAGCCCGGCACAGCCTCCCAATTCCAGCGCTCGCACAACGCCTCAACCAGCATCAGACCCCGGCCGTGCTCGTCTGAGGTCACGGAGCGCACGGGCATCAACGAGGCAACGCTCTACCGACTCGAAGCCGCCAAGGCCCGGCCGCAGACGCGCACCCTTATGGCGTTGCTGGAGTTGTACGGCGTGACCGATGCTGATCACCGGGCCGAGATGCTCGCTCTTGCCCGCCAGTCCGACGAGCAAAGCTGGCTCCAGTCCTTCCCGAGTGAGCTGCCCGAGCCCTACACCACCTACATCAGCTTTGAAGGCGAAGCCCGCTCACTGCTTAACTACGAGTGCCTCTTTATCCCCGGCCTGCTCCAAACCGAGGACTACGCGAGAGCTGCCCTCCAGCGCGGCATGCCCACAGCCACCAAGGACGAGATCGCCCGCTTGGTCGAAGCCCGCATGAGCAGGCAGGCTGTCTTGACCAGGGAGCCGCCACTGAGACTTTGGGCCATCGTGGACGAGGCCGCACTGCACCGTCCGGTCGGTGGTACGTCAGTCATGAAGGCCCAGCTTGCACACCTGACACAAGCCGCCGAGTTGCCCCAGATCACACTGCAAGCCCTGCCCTATGCCGTTGGTGGTCATCCTGGCATGCCCGGATCGTTCGTGATCTTGCAATACGCGGATGCTGGGATCGGTGATGTCGTCTACATTGAGACCCAAGCGGGCGACCTGTTCCTGGAGAGCGACACCGACCTAAGCCGGTTTGGTGCCATCTTTGAGTATTTGCGTGCCCTGGCCCTGCCGCCAGACGAGTCGGTCGCGCTCATCCAAGGCGCTGCCCGCGACCTGTAGGTCGAGAGGAGGTGCGGGAACCATGACAGAGGACCTCTCCCGCGCCCAATGGAAGAAAAGCAGTTACTCCGGTAATTCTGGTAACTGCGTCGAGGTAGCCGAGCTGAGCACGGTAGTTGCCGTGCGGGATTCCAAAGAGCCTGACGGGCCGGTGCTAGTTATTGCTCGCAACGAGTGGCGGCAGTTTGTTCGGAGTGCAAAAAGTAAACATCTTCCGCCAGAGATGTAGCCGCTTGTTCTTTAGCAAATCCGGGGAACTGGACCGTGCTGCACCGTGCGGGTGGCCCGGCCCAGGTCGGAGACGCTCCGCAGGGCGCCTCAGCCGTTGGGCCAGCGCCCTGCGGATCCACCGGCCCGGCGCTGCCTCGGCGGGTCCCCGCAACACCGTCGGTCGTGTCGGCCGGGCGGCCCCAGCCGTCGCCCGGCCTCACGGTCCTGCGCCGCATCCTCGACGGCCTGAGAAAGCTATGAGGCCGCGACAACGCCAACCCGGGCTAGCCCCGGCTGGCGGCTATCGCCGCGGCCAGGCTGCTGCCGAGATCGGAGAGCAGCACCGCCGCGGCGTTACGGCCGGGTGCGCCGGAGACCGACCCGCCAGGGTAGGTGGTCGCGCCGGTCTGGTAGAGGCCGGGAATCGGCATCCGGTGACCGGCCCAGCTGGCCGCCGCGCGCGCGGCGCCGGCCGTCGCGGTGCCGGACGGAACCGGGCCGGCCTCGCCGCCATGGCAGGAGCCGTGCCAGTTGTGGGAGTTCATCCGCTCGAGGTCCAGCGGGCTGTGCACCGATGACCCGAGGATGACGTCGTCGGTCAGATCGGGCGCGTACCGGCGCAGCTGGGCAAGGTTAGCCGCGGAGACCTGGTGCTTGCGGTCATCCCAGCGAGCGGGCCCGTCCGGCAGCTCGTAGGGCTGGAATCCCACCACCTTGAGCGTGTGAGCGCCGTCCGGTGCCCGGGACGGATCGGCGACGGTGGGGCACAGCACAAGGAGAACCGGGTCGTCGTCGGCAATCCGCCCGGCGAAGAAGTCGTCTGCCAGCCGCAGCATGCGCGCAGCCGATTGCGGCGTCCCTGCCGCGACCGGCTGGATAGATCCGCCGGGTACCGGAAAACGCGGCGCGCGGGTTGTCGCGTAGTGCGTGACGAACATGGAAACACCCGGCCGCCACGTCTGCACCTGGGACCGGAAGTCCGCGCCCCATGCCCGCGCGGGAGCCATCTCGATCAGATGCTTGACGTGGATCGTGGACAGCACCGCCCGGGCCGCCAGGTACCGCTGCCCGGCGGCCGTCTCGACGCCAGCGCACCGCCCGCGCTCCAGCACCAGCGCCGTTACCCGCGCGCCAGTGACGATGACGCCGCCGCGGCTCTCGATCACCCGGGCAAGCGCCCTGGGCAGCGCGGCCGAGCCGCCACGGGGCAGCGTCCAGCTGTGCCGCTGCCTGCCGTACGCAAGCGAGTACGCGAGCAGGCCGGTGCCAGGGCGGTCCGGCGGCTGCATCGTCATGAACGACATCCACAGCATGAACGCCCTGACATGCTCGTCCTCGAATTCCGCCCTGATGACCTCCCAGGCGGACATCGCGTCGGCGCGCAGCCACCGCTCGCCACCCGGCTGGCCGGCCAGCGCCCGGCTGGCGGGCTCGCCGCGGGCGACCGGGGTGTAGCGGAGGCGGGTGAGCACGGGCGCGATCTGCCCGTACTCGGCCATCATCCGGCGGTACGCGGCGGCATCCCGGGCGGAGAACCTGGCGAACTCGGCCGCTGTCCTGTCCTCGTCGCGCCACATGGTCAGCCACGCGCCGTCCGGGAACGGGACGTGCACGACGGGATCCGGATGCAGGTACTCGAGCCCGTGGCCGGCCAGGCCAAGCTCGTCGTCGCGGATGATCGGGCCGCCCTGGATCAGGTTGTGCGCCGTCGAGCAGCTGTCATGCCGGAATCCGGGCACGGTCAGCTCCGCTGAGCTGGTGTCCCCGCCGATGTCGGGCCTGGCCTCGAGCACCACGCAGCGCAGCCCGGCGCTGGCCAGGTATGCCGCCGCGACCAGGCTGTTGTGGCCTGCGCCTGCCACCACCACGTCGAACGTCTCGGTCATGCCGCGATCCAGGGACGGCGCAGGCCGAGCAGCCGGCCGGCGTTGCCGCCGAGTATCCGGTCCTGCGCCGCGGCGTCCAGGCGCAGCGCCCTGACCTCGTCGGCCGGCCGGTCGCTGCCCATGTCGAACGGCCGGTCCGAGCCGAGCAGCACGTGGTCGTCTCCGGCATACGCGACGAGATCGGCGAGCAGTGCCTGATCATGGGTCACGGTGTCGAAGTAGAACCGGCGCAGCGACGCGTCCGGGCCGGCCGTCGCGCGTGCCCTGGCCTCCGGCCTGGCGGCGAAGGCACGCCGCAGCCTGCCGCGGATGGCCAGCAGCCCGCCGCCGCCGTGCGCCAGCAGGATGCGCAGCCCCGGGTGCCGCTCCAGCACCCCGGCCGCGGCCAGGTGCGCGGCGGTGACCGTGGTCTCCAGCGGATTCCCGGCCGAGTTCCACAGGTAATAGTCCGCCAGCGCGGGCAGCCCGAAACCGCGCGTAGTGGGATGCACGAAGATCAGCGCCCCGGTCGCCTCGGCGGCCTCCCAGAACGGCAGGAACCGGTCATCCCCGAGGTAGCTGCCCTGCACGCTGGCCGGCACCTCGGCGCCGCACATCCCGGGCAGCCGCATCAGCTCCGCGAGCTCGCCCGCCGCGACGGCCGCATCCTGCAGCGGGACGGCGCCGAGCGCGCTGACCCGGCCGCCGGATGCGGCCCGGGCGAGTGCCTCATTCTGCACTCGGCAGATCCGGACCGCGTCCGCCGGGTCGGCCTCGGTCGGCACCAGCATGATCCACGGCGAGAGCAGCAGATGATCGACTCCCCCGGCGGCCGCCTGCGCAAGCATCACGTCGACGTCGGTGAACTCAGCGACGGTCGAGCGCAGCTCCCGGCCGCGGAACGTGATGACCTGGCGGCCGTCGGCGTGGCTGATGGCGGGGCGCCAGTCGGCAGGCACCGCGGTTGTCGTCATCTCCGCGGCGATGACGTGGCAGTGCGCGTCGACGATCAAGCCGGATCCCGGCCAGGCGCCACCGAGCCGCCCAGGTAGAGCGCGCCGATCTCGGGATGCTCAAGCACCTCCCGGCCGGTGCCCGCCAGCCGTACCCGCCCGTTCTCCAGCACCACGCCGTGGCTGGACATCCGCAGGCCCGCCCGCGCGTTCTGCTCGACGAGCAGCAGGGTCTTGCCGCTCGCGTTCATCATCGCGACCGCGCCGAACACGGACTTGAGCACCTTCGGCGACAGGCCCATCGACGGCTCGTCCAAGATGATCAGGGACGGGTCGAGCATCAGGCAGCGGGCGAATTCCACCAGCCGCTGCTCGCCGCCGGACAGGCTGCCTGCCTTCTTTGCCGCCCACGCCGCCACTTGCGGGAACATCTCCTCGATCAGCGCGAGCCTGCGGGCAAGCAGCGAGCGGTCCTTGATGACGTAGCCGCCGAGCTCGACGTTCTCCCTGACCGTCATGTCGCGGAACAGGCTGTGATTCTGCGGAACGTGAACCACGCCCAGGTCCAGGATCTGCCGGGGGCTCTTGCCGGCCAGCGACTGGCCGTGCAGCGTGATGCTGCCGCGCCGCGGCCGCAGCAGCCCGCTGATCGTCGCGAGCAGCGTCGACTTGCCCGCTCCGTTCGGCCCGACGATGCAGGTGATGCCGCCCTCAGGCACGCTCAGCGACACCCCGTGCAGCACGTCGCCGCCGCCGTAGCCGGCCACGACCCCGTCCAGGACGAGCGCGTCCGCGCTGCGGCCGGCCGGCGGCAGGTCCCCGGAGGTCACCGGATCAGCCGACGTCATCGTCGTCTTCCATGGTGCCGAGGTAGGCATCAAGCACCCGGGGGTCCTGCCTGATGGCATCCGGCGGGCCGGCCGCAACGACCGTGCCGTAGTCAAGGACCGCGATGCGCCCGCAGATGCCCATCACGAAATCCATGTTGTGCTCCACGATCAGAAAGGTCCGCCCGGCCGCGTTCAGCTCCCGGATCCGGTCACCGATGTGATTGATCAGCGACGGGTTCACCCCGCCGGCCGGCTCGTCGAGCAGCACGATCGCGGGGTCGGCGACCAGCACGTAGGCGAGCTCGAGCAGCTTGCGCTGGCCGTACGACAAGGTTCCGGCCAGCGCGGCCGCATGCCCGGCGATCCCGAGGAAGTCGAGCAGTTCCATCGCGTGCCCGCGGTCAGCGCTGCCGCCCGCCCTGGCCAGCGGGTTGCGGTTCCTGCCCCGCCCGCGGTCGGTATGCTGGACCGCGACGAGCATGTTCTCCATGACCGTGAGCGTGGGGAAGATCCGGGTCAGCTGGAAGGTCCGGCCGATGCCGAGGGCGAACGCCCGCTGCGGCGGCGCGTTCGTGATTCTGGTGCCGTGCACGTACACGTCGCCGGCGTCCAGCCGCTCATACCCGGTGATCACGTTGAACAACGTCGTCTTACCCGAGCCGTTCGGCCCGATCAGCCCGGTGATGCTGCCTTGCTCCACCTCGACCGTGCAGCCGCCGAGCGCCTGCACGCCGCCGAAAGCCTTGCATACGCCCTCGGCCCTCAGCAAGGCAGTCACCGCGCCCCCCGGGTGCCTGGCGCGCCGTGCGCCCCGGATGTTCCCGGCTGCGGTGCCGGCGCGATCGCCGCGGGGGCGGCGGCCGGCCGCGAGCCGGGCGGCCCGCCAGCCGCGACGCCGCGCGCGTCGGCTCGCCGCCCGCGCCAGGACGTTATCCGCTCCTCGGCGAACGGCAGGATCCCGCGCGGCAGGAACAGGATCACCAGCAGGAACAGCGATCCGAGGATGATCTCGCTGACGTAGGAATTGCTGTACTGCAAGGTCAGGTACTGCTGCCCGGGCTCCAGGATCAGCGCCCCGATCACCGGGCCTGCCACCCTGCCGAGCCCGCCGAGGAACGCCATCAGCGCAACGGACAGATCGAGCAGCGGGTCGAATCCGTACTGCGGGAGTACCTGCACGATGAAGAAGAACCAGAGGGCCCCGAGCAGGCCCATCACCACCGCCGAGATGACGAAGGCGGCCAGCTTCACCCGCATCGCCCGCACGCCAAGACCGCGGGCACGGTCCTCGTCGTCCCGGATGGCCCGCAGCTGCAACCCGAACCTGGACCGGCGGATCAGCCAGGACAGCACGATCGTGCCAGCGGCGATGATGAGCGCGAGGTAATAGAACGGGTTGTTGTACGTCTGCGGTGCCCAGCCCAGGAATGGCGCGTTGATCCCGACCGACCCGCCGGTGACCGACAGGTTGAACGCCATCAGCTGGAAGATGAAGAACACCGCGATCGTGACCACAACGAACGTGTGCCGCCGCACCCGCAGCGCGATGAGCCCGAACGGCACGGCGATCAGCGCGGCCACGACGGCGGCCAGCGGCAGCAGGAGGAATTCCGCGGCGCCGCTGACCTGCCAGTCCTGGGCCGCTACCCCGGCCGTATAGGCGCCAGCCCCGAAAAACACCGCGTGCCCGAGCGAGATGTATCCGCTGTAACCGGAGAAGATGTTCCAGGCGGCCGTCGCGCCGACGAAGATCAGCGTGTCAACGGCGATCTGGGTCACCAGCTCGCTGGTGAAGACCAGGGGGAAGATCGCCGCGACCGCCGCCGCGGCCGCGGCAACGCCCCACCGCAGGGCTGCCTGGGAATTCATTGCGCCCGCACCGCGCGCCGCCCGAACAGGCCATTCGGCCGGAACGTGAGCACGATGACCAGCGCCGCGTAGAACACGACGACCGACCAGGTGGGCGACCAGATATTCACCACGGCCTCCACCGTCGTCATGAAGACGGCCGCCGCGAGCGCTCCGCCGATGCTGCCGAGTCCGCCGAGGATGATGATGGCCAGCAGCCGGGAGATCAGGTCATAGCCGCTGTTGGGATTGAAGGCGTTGGTTGCGCCGAACACCATGCCGCCTACCGCGGTGACCGCGACCCCGATCCCGAAGGCGAGCGCCGCCACCCGGTTCACGTCGATGCCGATGAGCCGGGCCGCGACCTGATCTTGCATGGTGGCGCGGAGGCTGCGGCCGAACTTCGTCCGGTAGAGCATGAAATAGAGGCCTACCACGAGGAGCACGGCAAGGCCGAAGCCGAACAGGTAGATGTACGGCAGGTAGAACCCGAACACGCGCACGGTCGAGTTGATGTACCAGGCGTTCAGCGCCACGTAGTCCGGCCCGAATCCCAGGTACAGGATCCCCTCGATGATGATCATCACGGCGTAGCTCGCCAGCAGCGACATCGAGGTTCGCTCCCGGCCCCGCAGCCTGCGCATGAACAGCCACTGGATGGCGACCCCGACGATGAACATCACCGGGATCGTCACCAGCAGGCCGACGAAGAGATCCAGGTGCAGGTGCACGGAGAGCACGGAGCTGAGGTAGGCGGCCAGCACGACCAGGATGCCCTGGGCGATGTTGATGATGTCGAGCACGCCGAAGATCAGCGTCAGCCCGACCGCCATCAGGGCATAGACGCCGCCGCCCAGTATCCCGTCGGCGACCGCCCGGTAAAGTTCTCTGCCCATGTCGGCTCCGCGGCCCTCCGTGACCTGCTTGCCCGGTTAAGGCCAGTTCGGCTTGGGGAACTGGATGTGCCCCGAGCCCGGCGCGCCGACCGGGAGCACCTGGTTGTACTTGCCGTTCTGCCACTGGAAAACGAACACCACTGGCTTGACGTTCTCGCCAAGCGCGTTGAATTGCACCGGGCCCTGCACGCTGGTCAGCGTGACCCCGCTGTGCAGGTAGCTGATGATCTTGGCGTTGTTGGTTCCGCCGGTCGCCCGCACGGCCTGCGCGGCGACCTGCCCGACGGAGTAGGCCTCGGCGACATCGGAGTTGATGTCAGAGGCGGTGCCGCCGTACTTCGCGATGTATTCGGCCACCATGACATGGCTCTGCGCGTTGTCGTAGCCGCCGTACCAGCCGTTGGCCGTCATGATGCCGGTGGCGTTGGCCTTGCCGACCGCGCTGAGGAACGCGCCGCCCTGGTCCGGGCCTGCCGTGGCGGCCAGGATCTTGGGGTTGTAGTGCTGCTGCTGGAATGCCTTCATGAACGCCGCGACGGTCGGCACGTCCACGGAGCCGAGCAGGACGATCTGCGCGCCGCTCGCGGCCACCTGGTCGGCGGCCGGCCGGTAGTCGGGCGCCTCGGCGGGAATGACCTTGGAATAGAGGGTCTTGATGCCAGCGCCCTGCAAGGTCCGCTGAGCACGCTGCTCCGGCGGGATCGTGAACGGGTTGTCGATGATCGGGTAGGCCGCGGACGTCGGCCGCTGGCCGGCCGGCAGGGACTTGATCCAGTTGACCAGCGGATCATACTGAGCCACGATCGGGTAGCTCACGTCGAACACGTTGTGCTTGGCCTTGTTCGACGGGGTATCGAAGACCGCGGGCGCGCCGCCCGCGCCCTCGATCATCGCGAACCCGTACCGCGCGGCGACCGAGGCGGTCGGTCCCGTGATCAGCGAGGAGAACGGGCCGAAGACCAGGTTCACATGGTCGGAGGTGATGAGCTGCTGGACGTTGGTGCTGCCCTGGGTCGGGTCACTCTTGTCGTCCTTGAAGATCAGCTTGACCTGGCGGCCGAGCAGCCCGCCCGCGGCGTTCACGTCGTGCGCCCACAGCTCGTAGCCCTTCTGGAACGCCTGGCCGTCGGCGGAGAAGTCGCCGGTCAGGGAAACCGATGCGCCGATCACGATCGGCGCCTTGGCGGCGGCCGACGGGCTGGCGCTTGGGCTAGGGCTGCTGCTGCAGGCGGCGAGCGTGGCAGCGGCAGTGGCTGCGGCGGCGAGAGACAAGAACCGGGCGCGTTGAGGTCTCATCCCGGTCCTCCTTCCGATTGGTAACGGATAATCAGGAACGGCCGGCCGGCTCGGCCGGCCGCGGATAGTGAGCCGGCGGCTCACGGTGTTTCCTCGCCCCCTGGGAGGCTTGCGGGCGCTAGCCCGTCGGGTACATTCGCATCCTCGCTGGCCAGTTCCAGGCCCGCCGACTGCGCCTGCAGCGTGAGCAGCGCGGCGAAGTCGGACTGGCCAAGTCCGTGCCCGACGAGGCTCTGCACGAGCTGGTGCACCAGCGAGGCTACCGGGAGCGGCACCTCGCGCTCGCGCGCGGCTGCCAGGCCCAGGTCGAAGTCCTTGCGCAGCAGCTCGGCCGTGAAGGTGGCGCTGAAGTCGAGATTCACCAGCGCCGGGCTCTTGTACCTGGTGAAGGCCGACCCCATCACGCTGTCGTTCAGGCAGGCGAGCAAGGCCTGCCTGCTCACCCCGCTCTTCTCAGCCAGGATGGTGACCTCGGCCAGCGACTGGATCACCACGCCGAGGAAGAGGTTGTGACACAGCTTCACTATCCGGGCGAGCTCGCCCTCGCCGACATAGGTCGCCCCGGCGCCGAGCAGGTCGAGGTACGCCCGGGCGGCATCGAAGGCGGGCCGCGGGCCGGACACCGCGAATGTCAGCCGGCCGGCCCTGGCCACCTTGGGATTTCCCATCACGGGCGCGGCGAGGAGCACGCTGCCCCGCGCGCCAAGCTGCTCGCGGACCTGCTGCGATGCCTCCGCCGAGATGGTGGAGCAGTCCACCACGATGCCCGGCGCAGCGGCCGACGACAGCAGCCCGGCCGGGCCGGCCAGCGCGTCGACCAGGTCGCTGGAGGTACCGACAGTCACGAACACGATGTCCCGGCCTGCCAGCTCGGCAGCCGAGTCGACGACCTTCGCGCCGGCTGCCGCCAGCGGCCCGGCCCTGGCCTTGGTCCGGTTGTACACCGCCACGTCGCAGCCTGCCGCGAGCAGCCGGCGGACAAGCTCCGAGCCCATCCGGCCGGTGCCTAGCCAGCCGATCCTGCGCTCGTTTCCCTGCTCGGTCATCTCGCCATCCCGGAATCCGTGACAATCGTTTGCGCACGAGCGTGGCGCACCGTTCGCACGGTTGTCAACGGGCCGTGGCCAAGCCGTTATCGGATCCTTGCCGCTGGCCCGGCTCCTCTGCTCCGCCTGGACCAAGTGCGCTGGCCACGGACCATCCGTTCCACCACGGCGGCATTGGCGTGCATCGTTCTGCAATCGTGTGCAACACTGACCGCATGGCGGACAGGCTGGTTACCGCGGCCGTCGATCACTGGGCGCCGCGCTTCATCGCGAACGGGGTGGACGCGAATGACTTCGCGCGGATCACCGCCGCCATCGGTGACTGGAGCGACTGGTGCGCGGCGTGGTGCCGGGCAGGCGCCGAGCACGAGAACCTCGGGCGGCTGGCGCTCGGCGATGGCCGGACCAGGTCAGGCGGCGCTCACCTGGCCCAGGCGGCCGTGTACTACCACTTCGCGAAGTTCCTGTTCGTCCAGGACATGGCGCAGCTCCGCGCGGCGCACGCGGCGGCCGTCCGGTGCCTGAACGATGCGCTGCCGCATCTTGACCCGCCCGGCGAACGAGTGGAGATCCCGTTCGACGGCGACGTCCTCGCCGGGATCGCGCGGCGGCCGATGACCGCGGGCCCGCACCCGGCCGTGATCATGATCTCCGGCCTCGACTCGGCCAAGGAGGAACTCCGCGCGACCGAGGACCTGTTCCTCGACCGGGGCATCGCGACGTTCGCCGTCGACGGCCCTGGGCAGGGCGAGGCCGAGTACGGCCTGGCGATCAGGCCGGACTGGGAGGTTCCCGGCGGCGCCATCCTGGATGCGGTGACCGGGCTGCCCGGCCTGGACCCGGAGCGGACCGGGCTCTGGGGGGTCAGCCTGGGCGGCTACTACGCAGCCCGGCTCGCCAGCGGCGATCAGCGAGTGCGCGCCTGCGTCACGCTATCCGGGCCGTTCAGCTTCGGCGACACCTGGGACCAGCTGCCCGATCTCAGCCAGGCGGCCTTCCGGGTCCGGTCCAAGGTGGCCACCCCCGAGGAAGCAAAGCTGCGCGCCGATGAGCTGACCATGGCGGGCCGGGCCGGCCTGCTGACCGCGCCGCTGCTGATCGTGGCCGGCCAGCGGGACCGGATCATCGGGTGGCAGCAGGCTCGGCGGCTCGCCGACGAGGCGGGCGGCCCGGCCGAGCTGCTGCTGCTCGCCGACGGCAACCATGGCTGCGCGAACCTGCCGTATCGGCACCGGCCCTACACCGCCGACTGGATGGCCCGCCAGCTGGCCAGGCGCTAGCCGGAACCGCGCGGCCAGGCGCTAGCCGGAGCCGGGCGGGACGGGCCCGGTGGAACCCCGGACGACGAATTCCGGCGCGAGGTAGAGGATCTTGACCGGCCCGCTGTGCCCGCCGATCCGCTCAAGCAGCAGCTGCGCCGCCTCCGTCCCGACCTGGTAGTGCGGGAACCTGACGGTGGTCAGCGGCGGCCTGAGCAGGTCGATGAACGGCATGTCGTTGAATCCGACCACCGACATGTCGTCCGGGCAGCTCAGCCCGGCCGCGTCCAGGGCGGCGTAACAGCCGAGCGCCAGCATGTCGTTTCCGGCCGCCACGGCCGTGCACCGCGCGGGGGCCTCGAGCAGCTCGCGGCAGCACCGCAGGCCCTCGTCCAGGGAGAACGACCGGGCAAAGACGACCAGGCCGGGATCGACGGGCAGCCCGCAGGCCGCCATGGCGGTCAGGAACCCCCGGTACCGGTTCAGCCCGGTCGACACGTCCTGCGGGCCGGCGATGTGCGCGATCCTGCGGTGCCCGAGCGCGGCCAGGTGGGTCACCGCCATCCGGATGCCGCGTTCGTTGTCCACCGAGACGGACGGGAAGCTGTAGTCCTCGGCCAGCCGGTTCATCAGTACCACGGGCAGCTCGGCCCGGGCCGCCTCGGCCAGCAGCGGGCTGCGCAGGTGCGCGGTGGCCAGCACGAAGCCGTCCACGTGCCGGGCCCGCATCTGCTCGAAGACGACCCGCTCGCGCTCGTCGTCGCCGTCGGTGTTGCCGATCAGCGCCACGTACCCGGCCGCCGCAAGCCGGTCGTCGAGCCCGCGCACGATCGGCGGGAACAGCGGGTTGTTCAGGTCGGGGATCAGCACGCCTACCGTGTGCGAGCGCCGGGTCCGCAGGCTGCGCGCCACCGGGTTGGGCCGGTAGCCGAGCTCGCCGGCAGCCGCCAGCACCCGGCGGGTGGTCTCCTCGCTGACCAGGATCCTGGTCTCCGGGTTGAGCGCACGGGACGCGGTGGCCGGATGCACGCCGGCCCGCCCGGCGACGTCCCGCAGCGTCACTGGCGGGTCTGGCATCGGCAGTCACGCTCCGCTCGCCGCGCCGCCCTGCCGCGCGCCCCGGACGGGCGGCCTGCGGCGCTCCAGGTCGCCATGCTATCTGCCGCGCGGCGGCGGTGCAGGCGACCGCAAGCTCGGCGGCCTGCATGGGACGATATGGCCATGCGGATCAGCGACGTTGCGTCAACCGATCTGTTCGCCGGCACGGTCAGGCGCCCGCTGCAGCTGATCCGGGTGAGCCTGGCCGGCGAGGGCGGCGACCCGGCAGGCGACGGCCGCGGCGGCGCAATGGTCACCGTGCGTGTCGACGGGCCGGGGGCAAGCACCCCGCGGCCGGTCAGCGTCGCGCCGCCGCCGCCTGGCGCCGCGGCGGCTGCCGATGGAGCTGGCCGGCCAGATCACCGTCGCCGAGCCCGGCTGGACCATGTGGATGGTCAGCCATTTCCACTACGACCCGGTCTGGTGGAACACCCAGGGCCAGTTCACCGAGTCCCGGCTGCTGCTGCCGGACGAGGCAGGCCGGCTGCCGGATGCCAGGACCGCGTTCGAGCTCGTCCGGCTGCACCTGGACGAGGCAAGGCGGGATCCGGACTACAAGTTCGTGCTCGCCGAGATCGACTACCTGAAGCCGTATTTCGACGCGCACCCGGAAGACCGCGCGGACCTGCTCGCGTTCATCGCCAGCGGCCGGGTCGAGATCGTCGGCGGCAGCTACAACGAGCCGAACACCAACCTGACCTCCGCCGAGTCCACCATCCGCAACGCGATCTACGGGCTCGGCTATCAGCGCGGCGTGCTCGGCGCCGACCCGAAGACGGCCTGGATGCTGGACGCGTTCGGGCACGATCCCGGCTACCCGTCTCTGCTGGCGGCGGCCGGCCTGACCGAGTCCGCCTGGGCCAGGGGCCCGTTCCACCAGTGGGGGCCGAACCGGAGCGTCGGCGACAATACCCGCATGCAGTTCGCCAGCGAGTTCGAATGGGTCTCGCCGGACGGCCGCGGCCTGCTGACCGCGTACATGCCGAACCATTACGGGGCCGGCTGGGTGACTCAGGACGCCCAGGACCTCGCCGCGGCGGAGCGGGCCGCCTATGCCCAGTTCGCCCTGCTCGCGCCGGTGGCCGCGACCCGCAACGTGCTGCTGCCGGTCGGCGCCGACCACGTGATCCCGTCGCGCTGGGCCACCCGGATCTACCGGGACTGGAACGCCCGCTATGTCTGGCCGAGGTTCGTGACGGCGGTGCCGAGCGAGTTCTTCGGCGCCGTGCGCAGGGACGCCGAGCGGCGCGGCGTGTGGATCACCCCGCAGACCAGGGACATGAACCCGGTGTACCCCGGCAAGGACGTCTCCTACATCGACACCAAGCAGGCTCAGCGGGCCGCGGAGATCGCGGTGCAGGACGGCGAGCGGCTGGCCACGCTGGCCTGGCTGGCCGGCGCGGGCTACCCGGCGCAGAGCCTGGACAAGGCCTGGCGGCAGCTGGTCTTCGGCGCGCACCACGACGCGATCACCGGCACCGAGGGCGATCAGGTCTACCTGGACCTGCTGGCCGGCTGGCAGGAGGCGCACGAGCGGGGCGACGACGCGCGCCGCGCCGCGGCGCAGTACCTGGCTGGCCTGGCCGACACGAGACCCGGTGCCGGGCCGGCCGGGACAGCCGGGGCGGCCGCGGGCGGCCGGGCCGTCGTGGTGTTCAATACGCTGTCAGCCGCCAGGCCGGGCATGGCGAGGATCACCCTGGACTTCGCCGCGCCGGGGACCCCGTGGGTACGCCTGGCCGACGAGAGCGGCGGCGCGGTCGCGTTCCTCGCCGAGGGCGTCCGGCGCCGTGCTGACGGCACGCTTGCCGGGCTGACGCTGACCTTCCGGGCGGACGGCGTGCCAGCCCTCGGCTACCGGACCTACTGGGTAACGGCCGCCCCGCGGCCGGCCGGCCGGCCGGCGGACACCGAGCCGGCTGGCTGGGAGCCGGCCGGCCGGGCGGCGGCCGGGCGGCCGGTGATCGAGAACGGCGCATTCCTCGTCGAGGCCGACCCGAGCCGCGGCGGCACCCTGAGCCGGATCCTGGACAAGCGCTCGGGCACCGAACTGCTCCGCGGCCCGGCCAACGAGCTCGTGCTCCAGGAGGAGTACGACTACCACCCGAAATGGGCCGAGGGGCCGTGGCTGCTCTCGCCGAAGGGCCCGGGTACCGGCTCGGCAGGCCTGACCGCCCGGGTGCGGGCGGAGCGCTGCCCGGCCGGGTCCAGGCTGGTCGCCGAGTTCTGCCTCGGCGACCTGCGGGTCACCCAGCAGACCGTGCTCTGGGACGGCGCGCAGCGGGTCGAGTTCCGCACCCACGCCGATGGCTCCATCGGCAGTGACCGGCTGCTGCGGGTCCGCTTCCCGGCCCGCGTGCCCGGCGCGCTGCCGGTCTACCAGACGGCGCTGTCGGTGATCGGGCGCCCGTTCGGCAGTGCCGATGCCGACGTCGCGCAGCACTGGTACACCCTCGACAACCCAGCGCACGAATGGTTCGGCCTGTCCTCCGCCGTCAGGATGGCACTGACCGAGCCCGCCGGGCGCAGGCTGACCACTGCGGTCGGTGTCGCGGAGGTGATCTGCCCGCAGTTTCCTAACGGGTCTACGGCGGCTATCCGTGCCCTGCTTGCGGCGCTGGCGAGCCAGGGAGTCACCGCGACCTGCTCGCGGCCGGACGGCCCCAGGTACGGCTCGATCGACCTGGACTCGAACCTGCCCGACGTCCGCATCGCGCTCGGCGGGCCAGCGCAGAATCCGTTCACTGCCGAGGTGCTCGCCGCGGCAGGCCAGGCCGCAGCCGCGGCGCTGGCGGCACAGCTGGCGGCCAGCGGCAGTGCCCGCCTCTGGATCCCGGCCGCGGTCAGCAGGGAGCAGGCGTTCGGCCCGGGCGCGGACGTCCGCGCCGCCCGTGACCTGCCCGTGCTGATCGTGGCAGGCGATGACCTGGCGGCCGCGATCGGCGCGGTCATCGCCGACCTGGCCGACGCGGTGATCGAGGCCGCCCCGGCCGTTACCGGCGAGACTGCCGGCGGGCCCGCCAGCCCGGCCGTTCCTGAGCTGGCCGGCCATTCGGTTGCGCTGCTCAATCGCGGCACGCCGAGCAGCCTGGTGACCCCGGACGGCATTCTGCACATCTCGCTGCTGCGGTCCTGCAGCGGCTGGCCCTGCGGGGTCTGGATCGACGGCGACGCGCGCACCGCGCCGGACGGCACGAGCTTCGCCTGGCAGCACTGGAGCCATACGTTCGAGTACGCGCTCGCCGCCGGGCCGGGCGACTGGCGGTCCGCCGGGTTCCCGCTGGCCGGCCTTGACTACAACCACGACCTGCTCACCTGCGAGACCGGCCTGCACGCCGGGCCGCTGCCGGCCGTCGCCAGCCTGGCCTCGGCTGAGCCTGCCAGCGCCGTGCTCGCCGCGCTCAAGCCGCGCGGTAACCCGCTGGCGGTCGGCCGGCCTGGCGCCCCCCGCCGCGAAGACGGGGTAACGGCGCGCCTGCGTGACGTCTCCGGCCGGGCCGGGCCTGGCCCGGCCCGGGTGCGCCTGGCACCCGGGCTGGCCGCGGCGAGCCTGACCGGCCCGGCGGAAGAACCGGGCGGCGAGGCACTGCCGGTGCGAGATGGCGCGGCAGTGGCTGAGCTGC
>WNEY01001423.1_pt1 | contig 16865 bp, 19 predicted proteins | sample 5400531 | NCBI WGS metagenome assembly WNEY01 (sample SAMN13153338, study PRJNA577476) | soil metagenome | isolation source: 200 cm saprolite under Douglas fir tree site 1 | place: USA:California | collected 2015-04-18
GGCGTCCAGCGATGGCGCGCGGCGCTCGATCACCTCATCGTGGAGTTCTCGAAGCGCGGGATCTCGCGTCTCGATCCGGAGGTCGTCGAAGTCCTCCGCCTCAGCGCGTATCAGCTGCTGCACCTCACACGCGTGCCGGCCTCGGCCGTCGTCGACGACGCGGTCAACCTCGCGCGGCGGGCGGGAAAAGCGAGCGCGACCGGTTTTGTGAACGCGGTCCTCCGCGAGATTTCGCGCAAACGCACCGCGCTCCCTCTCCCGGCGCGGCCGGCCGATCTGTCGAATCGCGGCGCGGCGCTCGATTACCTCAGCATCACGCTCTCGCACCCCCGTTGGCTTGCGGCGCGCTGGTCCGATCGGCTCGGATTCGACGCAACCGAAGCCTGGATGCAGTTCAACAACGCGCCCGGGTCGATGAGCTTGCGTGCGAATCGGCTGCGGATCACCCGCGAAGCGCTCGCGGAACGTCTCGCCGCCCACGACGTGCGGGCCCATCCCTCCGCGTATGCACCAGACGGCCTTGTCGTCGACGAGGGACATCCGCTCAGTAGCTCGATCGCCGACGAAGGCTGGTTCGTCGTTCAGGACGAGGCGTCGCAGCTCGTCCCACTGCTCATCGGCGATCAGCCGCCGCGCCGTGTGCTGGACACCTGTGCCTCGCCCGGCGGCAAGACAACGGCCATCGCAGCCGCGATGCGTGGACTCGGGCTGCTGGTCGCCTGCGACCTGCGCGACCGGCGCGTGGAGCTCTTGCAGAAGACGGTTGCCGTGAGCGGCGCCGCCAACGTACGGATCGTTCAGGCTGATCTGCTCCAGCCACTGCCGTTCGGATCGCCCTTCGACTGCGTGCTGGTCGACGCGCCCTGCTCGGGTCTCGGCACGCTGCGCCGCGATCCGGATATCCGCTGGCGCCGGCGCGAGAGCGATCTGCCCGTGCTCGCCGCAACCGAGGCGACGATGCTCCGGCACGCGGCGGACATGGTCGGGCCCGGCGGGCGTCTGATCTACGCCACCTGTTCGAGCGAGCCCGAAGAGAACGAAGCCATCGCCGACGCTTTTCTCGCCACGACGCGCGGGTTCACGGCGCTGCACGCGAGCCAGGCCACGACGCGGATCGCGGACGCGCTCGTCGACGCGCGCGGTCACCTTCGCACGCAGCCAGACCGCCACGGCCTCGACGCGTTCTTCGGCGCCGTGTTCGAACGGCGGGATTCGTAGTACGATCGAATGCATCCATGGCCCTCAGAACGCGCGTGTGGAGCGTGGGCAAGCTCGTCCTGCTCGGTGGTGGGCTGATCGCGACGTATCTGCTCTTCGCGGCGGCGGCGATGCGCGTCGCGCTCCGGACGCGGGAGGTCCAGGTTCCCGACTTCACCAGCCGCACAGCGAACGAAGCGACCGCGCTCGCAGCGGACCTCGGCCTGACCGTAAAGTTCGACGAGACCCGCCGGCCGGATTCCAAGATCGGGGCGGGCCGCGTGCTGGCGCAGGAACCGTCCGCGGGATCGGTGGCGCGCCGGCAGCGCAGCGTGAAGGTGTGGCTGAGCGCCGGTCCGCGGTCGGCAATTGTGCCGCTGCTCATCGGGGAAACGGAACGCTCGGCGCAGCTGCGACTGGCGCAGGACGGCCTCACGTTGTCTGATGTCTCGGAGATCCGATCGCACACCTTCACGCCCGGCGTCATCGTGGCGCAGACGCCGCCGGCGAAAAGCGCGGCCGGACGCGTGGCGTTGCTCATCAACCGCGGCGAGCGGGGCGCCAGCTACGTGATGCCCGATTTGATCGGCGTCAACGGCGACCGCGCCGGCGACATCCTGCGGAATCGCGGCTTCCGGGTCGCGGTAGTGGGCTCGACGCCGTACCCCGGCGTCGCGGCAGGCGTCGTCATCCGTCAGAGCCCGCAGGCCGGCTTCCAGATTGGCCCGGGCGAGCCGATTTCCCTCGAGGTCAGCCGGTGAGCGTCCTCATCGCCCCGTCGATTCTCTCCGCCGACTTCGCGGCGCTCGGCGCCGCGGTAGCGGCCGCGGAGCGCGGCGGCGCCGATCTGATCCACGTGGACGTGATGGACGGTCATTTCGTGCCCAACATCACGATGGGCCCACCCGTCGTGAAGTCGCTGCACCGCGTCGCCACGGTGCCGCTCGACGTGCATCTGATGATTGAGGAGCCCGATCGCTACATCGACGCGTTCGTCGAAGCGGGCGCCGCGATGATCTCGGTCCACGTGGAGATCCTGCCGCACCTGCATCGCACCGTGCACGCGATCAAGGCGCTCGGCGCCAGGGCGGGCGTCGTGCTGAATCCGTCGACGCCGGTCGGCGCGATCCACGAGATCGCCGCTGACGTGGATTTCGTGCTGGTGATGTCGGTGAACCCGGGCTTCGGCGGACAGACTTTCATCCCGCGGAGCGAGTCTAAAGTCCGTGAGGTGCGCGCGCTGCTCGACAGCGTCGGCAGCCGGGCGCCGGTCGAGATCGACGGCGGCATCGATCAGCACAACGTCGGCAGGGTGGTGGCCGCGGGCGCGGGCATCATCGTCGCGGGCTCGGCCGTATTCCACCAGCCCGATCCCGAACGCGCGACACGCGAGCTCAAGGCTGCCGCGCTTGGCGCCGCCATCCCGTCCGCGGCACGGTGAGCACCTTCCCTTCCACCTCGCGCGTGCGCGTGCGGTACGCCGAAACCGACCAGATGGGCGTGGTGTACTACGCGAACTTCTTCATCTGGTTCGAGGTGGGCCGCGCGGACCTGCTGCGCGCGGCCGGGTGGAATTATCGCGAGATGGAGGCCGACGGCTTCTCGCTGCCGGTCATCGAGGCGCATTGCACGTACCGCGTCGCCGCGAAGTACGACGACGAGATCGACGTGCGGACGTCGGGCGTGCTGCTGTCGCCGGTTCGCGTGCAGTTCACCTACGAGGTCGTGCGGGCGGCAGATGCGTCCACGCTGGCCACCGGCACCACCGTGCATGCGACGCTCGACCGCGCCGGGCGTCCCTGCCGGCTGCCCGAACGCGTGCGGACATTACTTTCATGAAAGCATTCGTCACAGGCGTCGCCGGCTTCATCGGATCGACGCTCGCCGAGCGGCTGCTCGCCGACGGCGCGGACGTCGTCGGCATCGACTGCTTCAGCGACTATTACCCGCGCTCGATGAAGGAACGCAATCTCAGCGGCGCGCTGAAGCACCCGCGGTTCCGCTTCGTCGAGGCGGCGATTCAGGACGCCGATCTGGCCGCGCTGCTGAACGACCGCACACACGTGTTCCACCTCGCCGCGCAGGCGGGCGTCCGCAAGAGCTGGGGAAGCGATTTCGCCATCTACACGGTCAACAACATCCAGGCGACGCAGGTCCTGCTCGAAGCATGCGCCAGGCTCACGATGGAGCGCGTCGTCTACTCTTCCAGTTCGTCGGTCTATGGCGACCACGTGCCGATGCCGATGCGCGAGGATGCGCTGCCGCAGCCGGTGTCGCCGTACGGCGTGTCGAAGCTGGCCGCCGAGCAGTTGTGCTACCTCTACTTCGCCAATTACGGCGTGCCGGCCGTGTCGCTGCGGTACTTCACGGTGTACGGTCCGCGCCAGCGGCCGGACATGGGGTTCCATAAGTTCCTGCGCGCAACGATCCTCGGCGAGCCGATAAGTGTGTACGGCGACGGCGAGCAGACGCGCGATTTCACGTTCGTCGCCGATGCGGTCCACGCCAACATCGCCGCCGCGACCCGGGGCATTCCGGGCCGCGTGTACAATATTGGAGGCGGATCGCGCGTCTCGGTGAACGAGGTTCTCGACATGATCGGGCGCGTCGCCGGGCGCCGCCCGATCGTCACCGTGGACCCGGTGCAGAAAGGCGACATGCGGCACACGTACGCCGACACGTGGCTGGCGAAGACAGACCTCGGCTTCGCGCCGACCGTCGGGCTCGAAGAGGGGCTCGCCGCCGAGTACGAGTGGCTGGCTGGAATACTGTGATCAACCGCCGATTCGCTCACCACCTACCTCGACTCCTGGTCGTCGTGGCGCTCGCCGCCACGGCCGCCTGCGGCACGCACACGCGCGGCACCGTGCCGGCGGGCACCACCGAGCCCGACAAGTTTCTCTTCGACAAAGGGACCGTCGCGCTCAGTGGCAAGAAATGGCTCACCGCGCGCGAGTTCTTCAAGCAGGTCACCGAAACCTACACCGCCAGCCCGTATCGGCCCGACGCGAAGCTCGGCATCGGCGACACCTATCTCGGCGAGGGCACCGCCGAGGCGTTGGTCCTGGCGATCAACGAGTTCCGCGAGTTCCTGTCGTTTTACCCGACCCATCGCCGCGCCGATTACGCGCAGTACAAGCTCGGCATGGCGCACTTCCGTCAAATGCGCCACGCGCAGCGCGATCAGACCGAGACGCGTGAAGCGGTCAAGGAATTCGAGGCCTTCGTCGCCCGATACCCGACCAGCAGCCTCATGCCCGAGGTGAAGGCCCGGTTGCGCGAATCGCGCGACCGCCTGAGCGAGGCCGACTACCTGGTCGGCTACTTTTACTACCGGCAGCGGTGGTATCCCGGCGCGATCGATCGCTTCAAGTCGCTGCTGAAGGACGACCCTGCGTACACCGGCCGCGACGCGGTCTACTACTACCTGGCCGACGCCCTGGTCAAAACGCAGACGAAGAGAGAAGCCGAAGCGCTCACCTATCTCGAACGACTCGTGCAGGAGTTCGAACAAAGCGACTACCTCGTCGAGGCGCAGAAGCGCATTACCGAGCTCAAGACACTCGCGCAAACAAAGACTTCCGGAGGCTAACATGCGATCCGCCACCTTCGTAGCAGCCGCGGCGTTCGTCGTGATCACGACAGGCGCGCTCGGCGCGCAAACCGAAGGCCCCACGCTCTCGCCGCTCCAGGTCGAGGCCGCCTGCGCTCAGCCGCCGACGCTCGCCGGGGCGCCCGATGGCGCGCTCCGCATCAGCGGGGCCCAGGATTCGGTGCGGCGGTCGCTCTTCGGATCGCGCGATCTGCTCGTCGTCAACGGCGGCACGGACGCCGGCGTGCAGCTCGGCCAGCAGTTTTTCGTGCGCCGCGCGATCCGCTTCGGCCTCGCCAACATGGGCTACGGACGCGGGGCAAAGACGCTTGGATGGATCCGCATCGTCGCGGTGAACGACTCCACTGCCATCGCGACGATCGACCACGTCTGCGGCGGCATCGTGACGGACGACTATCTCGAGCCCTTCGTCGTGCCCGTGCTGCCGGCCAATGCGGACCGCGACGATTCGACCGGCGAGCCCGACTTCACCGCGCTCGGCCGCATCCTCATCGGCAACGAGAATCGGGTTGCGTCGGGAACCGGCGATTTCGTGCTCATCGATCGCGGCACCGAGCAGGGCATGACGCCGGGCACCAGGTTCGCCATCTTCCGCGATATCGGCGCCGCTGGCATGCCGCTCGCCAGCATCGGCGAGGGGATCGTCATCTCCGCGCGCGAAATGATCGCGCTCACGCGGATCACCCGCACGCGCGACGCCGTGCTCAGCGGCGATTACGTGGCGACGCGGAAATAAACTCGGGATTCGGGATTCGGGATTCGGAAAATCGCGATGCGGGATTCGCCGCTATCCCGCTTTCCGATCCGTACTGCGCTCGTCGCGGGCAACGCGGAAAGTCTCGACGCGCGGGCTGGCGACGATGCTGACCCGGCGGAAGTAGTCGGCGGCGGAGACGAGCGCGGTGGCGAGGGCGACCCACAAGGCCGCCTGCCCGATCCAATCGAGGTAGAACTGGCGCATCTGTCCGTGCGCCAGGATCAGCGCCAGAATCGCGATTACCTGCGCGACCATCTTGATCTTGGCAAGCTGCGACGCAGGCATGGCGACACCGCGCGAGTACGCGAGGCTGCGCAGCGCGGTGACGGCGAAATCGCGGCCCAGAATCACCGCCACAATCCACGCCGGCGCCAGATCCAGCTGCACGAGGGAGACGAGCGCCGCCAGGGTCAGCAGTTTGTCGGCCAGCGGATCGATCATCTGGCCGAGCGGCGTGATCTGCTTGCGGCGGCGGGCGACGTAGCCGTCGGCCCAATCGGTGAGAGAGGCGAGCGCGAAAATCGCCGCGCCGACGATCTCGTTCGGGACACCCAGAATCTGCCGCCCCTCGAACTTCGTCAGAAGCACGACCACGAGCAGCGGCACAAGGAAGATGCGCATGATGGTCAGCGAGTTCGGGAGGTTCATGTGTGCCCGCGCTCACATGATATCATCGGTGGTTGGGCATGAAGGCGATCCTGCTTGCGGGGGGCAAAGGCACTCGGTTGCGCCCGCTCACGATTCACACACCGAAGCCGATCGTCCCGATCTTCGATCGTCCGTTCCTGCACTATCAGCTCGACCTGCTCAAGCAGGTGCCGGAAATCGACGAAGTGATCCTCAGCCTCAACTACCAGCCGCGGCGCATCGAGGAGCTCTTCGGCGACGGCGGCGACACGGGCCTCGCGATCAAGTACGTGGTCGAGCCGGTGCCGCTCGGCACCGCGGGCGCCGTGCGATACGCCGGCGAATCGCTGCGCGAATCGGTCGTCGTGTTCAACGGCGACGTCCTGACGCAGGTCGATCTCGCGAAGGTCATCGCGCTCCACCGCGAGCGGAAAGCCAAGGCGACCATCGTGCTGACGCCGGTGGACAATCCGACCGCCTATGGCCTGGTCGAGACCGACGCGCGCGGCAACATCCGCCGGTTCCTCGAAAAGCCAAACGCGGACGAAATCACCTGCGACACGATCAACGCGGGCATCTACGTTCTCGAGCCCGACACCTTCGACCGCATTCCCAGGGATACGCCGTGGTCGATCGAGCGGAGCTTCTTCCCGTCGCTGATCGACCGCGCCGAGACTTTCGTGGCCTATGTCTACCGCGGCTACTGGATCGACATCGGCACGCCGGACAAGTACATGCAGGTCCACCGGGACATCATGGATGGCCGGTACATCAACCACAAGGCGGCGCCGTTCGTGACGGCGCCCGGTGCGGCCTGGGTGTCGCCCGGCGCGCGCATCGAGGACGGCGCGATCGTCGAGGGACCCTGCTTCGTCGACGAAGGCGCGATCGTGAAGGCCGGCGCGCGCGTGTCGTCATACAGCGTCGTCGGCCGGCAGTGCCACATCGAGGAGCACGCGATCCTCGACCGCGCTATTGTCTGGGCGAACAGCCGCATCAGCCAGGAGGCGGTCGTGCGGCGGTCGATCCTGGGCCGCCATTGCCACATTGGACGGAACGCGTCGATCGAGGACGGCGTCGTGCTCGGCGACAAATCGGTTATAACCGACTACAGCCGGCTTTGACCACCAGCCCATTCACCCATCAGCCATGAGCCATCAGCCATGAGCCATCAGCCATCAGCCATGTCACTCACTCTGAGCCCAGACATCTTCAAGGCGTACGACGTCCGCGGAGTGTACCCGAGCGAAATCAACGAAGAGGGGGCGCGCGCCATCGGCGCGGCGTTCGTCGCCTTTCTCCGCGCCAAACGAATCGCGGTGGGGCGCGACATGCGACTGTCGTCGCCGGCGCTGGCGGCCGCCTTCATCGACGGCGCCACTTCCCGGGGGGCGGACGTCGTCGACTACGGGATGATCGCGACCGACATGCTCTACTTCGCGGTCGCCCGGGACGCGCACGATGGAGGGGTGCAGATCACGGCATCGCACAACCCGAAGCAGTACAACGGCATGAAAATGGTGCGGAAGGAGGCGTTCCCGCTGAGCGGAGACGAGGGGCTCGCCGAAATCCGCCAGATGATCGTTAACAACGCGCTGCCGCCGGCGGCCGAACACCGTGGCCGCGTGACGGCGAAGGAGGTGCTCGACGCGTACGTCGAGCACGTGATGTCGTTCATCGACGCCTCGATCATCAAGCCGTTCAACGTCGTCCTCGATGCGGGCAGCGGGATGGGCGGGCTCGTTGCACCGAAGCTCTTCGAGCGGCTCCCGTGCCGGACGACGCGCCTGTGCTTCGAGATCGACGGGCGCTTTCCGAACCACGAAGCCAACCCGCTGATTGAGGAGAACCGGCGTGACATCGTCGAGCGCGTCGTGGCCGAGAAAGCCGACGTCGGCATCGCCTGGGACGGCGACGCTGACCGCTGCTTTTTCATCGACGGTACCGGCGCGTTCGCCTCCGGCGACTTCATCACGGCGCTGCTCGCCGAAGCGTTCCTGCTGAAGCACCAGGGCGCGACGATCCTGTACGACTTGCGGGCGAGCCACGCCGTCAAGGACACCGTCGAGCGGTACGGTGGCACGGCGCTGATGAACCGCGTCGGCCACGCGTTCTTCAAGCGACGCATGCGGGAGACGAAGGCGATTTTCGGCGGCGAGGTGACCGGCCACTATTACTTCCGCGATAATTTCTACGCCGACAACGGCTTCATTCCGGCGCTGCTGATCCTCGAGCTGATGTCGAAGAAGGGCCAGAGCCTCCACGCCCTGCTCGAGCCGCTCCTGCGCAAATACTTCATCTCCGGCGAGATCAACACGAAGCTGAAGAGCATGGACGAAGTACCGGCCAAGCTCGAACAGATCGCCGCGAACTATGCGGACGGACGCCAGTACAAGCTGGATGGCCTGTCGGTGGAGTATCCGGACTGGCACTTCAACGTGCGGCCGTCCAACACCGAGCCCCTCCTGCGGCTGAATCTCGAGGCGACGACGCCGGAGCTGATGGCAAAGAAGCGCGATGAAGTGATCGCGCTCATCAGAAGCTGAGATAGAATTGGTGAGTTGGTGAGTTGGTGAATTGGTGAATTGGTGAATTCAAGTCACCAACTCACCGATTCACGACGAGACTCGTGAGCATCGGTCGGTCGCGGGCTTAGTACAATGGTAGTACAGAGGCTTCCCAAGCCTCGGACACGGGTTCGATCCCCGTAGCCCGCTCACCAAAATTCCTAGGAAAATCGAGTGGGAAGGGCGAGCCGGGAGCGGTCAGGACGACCAAACGGCCCCAAAAGGAGCATAAGTGTAGCTTACGTGAGCTGCGGCCTCCAGGATCGAGGGGCGTGGGACAATGATCTCATCGGGAGGAACTGGCGATGAACGATTCGATGTGGCGTCTGGCAAGTGACGGCGTGTCCTGGCTGTGCGCCCGGCGTTGCGATGACGGTTTTATCGGTGCGCGAGCGCGAAGACGGGGCGATTCTTTTTTTGGGGGCACGATGCGTCCGCTGGCGGTGAAGTCGCTAGAAGAAGCATTTGCCTATCTTGATTCGCTAGCGTAAGAAAACCGGGACCAGAACGGCCCCGGCTCTCGAACTTTCCCGCTCGGTAAAGTTAGCTGCCAGTCTGCTCCGCGAGGATGGGGGCGCTGGCTGCGTCAAGCTTCCGCGCGGCGTCACGAAGGTCGCCGTCGCTCGTGATGTTGTAGCGGTTGTAGATGCTCTCCGTCCGGTGCCCGACCATCTTCATCGCCACGGTGCGCGAGACGCCAGCCCGGTCGAGGTCCCGCACGGCCGTTCGCCGAAGGTCATGCAGCTTCTTCCCTGGCACGCCGGCCGCACGACAGGCCAGCATCCACGCCCGCTTGAACGACCCGATCGGCTTCGGACGCTTCTCGCCGCCGCGCTCGGTTGCCACCATCTTGACGAACACGTGCGCCAGCCGCAGGTGCTCGGCGTGTTGGGCTTCCAGGAGCCGCCGCAGCGCGCCGGTCATGTAGATGACGCGCGCGTCGCGGTTCTTGGTCGTGCCCGCGTCGAGCCGCACGTCGCCAGCCTTCCAATCGACCTGCTTCCACTGAATCGGCAGGACCTCGCTCGCGACGCGCCAGCCGGTGATGTAGGCGAACTCGACGACCGCCGCCAGCTCCGGCGGCAGGTGCGTCAGGACGGCCGCGATCTGATCGCGCTCGAAGAAGCCCTTGCATGGCGGCGGTTCGTCCAGCATCTCGATATACGGCTTTGACCCGATGCGCCCACCCTTCATGGCGAGGTTGAAGATGAGTTTCAGGGTCCCGAGCTCCCGGTTGACCTCACTGCCGCTCACATCGTTGATGCGCTCGCCCTTTCGCTTGCCCTCCCAGGCGATGATGCCCTGCCGTTGCCGGTGCGCCACGTAGTCCGTGATGTCGGCCGCGGTGATGCCCGCCATCCGGCGCCCGCCGAAGAAGGGCACCAGGTGCTTCACGATGCGCCGCCGGAGGACGGGCAGGCTTGGCTTGTTGTTGATCTCGTAGCTGGTGATGACCGCCTGGGCCGCATCGTCGAACGTGAGCTGTTCGGCCTTCTGAATGACCGGCAGGTTGTGCTCGCGCGCGCCGACCCGCCGCTGTAGGAGCCGCTCGGCGTCGCCCTTGCGTTCGCTCTCGCTGCTCTCAGCGCACCGCTTTCCGTCGGGACCGTGGTAGGAGATCCACCAGATGCGGCCCATCTTTGTAGACGCTGCCGGAGCCGCGCGCCCGTTGTCGCTTCGTCGTCTTCTTTGTCGTCGTCGTCGCCATCGTGTCCTCTCCTGTTGGTGCTGCTGCTGGCCCGTAGGAGAATGTCCGCAGGCCGCCAGCCGCTTCTACCGGTTGACTTGCTTAGGATCGTCGGCGCGTTGACGCGCGTCGGCGGTCCGTTTTGTCCGTTGACTTACTTCACAAGCCTAGGCCGCCCGCCTTTACGGCCGTTGCGACGAGCCGCCGCAGCCTTTGCCGCACTGGTCGCGCGGCCTAAGAGCGCGCCCAAGCCCACGAATCGCAGACGTCCGCGACGTGCGTGTGCGCCGGTGTCGTAGCGCAGCACCATGACGTCCGCCTTCGGCTCGGCCGCATGGCCGAGTTCCGCCAGCGCGTCGAGATGGGCGGCCAGCGCGCCTCGGATAGCGCGCTTCGCGACGGCCGCCGTGTCCGCCGCCGCGTAGACGCCCGGTAGGCCCGCAACCCACGCGCTGAACGTGCCGTTGCTCTCACGCTCGACGACGACCGGGAAGTGCCGCGTCATAGTCCCGCCTCCTTTAGAATGCGCTGCGCCAGCCCCGTGCCGACTTCTCTCTTGTTATGAACTGCCACGGTGATGACGCGCTTCGTCTCCGGATGGACAAACTGCCGGTGGCTGCCCTTGTCCGTGCGGCGCTCCACAAAGCCCGCCGCCTTCAGCCGCCGAATCAGCTCGCCCCAGGTCACAGGTAAATCATAACCCAACGTTAGGTTTCTTGGCTAGGCGATAACCAACCGTCTGCCTCGTGCCTGGCATAGGCTCATCCAACCTTTCCGATAAGAGGCTTGAATCTATCGCGTGCGCGTCGGATGTCTGTGGATGGCGCTCTCGCTCGAGATGAAGATGATGCGTCCCCAGCTGACGCGTCGCATGCGCGGCAGATACAGCCGGGCCAGCCGAACGCCGCTCAGCACGTTGACCTCGAAGAACCGTCGCCAGTCGTCGTCCGGAATCTCGTCGAAGGGCCTCGGCTCGAAGATGCCCAGGTTGTTCACGACGATGTCGATGTCAGGAAGTGTTCGAGCCAGCGAGTCGTCAGCCGCGGCGGTTCCGAGATCTCCCGCAAACCCGTCCACCTCCATTGCCGTGCCCGCTCGAAGCCGCGCCCGTGCCTCATCGACCGACCGCTCCGACCGGCCGTTGACGACGACCTGCGTTCCTTCGCGCGCCAGCGCCTCCGCGATTGCGTAGCCAATTCCTGCGGTGCTCCCCGATATCACCGCGCGTTTTCCCTCTAATTGCAGATCCATCTTCTTGCCTCCCCTTCAATCGGCTCAAAGGAGCTCGTCGATTTCATTGACCCCCGGTGCTCACATACGACGCCCGTAATTTGACTACCGCCTAACGTCGATCCGCGAAACGTTCCAAATGTCGAACTATCAGGATGGCCTCGTGCTTGCCTTGAAGAATTGCGTGAGCGATTCACCGAGGTCGCAACAGAACACGAATGACTACGCGTGTCTTCGTCGCAAGCATGATCGTCGCACTGGGTCTCGGCGCAGCGGCTTGCGGGAGTGACTTCGAGACCGGCAGCGGATCCTAATCCCGGAAAACGAGCCGCGGTGAAAGATCCGCGGTCCGAGCTGAGAGGAGCGTGGTCGTCACGACCGCCGCCGGAATCGCGTACGCGATCGTGACGCAGAGCCACATCAATGCGCCGGCATATTCCTGGTCCTGGAGCGCAGACAAGCCAAAGTGACGCGGCGCGGATAGGTACGTCGGATAGACCACGCGATCCGAGAACGCGAGAAAGGCGGACAACCCGTCGCAGGGTAACGTCGCGGCGAACAGGTACAGCGGGATCCACCAACGAGGCCAGTTCGCGGTACTCGGCCAGGGCTGGACGACGGGCCACCAGAACATCAGGCCGCTTCCAAGAAAGCTCGCGTGTTCGACGACATGCCACGTTTCCGAGCGCAGCCCCAATTGAAAAAGCTGTGGGGTATGCCAGCCGATGAAGGTGACCGTCGCGACACTCCAGGAGATCGCCGGCTGCGCGAACGCTTGGCCCAGTGCACGCACAGGACGCGATCGGAGCAGCCGGGCAAGTCCACCACGCAACATGAAGCGGCGCGGTATGCCGTGCAGCAGCGGCAACGCCGGCGCACCGAGGAGGATCAGAGGCGCGGCGACCACCGACAGCAGCAGGTGCTGCAACATGTGAACCGAGAGGAGCTCCTCGTCCAACGCCACAAGAGGAGATTCGATCGCCGCCCACAACGCGAACAGCCCGCCGATGAAGGCAAACGGCCACCATCGCGAACGAACGGTCGGCAACACGTCACGCAGTCGGACCCAGCCTCGGTAGTAGACCAGTGCCACAATCAGCAGAATCGTGCTCAACGGCGACCCTCATCGGCCGCACGCATCGTCGCGCGCGAGGCATCGCGCGCGGGCTGTTGCGTGGACGGACGGAGCGTTTCGAGAAATGCGACGAGAGCCGTCGTCTCCGCTGGCGTCAGGTTCTTTCCGTATGCCGGCATATTGCCGTCACCCTGGATCACCTGTCGGACGAGCTGATCCTCGGTCAGCCGCACTGCCACCTGATCGAGCGCCGGGCCACGTTGGCCGCCGCTCTCGCCGAGCGAATGACAGTTGCGACATTGCTTCGCCTGAAAAACCACGGCGCCACGCCGTTCGAGTGCACTGCGGCCGATCAAGGTCGCGGCTGGTACGGGAGCGCCGCTCCATGCGTCCATCACCGGGCTCCATGGCGTGTAGGTTCCGAGGTGCGTCAGCGAACCGAGCGACACCGCGACGAGCGCGATCATGAGGACAGCGACCGGTCTGCGTCTCCAGCTCTTCTCGCCTTCGCCCGCAACGAACGGCAGCGCCAACAGCGCCGCGATGATCAGCGGTGGAACAATCAAGAGGAGAGGCGTTTCAACAGAAGGCGGCAGGAAGGACAGCAGAGCGTACAACCAGAGAAAAAAGAAGTCGGGCCGTGGAGCTGTCTGAATGATTGTCGGATCCGGTTCGCCGCCTGGACCAAAGGGACCGAACAAGTAGGCGCAACCCCCGATCGCCAGCAGGACAACGCCGGAAAATACAATGTCCTTCCAGATAGCGTTTGGCGCAAAGGGCACGCCGTCGTGATGCGTGAGCTCCTGATACTCGCGAAGGTACGTGGCTCGGCGCACGACCCGTCCGGGCATCGGCCATTCGTTCACGCCGAGCTTCAGCACGAGCAACAGGTGGACGGCGGCGAATCCGATCAAGAGACCTGGAACGACGAACACGTGCAGCGCAAAGAATCGAGAGAGCGTCGCGCCGCCGATGATCGGCCCGCCGAGGAGCAGCGACACCAGCCACGGTCCGGCGATCGGCACACGGCTCGAGATTGACGCGCCGATGCCGAGCCCCCAGTAGGCGTCCTGATCGAACCTGAGCACCTGACCCGTGAATGCCATGCCCAGCGTCACGAGCAACAGGAACACGCCGACGATCCACGTCAACTCGCGCGGATACTTATGCGCGCCGAACAGGAACACCTGGCCCATGTGGATCAGGACGATCGCGAGCATGAAGTTCGATCCCCATCCGTGGAGCGCGCGGACGAACCAGCCGAGGGCGACGTCGTGATTGAGAGACTGAAGGCTGCCCCACGCTTGTCCGGCTGAAGGCACGTAGATCATCGCCAGCAGAATGCCGGTGACGAGCTGAAGGCCGAAGGCGGTCATCGCCGCGCTTCCAAACACGTACGCCCAGCTCGCGGTGCGGCGAGGCACGGGGTGCGCCATCGTCTCGCGGATTGGTGCGCTCACCTCTAGCCGCTGGTCGAACCAGCCGCCAATCTTCGAGATCATGCGCACGGCGGCCGCTTGTCGCTGATTCCGGCGGATGGACCCGGTGTCGGCATCTCACCTGCCCGAATCTGCAGCTCATCGCCGTCCACTCTGTACGGATATTCGAACAGCCCACGCTCCGGCGGCCCTGACGCGCGGGCGCCATCGGCGTAGTACGCGCCGCCGTGACAGGGACACATGAACAGGCTCGATTGAGGAAACCATCGAACGGGACAGCCGAGATGCGCGCAGTTGATCGCGAAGACCTGAAAGCGATCCGTGTCGATGCGTCGGACCCAGCATGCAACGTTCGCGGTCTTGCCGTCGGTTGGCGTCACCACCGGATTGCGATACGTCGCCAGCCGTGTCTGCCCTGCGGGGTAATCATCGAGCGGTCCGAGTGACAGCCACGACTCGTACACGCCCCCTCTCCCCCTCGCAACGGGCGACAACAGAAAACGGACGATCGGGACGCCGAGCACCACACCGACGACCGCGTTGAAAAGGAGTCCGAGCTTGACGAACAGCTCACGGCGATCGATCGGACCAGACGTGGTCATCGAGTGCCTCGTTCGGCGCGTTGCGCGGACAGCCACGCGACCACGTCCGAGATTTCCTGAGACGTCATCGTTTTGCCGCGGACGTTACCGCGCCAGTCCGGCGCGCCCAGATCCGGCCGGCCGGCGATCACCGTGGTACGAAGACCCTGATCGCTCACCAGGGCAAGATAGGCGCCGTCGACGATCGAACCGGCGCCTCGCGCACCACGTCCGCCGTCGCCGTGGCACGAGGCGCAGTACGTCGCAAACACGTCGGCGCCTCGTCCCGAATCGCCTGGCAATTCATCCGCGTACGGCGGCAGATCGATGCCGGCGATCGCGCGCGGATTCGTCCAGCGCGTCCGAATGCCTGTGACGATGGCATCGATCTGTTCGTCCGTGAGCATGCCGCCGGAGCGGCGCGCAAATGCCGGCATCGGCGTTCCGACAATCCCGTCCGCCGTCACTCGACGAATGACGCCGGCGTCGGCGATGGCGACGTACGTCGGATTCGCGAGCGCAAAGGCGGCGCCGCCGCGGCCGTTCGGACCGTGGCATCCGGCGCAGTTCGCGCGATAGAGGACGTCAAACGCGAGAATCTTGTCTGGCGCGACGTTATCCGTATCGATCGCACGCCGTCCTGGCGCGTCATCGCAGCCCGCAAGGAGCGCCGTCGCCATGCAGAGCACGATCGTGATCGGGCGATTCATGGCTGGTCGCTTCCGTCGCGCTCGCGGATCAGCCCCGGCGTTTCGATTCCGGCTCTCACTGCCAACGGCAAACGCTGCCACGTCTGTACGCGCTCCTGCTGTGACACGACGAGCCCGGCAACAACTCCGAAACCCACTTGAGACAGCACAAACCAGAACCAATCGATGCGCTGATTCATCACGGGATTGACGACGCCGAGGACGCTGTGCAGAAGCCCCGACCAGGCAATCGGCGCGACGAGCCCGCCGAGCACAATCGGCCGCCGCGGCAGCATGGGCAGCATCGCCCCGTACAACAATCCGACTAGGAGGGATGTCGTCAGGTGGATCGACGCGGCGATCACGAGTGGACTGAGGTGGAACGCCGCGATCTCGCTGGTTGGCAGACTGATAGCGATCGGAAAGAATCCCGCCGCGAGCAGATTGATCGGATACCAGATGCTGGTGCCGCCGACGATCCCATACGTCATCGCAAGAACCGCCATCGCCGCGCCTCCGGCCAATCCTCCTTTGATTCCGGCCGATACCGGATAGATCTCGAGCGGCAGCCACGCGCGCTGAACGTTCGGCGCCACTTCAGCGCGGGCAACGCGCCGGCTCCGCGTGGTCGGCACCGAGCGGGTGTGGTCGATACGAACGATCTCGCGCGCCTCTTCCGGCAACACGTCCCTGAACCATCCGACCGCTGCCAGCGCCGCCAGCAACGCGCCCAACACCGTCACGGCTTCGCTCGTCACCAGGCCGCCGAACAACAGCGTGACGCCGAACGCGAACACGATGGGCCACGGAGTTGGCGCCGGAATGTGAACGAAGTCGGTATCAGGCTTCATCGTTCGCTCGCTCAACGTCCTGCGACGTACACGACGAGGAAGACGACGATCCATACGACATCGACGAAATGCCAGTAGAGCGAGAACACATCGGTCCGCGGCGCGTGGAGTGACGTAATGTGCCCACGCATGGCAAGAATCGAACCGAGCGCCAGAGCGGCGAGGCCGGCCGTCACGTGGAACGCGTGCAGACCGACGAGTGAAAAGTACGTCGTTCCAAACAGGTTCGTGGATATCGTGAGGCCGTCGACGTAGATCATCCGGTGCCACTCGAGTGCCGTTCCCACGAGGAACACGGCACCGAGCGCGAGCGTCAGCAGCCACCAACGGGCGAAAGCGGCAACGTTGCCTTTCGTGAGCGCCCTGACTCCGGCATGGACAGTCACGCTGCTCGACAGCAGGCACACTGTCAGAAAGAGTGGCGCGTGCAGGACATCTGCCGGTTGTGGACCGGCGACGCTCTTGCCGACATAGAACACGTACGCGACGACGAAGATCGTGAAGATTGCAGCCTCGGCGCAGATGAGGCAGAACATCCCGACGCGCCCGCGC